>WNFD01002716.1_pt1 | contig 23744 bp, 26 predicted proteins | sample 5400491 | NCBI WGS metagenome assembly WNFD01 (sample SAMN13153343, study PRJNA577476) | soil metagenome | isolation source: 120 cm saprolite under Douglas fir tree site 2 hole 2 replicate 2 | place: USA:California | collected 2015-04-18
CGGCCCTCCTCAGGACATGAGCGCGACCGAAGCTCAGGACGCACTGCCGACGGTGCTGGTGGCCGGCGATGAGGAGGCCAGCCAGCGGGAACTCCGGACTCTGCTCGAGCGCGGGGGGTATCGCGTGATCACAGCCCGCGACGGGGCGGCCGCGTTACGCACCCTGGCGGCCCACGAGTGCGAGCTCGTCCTCTGCGAGGCGGTGCTCCCGGACATGGATGGCTTCGAGGTCTGCCGGGCGATCAAGCAGGCACCCGCCACCCGCGACATCCCGGTGGTACTCCTGATGTCCGGGGACGACGAGGTTCAGCGCGAGCGCGCCATGCAGGCGGGCGCGGACGACATCGCCGTCAAGCCGGTCGACCACGCCCGGTTGCTCACGCTGATGCGCGTCCAGCTGCGCATTGCGGGGCTCAACCGTCAGCTCAATAAGCTCGAGAGTGTCGTCGTCACGCTCGCGCGCGCCGTCGAGGATCGTGACCACACCAGCGCCGGACTCGCCGAGAAGGTCGCCCATTGGGCGATGCAGCTCGGCGCCACCCTCGATCTACCGGATGACCAGCTCACGCTGCTGTACCGGGCCGCGCTCCTGCATGACGTCGGCACGGTGAGCGTGCCGGTCGACGTCCTTTCGAAGCCAGGCCGTCTCGATCCCGGCGAATTCAGCCAGGTGAAACAGCACCCGATCGTTGGCGAAGAGATTCTCGCCGCGCTGCCGAGTGCCGAGCAAGTCCTGCCGGCGGTCCGCCACCACCACGAACGGGTCGACGGGGCCGGCTATCCGGATGGGCTGGGTGGTGAGGATATTCCATTGTTCGCGCGCATTATCGCGATTGCCGATGCCTACGTGGCGATGAGCAGCGATCGCGCATACCGCGCCAGGCGGCCGCGCGACGAAGTGATCCGCACGCTCCGGCAGGGTGAGGGCAAGCAGTGGGACGCTACGCTCGTCGAACGGTTCCTGCGGCTCGTGGAAGAATCCGATGCCGCATCCCTTCCTGAGGCGCGGACCGCCGGCTAATCGCCCGCAGCGCTCCCCAGCAGGCGCTCGACGATCACGCAGTCCATCCATCTTCCATCCAATTGCCCGTGCCGGCGATAGACGCCAACCTCCCGAAAGCCCAGCGCGGCACACAGCCGGCGGCTCGCGACGTTTTCCGGAAAGATGCGGGACACCAGCTTCCAGAATCCACGCCGCTCGGCCTCCGTCATCAACGCCTTAAGGGCGAGCCGGCCGACTCCCTGGCCACGCGCCGTGCAGGCGACGTAGATGGTGAATTCCGCCACACCGGCATAGGCGGCCCGAGGCCGGTACTCGGACGTCCAGGCGAAGCCGAGGACGCGGTTACCGTCCTCGACGACCACCGCCGGATACCGAGCTGCTCGCGTCCGCAGGAGTTCCTCGACCGCCTTGGCCGTTCGCGGCTCGGTCTCAAAGGTGGCTGTTCGATCCTCGATGCCCCGGTTGTAGATCTCCGCAATGGCTGGGGCGTCTGGGAGCTCCGCCAGCCGGGCTTTCAGGCTGGTCGCCACTCTCTCAGGCTCCTCTCATCCCGCTCAGCGTCAGCGCTCATTCAGGGGCGCGATCCTCAACTAAACGGAAATGATCACTCTGCATTCGCTCCTCGAGCACGTCGCGACCGCCGGCAGCCTCTATGGCTGGCGGGTGGACGCGATCCTGCTCGGCAGCATGCTCTGGGCCCTGACGGCGGGTTCGGCACATCTCAGGCTGGCGATTAGCCGTTAATCCGGCCAATCTTCGGGCCGGTCGACATCGGCGCCGATCTCCTCCGCGAGGCTGACCTCGACGACGGCTTCCGGGTGTGCGTTCACGACGACCTGGCCTCCACGATCGCCGCGTAGTTGCATCAGGTCGACGAAGAATCGGCGATCGAACACCGGCGGATTGCCGCGGTGGTCGCCGAAACGAGGGACGACGATCCGACCGAGCGAGAACGCGTCGAGTAGCGCCTGGATCGCGTCCGCTGTGAGATAGGGTTGGTCCGCGACGCCGATCAATGCGGCGCTGGACGTTTCCGGTAGCGCGCGAAGTCCAATGGCGATCGAGGAGCTGACGCCGTCTTCGGGACTCGGGTTCTCGACCATCGTCACGGGCAGGCCGGCGAGCGCATCACCGAACGCGGGGGCGTTCGACACGACGGCGACGACCGGTTGCAGGCCGGCATCCAAAAAACAGCGCGCGGTTTTCCGGACGAGGAGTTCACCCCGGTACGGTTGGAGTAGTTTTTGACGACCGAATCGAGTCGATAATCCCGCGGCGAGCAGGATCCCGGCGATCAGGCGAGGGCCGCGGCCTTCAGCTCCTGGTCGACGCAACTTGCAAACCGTTGGGCCATCCGCTGCGCGACCTCCTGCATGATCCCGGTGCGACCGAACTGGGCCACCACGCCGCTGACCGCCAGGTCGGTGTTCATGACGACGCTGGTCCCCTTCTCACTCGGCTCGAGTTGCGCCGTCATCGTCGCGGAGGCGCCGCCCCGTCCACGCGTTTCATTGCCCGCCGCCTTGACGGACAGGGTGTGCGTCGTCTCGTCCATGCTCTCGATGCTGATCTGACCCTTGTACGAAACGCCGATCGGTCCGAGCTTGACCTCGACCTTGCCCTCGTAGGTCTTGTCATCGATCACCTGGGTGAGGGACGCGCCCGGGACGCAGTGCGCGATCTTCGGCACGTCGAGCAGGTAGGCCCAAGCGGCCTCTACGGGAGCTGCCAGTTCGAACCTGGTCGTGATCACCATGCAGTTACCATACCGATTTCCCGGCTGAAGTGCGAGAATCGGTGCTGCCGCGCCGTCGGCCTGAGCCTTCCGCCGGAAATAAAACGGCCGGCACCTTTCGGTTGCCGGCCTCGAGCGCCTGTTGATGCGAGTTTACGTCAGGACACGGTGATGGGCGTGCCTGGATCCACCAGGTGGATCCAGGTGAGGCCGGGCGGCAGATGCATCGGCTTGCCGTCGGCTCCCAGGAGCTTCAGGGGCTGCTCGGTGTCGGTGAGATCCCACGTCGCCGTGTAGCGATGGCCCTGGGTGAAGACGTCAGCGGGTCCGGTCCCCTGCAGGTCGAAGTCGACGGCGGGTGCGCCCAGCACGTCGGTAAAGCCGGCGTCGTGATGCGCCACCTGGATCAGGATCACGTTCACCGGCTTGATCGGCTGGCCGGTGTTCCGGTCGATCAGCGGACCCAGCTCGGTTCCGTATGAGTACGCGGTGTCCGCAGCGGAGTAGGTGTAGGTCACGCGATGGAAGTCTGTCTGATCGAACGCGAAACGGTTGGCCACAGCCGGCGCCGGGCTGGCCGGCGGTGTGCCCGGCGCGGGCAACTGGTAGGTGACGCGCGGCGCGTACTTCTGCACGCCCTGGGCCAGGCGGTCGCCGTCGGTATAGAGGTTGTGGGGCGCACGGCGACTCGGGTCGCGGGAGAAGTAAATGCCGCCGTCGCTGCTCTCGCTGAGCGCCGGGATGTGCTCCGCCGCGATCATGTCCAAGACCTTTTGATTGGCGCCCGAAAAGAAGATCACGCCATGGTAGGCGTGCCAGAGGCGGATGGTGACCGGGCGGGCGCTGCGCACGGGCTCGATCCGCTGGTTGCCGGACGGCTTGAAGTAGATCACCGTCATCCGCGTGATCCCGCCTTCGGCGAGGTACTCGTAGACCAGGTCGGCCTGCTGCAGCCCGGCCTGGGGCCGGGCGAGGATCGAGTTCTCGATCTGCACCATGGCGGGGCCGGGGCGGCCCGGCGTGGGTGTCGGGGTCGCGAGCGGCGCGGCGGTCGCGCTACACGCGGCCAGCAGGCTCAGCACCAGGCCGCCGACCAGGACGGAGAGACGTCCGTTCAGTCTCTTCATTGGTAGCCTCAGTATAAGAAAAGGCGATAGTGTAGCGCGCCTCACCGTGTGGTACGTTCCAAGCGATGCTCCCGCACGAGATGCTCCAGAGTCAGACCCAGGTCGAGCGGTCGCTGCTCAGTCGCACCATGGGCTGGCTTGCCCTATCGCTAGCGCTGACCGTGGGTGGCGTGTCTGCCTACTACGCCGGCATCGCACCGAAACTTCCGTGGTTTCTCTACTTCATCGTCGCGCTCGGGTTGATCTTCGGGATCCAGGCAACCGCGAACAGCAAGAACACCGGCCTGGCAGTCGGACTGTTCGCCGTCTTCTCAGTGGTGGAAGGCCTCTTCATCGCGCCGGTGCTTTCGTTCTATCAAAGCGACGCGGTCATCAACGCGCTGCTGGGTACTGTCGGGATCTTCCTGGTGGCGGCCGCCGTCGTCTACCTGACCAGCATCAATCTGGCGGCGTGGGGCCGGTATCTCCTCGGAGCCCTGCTCCTCGGCATCGTCGCCAGTCTCGCCACGCTGATCTTCCATCTGCCGATCAGCCAGCTGGCGATCAGTGCCTTCCTCGGCGTAGTCTTCGTCGGCCTGACCTTCTTCGACTTCTGGCGGGTCAAGGCCCAGCGCGCAGGCGACAACAACTCACTGTTGCTGGCGCTCAGCCTCTACCTGGACTTCATCAACCTCTTCCTCATCCTGCTGCGCATCTTCGGCGGCCGCCGCAACTAATTCCGCAATCGCGGGGCCGGTTTCGCGAAGGTTTTGCCTAGGCGGCGATGCCGATCTTGCGCAGGGCGGGACCGAGTTCGCGCAAGTCGCGCTTGTGGCGTTCCCGCCAGTCGAGGATGAGGTCGGCAAAGGCCGACTTCGACAGCCGCTCACGGCGAACGGTATTGGTCTTCGGATCCGTGATCTCCAGTTCCACCCAGACGACTCCGGACGAAACCAGGCGCGCGGGGTAATCGTTCTCTTCGATCAACCGAATCAGCTCAAGCTCTCCAAGCATTTCCATCCACCTATCGACGAAAACACGGTTCCGACGGCTCTTATTCGTACCCAACGGGGATGCCGCGGAAAACCGTCACTGTTTGAAATCAGGCCGTCGCCGGATGCTTGAAGACGCCCGGTAAACTGAGGCCCGTGCTGGCCGATCTGCACATGCACTCCACCGTCAGTGACGGCTGGCGCGACCCCGACGAGGTCGCCCATCTGGCCGCCGACCATGGCGTCCGGGTGATGGCTCTCACCGACCACGACACCTTTTACGGCGTGGGCCGGGCAAGAGAGGTGGCGCATCGTCGCGGCCTCGCTTATGTGACCGCCCTCGAGGTCACCACCTTCCCGCCGAACCAGATGCGGCACATCCTCGGTCACGGCGTCGACCCTAGCCATCCCCGCCTACTTGCGATCCTCGATCGGACCCAGGGCGTCTTCCGCAAGCAGACGGATGCGTGGATCCGGGTTCTGGAGGAACAGGGCATCGGTCGCGAGCTGGGGTTGGGCGCCTTTGCCTACAAGCCCACCGTGATGCCCGGCGCCGTGCTCAAGGTTGTCCTTCAGCACGGCTTGATGACCGAGGCCGACGCCTGGGCCAGCGTGCGCAAGGCGGTCGACTTCATGCCGGCCGAGTTCTATGCCCCGCTCCCCTCGCCGCGCGAGGCGATCGATGCGATCCACGCGGCGGGCGGGCTGGCCGTGCACGCCCATCCCGGCTCCGTACCGGACCAGGCGATGATGAAGGAGGTGCTGCCGATGCTCGACGGGCTGGAGGTCTACACGCGCCGGCATAAACCCGAGCAGATCGCGGTCTACGAGGAGCTGGCCCGCCAGCACGGGCTGCTGATGACGGTTGGCACCGACTATCACGGCTTCAACGGCGACGACTACGCCGCCCCGAAAACGATGATCGACATCCGCTACCTGGAAAAGCTGGGCTCCCGGGTGGAGTGGCCGGCGGTGGAGCAAGCAAGCTGAGTCCCACACTGGTGGCAGCCCCGGTGGCCGACGCCCGGGCGGCGCTGCTCGAGGTGGGCGGGCGCGAGTCGACCGGCATCGCCGCCGCCATCGAGGGCCTGGCCGCCGAGCCGGCCTTCCAGGTGATGGCATCCGCATCGCAGGCAGCGCGGCCACAGTGGGCGGGACTGGTCGACGACCTCTTCGAGCGACCCCTCTTGAAGAACGCGAAGGCGGGCCTGCGCAACGCCCTGATGTCGACGCTCACCGGCGACACCCTCTACCGCAACGTCTTCTTCTCCTTTGCCGACGCCGTCATCCTCTGGCACTACGGTCACACCCAGGAGCGGACTGGCAGTGCCCGGCTCGACGCCACCTACGACGCGCTGCAGCGACTGCTGGCGGGTGCCGACGCGTTCCTGGCAACCGCGCCACCGAAGGTCGAGCCCGACGTCGAATACTTCCACCGGCTGCGACGCGTGCGGCTCACTCGTGACAACGCCTACCCGATGCTGCGTCGGGCCGGCCGGCTGCTGGGCGCGGTCGAGGCGGAGGTCACGCAAGAGAGGCTGCACGCGGTGCGTGGCAGCATGCTGACCAGCTACGTGACCTTCAGCGCACAGGTGATCGCGATGGCTCGCGCCCACCGCGCTGACCGTGACGCGATCGATCGCAACGACGTCCTCAGCGGGCTACGCGCGATCACGACCCTGCTGGTGACACCGCCGGCTGCGCTGGCCGGCTGACCGAAAGCCGGGGCAGCGTCACGCCGAGGCCGATCATGGCCAGCGCCCCGAGGGCCATTGGTAGCAGCGCGAACCGGAAGTGGCCGCTCCAGTCCCAGGCAAAGCCGCCAAGCGCCGGGCCGAAAAATGCCGCCCCGTAGCCAATTGTCAACATCAGCCCGGTCGTACGGGCGACCTCCGAGGGAGCCATCAGCGCGGGTAGACCCAGGTTGAGGATGAACGCCATGCTGCTGCCGGCTCCCGCGATCCCGGCCCAGATGGGCGCCGTCTCCACCGGCGCCAGGATATAGCCGGTGACGCCGACGACCGACCCCAGTCCAGCGAGAACGAAAGGCCATCGCCGTCCGACCATCGCATCCGCGGCGATCGTCAGCAGCAGGCTGATCGGCAGTTGCATGAAGTTGAGCACGCCGAGCGTGAGCGGAATCAGGTTATGGGCATGACGCGCGTCGAGCGTGTCAGGGATCCAGGTATTCATGCCGAAGTACACGATGCTGGCGGTACCCATCAAGAGCCCAATGCGCAGCATGGGGCGGCTGCGCCAGTCAGGAAACCAGGCCGCACCAATCTGGGGACTCGTTTTCATCGCTGGCGTGAACGCCAGCCAGAGCACCAGCACCATCGCTACCGGCAGCGCCCAGATCGCGAGCGCACCCTGCCAACCAAGGGGGTTGAGCAGGAATGGCAGCGTGATGGTTGCCGCGATGACCTCGCCCACGAAGATGCCATTCGTGTAGATGGCGATGCCCCGACCGATCCGCTCGGGCAGCCAGGCCTGCACCAGGCTCGGGACGGCTGGTTGGCTGACCGCGATCCCCAGGGACAGAACCGCCGTGAAGATAAACAGTGCCGCGGCGCTCGGAAATGCACCACGAAGGGCGGCACCCACGGCAAGCAGCGCAAGGCCATAGGTCACCGCCTGGCGCGCTCCAACCCGGCTCACCAGGTAGGCGCCCGGGATCGCGCCGACGGCCATGATCAAGACCGGCAGGGATGTCAGCAGCCCGCCGGCACTATAGGAAAGCGCCAGCGCATGGTGGAGCGCGGGCAGGGTCGGCGGGACACTGAGGACCACCGTGCGCAGGTTGATGCCGACCAGCCAGAGGAGGAGCAGCGTTATCGCCGGGTTCACCCGGCTCCCGCGGTTAAAGACCGCCGACGGTCAACTCCTCGATCAGCACCGTGGGGCTGCCGCAGAAACCGCCTGCGAACATGAAGCGCAGGTCGTCCGCCACCGCGACGACTTTTTGCAGCAAGGCGATCACGTTGCCCGCGACCGTCAACTCCTTTACCGGCCTGGTCAACTGTCCGTGTTCGATCCAATGCCCGGTCAGTCCCAGGGAAAACTCGCCGGAGACCGGGTTGACCGTGTTGAGACCCGAGAGCTGGGAGACGTGCACCCCGTTGTCGACGCGTGCCAGCAGCGCGTCGCGAGACAGTTCGCCTGGCGTGAGCACCAGGTTCGAGACCCCGACCTCCGGCACGCTCTTGTAGGAGCGGACCGCGCTACCGGTCGACGCGCTGCTGGTTCGCTTCGCCGTGTAGGTGTTGTGCAGGTAACCCTTGAGGACGCCGCCGGCGATCAGCTCGGTGCGGCGCGCCGGCACGCCCTCGCCGTCGAAGGGCCGGCTGGCGAGGCCTTCGGGTAGTCGCGCGTCGTCGGTGATGGTGACGATCGGGGCGGCAACTTTCTCGCCGACCTTCCCCGCAAGCAGCGAGCGCCGCTTGATGACGGCATCGGCGCTGAAAGAACTGGCCAGCACCCCGAGGATCATCGCCGCCGCATGCGGGTGCAATACCACCGGGACGATCGCGGTCGGCACTGGCCTGGCGCCCAGCAGCCCGGCCGCGTTTTCGACCGCCTCCATGACGACGCCGGGCAGGTCCAGCTCCTCCATGTCGCGACCGTGCGTGAAGGCGAAGCCCGACTGCATCTCCGAGTCCTGTTCCGCAATCGCCTCCAGCACGCCATAGGCAACCGTGCGTTCGAAGGACGCTTGCAGTCCCCGCGAGTTGTAGATCTCGACGTGGCCGGTACCATCGCTGTAGACGGCGTCGCTGACGCGCCGAACCCGCGGATCGAGCGAGGTCGCGCGCCGCTCCATCTCGAGCGCGAAGTCGATCTTCCGCTGCGGCTCGACGCGACTGAGTGCGGGCGAGGCCAGGCCCGGTAGCGGCTGCGCGGCCATGGTCTCGGGCAGGACGTTAGCCTCGTCGTCGTGGTTGAAGCGGCCGTTCTCGAGCGCCTCATCGACCAGGGCGTCGAGCGCGGCGGGCTCGGTGCCGGAGGTGTAGGCAAAGCCGACGCGATGCTCCAAAAACGTGCGCACGCCGATACCGCGGCTCTCGGCCGACACCAGCGACTCGATCTCACCCTTGTAGACGCGAACCGTGAACTCGGTCCCACGGGAGACATAGACCTCGGCATCCTCGGCGCCGCGCGCCTTGCAGCGCGCGAGCACGCGCTCGCCGATCGGGTTCACTGCCGCATCGCGCCGCCGGGCACCACCCCGGTGCCACCGACCGTCAGCTCGGAGATGCGGATGGTTGGCTGACCGACGGACACCGGGACGCCCTGCCCTTCCTTGCCGCAGGTGCCCGGGGCAAGCTTGAGGTCATTGCCGACCATGTCGATCTTGTGCAGCGCCCGCGGACCGTTGCCGACGATGGTGGCGCCCCGCACCGGCCTGCCGATGCGGCCGCCCTCGATCATGTAGCCCTCGGTAACGGCGAAGACGAAGTCGCCGCTCGTCACATCGACCTGACCGGCACCGAGCTTCTTGGCGTAGAGTCCTCGCGGCGTGGCGGCGATGATGTCCTCCACCGAGTGCGCCCCGGCGGCGATGAAAGTGTTGGTCATTCGCGGGATGGGCAGATGCTGGTACGACTGGCGACGACCGTTGCCGGTGACCGGATGGTTCTGCTGACCGGCGCGCAGCCGGTCGTACATGTAGCTGACCAGGATGCCGTCCTGGATCAGCACGTTGCGGCGCGTCGGCACGCCCTCGTCGTCGACGGCCAGCGTGCCCCAGCGGCTGGGCATCGTCCCATCGTCGATCGCGGTCACGATCGGGCTCGCGACCGCCTTGCCGATCTTGCCGACGAAGACGGTCGATCCCTTACCGACGAAGTCCGCCTCCAGCCCATGGCCGCAGGCCTCGTGGAACAGCACACCGCCAAATTCGTTGCCGATGACGACCGCCATCGGGCCCGCGGGCGACGGCGCCGCGTCGAGCAGCGCGACCGCCCGCTCGGCGGCGGCGCGGGCGTACTCGGCCGCCGAGGTGTCGTCGAAGAATTCGAAGCCGCGCTGCATGCCCGGCGCCTCCATCGCGGTCTGGATCTCGCCGTTGCGCTCGGCAACTGCGTGCACCATCAGCCGGACGCGAGTGCGCGAATCGGTGTGACGGATCCCCTCGGAGGTCGCGACCAGCACCTCCTGGGCACTCTGGCCGTAGCCGACCGCCACTTGCTTGATCGAACCGCTCACGGCACGGGCAGCCTGGTCGGCCTCCAGCAGCAGCTCGATTTTGGCCGCCGGTCCGATGGTGTCAGGCGGCACCTCGATGCGCTGCGGCTGACGCGGCGCACCGACCAGCTCGCCGAAGGCAAAGCGCCCTCCGCCCCGCCGGCCCACCTGCGCGGCGAGGTCGGCGGTCTTCATCAGGCCGTCCTCGGAGAGATCCTCGGTGTAGATGTAGCTGACCGTGCCCTGGTGGATGATGCGCAAGCCCGCCCCAAGGTCATTCCCGGAGCTGACGCGCTGCACCTTGCTCTCCTCGACGCTGATCGACTGATTTCGTTTTCGCTCGACGAAGAGTTCGACGAAATCGGCGCCAGACTTGAGCGCGCGCTTGATGACGCTGTCCACGAGGGATTGGTCGAGGATAGGCATCAGGCTGAGTGTACCGACCTTTTTCGTCGCACAGGCTTTTCAGACGGCAGGAGTCGCATCAATTCCGCGGCAACGGCGTCGAGTGGCTTGACGTTGCCCTCAGCCCGGCACAGGATGAGCGCGCCTTCCATTCCGGCCAGGGTCGTAAGCGCTATCGGCCGCGCGCGAGACGAGGGTAGGCCGACGGCCTCGAGCTGCTCGGCAAGCACGTTAGCCCACGACCGAAACGCGTTGCGCACCACTTCCATGAGGGCCGCCTCGTCCGGACCCGTGTCGATCGCAACGCCCGCCACCACGCAGCCGGCCGTGCCACCCGAGGTCACGACCACCTGGCGCCACATCGCGATGAAGCGTTCCAGCACCTCGGACGGGCGTGATGGGACAGCGGCGCGAAGATGAGCGAGGACCCGCTCGGACGTCCAGCTGATCGCGTCCTCCGCCAGCTGTCTTTTCCCCTCCGGAAAGTGGTGATAGATCGAACCGCGGGGGGCTCGGCTGTCCGCCAGCACGTCCGACAATGAGGTGGCGCTAATGCCACGGGAGCGGATGAGCGAGGCCGCGCTACGCACCATGCTGGCCCGGCTATCGGTCGCCATCACGTTCCCTCTTGACTATGATGGTCATCATAGCGCATACTCGCGGGGCGACTATGACGACCATCATAACCAGTGAGGAGACCACCCATGCCAATGATTGACGTCTACGCGGTTGAGGGAACGTTCGGCGACAAGCATGCCCTGGCCAAGGATCTCGCCGCCGCCGTGATGAAGTGGGAGCAGGTGCCCAACCTCGCCCTGTTCCGCAACAATACCGCCGCGTTCATCCACGAACTGCCGGCAGATTCCTTATCGAACGTTGTCGGTGACAGCAACTACGTCCGGGTTCAAGTCTTGACTCCAGTCGGCGTTCTCGATCGCAACAAGCAGCTCGGTGTGGTCAAGGAATTGACCGACATCGTCGCTGCCGCCGCTGGTGATCCCACGCTGACGGCTCGGACCTGGGTGTTGCTCACCGAGTCACCCGAGGGCGGCTGGGGAGTCAGCGGGCACGCCAACACCGGTGCCGACCTCACGGCGGCCGCCCGCGCCGAGCTGACCGCCATCGCCGCACAGAAGTCGGGGGCTAAGTAGCCCTCGGCTCCTTCACGAGACCGATAACCCACAACCCCAACACCGCCAGCACCCCCGCCGTCGCGATGAAGACCGAGGAATAACCGAAGCTCGCGGCCAGCGTCGATCCGAGGAGCGGCCCGATCGCATTGCCGACGGCGGTGGCACTGCTGGTCAGTCCGTAGGCCGAGCCGCGCAATTCCGCCGGCGTCGAAAGCCCGACGATCGCATTGGTCGCCGGGATCAGCACCCCTAAGAAGATGCCCACGCCCGACCGCAGCAGCAGGAACTGGCCGATGTTCTGGACGAATGCCTGCGGCAGGAAGAAGACCGCCGCGCCAAAGCAGGCGAAGATCAGGATCCGTCGATAGCCGCTGCGATCGACCAGGCGACTGTAAAAGACGGCCGCCAGCGCGGCAAAGACCGCGGTCGCGCCGAAGGCCAGACCGGCATAGAGCTTGACCGGATCGGTAGCAGACGAGATGCGCTCGACGTAAAGCGGAAGGATGGGGAAAACGATGGCGGTGCTGAGCTGCACGAGGAACAGCGTCACCATCAATGGCATCAACGTCGGTGAGCGAAGTCCGCGCCCCAGCGTTTCGAAGAATCCCGGCCGCCGCGCCGTCGAGGGCGGCGAGTAATGCTCGTGGACGAATTGCCAAACCAGAAGGCCGGCGACAGCGAGCATGGCGCCTGCGACGAAAAACGTCCCGCGGATCCCAACCGCCTGCGCGATCAAGCCGCCGAGCACCGGCCCCGCCGCGATGCCGACGTAGACACTCGTCTGCAGCTGGCCCATGCTGGCTGCGAGCCGGTCGCGTGGGACGATGGTCGCGACCAGCGCCGTGGCCGCCGCGATCGTGCCGGTGAAGACGCCTTGCAGGATGCGCAGCACGAGGAACTGCTCGACGTTCTGCACGAGCCCCATCAGGGCGATGATGAGACCGCCCACGATCATCGACCGAAGGACCATGACCTTGCGGCCATGCCGGTCGGCCAGTGCGCCCCAGATCGGACTGAAGATGGCGAGCGAGATCCCGGTACTGGTGACCAGCGCCCCCGACCAGAAGACGACGGCGCTGTCCGGATGGACGCCGATCTCTTTCAAATACAGCGGCAGGAAGGGCAGCACGAACCCGAATGCAAGCATGGCGGTCGCCTGCGCTACGCAGACGACGTAGAGGCTGGTCCTCCAGCTCGGGCTTACGTCCGCTGAGACATGACTCGGCGGGGCAGGCCGCGGCCTAAATCTCAGCCGGCGCCTTTCGCGTAGCTATGCAGCCCCACGATCCAGAGGTTGACGGCGTAGAGCGTGATCATGATGGAGACGAAGCCGGCGGTCGCGATCAACGCCGTGCGCCGTCCGCGCCAGGCCCGCAGGCTGTGGGCATGCAGGTAGATGGCGTAAATGATCCAGGTAATCGCGGCCCAGGTTTCTTTTGGATCCCACCCCCACCAGCGGCCCCAGGCGTGCTCGCCCCAGACGGCTCCCGCCATCGTGCCGAAGGTCCAGATCGGGAAGCCGAGCAGGATGGCGCGAAAGGTCAACCGGTCCAGCGTTTCCAGCGATGGCAGCCGGGCGGCGATGCCGGAGCCGTTCAACCAGGATTTCACGCTGGCGCTGCGGTCCTTGACGAGGTAGAGCGCGGCGAAGACGAAGCTCGAGACCAGAATGCCGGAGGAGGCCATCATGCTGCTCACATGGATCTTCAGCCAATAACTTTGTAGCGCGGGCACCAGCGGCTCGGGCGATTGATAGAGGCCATAACCGATCCCCATCAGCATCACGACGATGAAGAGCGCGACGCCGCCGCCCAGCGAGGCTACCGGCCAGCGGATGGTCATCAGGAGGAAGACGGTGACCGCCACCAGGGCCAGCATCGAGCTGTACTCGTACATGTTCGCGAGCGGATAGTGCCCGTCGGCGAAGCCGCGCGTGATGATGGCCGCCAGGTGGATCGCGGCGCCGGGCACGACCAGCGCAACGCCAAGCCAGCGAAGCGCCTCGGTGCGGTAAGCGAAGAAGGCGAAATAAAGGAACATGCCGCCGACGTAGAGCGCCATCGCGGCGAAGTAAAGATGCAGCGAGAGATCGGTGACACTACCCGGCAGCCGAGCCAGGTCGACACGCACCAGCGTGAAGGCGAGCAGGTAAAAAGCCACCGGCACGAGCCGCCAGAGTGGGGGCAGGCGACGCTCGGCGGTGGCAGCCACGGTACCGATCGGCTCGTTGACCGTGACGCGCGCCATCTCAGACGCCGGCTCTGGCCGCGACCTTCGGGCTGGTCGCGACCGGGGTGAGCGGGATCATTTGCATGGCATCGTCGCGGAACCGAACGCGCTGAAAGGTGATGCAGTTCACCGGACAGTGGTCTTCGCAGATCCGGCAGTTGGTGCAGCGATCATAGTTGACCAGGATCTTGCCGGCCTTCCCGCCGAACTCTTCACCGAGCACCGTGTTGCAGATCTCGACGAATCCGCCGCTCGAGGTGTCGCGACTCTCGCCGTAGACCACCACGTCGAGCGCCTTCTCCGGGCAAACGTCGTCGCAGGCGCCACAAAGGATGCAGGTCGACTCGTCGACGTGGTGCACGGTGTCGCACTGGAAGCAGCGCAGCGCAGCCGTGATCGCCTGCTCGTCGTTCCAGGGCAGCTCGACCGGGGTCATATCCATCCGCCTCTCGGCCGGCAGGATGGGCGGCTCTTCGCGGAGGTAGTAATCGGCTTCACGGTGGTCGTCGGTGGTTTCGATGACGGTGAGCGGCTTGGCGTCGCGCGGGACCGAGGCACCAAGAAACTCGTTGATCGAGCGCGCCGCCCGGTGGCCCCAGGCGACGGCATCGACGATGAACGACGGACCCTGGACACCGTCGCCGCCGGCAAACAGCTTCGGCACCTTCGTATGTCCACCCGTATCCGCCTCCATGAGCTTGCGCGGCGTGAGCGGTACCCCCTGGTCCTGGGGGAAGTCCATGATCTGGCCCGAGGCGAAGATCGCGTAGCGGCAGGGGATCACGTGCTCGGTGCCGGGCAATTTCTGCACCGTGTTGATCAAGAGCTTGCCGCTTTCGGGATCGAACTCGAGCTTGCTCTCGTCGACCCGAATGAACTCGACGCCGCTTACGTGGCCGCTCGCATCGGCCTTGATAGCGTTGACGATCACGCCGGTGTGCAGCGTCAGCCCGATCTCACGCGCCTCGACCAGCTCATTGCCGAAGGCGGGCAACCGGTCGGCCGGCTCGATCGACACCATCCAGACCTTGCGCGCACCGCTCTTGATCGAGGTCTGGGCGGCATCGGTGGCCACCGCGCCACCGCCGATGACGACCACGTCCCCGCCGCGCGGGAAATTGTCCGGGACGATGTCGTAGGACCGCACCCGGAGGAATTCCATCGCCGAGATGACCTCGGGCAGGTCGGAGCCAGGCACTGGCAGAATTCGTCCGGTCATCATCCCGACAGAGAGGAAGACGGCGTCATAGTCGTGGAGCATCTGCTCGACCTTGATGTCTTTGCCCACGTTCTTGTTGACGTAGACGTTGACCCCCATGTCCACGATCATCTGGATCTCCCAGAGCAGTTGGTCGTGATCGAAGCGGAAATGCGGAATGCTGGCCGATAGCAGGCCCCCGAGCTTGGCCTCGCGCTCGTAAAGGTCGACGCCGTATCCCATCAGCCGCAGGTCCTGGGCTGCCGTCATGCCGGCCGGGCCAGAACCCACCACGGCGACCCGCTTGCCGTTCTCAGGCGCGCGCTGCCAATCGATCTTGACCCGGCGAGCCCAGGCGTAGTCGGTGGCGAAGCGCTTGAGCGACTTGATTGAGACCGCGTTCTCCGGCCCCTGCACCCAACCGCGCTTGCAGTCGGTTTCGCAGGGATGGTTGCAGAGCCGCCCCAGCATCGAGGGAAAGGGGTTGGTCTCGTGGATGACGAGCCAGGAGTCCAGATACCGTCCTTGCGAGACATAATCGACGTAGGCCGCGATGTCCTGGTGGATCGGGCAGGCGCGCTGGCAGGGCGACACCGGAACGTTGAGCCCCAGGTCCCTTTGCCCGGCGAAGACCTTGTTGGACGCCGTGTCGGTGGTGGTCTTTCCAATTTCTTCGAGCACCTCGTAGGCGCTGACGATCCCCACCGTCCTCGAGGTCTTCCGGAAGAGCGGGCCCTCGTCCTCGGTCATCAGAACCACCGGCGTGTCTTCCCGGTACATGATGTCGGCGCCCGACTCGAGAGAATCCGCGACGTTGCGCCCGGGCAACGGCCGTCGCATGTACTGTTCCACGGGTCCGCTCCCATCGGCGTAGGCAGCCAGCGCCTCGCGGTAAGAGAAGAGCCCCACGATGCTGCCGTCCTTCTCGATCAGCAGCGCATCGGTCCCGGACGCCGTCAGCTGCGCCAGCGCCTGGGTAGCGCTCCGCTCCGCTGGAAAGGTCTGACCGATCGGCTGCAGAACCTTGCTGAGGCTCGGCATCAGGCAGCGGCCATGGCACGGCTGACATCGCGCACCGTGAGGGCGCCGACTGGCATGCCGGCGGACGTGCTGACGAGGACAAGCTGCCGGCCGCTCTCTCTGAGGAGGCGGACGGCCTCCGAGACAAGCACGTCGGGCCGGACCTCAGGGAGTGGGGTGCGCACGATGTCGGCGGCGCGCGCGTCGAGCAGCCCCCTGACGTAGCGCTGCAAGATGTCGAGATAGGAAACGTAACCGAGGGAGCGCTGATCGACGATGACCGGGAGCTCGGTCACCCGGTTCTGGGCCATCATCCTGGCCGCCTGGGCGAGGCTGGTGTTCGGGAAGCAGAACGCAAACTGGCTCGACATCGCCTGCTCGACGGTGCGTCCGTCCCGAATCGCCGTGGGCATTGCTCGAAATTATAGGTGTCACTCGCACGACAGCCGACTGTAACGACGGCGTGACGGGGACCGAGGTGGCGACCCGTTATACCAGTCGGACTTGGCCAAGAACCTCGCGGAACCGCAGTCGCCTGATCTGGACCTGCCCCGCAACCTCGGGGGCTTTCGGGCACGGATTCACCTCCCCTTCCGCAGCGGGTTCAACCGATTCGTCCGCATCCTGGGCATGCTGACCTTGCTCGCCTCAATCCTTGGACTGCTGGCGGCGGTCGCCGGCTTCCCGCTGAACTGGCTGAGCATGCTGATCGGCCTCCTGGTCAGCCTGGTGCTGATCGGGTACAGCGCCCGCCCCAGCCAGCGCAAGCCCAAGTTTTAAAGCGAAGGGAAGAACCTGCGGTTCCTCCCTTCATCGCGCCGTCGGCGGAGCCGAGCCTCCGCTGCGCTCCGGCCAAGCGGCGCTCCATCCTTCTTCCCTTCAAGGAAAAACAGAACTTAGCCGGGCTCCAGCAGCCGGAGCACCGCCGCGCTCATCACCCGGTAGCCGATCAAAAGGCATCGCTCGTCGATGTGGAATTCCGCGGTGTGATGCAGCACCGGCCCGGTGTCCGGTGCACCGCCTAACAGGAAAAAGCATCCTGGTCGCTCGTCGAGAAAGTACGAAACGTCCTCCCCCACCATCAGCGGCTCGAACGGCACCACCGCATCCGTTCCAAGCACGCCAGTCGCGGCCTCGGCCACCAGTCCGGCAATGGTTTCGTCGTTCACCACCGGCGGGGCAGCCGACTCTAGACGAAATTCGCACGAGCCTCGCATCGCGCTGGCGATGCCGGCTGCAAGCTCAGCGATGCGCTGCAGCAGGCGCTCGCGTAGCTCCGCGTCGAAGGTTCGCAGCGTCCCCTGGATCACGACCTCGCCGGCGATGATGTTGAACGCGCTCCCACCATGGATGCTGCCGAGCGTGACCACGACGGGTGCCCGCGGCGACGTCTCCCTGCTGACCAGCGTCTGCAATGCGGTCACGATCTGGGACGCGACTACCACGGCATCGATTGTCAGGTCGGGCATCGCCCCGTGCCCACCCTTGCCTCGCACCATGAGGGTGAATCCGTCAGCACTGGCCATCATCGCCCCGGAGCGAACCGAGACCTGGCCCGTCGGCAGCCCCGCCCACACGTGGAGACCGACGACGCGATCGATGCCATCGAGAACGCTGGCCTCGATCATCGGCTTCGCACCGCCCGCGATCTCCTCCGCCGGCTGGAACACAAAGCGCACCATGCCGGAAAGTTGCTTGCGATTGCCGGCCAGGGCCCGCGCCACCTCCAGCGCGACCGCCATATGAACGTCGTGGCCGCAGGCATGCATCACACCGCGCCGGGTCGAACGACCGACAGCGCATCAAGGCGCTCCCCCAGGTATGTAGCGGTGTCGCTTTCCTTGAACGCCAGTTCCGGCATGGCGTGCAGCTCGCGGCGATGGGTCTGCAGCTGCTGGCTGGTAGCGGCGTCGACCTCGAGCACGCGATCGCGAAGCTCAGAGGCCATCCGACCATTCTGGCAAACTGGGTTCGATGCCACGATCTCTAGCGGAATACCAGCGAAAACGCGATTTCAGCAAGACGCCGGAGCCGAAGGGATCGCCCGAGCCTCAGGGCCAGAACCGTTTCGTCGTGCAGAAACACTGGGCGACGCGACTCCACTACGACTTCCGGCTGGAGATGGACGGCGTCCTGGTCAGCTGGGCGATCCCAAAAGGACCCACGCTAAACCCGGCCGAGAAGCGGCTCGCGGCGCACGTCGAGGACCACCCCGTCAGCTACTACGACTTCGAGGGCACCATCCCGAAGGGCGAGTACGGCGGCGGCACCGTGATGATCTGGGATTGGGGCACCTTCGAGCTGGAAGAATCGACGCCCGCCCAGTCGCTCAAGCGAGGCGAGGTGAAATTCCGTCTGAACGGGGTCCGGCTGCGCGGCCGGTATGCGGTGGTTCGCACCCGGTCGGACAAAGACTGGTTGCTGATCAAGAAGAAGGACGAGGCCGCCGACCCGAATTTCAACATCGAGAAATTCGATACCTCGGTGAAGACTGGACGCACCAAGGAAGAGATCGAACAGGGGAAGGACGCCGTCTGGTCGAGCCGCCGCGAGGAGGGCGAGGGCGGGTTGATCAACCTGGCCAACGCGGAAAAGGGCCCGATGCCGAAGAACCTCGAGCCGATGAAGGCGCAGTTGGTCGAAAAGCCATTCGACGACGAGCGCTGGCTGTTCGAGGTCAAGTGGGATGGGATCCGCCTGATCAGCTTCATCGACGACGGTAGAGTCCGACTCCAAACCCGAGCCGGACGAGCCGTCGACGACGAGTACCCGCAACTCCAGGCGATCAGCCGGCTGGTCAATGCTCGCCAGGCGATCCTCGACGGCGAAATCGTTGCGCTCGATGAAGAGGGCCGGCCGTCCTTCCAGCTGCTGCAGAACCGCGGCAAGGAAGAGCACCCGATGCAATACGTGGTCTTCGACATCGTCTACTTCGACGGCCAGCGCTTGTTCAAAGTCCCCCTCGAGGACCGCAAACGTCTGCTCCGCGACGTCGTGCGCGACTCGGGCGTGCTCAAGTACTCCGACCACGTCCTCGGGCAGGGCGAAGCCTTCTTCAAAGCGGCCCAGCAGAAGCGTCTCGAAGGGATCGTCGCCAAGCTGCGCGATAGCACCTATCAACCCGGAGTGCGAAGCAGCGCCTGGCTCAAGATCAAAGCCGTCCTTCAGCAAGAGGTGGTGATCGGCGGCTTCACCGCGCCCCGCGCCAGCCGGAAATATTTCGGCGCGCTGATCGTCGGCGTCTACGAAAAAGGCAAGTTCGTCTACACCGGCCAGGTCGGGGGCGGCTTCGACGAAAAGACGCTCGCCGAGCTCTACAAGCTGATGACGCCGCTCGTCGTCAAGACGCCGCCGTTCAGCGGACCGCCCCCTCATGCAAACGAGAAACCGACCTGGGTCAAGCCGGTGCTGATCGCCGAAGTCAAGTTCGCCGAATGGACGCGCGACGGCGTGATGCGCCAGCCCGTCTTCCTCGGATTGCGTGACGACGTCGACCCGCGGGAGGTTCGCCGCGAACTGCCCGAGGAGAAACCGGTCACCCCGGCGGCCCGGGCGCGCGCCAGGGCGTCGACTACTAAGAGGAAGGCCCCGCCGAGAGTCGCCTTGAAGGCCGTCCGCGCGGCGGCGCGGCCGTCCTCGAGCACGACGAAGGCGTCAACGAGAACAAAGCGAGCACCGGCGGCTGCCGATACCCCCGATACGCCGCTCAGCAAGGCCGCCGCCCGCGTCGTCAAGCAATTCAAGACCAACATCCGGGGCGCCACCGCCGGAGAGCTCGAGGCACTCGATGCGATTGCGAAGGAAGGCAATTGGGAGATCGGCGGCCGGACCGTCCATCTCACCAACCTCGACAAACTGCTCTTCCCGGAAGACCGCTACTCCAAGCGCGACCTGATCCGCTATTACGTGCAGGTCGCCCCGGTGATGATTCCTCATTACAAGGACCGGCCGCTCTCCATGAACCCGCACCCAGACGGCATCCACGGCAAGAGTTACTGGGTGAAGGACAAGCCGGATTACGCCCCGGATTGGATCCCGACCTTCCGCTACCAGGACCAGAAAAGCCTGAAAGACTGGATCCTCATCGAGGAAGTGGCGACGCTGGCCTGGCTCGCCAACCACGCGGTGATCGACATGCACCCCTGGTACTCGCGGGTGGACAAACCGGAGTACCCCGATTGGTCCGTGGTCGACCTCGATCCGGCCGAAGGCGCGACCTTCAAAGACGTGATTGCCGTGGCAAAGGTGGTGAAAACCGCGCTGGACCACCTGAAGCTGACCGCGCTGCTCAAGACGACCGGCCAGAGCGGTCTGCACATCTACATCCCGATCGAGCGGCGCTACACCCTGGACGAAAGCCGTGGCTTCGTCGCCAAGCTGGCGCACACGATCGCCGAGCTGATGCCCGACAAGGTCACCGAAGTCTGGGAGGTCAAGCGGCGGACCGGCAAGATCCGAATCGATTACACGCAGAACGTGATCAACAAGACGCTGGCCGGCCCCTACTCGGTCCGCCCGGCGCTGCGGGCGCCGGTCTCCACCCCCATCGCCTGGAAAGAGCTCGATGATCCGCGGCTGCGTCCCGATAAGTGGACGATCCAAACGCTCGGCGATCGTCTCCTCGAGGTCGGCGACCTCTTTCACGACGCCTTGACGGTGCGCCAACGCCTGCCCGCACTCTGACCGATGGCTGAGCGCCCGCCGGTACCAGGAGATCTTCCCGCCCTCCAGCTATTTCTCGACGCCTGGATCAAGGAGCGAGGCTCTTACTGGTCGCCGCTGTCCCAGTACGCCCGCCTTGCGGAGGAGGTCGGCGAGCTTGGACGCGAGCTGAATTTCCAGTTCGGCAACAAGCCGCGCGCCGCTAAGGACGCAGGCGGCTCCGTTACTGATGAGCTCGGTGATGTCCTCTTTGTCGTGGTGCTACTGGCCAATTACCTGGGCATCGACCTGGTTACGGCGCTGCGCGGGACGCTCGCGAAGTACGAAAAGCGACCGCAACCGTAGGTGCTGCACCGCTTTTCCACAGGGAGTTATGCACCGTCTGTTAGCACCTGGTGGAAAAAGACCCGCAACAAATGTTCCGTCTGGACGAGATCAATTTGTGGACGTATTTTATGTCCCTCTCGACCTGAGCCCAGGTGTCTACGGGAAAGGCCACCCAAATTGCAATCGTTTGTTGAAGACCATTGTTGACACCGCGGGAGGGCGGGCGTACAATGCGGCAAACCTACATATTGTGTTGGATCGGATCGTCAAGCCCCATATTTAGGGGGAGGTAGGCGAACCAAGGCTCACGCAGAAAGGGGAAGTACCGGCGGCGGCAGACGCCGGACGGCGCGCAGTGTGCCGGCGCTCGGTTGTGAGCTAGGGGGAGACCATGCTCAGGAACACGCTCAGGATGATCAACCAGCAGGACCAATGGTTTAACCAGTTGCGGCGCGAAGAGTCCGCACGCCGCACCCTCCGCTATTCGCTCTACCAGGCGCTCGAGCAGGTGGAACGCTTACTCGAAAGCGACATGATGGAAGTCCCGATCGAGATGCAAGCGCGCCTGCGCCAAATCGTTGAGGCCGTCGACTCCCAGCTCGCCTACCGCATGGACCAATCGGGCCCCAGCGCCCTCGACATTCAGGACATCATCTTCGAGGCGCAGGACCGCCTCATCAAGCAGGTCCGCACCTAGCCACTTCCTAGCCTCGAACGCCTCGCCTCCTGCAGTGACGCCCGGGAGTTGTCCCGGGTGTCATTGCGTCTGGACCACTTTTCCCCCTTGCAGGGAGGGCCGGGGAAGGGGTAAATACATCCATGGCCGACAAGCTTGAAACCTGGGACCTTTGGCTTCCCGGCCCGGGTGCAACCGGCCTACCCTTCGCGCGGTCTCGGATCAACGCCAACGATGCCGGCGACCGCGTCCTGGTCCACGCGGCGCCGCAGAGACTCCAGGTCGTCGTCACCGATGCGGCCGGCCAGGTGGTCGCCAGGAGCGACCGCTTGGAACGCCACCAACCGGGCCCGATGAGCTTTCTGATCCGGCACGGGGCAACCATCACCTTGGAGGATGGTTGGCCGACCGCAACCGACATCGGCCGCGTCGTGTTGCTCCCCGGGGGCGAGGCCGGAATCTTGAAGAGCTGGTGGAACGCCGACGACCGCAAGGAATGGCGCTGGCAGGTCGAGTTCTACAACCAGATCCGCGGCTAAGGGTCGGCGACCGCACTCCCCGACGCGCATAACTGGCACGCCGACGGCACCCAGGTCCGCATTGGAAGATCGGCGAGGCGCTCGAACGGTAGGCGCCTGGCCGCGGCAAACTCCGCGGCCCCCGGCCCGATTCCGAGCAGGGCGCCGATAACAACCGGCTCGGCCTTGCAGACCTCGAGGTCGGCGACGGTAGCGCGGATGGCGGACCCCATGCTGATCGCATCGTCGACGATCGCAACCCTCTTGCCGCGCAGGGCGGCCCGCAGCGTCGCGGGAACCCGATAGTCGATCGGGAAGAGGCCCGTTCGTCGACTGACGATTCGTTCCGCGAAAGCGAATTCCACTCCAAGCTCTGAGGCGATGAGTTCGGCAAGGAAGGCCCCGCCATTCAGCGGTCCACACACGGTGTCGACGCGATGCCTGGCAACCCGGCCGGCGAGCTCCGTGACGAACGGGCGCAACGCTGATGGCCGGGCAAAGAGCTGATCGAGTTCCAGCCACAGGTCGCTGTGATGACCAGACTCCAGTCGAAAGTGTCCGGTCCGGGATCCAACCAGCTGCAGAAGGTCGGGCGGTGACTCGGTGCGCGTAGAAGGGAGACTACGCCTGGACGAAGTAGGAGCGGCAGGCCAGATCGATGAGGTCCGGATCCAGCCGCGGGGGTCGTCCGAGAAAGTACGCGACCTCATCCAGCTGGTTGAGGATGTCGCGCGGCTGGCAACCGCGGAACGGACGCTTGAAGGGTTTGTAGTACCGGTCGAGCACGTAGTTGTAGCCGGTCTCGCTGAAGACGATCTCGAACTCTTTGCAGGATCGCTCGAAAATCTGGCGGAATTCCGCTGGCGTCGGGTCAGGGACGTGGATCTTGTAGCGCACGCGGCGCAGGAACGCTTCGTCGACCAGCGATCCGGGCTCGAGGTTGGTGCTGAAGACGACCATCGCTTCGAAGGGCGCGCCGACCGCCATGCCGGCGCCGGCCAGCGTCAGGTAATCGATGCGACGTTCCAGGGCGACGATCAGGCGGTTCAACAGGGCCCTGGGTGAAGAGTCCTGGCGGCCGAAGTCGTCGAGCAGGAAGATGCCACCGTTGGCTTTGAGGTGGATGGGCGCCTCGTAGTAGCGCATCAAGGGGTCGAAGGATGGCGACAGCTGCGAGGTTGTCAGCTCGCCACCGGCCTTGACGAATGGTCGCTTCACGCAGACCCACCGGGTGTCGAAATTCATGGGCAGCTGGCGGATGACCCGCTGATGGTGCAGGGGATCGTAGAGGCGCATCACCTGGCCCTCAATGTCGATCGCATATGGAATGTAGATCGGTTCGCCCAGCAGCTCGGCGCAGGCCTCCGCAATCGTCGTCTTGCCATTTCCCGGCGCGCCATAAAGGAAGAGCGGAGCCCGCGCGTTGACCGGCGGCCCGAGCTGGACGAGCAGGTCGGGGCTGAGCGTCAGGTGCTGGAGGGCGCGGGTCAACCAGGCCGCTGTTACATCCGCCTGGCTCACCTGGGCGCGGACGGAGGCCTCGTACTGGGCGAAAG
>WNFD01001485.1_pt1 | contig 23703 bp, 25 predicted proteins | sample 5400491 | NCBI WGS metagenome assembly WNFD01 (sample SAMN13153343, study PRJNA577476) | soil metagenome | isolation source: 120 cm saprolite under Douglas fir tree site 2 hole 2 replicate 2 | place: USA:California | collected 2015-04-18
GCCAGTCATCGAAGGCGTGGCGCATCAGCAGGTACTTCGCCTCGGGGTTCACGACGCCGCCCCAGGCCTCGGGCGTGTACCAGGTCCAGCCGATCTCGACGGTCCGGTCGTCTTCCTGGACCTCGAGGTAGCGGGTGCTGCCAATCACCCGATTGTCCTCGAGGCGGACGACGACGAAGGGGTACTCGCGGCCTTGCTCCTCCGCGTGCATCGCTTTCTCGAGCCAACGATCCATCGTCTCCGCCGTCAGCGGTCGGGCCGGCATCCAGGTCCAGATGGCTTGATCGCGTCCAGCCTCGCTTAGCGCTCCCGCATGCGCGGGACGCATTGGTTCGAGGCGGATGTGCTTCCCGGTCAGCGTGATCGGTCCCAACTTCGCCAACCGTTTTAGAAGGGCTGCGCGACCATGAGGAAGACGACGACGACGAGCAGCAGCCAGGCCACCAGCTGGATTGTCATCGCCGCCGCGGCCAGAGAGCTCGACCCGTCGGCCGTCGCCAAGCGCGCACGCCGCAGGTTGGGAGCCAAAAAGGCGCCGTCCAGACCGGCGGCGGCCACATAAAGAAGGAAGCCGAGGAGGAGCCAGCCGGTGAAGAGCTTGAAATGACCGACCCACATAAACAGGCCGGTGATCAGCACCAGCGCGGAGCCGGTGTAGACGAGCGCCAGCTGCACCCGCCAGGCGAACTGGTAGAGCACCTGCTGCGCGACGTCGGCCGCGCGAGCGGCCATCGGCCGCAACAACGCGTGCGTGCTCACGCCTCCCAGCAAAAAGATCGCACCGAGCACATGAAGCGTTTTCAGCACCGGCACGTGAGCAGCATACGTTACGGCCGGGCCGCCGCCGTTGTACAGTTGCTCCGTGCCAGACGAGCCGCGCGGGCAGGCCGAGGTCCTCATCCCGCACGGGTGGCTCCTTCCCAACCTCAGCCTCGACGCGGTGCGCTCGCTGCAGCGCGGCGACACGACCTCCGATCTGGAGAAGGGCGACCTTCGCCTCGCCGGCGTCGAAGTGCTGGTGGCGCGCAACTGGGTAAAGGAAGAATTCTGGCCGCGCATCCAGGACGCGGTTCAAAAGGGCTACGCGGCCGAGAAGACCTACACCTTCATGCGCGCCCATGGGGACCGCCGGCGAAGCCGGCGGCCCAAGAAGTCGTCCTAGCTCGCTTCGCGCCGCGCGGCCGCCGGAATCCGGAGCGGGCGCAGACTCTCAGCCTCGGGGTCGGCAAAGGCGCAGACGCGGTTGCGACCCAAAGCCTTCGCTTGATAGACGGCGCGGTCGGCTGCCGCGAGCAGGTCCGATGCGGTGCGACCGTGGCCGGGGAAGAGTGCGACGCCGATGCTGACACTGGCCGCCGGGCTCGACTCATCCGCGACCTTGAGCACGATCGACTCGACCCCACGACGGATCCGCTCCGCCACTGTTATGGCTTCGGCGAGGGTGGTCTCCGGCATCAGGATGGCGAACTCGTCGCCGCCGAAACGCGCGGGCACATCGTACTCGCGCAGTGCGGCCCGGATGGCGTCTGCCACGCGGCGGATCATCTGGTCCCCCACCAGGTGCCCATGCCGGTTGTTGATGTCGCGGAGAAGGTCGAAGTCAGCCAGGACGACGCTGAGGGGGCGGCCGAAGCGACGGGCGCGCTCGACTTCCGCCTGCGCCAGCTGGTTCCAGTGCTTCATGTTGGCCAGCTCGGTCTTCGGGTCCGTGCGCGCCTCTTCTCTGAGGCTGGGAACCAGCAGCGACCGGTAGATCAAGAAGAGCGGGCCGATGCAGAGGGGCACCAGCCACGGATTCGTCAGCCATAGCAGCGAACCGAGTGCACCGACCGACATCAACGCCAGGTCGGTGCCGAGGTTCTCCCAATCCATGGTGCCGGCCCGAGAGATTGGAACGCCGCGCGCCCACGTGATGACCAGGGCGGTGAGCAGGTGGTTGAGGCCGACAAATGCCAGGCCGGCCAGCACCGCGAACAGGACAGCACGGCCGTTGCCATGACCCGACTGGCCGAGGCCGAAGATGGCGCCGGCCGCCATCGAGCAGAGGAGGAAGTTCGCCACGTTGAAGGCCTGGATGTACCAGCGGGTGTGGATGCGCAGCGACTCCACGGCATGGGCCGCGAGGATGATGACGACCACGTAGCCGGGGTGCAAAAGGGTAGCCGCCGCAAAGAAAAAGATGGTCGTCGTGTAATACGACTGGTGCTTGGGGCTCTTGACCTTGAACTGCTGGGCAATCGTGGCACAAAGCAGGAGCAGCACCGCGATGGGCGCATGCGCGAGCCGTGGCGGGGCCAGCAGGATGCCCGCGGTGCCGGCGATCAGTGCCGCCAGCAGCACGCCGACCACATACAACCGAGCCACGCGCGGGAGATCGTTCATCGACGCCTCAGGCAGCCCGCGCCGCCGCCGGGCGCTCAGGCGCTTGACGCCGTGCCAACAAGGCCGACAGCGCGGGGCGCGCGAGCAATAGCGGGCCAGCGGTGACGAGCACCGTCCAGGGTCCGTTCTGCAGCGTGAGCAACAGCATCGGGCCGGCGACCCAGGTGATGATCAAGTCAGCGGCCAGCAACTCGGACTGGAAGAGCCCGGAGGCGATTGGCGACAGGCCGCGGGCCAACCAGAGTGCACCGGCCAACAGCACGCGGTTGAGGAGGATGAACACACATCCCGCCGAAAGGGCGGCAGTGAGATGGCCGAGCGCATCGGCAGGGAGCTGCTGCACGGCTCTCTGGTAGACAGCGGCGGCTGCCGCCGCGCTGAGGTAATAGTCGCAGAGGTTGAACCACTGGATGGAGAGCGGCCGGCGAAGTCGAGCCTGCTCGGCCAGGTGGATCAAGACGATGAACGCCACCAATTGCGGGGTGCTGAAGGTGGCAGCGGCGATGACGATGAAAGGCAACGTCACCTGGTATGCCTGGTGACGGAACCCCTGAACTGGATACGCATGCGCCAGCATGCCGAGGCCGGTGATCACGCTGAACAGGACGAGGTTGCCAGCGGGTTCGCTGCGCCAGCGGATCAGTGCGACCGCGACGGCGAGGACGCTGGCTCCAGCGATGTAAGCGAGGGCCGGGCCTGAGAGTCGGCCCCGTTTCATCGCTAGCTACTCCAACTCACGGCGTCCCAGGAGACGCTATCCCAGGAGACGGTGTTCCAGGAAACGGTGTCCCAGGAGACGGTGTCCCAGGAGACCACCGGCATCGTCGTCAGGTTATTCGCCGCCATATAGAGGACTTTGAGGTAGTTGTTGGGGTCGAGGCCGTGGTCGGCGTTGCCGAGCAGGCCGAGGTAGGCGATGCTTCGCGCGACGTCCGGATAGCCCGCGCCCGTGCCGGTGAGCGCAAGGTGGTTGCTGGTCGCCAGGAGCACACCCTTGAGCTGGCCGGGGCGCACGGTCGGATTACTCTCGATGTAGAGTGCCGCCGCCCCGCTGACCACCGGAGCCGCCACCGAGGTGCCAGTCAGCTGGATGTACTGCGTGCCGACCACGAAGCTCGGGTAGTTCAGGGCGAAACTGCTGTTCGGTGCCAGCGTGGTGATGATCCGCCGGCCGGGCGCGACGACGTCGGGCTTGGTGAAGCCGTCCTGGGTCACGCCATAGCTCGAAAAGCTCGCCAGCGCATCGTCGGCCGCCGAGACGGTGCCCTGGTCGTCGGTCGCGCCAACGGTGATCACATACGGATCGTTGGCGGGCGCATAGAGGGCGCTGTTGGGCCCGCTGTTGCCAGCAGCCACGACCACGACGAGGCCTTTCAGCCACGCATATTCAACGGCGGCGTCGATCGCGCTGGTGCGGTAGCTCTCCTGCACCGACGCCTGCATCGAGAGGTTGAGCACGCGGATGTTGTACGTGTTCCTGTTGACGACCGCCCAGAGAATGGCGTTCATGATGGCGGAGGTCGGCGCACCGCCGGTGCCGTCGTTGACCCGGAGGTTGATGAGGTTCGCTTGCGGTGCCACGCCGATGTACTGTCCCAGGCTCGCTGTGCCATCCCCCGCGATGATCCCGGCAACCGCTGTACCGTGGCCGTAGGCATCATCCGTGCCGATGACGTTCGAGTTGAAGTTCTGGCTCGCGATGATGCGATTCCCGAGGTCAGGGTGTGACGCGATGCCACTGTCGATGACGGCGACCCCGATCCCCTGTCCGGTGAGTGGCGCCACCGGATTGCTCCATGTGGTCACGGCGTCCACAACCGCCGGATAGACTGTGGCCAGCGCCGTGGGGTTGAAGGGGGTATCGCTAAGCCTGACGGGCGCGTCGTAGATCAGGCGCACGACGTTCGAATCGACGCGGAAATGGTCGATCAACGCGGGCGTCAGCTCGACGGCGATGCCGTGGGCAATCGGGACACGCAAGGTCTGTTTCAGACCGGTCCGCCGCAGATCAGCCTGCAGGACATTCAGATCGCCGCGGGCAACCACGATGACATGGATGGACTGTCCGGCCTGCATCGCCTTGATCACCTGCCGATCGAGATGGGCCTCGTTGGAGGCCGCCCAGGCGGGCATGGCAGGCACGTTCGCCAGCGCCAGGCTGCCGGCCGCCAGCAGGGCCGCCATTGTCGGGCGAAGGGTTGACAGTAGGTGACGCGCCGGTGTTGGTTGGCGCATGATTCGGTGACGCCAACGTAACAGCGCCCCATTACGGCCCATCTATCGATTCGAACCTGCTTACCTGCTAGCCTCTAGGGCCGTGGAGGACTGGTGGGACCCCATGTACCTGAGCTACACGCTGGGCACGCTCCTGATCCTCGAGCTCAGGGGCGAGATGAAGCGCCGCCCCGGCACGTTGAAGGCGTTCCACGATGCCGTTCTCGGCGCAGGGTCCATGCCGATCCCGCTGATCCGCGAGTTGATTCGCTGAGCGGCGGCTGGCCGCGGGCGTCGTCATGAATGCTCTGACCTCCATCGGCAGCCTGAGCGGAGACCTGCTGATCGGCGTCATCGCTGGGCTCGTCTTCATCGAGGAAACCGGCATTCCCATCCCGTTTGCACCGGGCGATCTGCTGTTGGTCATTGCCGGGATCGCGATCGCCAGCGATACGGTCGACCCGGTCCCGATGCTGGCCGCGCTGATGCTGGCCACCATCCTTGGCGCCCTGATCGGTCGTGAAGTCTTCGCCGCCGTTGGCCGGCCGGCCCTGAAGAAGGCAGCGGATGCCCTCGGTTTCAGGCCCGCGCTCGACCGAACGACCGAGCTCCTGAAACGCCGCGGCGCGCCGGCGGTTTTCGTCGGTCGGCTGATTCCGGGGCTTCGGATCACCACTACGCAGGTGGCGGGCGTCAGTAACATACCGCGGCTGACGTTTGCCGCCGGTCTCATCCCGTCGGTCGCAGTCTATATCGCGATCTTTGTCGGGCTCGGGGCGCTCGCGGGGCAGCCGGCGGTGCGGCTGTTCCACCGTGCCGAGCATCGATTTTTTGTCATCGGCGTGACGCTGCTGGCGGCGCTCGCGGTCATCCTCTCGGTGCGCTGGCTGGCACGCCGCGGCGCCCTTTCCGCCCTCGACCCCATCGTGCTGGGCGTGCGCCGTCAGCTGGCGGACTCGATCGAGGCGACGATTTTCTATCCGGGCGAAGACGGCGGCTCGCGCCAGTATCCGCTCGTCCGCCGGCTATGGGCCGGCCTGATCGACCTGGCCGTCGTGTTCATCGGCGCGGTCCTGCTGCTGACGGCGGTATCTGGACTGGACAACGCCGAGATCGTTCTCGACCCCGAAGGCCTCCTGCTCCTGGCGGTCATCGCCCTCGCGTACCGCGTCCCCATCGAGGCGCGCACCGGACAGACGATCGGCAAGACCTTGATGGGCATCTCGGTTTACGGGCCCGATGGCGTCCCCGGTTGGTGGCGGGCCACCCTGCGCAACCTGGTGGGGGTCCTGCTTCCCCTCTGGCCGATCGACGCGCTTCTGCTCCTGCGAACGACGCGCCGCCAGCGGCTCGGCGACTTGCTCAGCGGGACCACCGTTCGTCGGGTGGCTCGCTGACGGCCGTTCTGCTGGCCCTTGCCGCCAGCCTGAGCTGGGGCATCGGCGACTTCGTGGGCGGCTTCAAGTCCCGCCGCCTGGGCGCGTTCGCCGTCCTGTTCGTCTCCCAGCCACCCACGCTCGTGCTGATCGCCGTGGTGGTCATCATCCGCGGCAGCCCCTTTCAGCCTGGTCCCTGGATCGTCGCGGGAGTGGTGGCGGGACTGGCCGGGCTGGTCGGGCTATCGGCGGCCTACCGGGGGATGGCGATCGGGGTGATGAGCGTCGTCTCGACCATTGCCGCGACGGGACCGGTGGTCCCCATCCTGGTTGGCCTGGTGCTGGGCGAGCGACCGACCGCGGTGCAGTTCGGCGGAATGGCCATGACGCTTGGTGGGATCGCGCTGCTGGCCTTCGATCGCCAGCCTGTGGAGCCGGGCCGGCGCCTCCTTCCCGGCGTGGGCCTCGCGCTGCTCGCGGCGCTGGCCTTCGGCGTCTTCCTGGTGGCGATCCGCTACGCGAGCCGGCCGGATCCGCTCTGGGGCGTGCTGGCGACTCGAACCGGAAGTGTGCTCGCGCTGCTGCTGCTCGGCGTGGCGTTCCGCTCGCGCATCAAGGTGGGGCTCCCTGACCTTCCGGCCCTTTTCGCCGTCGGTATCCTCGACGTTGGCGCCGACGTCCTCTTCGCGTTTGCGACCACCCTGGGCCTGTTGAGCGTGGTGTCCATTCTCTCCTCGCTCTACCCGGTCGCGACGGTGCTTCTGGCTCGGATCATTCTCAATGAGCGAATGGCCCGGCCGCAGCAAGCCGGCATCGGGCTGGCGCTGGCCGGGGTCGCGCTGATCAGCCTCTGATCCGGCCCTGCCTATCCACGGTAACCAGCGAGCAGCTCCAGCACCAGGTCGACCTCGCTCGCGGTGTTGTAATGGGCCATCCCGATCCGCAGCGTGCCACCTTCGTCGACGAGGCCCAGCCTCGTCATCAGCTCGGTTGCGTAGTGGTCGCTATGCGTCGCGAAAACCTGGTGGCTGGCGAGCCAGGCGGCCAGCGCCTCCGGTCGGTGGGGCGGCCAGGTGAGGGAGACGGTGGGCGCGCGGCGATCGAGCTCGTCGGGCGCGGTGATGCCGTAAAGCTTGATCGCGGGGATCTGCTGGAGGCCGTCGATCAGCCGCGCCGCCAGCGCTCGCTCGTGGCGGCGGATGCGGTCCATGGCGGTTTCCAACGCCGGGCGTTCAACGCGATCAGCGCCACCAAGCTCAGCCAGATATTCGAAGGCACCGAGCATGCCGGCGAGGCACTCGTGGTTCTGCGTGCCGGTCTCCCAACGGGACGGCACCTCGTCACTGGACGGCCGGACCTTGTAGGGACGCAGTCGCTGCAAGAGCTCGCGCCGCCCGTACAGAATCCCCTGATGCGGCCCGTAAAACTTGTAGCTCGAGCACACCAGGAAGTCGCAGTCGATGGCACGGACATCGATCGGACCGTGGGGCCCGTAGTGAACCGCGTCGACCCATAGCCAGGCGCCGGCGGCGTGGGCCGCCCGCGAAACGGCCGCGAGGTCGGGGATGGTTCCCACCGCATTCGATGCGTGCGTGACCGCGACCAGCCGAGTGCGCGGGGTCAGCTGGCGCTGGAGATCGGTCATGTCGAGTGTGCACTCGGGCACGTGGATGTCCACGAAGCGCACGGTCACGCCGCGTTCCTGGAGCGCCAGCCAGGGCGAGACGTTGGCGTCGTGCTCAAGGCGGGTGACGACGATCTCGTCGCCTGGCTTCATTTCCCGCCCGATCGCGCGGCTGAAGGCGAAGGTCAGCGTCGTCATGTTGGGGCCGAAGACGATCTCGTCGGGTGAAGCGGCATTGAGGAAGAGCGCCGTCGCCTGGCGCACCTCCGCGATCAGCGCGTCCGAGCGCCGGCTGGTGGCAAAGGTGCCGCCCTGATTCGCATTCATCGTCCGCCAGTACTCGGCCGTGCGGTCGATGACGCGCTGCGGCACCTGGGTGCCGGCGGGATTGTCGAGGTAGACGACGGGCTGACCGTCGATCTTGAGGGCGAGCGAGGGAAACTGCCGGCGAACGGACTGCAGGTCGATGTCGATCGTGGTAGGGCTCGCCATCAGCGGCGCTTCGTCACCGCTTGCACGATCGCCCGGGCGGTGAGGAGCGCGACGATCGCCACCACCTCGCCCATCAGGATCACCCGGTTCAGGTCGAGGGCCGGCTGCCAGCGCACGTCGCCGCCTTTGATCACGAAGGCGCCGACGGGCCGAGAGGACACGCCGAAGCCCACGCCCCCAGCCTGCGGGTCACCTTCGGTACCGCCGCCGCCGGCGCCGCCAGAGATCTTCGCCGCCGGAATGATCGTGACGCCATTCTTTTCATAGGGCGCACCGAACACCTCGGACGCACGCATTGCACCCTTGGCTTCACTGACGACATCTGTGACACGCATCGCAAGTCCTCCTGAGGGGTGGCCGATGTGGCTCGATACTAGCGGGACGTCGTTTCCATGCGACCGAAAGCGAGCCGAGCCAGGCTGACGATGACGATGAAGGCGACCACGCCAGCGGCGGGGGCCAGCACGAGGGGCCGCGCGAAATCCGTTCCGGACAGCAGGGCGTGGAGGGCAAACACGCCGAACATTGGATAGGACAGGCGATGCAGCCAGCGCCAGGCGAGCGGGTCGATGTGCCGCCGCAAGTAGCTGGTGACGGTGACGACCAGCAGAAGGTCGAATCCAATGGTGCCAAGGCCGATTGGGAGGGCGGCATAGGAAACGCGAAATGGAATCACGAGGTCGATCGGGCTGATCCGTGCGACCGCGTCGAGCGTCATCGCCAGCACGTGCAGGGCAACGAACGGGACCCAGCAGACGGTAAGGAACCGGTGCAGGTTCGAGAGATCGCGATTGCGCACGGCGCCCTCGAACATCGCGCTACGCAATGCCTGCCCGGAGACAAGGGCGGCGGCAAGCACGAAGAAGGCGGTGAGCGCCGCCGCGCGCGACGTCAGCCAGAAGAGTTGGTCAACGCTCACGCCGCGGCAGGAAGGACGTCCGGGCTGGCGCCGGCACCCGCCCCTTCGGCCGGCACCGCCGCGTAGTGCACGCCGCGGGCCTCGAGAAAGGCGAGGCCCTGGGCGGCACCCAGGAGAACGGCACTCTTCGCGTAGACCTCACCGCGCAGGGCGCTGTCCGTCACCACGGAGACTTCGGCGATGTCCGTCTTGGCCGGCATCCCGGTGCGCGGGTCGATCAGATGATGCATCGAGTGTCCCCAGCGGCGCTTGCTCGTCCCGCTGGAGCAGACGCCACCGTCGCGGAGCGCGACGAGCGATCCGTCGCAGAGCCCGATGTGCCAGCCGTCGCCTTCGGGACCGGCGCCCCGCACGCGGAGATCGCCGCCCAGGTTGCAGACCGCATTCTCCCCGAGCTCATCGATGAGCAGGTCGGCCAGCGCCCCCTTCGCGATTCCACCAAGGTCGAGCGCCGCGCCCGGGGCGAGCGCCGCCGAGCGTGTGGCCTGATCCAGGAGGAGCACCTCCGGGAGTGGCGGCAGTTGCGTGGAACGAACAACGGCGGGTTCCGTCAGGCCCTGCCGGAATGGCCGGTCGTATCCGGCGGCGGCCAGCGCCGGCAGGACCGCAGCGTTGACGAGCCCTTCGCTTTCCTCGAAGGCCCAGAGCGCTGCCTGCAGCATGGCGAACATTTCCGGGCTCACCGGGACGTAGCGGCCGTCGCTGGCGTTCAGCCCGGCCAATTCGCTATCACGAAGGAAGCGCGTGAAGCGGGCCTCGGCATCGCGGATCCGCTGCTCGCAGCGCTCGAGGGCCGCCTGCCCGCTACCGAAACTCAACAGCTCGCAGGTGGAGCCGAGCGCGTCGAAATGGCGGGTCGTGAGTTCAGGAGACATGGCTTTCACTGTGTACCGTGGCGTCACTGGGCAGCACGGTCACCGCCGGGTGCAGCGGCGCCTCGGCAGGTTTGGGCGACGTGGCCACGATGCCACCTGAGAGCAGGGCCAGCATCAGCGTGCCCAGCACCGACGCCCACCTCAGCGTCGCGTTCGAGGACATATTCCTCTCCCTGCCAGGTACAACGGGTTGCTTCATGGTTTCCGGCGACCTCAACCTTACGGTAGAAGCGCGCCCGAGGCCAGAGGCTGAAGGCGCCCTGAGAAGCCGCTGAGACCGCTAGGCCAGATCGAGGGTGATGGTGTGGTAGCCGTCGGCGCCGTTCGGCAGCGTGGGTGCCGACTTCGACGACTGTAATGTTCCCTCGCCGTCGCGGGCCCGCACCTTCACGTTGTAGTGTCCGGCGGCAATGCTGGTGTTGAGCTGCCAGAAGCGCCAGGCGTACGGTGAGAACTCGGCCTGCAGCTCGGCCGGCTGCCAGGAGCGGCCGCCGTCCCAGCTCAGCTCAACGCCGCTGATCCGGCGGGCGCCTGCGAACGCGATCCCGGCGAACTGCACCGATCCCGCCGCCAGCGCGGCACCATCCGTAGGCTGGTCGATGCGTGACATCGTCTTGACGATCGCTCGCTCGTCCCAGCCGTTGTTCTCCCAGTAGCCGGGCTTATCGCTGGCGGAAAAACCGATCCGCGTGACCCACTTGGGCTGCTTCATCCCGTAGCGCCCCGGAAAGATGAAACGCGCCGGGAATCCATGCATCGAGGTCAGGGGCGAGCCGTTGAGATGGGTGACGAGCAGGTGGTCTGGTGTCAGGTCCCGCAGCTGAAAGCTCTCCGTGTAGCCATCGGTACTTTCCATCAGCATCCAGGTTGCGTTGGACGGCGGCGGAGCAAGCGCCAGCACATCGCTCACCTTCGGTCCCTTCCAGATTCCGTTGCTGATCAGCGTGCCGCCGATCTCGTTGCTGATGCACTCCAGCGTGAGCTCCAGCTGCTGCGACGGCAGGGCGAGTAACTCCTCGTAGGTGAGCGATCGGCCCGGCAGGTTGAGGCGCCAGGTGGAGGCATTGACAACCGGGTCGCCCGCAATGTTCTTGGAGACGACGTAGAAGTCGCTGACGGCGGTCACCTCGCTCTGTGCACGGCTGCCCTCCTTCATCGCCAGCGCCGTGGCGAAGCGGCGGAAGTTCGCGTAGCCGATGCCCAGCACGGCGATGCCGACCGCACCATAAAAGATATTGCGCAGCAAGATCCGGCGGTCCTCGTTCGCCGGGGCCGGCGTGGCGAGGCCCTGGAGCACACGATCGACGAGCGGGATCATGCCGGCAAGCAGCACGACTTCGACCACCGCGCCGATCGCCGAATCGCTGGGCGAAAAGGCCACCGTGGCGATGATCGCGCCAATCAATGCGGCCAGCGCCGTGAGGATCGGCACGTAGCCGGGCGGGGACAGCCGCGCGATCAGCATCGCCGCCACGCCGTAGACGGCGATGATCACAACCGTTGCGCCCACGAGGAGGAGCGGCCGGGCGAGAACGCCGAGGGTCTTCAGCAAGTTCTCGAAGGTCGAGAGCGGCAGGAGCTTGAGCATGATGTAGCCGGCTTGCTCGGGAAGCAGGGGTATCGCGAAGAACGCGTGCGCCAGGTAGTCGGCCCCCAGAGCCAGGGTGCCCGCGCTCAGGCCGACGATCAGCGGGCGCTGACGAGCCAAGCGGTTACGACCCGGCGGGCCGGCGGATCCCGCTGTAGGCGAGCGCCGCTCCAGCGATGGCGACGACGATGCCGATGATGAGCCACATCCGCTGGCCCGTCATGAAGCTGCCCGGCAGCACGCCTGCACCCTGCAGGATCCAGACCGCGCCAACCAGAATGGCAACCGCGCCGAGAACGACACTGCCCAGCCGCACAGCATTACACTACGCGCTCGGGTTGCAGTATCACCTGCGTGAACGGGAAGTCTAGTCACCACAGAAACGTGAACGCGCCGTGGCTCGACGGCGCCACGGCGCGTTATTCGGTGCGTAATTTATGCTTCTGCGGCGACGGCCTCGGGCGCAACGGCGACGTCTTTGCCGGCGCGGCCGCCGGCTTCGACCTTGGCCAGCGCCAGCTGACCAATATTCAGCCCCTGGATGGTGGCCAGATCGCCGAGCGCTCGCAGGAAGTACTGCCGGCGGCGACGCTCCACGACGCGGCCAAGCTCGTGCTCGAGACCCTGGACGCCTTCCACGAAGGAAATACGGAACGGGTCGGTGATCCGCGCGCGCTGCGGACCGAGCTCTTCTTGAACGAGCTTCTTGGCATCGCCGGAAAGACCCTCGTTGCTGACGATCAGGCCCTCGGCGGCCTTGATGCGGGAGACCTTGGCGTTGAAGGCATAGGCGTCCGCCAGGTTGAACTCGCGATCTTTGAGCACCACCAGGACGAGGTCACCGCTCAAATCGAGAACGATGTCCGTCCCGGCCGGGCTGGCATCGATGATGACCTGCTCGCGGCTGATGCCCAGCTTGGGAAGGATGGCCGTCGCCAGGGTGGTCATCCAGCGGCCCTTGTCGTTGAGGGCGGTCGCGCGGTCGGTGGGCATGATCACCTGGTCCACACGCTCCTCGTTCAGCGGCCGTCCGCACGCGCACTTCATCCAGTCCGGCGCCATCTTCTGCAGCTTGTTGGGATCATCGGTGCGCAACACGGCATTGCCGGTACGGGAGCAAACGATCACGTACTCCGACTGGATCAGGCCAAGGCTGCGGAGCTCGCCGAGCCGGCCGGCGACAGCCGTTCCCTGGGCTTCGCCCAGAACCTTCGGCAGGTCCGAGACGGTGAGCGAGCCGACCCGCTCCAGGTCCCGGATCAGCGCGCGAATCTCCGGCGTGGTGAAGGCCGCCATCGCCGCGTTATCTTCGGCACTGGCCTCGTTGATCGACTGACGGGACTTTCGTATCGCGTCGAAATTGTGGCTCCCGACGGGAGCGAGCACCGGCCACGAGGAGGGTGTGCCCACTTCCTGGCCGAGGGCTTCCTGGGCTGCGGTGCGAACCCGCTTCAGGAAGTCGGTCCGGACCTTTTCAGTTCCGGCGCGATAGGCCACGCCCACTTCAATGAACGCCGGCTTGACGGTGTGCTCGAGCTCCATGAAATGGACGTCGTCTGAGCGCAGTTCGCGCAAGGTGGCGGACCCCGGGCGGCGGATACGCAACCAGCCGACGACCGGCGCCTGACCCATGAAGAGCTCGCCCTCGTCGGACGACGACCAGCTCTTGGTCACGTCGAACTGCAAGAACTTGTTCAAGAGGTCGATGGTGAAACTGATCCCGGCGCTGTCGAAGATCGCCTCGCGCGCCCGGTAGAGAACGCCCATGAACTCAGGGCCGTTGATGCGGGAAACCATGGTCCAGAACTGGTCGGTGTTGGGGGCGATATCGAGACGGCGGACTTCCACAAGCAGCATTGTTTCGGGCTCCTCAGCAATGAAAATTAGATGAACGGCAGCGCCACCACCATTCTGCACCTCCCCACGAGCGGATTGGCGGCAGTCGCAGAATAGGGCGGAAGAATCGAGTTTGTCAAACCATTTCGCACTCGCAAGTGGTGATGGAACCGATCACCGGCCCGCCGCCACGGGTTGCATACTGTGCCGGTGACGGAGAGGGAACTATTGGCCGCCGCCGGGCGGGCCGCCGGCCTTCGCCTGAGCGCCCGGGACCTGGCGACACTACTCCCAGCATGGAAGCGGTACCTGGCGCTGGTCGAACAACTGAGATCGGCGGTAGCGCCCGAGGATGCCGATGTCGCCGGTTGAAGCACTGCCGTCAGCATCCCTGGTCCAGATCGCGGGGACGCTGCGCCGGCGACGGGTGTCGCCGGTCGAGCTGGTGGACTTGTACAACCAGCGGATCGAGGCTGCCGCCGACCTGCGCGCCTACATCACCCCTCCCGACGAACGCGCCAGGCGGGAGGCACAGCGGGCTGAGCGGCGACTGTCGCGGGGCGAGACCGGAGCACTCCTGGGAGTGCCGATTGCCGTCAAGGACCTGTTCGCGACACGGGCCCTGCGAACGACGGTCGGCTCCCGGATCCTTCGGGACTGGGTCCCGTCGCGCGATGCCGCCGTCGTGGCCCGGCTTCGGGAGGCCGGCGCCGTCATTTTCGGAAAGACCAATCTCCACGAATTCGCCTACGGCGTCAGCACCGCCAATCCGTGGTGGGGCATCGCCCGCAATCCCCACGATCCGCGCCGCAGCCCCGGCGGCTCGAGCGGCGGTTCGGCGATCGCGGTGGTGGCCGGCCTCTGCGCCGCTGCCCTAGGCTCAGACACCGGCGGATCGATCCGGGTACCGGCGTCGCTCTGCGGCTGCGTCGGCCTCAAGCCAACATTCGGCGCCATTCCGCTGAACGGGACCTTCCCGCTGGGCTGGTCACTCGACCATGCCGGTCCGCTGACCCGAACCGTCGACGACGCGGGCGTGCTGTTCGACGCACTGTCGGGCGGGGAGGCGGGGCGCAAGGCCCGGCACACCAGGACCCGCGGCCTGCGCGTCGGTGTCCTCCGGGGAGCGATCGCGCAGAGAGTCCAGCCGGCGGTAGCGCGCCAGGTCGACGCGGCGGCGGCCGCCTTGCGCCGGCGCGGCCTCCGCGTTCGTGAGGTTCAGATTCCGGAAATGGAATGGACGGTCGCGACCCAATTGGTGACGCTCCGCGCCGAGGCGAGCGCCCTCCACACCCGCTGGATCCGCACGCGACCTCGAGACTACGGGGCGGACGTCCGCACCCGGCTCCAGCTGGGCGCCCTCGTGAGCGGCGCCGACTACGTGCTGGCACAGCGGACGCGCAGCCGGATTCGGGACGCGATGCGCGCAGCGTTCCGCGACATCGACGTGTTGCTGCTGCCGGCGACGCCGATCACCGCACCGGTCATCGGCGAGCGAACCGTTCGCTGGCGTTCGGGCCAGGAGCCGGTCGATGGCGCCCTGGTGCGCCTCACGGCGCCCTTCAACCTGACCGGCCTGCCGGCGCTATCGGTTCCATTTGGCGCGGCCGCCGGCCTTCCAATCGGGGTGCAGGTCGTTGGGCAATGGAATGACGAAGCGCGCGTGCTGGCCGTTGGACGGCTCATCGAAGAGGACGCCCCCGCCCTAAACGTCTCAAATGGGCCGACGGGCCCGCCCCGCCAGCGGGAGAGAGAAATAATTCGGCTCTAGTAGATGAAGCCGATGAGCGGAATCGTGCCCGGAATCACGTGCCGGTAGCTGACCCGGCCCCAACCGCCGCCGGTCGGGCTCGCGTAGTTCATCTCTGAGACGAGCCAGCTCCCGTCGGTGTAGACCTGCTCGACGTAGGCGACGTGGCCCCAGTAGGGCGACTCCCAGGTGACCATGATGGCGCCGACGCGCGGGGTTGGTCCTTCCGGCCTGCCGTAAGCGCGTGCCCGCCCAAACCATTGCCAGGCATTGCCGCCCCACGGTGCGGGCCGGCGAGTGTTGACATACCAGGTGCACTGCCCGAAGGGATAGCTGGCCCCACCGGCGGAATAGACCGGCGTGACGTACCAGGAGTGCTTTCCGGCGGTGACCGTTTGAGCGTTGGGCTGCGGAACCGATGCCGGTTCGGGGCCGACCCCGTACGGCACCATCAGGTAGTCGTCCACCGGCAACGTCTCTGGATGGCGCAGCAGGTTGAACTGAATGATCGCGTCGGACTCGGCATGGTACTTCTGCGCCAGCGACGCGACGGTGTCGGTCGCGCTGACCTTGACCAGCACGCCATCGACGGGCGGAACGACCACGTCCTGGCCCGCGGTCAGGTGGTCGATGAGCTTGGGGTTCGACCAGAGCAGCGTATTCACCGACAGTCCGTACTTCGTCGCGAGCGCGCGGAGCGTATCGCCGTCGACGGCCTGGTAATGAATGATGTCGCGGTGCTTCTCACCGGGCGGCGTCGCCGGCAGCGCCGGAACGACCAGCGAGCCACTCATCGACCAACTGATGCCATCGACCGCCCGTCCGAAGGGCGCCTGGGCCAGGGCCGTGCCGGGGACCGTGCCGCCTGCCAGTGCGGGCGCGGCGCCGACCGGCACGTGGAACACCACCCAGGGCATCGCGGCGGCCATGAGCAGCACGGCTGAGTGTGTTGCAAAACGCGGCGCAGCGTACTTCAGACGAAGTCCCCCTTTCGCCTTCCCTACTGACCGCTCCACAGCGGCCTACACAGGACAAACTGCCTGAGCACCGATGGCTTGCATCGCGGCGACGAGCTATCACACGCTCGTCACATGACTGTTACCAAATGACCGTAACCACCGAAATGGTCGCAGCGTCCAAATCGGCTTAGAATGCGGGCGATGCCCGAGCCGGCAGAGATGTCCGGTCGCGAACTACTCGAGGCCGCACTACGTGGAGCAGCGCCCCCTCCACCCTACTTCCGCCTCCTGCGTATGCACTTTATTGCTGTGTCCGATGGCAGCGCGACCTTCGAGATGCCGGCAACAACGGACCTGTACAACCCGAACAACATCGTCCATGGGGGCGCGCTCACATCCCTCGCCGACAGTGCCATGGGATTCGCGGTGTTCAGCACGCTGCTCCCCGGAGAGAACTTCACAACCGCCGAGTTGCACGTCAACTTTCTCAAGGCCGTCACCGCTGAGTCCGGCATGCTTCGATCGATCGCCCGGGTCGTGCATCGTGGGCAGCAGATCGCTGTCGCTGAGGCGGAGGTCTTCGACCAGCAGAACCAGCTGATCGCCCGCGCCAGCTCGACAAACGTCATCCTGCAAGGGCGAGCTCCCTCCCCCGCGGAGCCGTCCTCGATCCAGGCCTCGCCGCAAGCGCCGGCGCCCCCGGTCGCTCAACCCGCGACGCGCTTTGCCGCCCCTCCGTCGCCCCTGGAACGCACGGCGACCCCGACGGTCTCGCCGTCGATGACCACCGAGCTCATCGAGACGGCGCCACTCGCGCGGAGCAAACGGAAGATCCGTACCTTCGCCGGCGACATGGCCTACCTGCGAGTTGGGCAGGGCCCACCGCTGGTCCTGCTGCACGGGATTCCCAGCTCGTCGTATCTGTGGCGGGATGTCATCGAGCCTTTGTCCGCAACCTTCGAGGTGCTCGCGCCCGACCTGCTCGGCTACGGCGATTCGGACAAGCGGATGGATGTCGATCTTTCGATCGCGGCGCAGGCCCGCTACGTCGTGGCCTTCATGGAGACGATCGGCGTGCACCAGGCCGCGGTAGCCGGCCACGACATCGGCGGCGGTGTGGCCCAACTGATGGCCGTCGACGAGCCGCAACGGGTGGTCCGCCTAATCTTGATCGACAGCATCGTCGACAACAACTGGCCGATCGCCGATATCGCCCGCTTGAAGGAGCCGGCGTGGGACCAGATCATGGTCAACATCGACCTTCGCGCTGGATTCCGCAAAGGCCTCGAAGCCGGCATGGCCACGCCAGGCCGCGTCACCGATGAGCTCGTCGACGAATGGACGCGGCCGTTCCAGGACCTCGGCGGCCGGCGCGCCTACCTCCGCGCCGCGCGGGCGCTGAACAACCGCGATCTGACCAGCCGCTCGAAGCACATCGACGAAATCGAGACGCCGACGTTGATCCTCTGGGGCGCGAACGACAAATTCCTCGAGCCGCGCTGGGCCGAGACCCTCAAGCACAAGTTTCGCCAAAGCACGGTCGAGATCATCGATCCCGGTGGGCACTTCCTCCCGCTCGACCGGCCCGACGCCGTGGCCGAGGCGATCACGCGCTTTCTGACCACGCGATAGCCCCCACCCCGCACTTCCCGAACGTCTCAAACGCTCGCTTGGCACTGAAGCGCCGCTCGCGTGGGCCGACGGCCCGGCATGCGGGGGAGGGATCTATTGCCGGCGGGCGAGCAGTTCGTCGGCGCGGGCCGCCGGCGTCGCCGTCCAGCCAGCCAATCGGATGAGCGGTGTGACCCGTGGCCCGTGGAAATCGTCGCCGCCGGTCGCCACCCAACCGTAGGAGGCCGCGACCTCATGGAAGCGGTCCATCAACGCCGCGCTCTTCGGCCCATACGGGTCGTCCGGCGCCTGCGGATACGTGACCTCCAGCCCCAGCACGCCCGCCACCGCACAGGTCCGAAACAGCACCTGCAGTTCGGGCACATGGTGGTAGACACCGGGGTGGGCGAGCACCGAGGCGCCACCCGCCGCGGTCACCAGGTCCACCGCCTCATCCAGCGACATCTCTGTGGAGCGCGCAACGTGCGCCACCCCGCCAGGCCCCATCGCGGCGTACAACTCCTCGCGCGCCACACCAGGCTGCGCCGCCTCGATGGCGGCGACGATATGCGGCTTGCCGACGTTACCCCGAGCGCCGGCGCGCACCGCCTCCCATGACACGTTGTATCCAGCCGCCGCCAGCCGGTCGACCGTTTCCCGCTTCTGCGTCTCGCGGGCCTCGCTCGCCTGATGCAGACGGTTGCGCAGGCGCCGATTGTTGAGGGCAAAGCCGTAGCCGAGCAGATGGGCATCGACCAGGCCGCGGCGCGGTTCGTCTTCGATCGACAACTCGACGCCCGAGATCATCCGCAGGCCGTGCCCCTCGAGGCCGCCCACCGCATCGATCCCTGCCAGCGTATCGTGGTCGGTGAGGGCGATCACCTCGAACCCCGCCGCCGCGTGCGCGGCAACGACTTCCGCCGGTGGGAGCTCGCCGTCGCTGAAGATCGTGTGCAGGTGAAGGTTCGCCCGCCCGTTGGATACCTCTGCCAATGGTCGGCCAATTTTATGCCCCCACCCAGACCCTCCCCCGCCGGCGGGGGAGGGAGCTTCAAACGCTCGGGCGTGTTATAACCGTGGGCGCCCCTTCATGAGTTCTGACCGCCAGCCACTCCTCAGCCTGATCCGCCGCCTGCTGGTCGCCAATCTCGACAAACCCGTGTTGGACGTCATCGACAGCGCCCTTAGCTGCCTGGTCCAGGCGCTCGACGCCCGCGCGGCGTTCCTGGGCAAAGTCGATGGCGAGTCGCTGGAGATCATCGCGGCCCAGGTCGAGAGCGGGCCTGCGATCGAGCCTGGCACGCGCCTGCCGCTCGAGGACACATTCGGCGCGGCCGAGGAAGAGAGCGAGGATGGCCTGATCAACGTTCGCGATGCCGCCAGGCGCCAGCCCTTCAAGCGGCTGGCCATGCGGCAGCAGCTCGGCGTCACCAGCTACCTCGGAACCCCACTGCGCAACATGGAGGGCGAGGTCACCGGCACCCTGGCCGTGCTGGGCAAGACCGCCCGTGTGTTCACCGCCGAGGAGCAGGACCTGCTGCTCGTGGTGGCCGGGTTGCTGGCACCACGACTGCAACCCGGACCAAAGCCGCTCAACGGCCAGTCCCGCACGCCGGTCTCCGCCATGCGGCTGGCCTCGCAGGAGGTGAAGGAGCCGCTGGCGATCCTGCGCGGCTACGCCGACATGCTGACCAACAACGAAGTTCCCTTGGACCAGATGTCCGCGGTAGCGCAGCGCCTGGCGCAGCAGTCAGAGACGCTGATGCGGATCGCGGACCAGGTCCTGCTCCTGTCACGCCTGCCTCTGGAACTGGCCTTCACCGTGCGCGTCTCGCTGGATGCGGTCGCCCAATCCGCGGCGCAGCGCATCCGGCCGCGGATGGCGAACGCGGGGATGGAGCTGCGGCTGCAGCTCGATAGCCAGGCGGACGTCTGGGGCGACGCCACCCTGCTCGAGGCGGCGCTCGACGAGATGCTCTATAACGTGTTCAGGCACGCGCGCAGCGCAACCGTCGTCCAGCTTCGCCTGCGGCAGGCGAGCCGCGATCGCTGCCAGTTGATCGTCAAGGACGATGGCCCGGGAATGTCGGCAGACCGGCTGGCCGAGCTCTTCAGTCCCCTGGCCGAGGAGCAGCCGGCCCGCGGCGAAGGGCTCGGGCTCTACCTGCTCCGGCGCGTCGCCGAGGCGCACGGCGGCCGGGCCTGGGCGAACAGCCTGGAGGGCAAAGGCACAACCTTCTATCTCGAGCTGCCGGCGGCATCGCCCGACGGCGACACGGTGCGGGCCTCGGCGTCTGGTCAGGCCTCGGCGTGAAGGCGCACGTCAAGAAGACGGTGCCGCGCCGCACCGTCCGCTGCGACGACGCGCCACCCGATGCCCTGCTACACGGCATCGAGGAGTTCAACCGTCAGGAGTTCTTCGAGCAGCACGAGACGCTCGAGGGCATCTGGATCCATGAGCCGGACGCGGTGCGCTACCTTTATCAAGGCATCCTGCAGGTCGGGGTTGGCTTCTATCACTGGCGGCGAGGCAATTGGAAGGGAGCCGTCGCCAAGCTCGGTCACGGGCTGGCCAAGCTGGAGCCCTACCGGCCGGTGTGCATGACGATCGATGTCGAGCGGCTGGTCCGCGAAACCAGCGCGTTGCGCGCCGAGCTGGAGGCGCGCGGCCCCGACCAGCTCCCCGCTTTCCCGCCGCCACGGTTACCGCGCGTTCATCGCCTCATCGAACCCGCGTAAGGCCGCCGTTACCCGGTCGCGACAACGTTACGAATAGCGGGCCGCCCGAATGCGTATTACATGGCATGAAGCGAAACGTATTCGGCGCGGTGATCGTCGCCGGCGGGCTCGCCCTCTTTACGAGCGTGGCGGGCTTTGCCTACTCTTCGACCGATGCGAAGGCCCAGGTTGACACCTGTGCGACTTTGGCCCTCTCGCAACTGACCGTCCCGGGGACCCTGAAGAACGAGGCCCTTTCCGAGGCCAACGCTCTGAAGGCCGAGACCCAGGCCGGCATTGCCGAGGTTGTGGCGGAGGCGAACAGCAACATCAATGAGGCTGTCGCCGAAACCACCGACGAAGACGGCGCCACTGACGCGGCGGCCGTTGCCGCCGAGCTCAAGGCGATCGCCGACGAGGCGTGCACGGCAATCGCGAACCTGAAGGCAGAGTTCGACAAGGGCATCGCTGAGCTGGTGGCTGAGTCCACGCAGGTTGAGCAGCCCGAAGTCGACAAGCCTGAGGTCGACAAGCCGGAGAAGGCGGAGAAGCCGGACGTTGAGAAGCCGGAGGTCCGCTCGACGACTCGCGAGGGAAACGACTAACTAGCTCCCTCCCCCATTAAGAGAAAGGCGCTCGCCACCCGAGCGCCTTTTTCATTTCTGTCCCCTCCGCTCCGGGTCCCCCGAGTCGCAGCCCGAGCAGATCGGCGGCGCCGCGCCAGTCGCCATCGCCCTCACCCAGCGCATCCTCCAGCGCTTGCAGGGCGCGGGGAGTGTCCAGGTCGTCCTCCAGCGCGGCGCGCACCGCCAGCGCGCCATCGCCACCCCCAGTGCGCGAGCGACTGGCCGCGCTGCGCAATCGCGTTGTCCAGGCGGCCGCGTCATCGAGTTGGTCTTGCGTGTATTCCCATGGCTCACGGTAGTGGTGGCGGAGCAACAGGACCCGGATGCTGTCGGCGTCGTAGCGCCGCAGCAGGTCACGAATGAGGACGAGGTTGCGGAGAGACTTGCTCATCTTCTCGCCCTGGTAGCGGAGCATCCCGACATGGACCCAGATACGGGCGAAGGGCCGGATCCCGGTTACTGACTCCGATTGCGCGATCTCACTCTCGTGATGCGGATAGATCAAATCGGCGCCGCCGCCGTGGACGTCGACCTGCGGGCCCAGATATTCAAGCGCCATCGCCGAGCACTCGATATGCCAGCCCGGGCGGCCTATCCCCCAGGGACTCTCCCAGCGCGGTTCATCGGGCGCGCTGGCCTGCCAGAGCACGAAATCGAGCGGGTCCTGCTTCCGCGGGTCATTCGGATCGGCGCCTCGCTGGGCGGACAGCCTGATCATCTCCTCACGACTGAGCCGGCTCAAGCGACCATAGTCCGCGACGCTGCCCACGCGGAAATAGACGTTGCCCTCACGCTGGTAGGCATGGCCCTGCGCCTCGAGCCTGACGATCAGCTTGATGATCTTCGGGATCGTCTGGCTGGCCCAGGGAAACACATCGGGCGCCTGCACGTTGAGGGCCGCCATGTCGTCCACGTAGAGGGCGGTTTCCTTCTGGGCGAGCCGGTCCCAGGTGGTGCCGAGCTCGCGCGCCCGCCGGATGATGTCATCGTCGACGTCGGTGACGTTCTGCACGTAGCGGACCGGTTGACCCGCGGCCCGCAGCACCCGGACGAGCACGTCGAAGACGACGTAGGTGAAGGCATGGCCCAGGTGGGTCGTGTCGTAGGGGGTGATGCCGCAGACGTAGAGCCCCACCGGTTCCGGACGGCGTTCGAGCAGCTGGACCGCGTCCGTTTCGGTGTTCCGCAGCCGCATCGTGATGAATGTATAGGAACTCCCACCCTCCCCTAGGAGGAAATTGCCAGGGGCTTGCTGCGTTGAACGACTGTGGGCCCTATTGCCGGACTCAAAAAGGAGCAAGTCCTCACGGGGCTCGTCATCACGCTCGTAGTGGCGGGAATGGCGGTCCTGATCCCGACCGCCGCCAAGCGCCTGGGTCAACCGGCGGCGACGCCTGCCCCGACCCCGAGCCCCACGGCGCCCCCGTCCGCCGTTCTCCTGCCGGAAGAGCTCGAACGGGATCTCGCCGGGGTGATGACGATCGTCAACGACCACACTTTTGGGACGGCCTTCCTCATCGACGCCCAGGGCGACTTCCTGACAGCCTCCAGCCTGGTCGACGGCAGTCAGAGCCTGCGGCTGATCGACAACACCGGCGGTACCCATGCCGTGCGCGTGATCGGCATCGATGCCACGCTTGGTCTTGCCCAGATTCGGACGACCAACGACGGCACGCCCCTCCCCTTTGGCGACCCGGCGACGCTGCAACTCGACGATCCGGTGGTGCTGCTCGCGAGCGCGAAGGTCGCGAACCTGCGGTCGTCGACGCCCGGGGTCCTGACCCAGCGCAGCGCGGCGCAGTTGACACTGCGGGTGGACGACCTGCCGGGGAACATCGGCGGGCCGGTGGTCGGCCCGGGCGGCAAGGTGATGGGCATCCTGACCATCGCCGGGAATGCGGTCCCGATCAACCTCGCCTCGACTGACATCGCGCAGTGGCGCGGTCAAGCCGGAACCGTAATGCCCCTGGCGCCGATTCCCGGGACGCTGGTGTTGCGTGGCAGCGACACGACCAGCTCGCCCACCAGTGGACTCATCATCCAGTCGGTCAGCCCCACACGCGCGTCTGCGGCACAGGAGACCCTCATCACGATCCAGGGCAGTGGTTTTACCGCCGGCGCCATGCTGCGCGTTCACTTCGTGCCGCTGGCCAGCCCCACCGGCGAGTTCGACGGCCTGGCCGCCACGCCCGTCAACGCATCCACCGTGACCGTCAAGGTCCCGGCCAACCGTGTCGTCCAGGATTACGTCATCCAGTTGACCAACGGCGACGGCAGCATGATCAGCTCACGCACCGCCTTTACCATCACGCCCTGACGGCCGTCCGTAAACTAACGCAGTGCAGTCGACGGTCCGGACGTCGCCGCTGCTGATCGTCCTCAGCGCGCTGTTTGTCACCGTCCTGCTCACCTCCAACCTGATCGCCGTCAAGCTGGTTGCCTTCGGGCCGCTGACCCTTCCGGCCGCGGTGATCGTTTTCCCGCTCTCCTACCTATTCGGCGACGTCCTCACTGAGGTCTACGGCTATGCCGTCACGCGCCGCGTCATCTGGCTTGGCTTCGCCTGCAACCTGATATTCGTGCTCTTCATCCTGGCGGCCGGCGCGCTGCCAGGCGCGGCCGGCGTGTGGGACCCAGCCGCCCAATCCGCCTTCGAGCGAATCCTTGGCTTTACGCCGCGGCTGCTCGCGGCGTCCTTCATCGCCTACCTCGCTGGTGAATTTGTGAACTCGT
>WNFD01001738.1_pt1 | contig 23670 bp, 18 predicted proteins | sample 5400491 | NCBI WGS metagenome assembly WNFD01 (sample SAMN13153343, study PRJNA577476) | soil metagenome | isolation source: 120 cm saprolite under Douglas fir tree site 2 hole 2 replicate 2 | place: USA:California | collected 2015-04-18
CTAGTAGAACAGGCGCGCAAAAGGCGGTTTTCGTCATGCCTTCCAAACTGCTCACTGCAATTTTTATTATGCCGGTGTTTCTCGCTTTGAGCCTGCGCTGTTTTTCTGCGTCGGAGGACTTGCTGCTCTACGTGGGGAACAGCATGGGGGAGGATGTTTCAGTTGTTGACCTGAGTTCTCTAAAAGTTATCGGAGATATTCCGGTCGGAAAGCATGTTCATTGCGTAGCTCTCACGCCCGATGGCCGACGGCTCTTCACGACCAGCGAAGTGGATCATACTCTGATCGTCTCCGATACCGGAACTCACAAGATCATCGGCACAGTGAAGCTGCCCGGTAAGCCTAACCACTGCGCGGTGACGCCGGATGGGCGCTACGTCACCGTACCGATTCGCGATGGCGACAGCGTCGCCATTGTGGATGTTAAGCAACAGAAAATGGTCAAACTTCTTCCCATTAAAGAACCTCATAATTCGGTAAACATGGGCAGCAACAGGTATATGTTCGTCAGTTCCATGGGTTCTCACGAGATTGATGTGATCGATTTGGAAAAAATGGACTATTCCTCCCATATTCCCGTGGGAGGGAGGCCTCGTCCATTCGTGATCTCCAAGGATGGCCGCACCATGTACGTGGCCGTCAGTGACCTCCACGGTTTTAATATCGTCGACATCCCCGAGAAGAAAGTGACGCAGCGAGTGGAAATGCCGTCCGAACATCCCGGGCCACCCCGTCCACGAGAGTTTGAAACCCCAGACACCGACACGCACGGATTGGCTCTTAACGCCGACGAAAGCGAAATATGGGTGACCAGCCTGCTCGACGATTGTATTTATATTTATGATCTGAAAGCGAAAAAGGTCACCGCGCGATTGAACACGGGGGATGGGCCCAACTGGGTTGTATTCTCTCCCGATGGAAAATTCGCCTGCGTCAGTAACACCGATAGTGATGACGTTTCTATTTTCAGTGTGAAAGAGCGGCGCGAAGTGGCTCGCGTAAAAGTAGGCAAGGTGCCCAAACGCATCGCCATATCGTCACTGCCCGTTGCCTCGACTTCCCAACAGGCAGCGAGCCGTTCGACGTCGAATTGATGGAAGTGTGCAACACGCTTCCGGCTGTGGCACGGAAATCACCAGCTATTGCCTAGGCGCTCAACCAGCAAAATGGCGCTCCGCCACAATCGGCTTGTGTCGGCACTGCCTCTACGTTACCTGGCAACAGCTGGCCTGTGTGTTCTTGTGCTGGCCAATCTGCGGGGTCAAGGCACACGCGCGACTCCGCCTCTCAAGATTCGAAACAAACCTCTTCGGGCGCACTCGCTTCGAACGCTCCGACCTACTACAGCGACGTCCTGCCGATCCTTCGACAACACTGCGTCGCCTGTCATCGTGGCGGTGGTATCGCTCCCATGTCGTTTGAGACCTACGAGGCGGCGCGACGCTACGCGTACCTTATCCGCAATGTCACTCAGGACAAATCAATGCCCTTCTCCATTCCGCTGGTAGGCCGGGTTACCAAACGATCCCTCTCTCACTCCTGCACAAATTTCCGCGCTGTCGACCTGGGCCAATCTCAACTCTCCTCGAGGCGATCCGCACGATGCCCCGGCGCTACCTCACGATTCCTGCTCCCTGGAGCATCTCCAAGCCGGATCTCGTCGTAAGGATACCGCAACCGGTTGCGATCCCTGCCATGGGCAAACTTGATTACGTCTGTGAAATTGTGCCCGCAGGGTTGACCGAAGGTCGCTGGATCCAGATGGCGGAAGTGCTCCCATTTGTGCGGGCAAATTTGCTCCAAATCATGGTGGTCATCCGGCGGCCGGGCTCACACTGGCTTCGGCATGCTCCAGCAGGGACGCCTTTCAGGAGCGCGACTCTAACCAGTAGCAAGGACCGTCGCTGGTCCGACGACGACATGGGTAAATTCATCCCCGCTGGATCCGACTTGGTGTTTTGCGCTCAGTACATCACCAACGGCGTGGCGGGTTCCGATCAAAGCAGTGTGGGACTTGTCTTTTTCAAACAACCACCGTCCCAGCGCGTCATTACTCTTGCTCTAGAAGATCGCCGATTCACTATCCCCCCAATGCTCCAGAGTATCGGGTTGAAGCGCGAGGGGTTTTGCGGAGAGGTGCGGTTCTTCTGAGCTTTTCCCCCCTCTTACATCTCCGGGGAAAACGTTTTGAATACGATGTGATCCTGGCCCCGGGCCGAGGACAGGACAATCTCAATCCCAAGATAGAAACACTGCTTCGGGTCAACTACGACCTCCGCTGGCAGACGAGTTACTCTCTTTCAGAGCCACGCTTTCTCAAAGAAGGGGCTGAGATGCGGGCGGTCGCTTGGTACGATAATTCTCCCAACAACCCTCACAACCCCAATCCAAATGCATCCGTAAATTGGGGTGACCAGCCTCGGGACGAAGTACTCGGCGGTTTTTTTGACGTTGCTGTTCCCGCAACCATCGGCGATGGCAAAATCCTGGTTCGCCATCACTTGCGGAATTAATCGGGAATCGCACGGCCTGGTCCGCCGACCGAGCCGCGGAGCCCGAACTCTTGACGACTTCGCAGGCATTGCCAACATGGTCCGCATGGTTCACCGCCGCATCGGTAATGGGAAAGAGCTCGTCCGGATAGGTGGACAATGCAGCGGAGGCGAAGTAAAGTCTGCGTGTGATCAGCCGCGCTAGTCGGGTTCCACTGATTGCTCACGCCGAGCGGCATAACGGACGCACAGCTTTGGTCGATTCGCAGGGGGCCTTCACCTACAACGCTTTGCTGGATGCGTCGTCGCGCGTGGCGACGGCCCTGCTCGCCGGCCGCGAGGATCTTCAGCAAGAGCGCGTGGCGTTTCTGGTGACGCCCGGATTTCGGTGGGTAGCGACACAGTGGGGCATCTGGCGGGCCGGTGGCATTGCCGTCCCGTTGCCGCTCAACTCTCCAAGGCCTGAGCTGGAATACTTTATTGGCGATACCGGGGCATCGACATTGGTGTTCGATACCCTAGCGGCCCCCTTGGTGTCGCCAATTGCCACAGCGGGTGACATCCATGCGTTGTCGTATGACCAACTCTCCGTTCGCCAACCAGCAGAGTTGCAGGGCATCACCGCGGACATCACCAGTCAGCGGCGCGCCATGATTCTCTACACCAGCGGCACGACCAGCCGACCGAAGGGCGTAGTCACAACCCACGCCAACATTACGGCGCAGGTAATGAGCCTGGTGGAGGCTTGGGAGTGGTCGGCCAGTGATCGCATAGTGCTGTGTTTACCCCTGCACCACGTGCACGGAATCATCAATGTTGTTTGCTGTGCGTTGTGGCTAGGCGCCACGTGTCAGATGCTGCCGCGCTTCGACGCCAACGACACGTGGGACCTTATCGCGAGCGGCAACCTGACTCTGTTCATGGCGGTGCCGACTATTTACGCGAAGCTTATCTCCGCCTGGGAGACGGCTTCTCCGGAGCGTAGGGCGCGCCTAAGCCAGTCGTGCCTCAAGTTGCGTTTGATGGTGTCCGGCTCGGCTGCGCTGCCGGTGAGCACGCTCCAATGCTGGAAGGAAATCAGCGGCCACACACTGCTGGAGCGCTACGGTATGACAGAGATTGGCATGGCGCTGTCTAACCCGTTGCAGGGTGAGCGCGTGCCGGGCACCGTCGGGACGCCCCTTCCAAGCGTCGTGGTTCAGCTTGTTGGAGACAACGGTAAGCCGGTTGCCCCGGGAACACCGGGCGAGATCGAAGTCCGCGGTCCAAGCGTGTTTGCGGAATACTGGGGCAAGCCCGACGCAACACGCGATGCTTTCCGCGATGGATGGTTTCGAACTGGCGATACTGCCGTCGTCGAGAACGGTGTCTATCGCATTCTTGGCCGGACGAATATTGACATCCTCAAGACGGGGGGACACAAGGTATCCGCGCTGGAGATTGAGGAAGCCCTGCGCAAACATCCCGCGGTCGCCGAGTGTGCCGTGGTCGGTGTGCCCGATCCAGAGTGGGGCGAGCGCGTCGCTGCCGCCCTAGTGCTGAATGACGGCGATGCCCTCGATCTGCCGTCGCTTCGTACCTGGGCCAAGGAGTTGTTAGCAGCCTACAAACTGCCTTCCCGCCTTCTCCTGCTGGATGCTCTTCCGCGCACCGCGATGGGAAAGGTAATCAAGCCCGCGGTAGTGGCGCTGTTTCAAAGCGCGGAGCGCGGCGATCCCGTCGCCTAGGATTGCCTGCCGTGCGCCTTTGACAAGCCGCAGCAGAGATTGCCCCAAGCCAGGGGATTCTAAGCGGAAGCGGGCGTGACCATGCCTTCCACCACGGACCTTTCAGGATCAATGAGGAATGTCCATATCAGCGCACCAGTGAGAAGGACGCCAGCAGAGATAAAGAATGGAGTGATCCACAATCCTCTCTGCACCAGGACCCCGAAGACAATTGGAGATATGGACGCGGCTAAACTACCTGCCATGTTCATCACGCCCGACACGGTGCCGCTGTATTCACCACCAACATCCATAGGAACGGCCCACGCCGGGCTGATCACTAACTCCAGGAAGAACAGTGAAGCCGTCAAACAAAGAATTGCTGTCCACGCCGAATGGGCCATAGCTGCGGGAATCAGGCAAGCACCTGAGGCCAGCATGGCGGGTGCTGCCACGACGCGGCGGGCGAGCTTGAGCTTGCCCGTCTTCCTGTACACGGCGTCAGTCAGAGTTCCTCCTACAATGTCACCTATCATGCCCGCCAAAAGAGGAAGTGATGCCAACGTCCCGACAGTTTTTAGCGACAAGTGACGGTATTCAAGAAGATAGGTGGGAAACCACGTCATGAAAAAGTACGTGCCGTAGTAGAAGCAGCAGTATCCGGCGGCGATGTACCACATGTTGGCCGAGCGAAAGATAATTCTCCACGGCGGCGCAAGCTGCTGATGGAGATCAATCGCTTTGATTGAGCCGTCTGGACTGCGGCCTCGTATCTGGGCTAGCTCCGACCGATTGACCCTGGGGTGTTCTTCAGGAAGATTGCGGTATAGGAGGTAGAACGCCACCGACCATACCAAGCCCGCCCCTCCGAACACGTAGAAAATCCAACGCCAGCCCAATGTGAACAAGATGTTTACCGCAACGAAGGGCACAATTGCGACGGCAAATCGGCTGAAACTATGCGTGACGCCATGTACCATGCCGCGTTCCGCTTTGGGAAACCAGAGCTGCATCGCTCGGGTAGCGGCGGGGAAGGCTCCCGATTCCGCCAATCCGAAAACAACACGAATAGCGATGAGGGACGCCGCACCCGTAGTCATGGCGGTCATCGCTGTCATGAGAGACCAGAAGGGAACGATCATCAGAAGCACTAAACGCGGGCCCAAGCGGTCTGCAAGCCATCCTAGCGGGATCTGTCCGATCGCATAGGCCCATAAGAAAACGCTGAATACAATGCCGACCGCGGTCTGGCTCAGCCCAAATTCTTTTGCCATTGCAGGTGCGGCTATGGAGATGCCCGTCCGATCCATGTACGTGATCATATACATCAGGCTGATCAGTAGAAGAACCAACCAACGGGTTTTGCTCGGTTTGGAGGTTGTATTTCCCGGAACGACACATTCCGGAACAGAGATGCGAGTCGTATCCGGCATTCGCTCAGGTGCGGTCAGCCGTAGCATTCTTGACCGAGCGCGTTCTCTGCTGTCGCGGCCGATCAGAAGGGTTCGCGGTGGGCGAAAGGTCGACCGGGCACCCCTCTTCCGCCGACTTGTCTGCGGCTTGGTAGACCTGCATTACCATCCTGGCATGCTCGGGCGTCACCAGCGGTTGCTGGCCTTTTGCCACGCACTCGAGAAAATGAAGCGTCTCTGCTTCCATCGGGCCAGCATACACATGATCGACCTTCTCTCCGGGCATGGTTGAAATGGGGAATTCGATACCCCTTTTCATCGTGTTAACGCTGACATCGCGATGGGTGTCGTCGACCATGATCGCCCCTTCGGTGCCAATCATCTCAATCCAGGTGGAAGAGAAATTGGGATAGGCGGGAGGGAGCACCCAGCCTGCGCCGATGGTAAACACACACCCGTCATCCAGGGTGACGATAATCCATACGCAATCAGGTACATCGTGCGTCGGCTGCATGATTTTGCGAACTTCCTGAGCGTACACACGGACGGGCTTTCTCGGTGCAAAACACCAGAGCACAAAGTCGATGTCGTGGGTTGCTTCCATAGCGGCAGGGGAGAGCTTTATGCGGCCTCCGATTTTGTTGCCGAGATTACGCGTGATGTTCCGGCTCACCAGCGCAGTCACGGGCTGGCCGATCATTCCGTCGTTGATCGACCGTTTGACATAAGCGAACTTAGGATTAAAACGTTGCGAATATCCGATCGTAAACAGCAGTCCCTTTGTCCGCGCCAGATTGATTAACTGATCGGCTTCGGAAAGCTCAAGCGCCATCGGCTTTTCCAGAAACACATGTTTACCGGCCAGAAGACTTTCCTTCGCCATCGGAAAATGTGTGGTCTCCGGCGTCGCGGAGATAATGATGGCTTCGATATTGTTGTTTTGGAGCAGAACACCGTAGTCTGCCGTCGCCGTGGCTGGCTTGGTCTTGGCAGCAACTTCTCTCAGGCGCTCCGGCTTGATCTCGGCCAAGTGAAGGGCGCTCACGGAAGGGCTGGATGCGCAGGTTTCGGCGCGGATGCCTCCGCACCAACCTGTCCCAATGATTCCGATGCTGACTTGCTTCATGGGGCCCCCGCCTCGTTCTTCATCATCCCGAGCCGAGATGCTGCTGATGGTAGCACTGTTACCTCCCGACCAATAGGACGCCGAAACTGTTGGGCTTCATCGGAGGTTCCTCCTCTCCTTTGGGCGTCACTGGTTCGAACTCGGCGAAAGGAAGAAAAATGCTGTGGGTACTGAAGTCGACTGCCATGGTACGGGCATATTTGCTGGTGGGGACGTTTTCCAGAATCGTATATTTATCCGCCGAGTCCTGGTGGATCACGGTGAGGTCTCCCGATTCGCCGTTGGAGCTGAAAACGAGTTGGGTATCAGGATCGTACCCTGCTGCATCGGGGTCCTCCCCGATGGTCACGGTGGCCACTACCTCACCGGTGTCCGCATTCACCACCATCATCTTCTTGTTGCCGCAGACGGAAAACAGTCGCCGATTCTTTTGATCGAATGCCAGTCCGGATGGTTCTTTGCAGCCCGCGAGCGGCCAGCGATGAAGCACCGAAAGCTTCTGCGCATCGATCTCAAGAAGTTGCGACTTATCTTCCACATTCACAAACACGTGACCCTTGTCGTCACCGGCAGCAAACTCAGGCTTCCCGCCCACCGCGATCATGCCGGCAACCTTGCCATCAGCGGCGTTGATCGCAACCGCGTTGGCGCTTCCACCGTTGAAGGCGAAAACGCGTTTCGAGCCCGTGTCGTAGTAGACCGCATCGGGATTCAGGCCCCTGGCCTTGACCGTATCAATGGTCTTGAAGGTCTTCAGATCGAAGATGATGATGGTATTGGCCCGACCCGCGGTGATAAAGCCGCGGTTCAGATCGGTCGCCAGCGCGATACCGTGGACGCCCAGAGTATTGGGGATGTCGCCGACGACGACCCCGGAATCCGCGTCCAGCACAACCACGTGATTGCCGTGCGAAACATACACCCGGCGGGCAGCACTGTCTACGACGCAATAGTCCCAGCTGCCCTTGCCGCCGATCGGTACGGTTTTCAAGATGTGATAGCCCGACGGACCAGGCGCAGCTTGGGCGAAGACAGCTAGAAGAAAAATGACTGCGACAAAAACCGCTGCGGCAAGTGCACTTCTACTGTGATTACGCATGACGTATGCCTCCTTTTGAAAATGGATAGCGGGTTACTGATTGAGTGTGGCGCTTGGTTCCCGACTCGATTTCAGAGCTTCAGGGTTGAGCGGATGACGAGGTGCCTCCCCGGTCAGGACATGTACAACTTCCTCGGCCGCTTTGCTTTGCAGCTCGACCAACGACTCTGCGGAATAGAAGCTCATGTGCGGCGTCAGAATCACACTGTCGCGGCCAAACAGTGGCGAGGTAGAGGGCGGTTCCTGAGACAAAACATCCAGAGCTGCCCCGGCCAGGTGCCCCTGATCAAGCGCCCGCGCAAGCGCCTCTTCATCCACGACAGCCCCCCGAGCGGTGTTAATAAGATGCGCCGTGGGTTTCATTCTACGAAAGACGTCGGCGTTGAACAGGTGGTTGGTCTCAGGCACTAGAGGAGTGTGGATAGAAATGTGGTCGGAGACTTTTACCAACTCGGAGAAATCGACTTTTTCGACCCCGGCGCGCTTCATGGTTTCTTCGGAGACGAACGGATCGTAGCCGATAACTTTGAGACCAAAGGCTTTGGCCTTGGGTGCAACTAACTGCGGAATTCTGCCAAATCCAACCAGCCCCAGGACACTGCCTCGCAAACGATGAATGGGAACCACGGCGGGCATCTCCCAGCGGCCTGCGTGCGCGCGTGAATTGGCGAATGGTATCTTGCGCGCCAAGGCCAGGAGCAAGGCCATGGTGTGATCGGAGACTTCATCGATGCAGTAATCCGGCACCCGGGTGACGACGATGCTGGCGTTCGTGGCCGCCGCAATATCCACATTGTCAACCCCGATTCCGAAGCGGGCGATGATTCGGCAACGCGTCATTTGACCGATCATCTCGGCTGTTACTTTGGCATATGTGACAAGCAACGCATCGGCATCCCGCGCCACCTGCATGATGGCTTGCGGAGTAGACGCTTCCGCCAAAAGCAACTCGGCGCCAATCCTCGACAGCACTCCTCGAGCCGGGTTCAAGTTCGGAAAGACTGAGTCCGAAACCGCGACAACTGGATGTCGCATGGTTAACCCGCCATCGCTTCTTCCATATGTTCCATCAGTGTGAATACGACTGGCCCTTTGCCTGAGACCAGAACATTTTCTTCCAGACGCGTGGTTTGGGGCAAACCTTGATGCCCGGCGAAGGTTTCAATTGCGAAGTACATATTCTCTTTAATTTCGGCTGGATATTTCAGCGAATAGGCGCGCGAGATCCACATGCCTTCATACAGTGTCAGGCCGATGCTGTGAGCGAACTGCTGCAACGTGACAGTCTCATATTTGTCGTCGTCGTATTCGGGAAAGGCAGCAGCCACGTCGGCCGTGGTATTGCCAGGGCGCAACTTTTCCAGGCCCGCGTACATGGAGTCGTAGACCTCGCGGTACAAGTCGATCTCCTGCTGATTCATCCTTCCCGCACACTTGAAGCAGCGGACAAAATCAATGAAGTAACCGGATGGGCCCACCGCATTGATATCCACGATCACCAGGTCACCTTGACGGATGATCTTCTCTGTTGCCCAGCGGCGATAAGGGTTGGTATTGCCCCCGGACGCCACAATGATGTCGTAAATAATCTCGCAACCTCGTTCCAGCATGAACTCGTGCACTTTGGCCTCTATCTCACGCTCCCTCACGCCGGGCTTGAGCCACTCGTGCTTGATTCTCCACATGGCGGCATCGCCAATACTAGATGCCTGCTTCAATAACTCGATCTCGTCTCGCGTTTTGATGACGCGTGCGGCGGATACCGCCGGCCAGGCGTCGGTAATGTTGAGGCGGCATTCTTCAAACGCCTTTAACGAGGGCCAATCGAAGTTGTCGATGCCTACTCGCTCCTGGCGAAGCCCGTGGGCCTCCAGAACCTCAACCACACTCTGCGCCATCCGGCCGGCCATAGTCGGAACCGCGCCCTCTGCCCATTGCCACGTGATCGCAGGTTTAATGCGGCCTTCCATCCAGGGCAGATCAATTTCGGCGCAGTGCAGATCCGATCCCGCGGTCTCGAATAGCACCGGCTCGCCGCCCTGGGGTACTACGGCATAGCGGATGTTGATGTTGTATTTCCAATTGCCCTGATAGGAGGCCGTGACGTAACGAATATTGGCGCCGGCAAAAAGAACTAATGCGCCCAGGTCACGCGCGCTCATCTGTTGCTTGAGACGCAGCAAACGATCCTGGCGGAGCCGGTCAAAGTCGACACGGTATTGCCAGTCCGCCCCAGTCTGGCTGTAAACACGGCGAGGATCCCATTCATGGGGCTTGCCTATGAAGCTGATATCCATTGCCATGTCTCCCTACTGTCAACTTTCATCGGAGAGTCTTGAGGGCAGATAAACGCGAGAGTCCGTTCCGAAACTGTTGCCTGAAAGCCCCGCCGGGCTTGCGGTTGGCGATTTTCAACTACGCCTGCCGGCGCGGTCCGGAAGCGCCTCGCTAGTCAGTTCAGCCGGTCATCCTAGCCCAGTCCGGGCATTTCCACCACTAATATCTTGAGATAATATTCATACGGTTTTATTATGGCTGCCGCAATGGCCACAGAGCCCCGATCCCGCTCGGACGAGCGAGTCCGCCAGACAAAAACGGACTCCGTCGTGCCCACGCACGCATTCGCTCCCCTCATCGACTCCCTGGATCTGAAACAGATTCGCTGCTTTGTGGCAGCCTATGAGGAGGGCAGTTTCAGCAAGGCAGCTCTGCGGGAGCATTGCACCCAGCCCGGCCTGAGCGTCTACATTCAGCGTCTTGAAACCATGCTGGCTCACCGCTTGTTTGATAGAAAGCCTCGGGGGGTAACTCCGACAATCGCAGGCCGACATTTCTATGCCTGCTGCGCCGACGTTATAAAGACGGTCAGCATTGCCAAGCAGCGGATGCTCGACATCGCCGGCAATGTCGCTGCCCACATTAACGTAGGCGTGTCGCCCACCTTGTTCAAGGGAGTTCTGCCGTGGATGTTGCCTGATTATCTAAGCGCGCACCCGTATGTGGACGTCCGGCTCGCGGAAGCGTACAGCGGCACGCTCACCGACTGGGTAGTCTCCGGGGAGGTCCAGGTTGCCATCGTTACCAAGCCTCCCGTCCATTTCGGGCTGGAGGCGACTCACTTTTTCCGAGACCGGCTCGTACTCGTCACGCGTGGGAGTGGCACGCGCCACAAGGGACGGCGGCCTCGGCGCCGCCGTTCTGGCGAGCTACAAAATCTGAAGCTGATTCTTCCATCGCCTAGACATAGTTTGCGCCAAGTCATCGAAGCCGCCGCGGTACGACTGGGGGCTAAAGGATCAGGCAGGATTCTGGAAATCGACGGCATGCTGGGGACACTTGAACTTGTCCGAAACTCCGATTGGGCAACCGTAGTTGCCAGCATCGCGGTCATGGATGAAGTGAAACAAGGCAGACTTGTAGCCGAGCCGATCTACGGACCCGAGCTGTGGCTTGATTTTTACCTGATACGAACAAAGGATCGGTTGCTATCCCCTGCGTGCCGAGATTTCTTACACTGGTTGAAAGAAACACTCACTCGTGTTGCCAAGGCACAAGGACCAACCTGTCAAGCCACGGTCGCCTGAGCCTGGCGCGGCGACAATTTGTTGCCAACGGTTGCGGCAAAAACGGGTGCAGCTGCTTTCGAATCGCTTCGGAAGATCCGGTTAGAGCACGATCGAGTTTTTATCGCCTTCGCAGTCCACATCATTCGCATCGTATTCGTGCCGCGCTCAGCAGCATCCTAAACCAGTTGTGATGCTATGCTGGCCGAAAGGGACGGGTGAGGATATGAGTGCGATTTCTCTGAGGGTCAACGGCGGCGTCCACGTGGTTAACGTCAATCCGGAAACCCCGCTGCTTTATGTGCTGAGCGACGAACTGCATCTGCGGGGACCGAAATTCGGTTGCGGACTCGGTCAGTGTGGAGCATGTACGGTCATTATGAATGGGAGCGCGGTGCGTTCTTGCGTCACACCCGTAGGTGGGGTGAATCACGCGGAGATTGTGACCCTGGAAGGGCTGGGCACACCCGAGAAGCCGCATGCCATACAGCAAGCTTTCATCGACCAGGAAGCGGCGCAGTGCGGCTTCTGCCTGAGCGGCGTGATCCTCAGCGCGAAAGCATTTCTCGACCGAAATCCGAAGGCGACCGACGACGAGATCAGGCAGGCACTGGCTGGCGTGCTCTGTCGATGTTTCGTTCACGCGCGGATGTTTAAGGCGATTCAACAATATGCGAAAACGAGGCGCGCATGACCACGAGATTGTCGCGGCGCGATTTTCTGACGAGGTCGGGGGCGCTGGTTGTGAGCTTCAGCATGGCGCCTCTGCTCGAGCCACTCGCGTCTGGCCAGGGCCAATTTGACACGCACCTCTCGCACGTCGATCCTGCGAGGCTTGATTCCTGGATTGCCCTCGGTGCCGACGGCAGCGTCACCGCGTACACAGGTAAGTGCGACTTTGGTCAAGGCATGTACACGGCGCAGACGCAGTTGGTCGCGGAAGAACTATCCCTGCCCATCGAGCGCGTGCATCTCATTCAATGCGATACCTCGGTGACGCCGGACCAAGGGACTACGTCGGGCAGCCAATCGACACCCACCAATTTCAACACCAGCGGGCTAGCCCAGGCAGCTGCCACTGCGCGCGAAGCGCTGATCAAAATGGCCGCGCAGCGTCTCGGAGTGCCTGCCAGTCAGCTCACGGCCGCCAACGGATTCATCAGCGCGAAAGGCGGGCGTCGTGTCAGCTATCGGGACCTGGTCGCGGGTAAGAAGTTCAATCTTACCCTAGATCCGACGGCGAAGCGCCGAACTCCGGGGGAGTGGACGGTTTTAGGCAAGCCGGTTCCGTCCTTGGATATCAGCGAGCTGGTGACTGGCCGCTTCGAGTTTGTCCACAACGTTCACCTTGCTGGAATGTTACACGGACGGGTGGTTCGGCCGCCGGCAGTGGGGGCAACGCTAGTCAGCGTCGACGAAGGGTCGGTTCGGGGAGTGCCCGGCCTGGTGAAGGTTGTGGTGCGCAAAAACTTCGTTGGAGTGGTGGCAGAAAAACAGATGCAGGCGGCCGAGGCTGCCGGCCAACTCAAGGTCGTCTGGACATCGGGCATCGGTCTACCCGCCCAGCAAGAGTTCTACGATTACATCCGCAAGCAGCCATCCCGTGACGTGCTGATGGTCGATTCGCAAGATGTTGACCAAAAATTGACCCAGGCGGCAACCGTTCTGAAGGCGACTTATTGCCACCCCTATCAGGCGCACGGATCGGTGGGGGCATCGTGCGCGGTGGCAGACGCGCAAGCTGACCGGGCCACGGTTTGGTCGCCCACGCAGTCCGTATATCCCACGCGAAAAGGAATAGCCACGCTGTTGGGCCTGCCGGTTGACGATGTACGTGTCATCTTCACGCGCGGCTCGGGGTGTTACGGTCTCAACGGCGCAGATACAGTATCGTTTGACGCGGCACTTCTCTCACATGCGGTTCACAGACCGGTCCGGGTGCAGCTCTCGCGTGAGGATGAGATGGCTTGGGGCGAAAACTACGGATCAGCGTGTGTCATTGAGCAGCGCGCCGGCGTCGACGCGACGGGAGCGATTGTCGCTTGGGATTGCGAGCCATGGGCGGTGTCGCTCGGCGGCCGTCCCGGGTATGACCACCCGGGCAATGTGATCACCGGCGCACTTGCAGGCTATGAGCCGCAAACCATAACACCGCGGTCAGCTTCAGAGCCAACCGGAGAACTACGCAATGGCAATAACGCAGTGCCGTCCTATGTGGTCGGCTGCATCCGCGGCAAGTGCGGCGGCGCTGGAAGCATTCGCGGCGAACGCGTTCTCTCCCATACCGTGAAATCGCCTTTTTTTACTGGCCCATTGCGCTCGCCTCTGCGTCTGCAGAACACATTTGCGCACGAATGTTTCATGGACGAGCTCAGCGCGCATGCCAAAGCCGATCCGGTCGCATACCGCCTACGGCATCTCCGCCAGCCGCGGCTCATCGATGTGGTGAAAGCGGCGGCCCAGGCGGCAAAATGGGATGCACGGCCATCACCCAAGTCTGAGCAGCGACACGGCGAAATCGCAAGCGGACGCGGTATCGCTTGCGTTGCGTATGAGGGTGACAACGGCTACATCGCGCTGATCGCCGAGGTCGAAGTCGATCCCGCGTCCGGTCGCGTTCAGGCCAAACGTTTTGTAGCGGCCGAGGATTGCGGTCCGATCTCCAACCCGGACGGACTGCGCAATCAAATCGAGGGCGGCATACTGCAAGGCATGAGTCGTGCTCTCAGCGAAGAGGTGACGTGGGATGATCGCCAGATCACTTCGATTGACTGGAGCACATATCACAGCCTGCGTCTCGGGATCGAAGTGCCCGTCATCGAATGCGTCCTGATCAATCGCTCCGATGTCGAAGCCACGGGAGCAGGAGAGACGGCGATCACGGTGGCCGCTGCCGCTATCGGCAACGCCATTTTCGATGCTACCGGCGCCCGTCTACGACAAATTCCTTTCACCCCCACGCGGGTGAAGGCGGCACTCGAGGCGAGGGGTTGAAGGTTCTCAGAGCTGGCGCACTATTATTCGCAGGATCACGCCTTGGCCGCCTGGGGAGTGACCGATCCTTCGGACTCGATCTCTTCAAGGCGTCGCTTCTTGGGCTCAACTCCGAAAATGAGGACGACAAAGATCTGCACAATCAGAAGCGCGATCATAAAAGCCAGAACCCCGCCAACGTGGTAAGACCTGAAGAGTGCAACGACGATAAAAGGCGTAAGAATCGTCGCGCCTCGGCCGAACGTGTTGCAGATTCCTGACGCCCGCATGCGAACCTCCGTGGGGAAAAGCTCCGGGATATAAATTGCAAAAAGAAGCGTGACCAGAACGTAGATGGGGATAGTCAGCAGGAAACCCACAACCAGCAAGGTCCCTGGGTTACTTACAAACGGATAGATGCTGCCTATCACGATGGTGAGAAGAGAGGCACCTAGAATCGTTGGCTTGCGCCCCCAGGAATCCGCGGTCGACGCGCCAATTGCGGACCCAAGCGGTGCACCTAACGACATAACCAGCGAATAGCCCAGCGACGAGGCGATGCTGCGTCCGGCCTGGACAAAAAAAGTCGGCAGCCACGTGATGAACCCAAAGATCAACGTGTTGACCACAATCAGCGTAGTCGCCCCTACGATCATGCGCGGAAGCAGGAGAGGGCTCAGGAGCAAACCCAAGCCACGCGACCGAATCGCTTGTGAAGAGAAAACAGGCGGCTTAAGAGGAGCGTGGCGGAGCGATACTTCCTGTTCAATGGCTCGAAGAATGGCATCCGCCTCTTGGGTGCGGCCTATCGATTCCAACCAACGTGGTGACTCAGGCAAAGCTTTGCGCAAATGCCAGACAACCAGCGCTCCCAGCCCGCCGAGCACGAACATGATGCGCCAGCCGAATCTTGGAATGATGAGGGTTCCGAGCAGCGCTGTGACGGGTAAACCAGCCACTACGAAAACCGATATGAGCCCCAGCCACTTCCCGCGTGCCTGCGGAGGAACAAACTCGGTCATCGTGGCATAGCCCACGACGTTCTCTGCGCCCAGGCCTGCGCCCATCACGAATCGGAGCAAGATGAGCGACCTCATCGAAGGTGCGAAGGCGGCTGCAATCGAGGCAAGACCAAAAATTGCCAGGTTCGCTTGATAGGTGAAGCGTCGGCCGTATCGGTCACCGAGAAAACCTGTCAGAAATGATCCCAACATCATTCCCAGGAAGGTGACGGAGACGAACTGGGCGTTCTGGCCCATCGTGGAAAAGCCGCTTCTGAGGGTTGCACCCAGAACGGTTGCAGCCACATAAATGTCGAAACCATCGAAGAACATTCCAATGCCGATCAGCCACATGATGCGGCGGTGGAACGAAGAAATCGGAAGCCGGTCGAGGCGTGCCCCCGCATTGGCGGTTGCCTGCATTCTCATTTCGCCCGCGTCAGGCGCGCCAAGCTATCGATGGTTAAAGCTTCGGCGGCCAAGCGGGAGTTCTGGTCGAAAGCGTTCTGCTGGGCCGTCTGAAAAAACTGTTTGCACCGTCGCGTGGCGATCGGGTCGAGCCGCAGTATGCGGTCGACGAGAGTATCCGCCTCGCTGGCTAAACGGTCGGCCGGACAAACTTGCGAGATGAGGCCAGCTTGCACCGCGAGCTGGGGCGAGATGGGCTCGCCGAAAAGCACAAGCGGAAAGGTGAAGCGCGGCAGGGCGTATTCGCCAAGGTAAGCCATGACCGCGGAGGGAGCGAGGCCAGAACGCATTTCTGGAAAACCGAGGGCTGCGTGCTCAGAGACGAGAGCGAAATCAGATACGATCGCGAGTCCGAATCCGAAGCCAAAAGCATCGCCTTGCACTTCAGCAATGCTGATTAGGGGTGAGGCTCGCAAAGAACGCTTGAGCTCGATGAGACGAACTGCTTCACGGCGTATGGTTTCGACGTCACCGCCTGCGCGCTCGCGGCCCGTGCAGAAGACCTTGCCTCGCGCACGAATGCGCAACACCCGCGCCTCGGGGCGAGATGCCTCGCGCTGAAGTTCCGAGAGCATGGCGTCGAACATCGGTCCGTTAATCTCGTTGCCATGCTCGGCATTGTCCAGAGTAAAGGTGAGAACATCTCCGGCACGTTCAATCCTTACGGCGAGTTTGCCGGAGTCTGGCATGTGGAGAGGTCTCCTGAGACAACACGAAGCGTCACCGTATACAAGGACCACAAGTCCTGTCAACAGAGCTGTCATCGATTAAGAACGCAAATCTCCCGAAGAAAAGACAAAGGGAACCCTTTGAGATATCCTCGTCAACTGCCGAAAGCAGGGCATTGAGCAATCGATCCTAAGGCGACTGAAATGCGAAGTCTCGTCAAGCTGACTGAAAAAGGAAACGCGGGGGAGAACCACCTATACGACATGCGCCGTAACCCGCCCCGGCTGAACCGCAATCAAGTGCGCAGCTTTTGGGCAGCTTGGGCAGGATGGACCATGGACGGGATGGATTCATCTACTCCCTGGTTCTGGTTCCTGCCTTGCGCGATCTGTTGCCGAAATCTGGAATGGCGGCTACCCCTGCCAATGTTGGGTATTACGGGGGACTTCTCTTCGCGCTGTTCATGATTGGCTGGGGAACCGCTTTGATTTGGGGTCCAATCGCTGACCGATTCGGGCGGGTGCGAACCATGATGTTCAGCATTAGCTGGTTTTCACTCTTCACCCTGCTGTCCGCATTTGCAACTGGAATTTGGAGTCTCGCGATCCTGCGTTTCCTGGCCGGCGTGGGCATCGGCGGAGAATGGTCGGTTGGGGCGGCTCTGGTCGCCGAAGAATGGCCCGAGGAGCGTCGAACCAAAGGCGGGGCTTGGATGCACACCGGATACTACTTCGGTTTTTTTCTGGCCGCCGCCGCCAACTACTTCATTGGCAGCCGCTTCGGGTGGAGATACATGTTTGTCGTGGGCGGCCTTCCAGCGCTGCTGGTTGGTTTTATTCGCAATAACGTCCGGGAACCGGAACGGTGGGCGACCAAATTGGAAGACCTGGGGAAACAATGGAAAATGGGCTCTGCACGACAGTCTGTAAAAGTGCTCGTTCTGCGCGGGTTCTTGGAAACGCACATTTTGGTCTTGTGCAGCCGCCATCGACAACATTCGCACCAAAATGGGCAGAATTCCGAGTTCGCTGTGGAAATGACGCTCGGTGGGACCTATAGCGGAATCTTGGCTGAAGATTGTTGCCCGTCCCACCGAGCTTGGAAACCCGCACCAAACGCGGGTTCCCACATTTCCACAGCGACGACGACGGCGGGCTGCTGACAGCAACAACGCCCAACCCCACTAAAATCGGGGGCTCTTACAGATTCCTGCACAGAACCGGAAAATGCACCATGCGTTCTTGGAACTTTTTTCGCGACGCTATCGCCGACGCACCGTCTTCAATTCGATCTACCTGATCGTGTCGCTTGCGGGTTTGTGGGCGGCAGCAGTGTACGTGCCGGCGGCCATGACCTACATCGCTACGAGAACTGGTCACACCGCGACGGATGCGGCAAAACTGGCTTCTTACTCGACAGCGCCGCTGGGAATAGCAACCGTGCTGGGCGCTCTGATCGTGCCCTTGCTTGCCGAATGGTTGGGCCGTCGCGCCATTCTGGCGATTTTTTACGGCATCATGCTGGGCTCGATCTGGTTGGCATTCGGCCATGTGTTTTACCTGGAGACGGATGCTGTTGGCTGGTTCATGCTGTGCGCTGTCCTGCTCGGACTGGGCGGAGCCAATTTCGCGGTTTACTCATTCTGGCTGCCCGAACAGTACGGAACAGAATGCCGCGCCAGTGCATTTGCCTTTATCACGAATATTGGACGCTTTGCAGCGGCAGGGTTCACTTTTCTGGTCGGTGCCGGCATTCGCCATTTTCAAACCATGGGTACGCCTGTCGCGCTCACCGCTCTGGCTTTCATAATCGGGATTGCGCTCTTGCCTTTCGGCGAAGAGACTAAGGGTAAGTGTTTGCCCGCTTGAAGCATCCGCCGATCATCGAGATATGGCTCGCAACAAATCGAAGCGGTTCGACTACAATCCTGCTGCGCCCGCCGAAATTTTTGGCACCGAGGGAGACTTGTCATGGACCAGAATCACCGGAATCTTTTGGAAGAAGACCAGGTCGTCGACCCCATCGCACGGAGAGGCGGGCTGACTTCGAAACAAGCCGGACGTGCGCGTGGCATGGCACATGGGCTCACCATGTTGACGATGCGACGCCATGGCGAGTTCCGGCTTGGGGTCAAGACTGAAAAAGGGGTTCTGGATGTGGCCGAGGCGGCCACGCGGTTGCACATGCACGCTCCCGCCACCGTGGATGAGCTGCTTCAAAATGAAGACGGTCCGAGTCTGAATGCGTTGGTTGACGCTGCTCTTCAATCGAATTTCGCCGAAAAGGCAGTTGTCGACGAACCCAGCATCGCGTATGGGCCAGTGGTGACACGTCCGGAAAAGATCGTCTGCGTGGGCCTCAACTACCGGCGTCATGCCAAAGAAGTCAACTTGCCCATCCCACCACAGCCCGTGCTCTTCAGCAAATTCAACAATTCTCTGAGTGCTCACAAGCACGAGGTCAAGCTCCCCGTCGAAGTTGCCCACAAATTTGATTATGAAACCGAACTGGTCATCGTGATGGGCAAGAATGCCAAGAACGTCAGCGAGGCAGACGCGATCTCCCACGTGGCGGGCTATTCGATAGGGAACGATTTAAGCGCACGGGATTTGCAGTTCGACAGGGGCGGGCAATGGTTAGTTGGCAAGACGCTGGATCAGTTTGCCCCGTTAGGTCCTTATCTGGTTACCGCCGACCAAGTCGATCCGGACAACTTGAAGATCGAATGCCGCGTCAACGGCGAGTCGCGACAATCATCCAGCACCGATGACTTCATCTTCAACACCGCTCAGATTGTCAGCTACATTTCCCGGCACATCACTTTGAGAGCGGGCGACATCATTTTCACAGGCACTCCTGAGGGCGTGATTCTAGGCTATCCGAAGGACCAGCAGGTATGGCTCAAGGCAGGCGACCAGATCGCTTGCAGTGTAGAGAAATTGGGCGAGCTAAGATTCCCACTAGTCTGACTTGGATCTCGCAAATCTCCTAGACCGAGGCGGGCATTATATTGAAAAGTAATGGCTACCATACCGCATTATTATTTGACAATATATGCACAGCGGGTTAAAAATGCAGCCGCGCTTGGTATGCCCCTGCGATGAAGCGAGTAGCGAGGCTCACTGAGGTTGTCGCCGTCTCGGTTTCACATGTCTAGGTTTCGGTGCGGCTTTTCTCGCCGATATCATTCCGTCCACACTCCGCATGATTCCGTCCGGTCCGCTAGGAGGCAGTGATGTTTTTTCCGCCCAGTCTGCGGAACGTTGTTAGTTGTTTGGCGGCAGCGCTGGCACTGCTGCTAAGCATTCTGTGCTCCCACCCCGTACATGGACAGGTGGTCGGCGGAACTATTTCCGGCACCATCAGTGATAAATCCGGCGCGGTAGTGGCCAACGCGACTGTGTCCATGAAAAACCTGGCGACCGAGGTGACCACGGTTGTCAAGAGCAATACTCAGGGCCTCTACAGCTTACCGAACCTGCTGCCGGGTAACTATCAACAAACAGTTTCGGCGGCTGGTTTTGAAACCGCGATCCGAAACGCCATCGTTCTGACCGTAGGCGCGCAGATGGTTTCCAATGTCGAAATGAAGGTAGGAGCCATCAACGAAACGGTAGAGGTCAGCGACCAGCCTCCGGACTTACAACTGGAATCGTCTTCGATCAGTAGCTCGACGGATTCTCAAACCATCGTCGAACTGCCCTTGAACGCCAGATCATGGACGGATCTGGCGACTCTGCAACCCGGAGTATCCACCATACGGGCCATGGCACCGGTTTCCAGCACCGACCGTCTGGGCCGTGGATATGGAGTCGAGTTGTCGGTCAGCGGCGGACGTCCGCAGCAGAACAATTATCTTCTGAATGGGATCAGCATCAACGACTACACGAACCAGGCCCCGGGCAGCATCTTGGGCGGCAACTTGGGCGTAGACGCCGTCTCCGAGTTTTCCGTTTTGACCTCCAATCAAGGCGCTGAATACGGACGTACGTCGGGCGGCGTTATCAGCGCGATCACGCGCACCGGCACCAATCGTTTTCACGGCAGCGCCTATGAGTTCCTGCGCAACAGTGCACTCGATGCTCGCAACTATTTTGATCCACCCACCATCGCGCCTTTCCGGCGAAATCAATTCGGCGTCTCGGCGGGAGGACCCATTCAAAAAGACAAGACCTTCATTTTCGGGGACTATGAAGGGCTGCGCCAGTCACTGGGTTTGAGCATGGTCGACAACGTGCCTTCCCTAGCGGCCCGCAGCGGCCAGTTGAGCACCGGCAACGTCATCGTGGATCCATTGGTCGCGCCCTATCTGGCTTTCTACCCTCTTCCCAATGGTCTGGTCTCGGGCGACACCGGAATCTACAGCTTTTCTGGTTCTGCCATCACCACCGAAAATTACTTCACCACTCGGGTGGATCACAAGTTCTCCGACAACGATAGCCTGGCGGGCAGTTACATGTACGATAGTTCGCCGTCCTCGCAGAATGACGAATTCAACAACAAACTTATCTTCACCAAGACCAAGCGGCAACTGATTAGCCTGGAAGAGAACCATCTGTTCCGGTCCTCCCTGATGAATTCGTTGCGTCTGGGCTATCACCGCGAGTTTGCCGCAGCTCCGTCTGGCAGCAAGGCCATCAATCCACTCGCCGCCGACACCAGCCTCGGCTACGTGCCGGGAGACACGGTGGGATTTATCGGCGTACCTGGACTGACGTTTTTTTCAGGAGGGCTGAGTACGCAGCAGCCGGCGGAATTTAACTGGAATTCGTAGCAAGTATATGACAACGTGTTCTTGACCAAAGGCAACCACAGCCTGAAATTCGGCGGGAACGTGGAGCGAATCATCGACAACCAATCCACGCCTTCCCAGCCGGGGGGAGACTTCGAGTTCAGTTCTCTTGCGGACTTTCTCACCAACGACAAAGCCAGCAACCCCCCCGACCTCTTGACCCTCATCGGCGACGCGCCTGGCATAGTGTCGCGGCGAAGGATGCGAGAGACGATTTTTGGCGTCTATCTTCAGGACGACCTGCACCTGCGCCGCACTCTGACACTGAACCTGGGCATTCGCTATGAAATGGCAACCGTGCCCTCTGAGACTCACGGCAAGCTGGCCAGCCTGCAACATCTGACGGACCCTACCGTGATCGTGCGTTCGCCTCTGTTCGCGAATCCCACGCTGCATAACTTTGAGCCCCGCATCGGCTTCGCCTGGGATCCCTTCGGCAATGCCAAAACCGCCGTCCGCGGCGGCTTCGGAATGTTCGATGTCCAGATTCTTCCCGCGAACTTGCGGCACACCGTGGATGGAACCGTACCTTTTTACGCGTCGGTGAATGGGTCGGTCCCACCCGGATCCTTTGGGCCCTTTGCTTTGACCCCGCAGCCGGCGTACACAACCCTGTCAGCCAGTGGCACGGCGCAGCGCGCGGCTTTCCTCGATCCACATCCCAAGCGCAATTACGTTATGCAGTGGAATCTGAACATCCAACGTTCGCTAGCTTCCAACGCCACGGGGATGATCGCCTACGTCGGTTCCCGTGCCGTGCATAACCTCATGCAGACGGACGATTCCTCGATCGTGCTCCCCATAACGAAGACGCCGGAAGGTTACCTCTGGCCCCAGACTTTACAGCCCACACTCAACCCCAACTTCGGTCGCGTTCCCGCAACACTTTGGAATTCCGACGCCATCTTTCACGCTCTCGAAGCCCAGGTCCAGAAGAGACTGAGTCACGGTCTCTCGGGACAGGTTTCCTACACCTGGGGAAGAACCATTGATACCGCCTCGGGGTCAACCGATGGGGATCAATTTCGCAATGGCCTCTCCAGTATGTTCTTCTTCGATCCGCGGCTTCGACGCGGACCCTCGGACTTCAACCAGACCCACGATGTAGTCTTTAGCTACACCTGGGAGATTCCGAGTCCTAAAGAACTCTCTGGAGTCTTGGGCTGGGCCGCGGGCGGTTGGGAATACGGCGGGATATTCGTGGCAAGCACGGGCGTGCCATTTACCGTCACGATCGCTCCCGATCCGCTCGGAATGAACAGCACCGACGCGTTCAGCTTTCCTGACATCGTGCACGGGTGCAACCCCGTCCATGGCGGCCTTAACTACCTTAACTTGAACTGTTTCACGCTGCCGCTTGCCACTCCGGATATTTCTGCCCTGTGCGTCCCTTTCAGCGGTGCGTCGGTCCCCGGCACGTGCGCCAACCTCCTGGGCAATGGTAGACGCAACAGCATTGTAGGCCCGGGGCTCATCAACTTGGACATGTCGCTGTTCAAGAACAACTACGTGAAACGAGTCTCCGAACAATTTAACGTCCAATTCCGAGTGGAAGTTTTCAACATTCTCAATCACACCAATTTCAATCCGCCCACAGCCAACAGTCAGGTATTTAATGGGGACGGAAGTACCGGAGGGCTGACCCCGGGTCTGCTGGATACGACAGCCACCACTTCGAGGCAGGTTCAGTTTGCGGTGAAGGTGATTTGGTAAGCACTCGCCGCGAACAGAATGGCATCGGTTAATCGTCCCTTCCAACCTATAGTCGATCGTCCCGATGGGGCGGAACCTCAGCATCCCGATGCTATTCCCGCGGTCCCGCACCGGTTCGGGAAAAGGAATGCAATGCCTCGATTCATAAGACAATTAGCCTGGTTCGTCGCGGTGATAGGGGGCGTCATTTGTGCAGCGCCCGCAGCCCGGGCTCAGGGAAGCTGGGTGAAGCTGGCGCCGTTTCCCGAGCCTGCGGAGGAGATTTCGGGCGCATCGGCGGGCGGCAAAATGTACGTATTCGCTGGCCTCGCGCCGGTGTGGAAGCCAGTCGGCATGGTTTATGAATATGATCCGGCCAGCAATCGATGGGCGAAAAAAAAATCGATGGCGCTGCCTTCGCATCATGTCGCCTTCACCACCTACCGCGACAAGATTTTCGCCTTCGGAGGCTTCGTGCTTCCGGAATCCGGGCCGCCGGGCTGGGTACCAATCAATAATGCATGGGAATATGACCCAGCCACCGACACCTGGAAAGCGCTTGCGCCGATGCCAAGCAAACGAGGTTCCGCCTTGGCGGCAGTCGTAAACGACAAGATATATGTCGTCGGCGGAGCCACCACCATTCCAGGATCGAAGGAAACGGCTGTATTTCCCAC
>WNFD01001492.1_pt1 | contig 23656 bp, 17 predicted proteins | sample 5400491 | NCBI WGS metagenome assembly WNFD01 (sample SAMN13153343, study PRJNA577476) | soil metagenome | isolation source: 120 cm saprolite under Douglas fir tree site 2 hole 2 replicate 2 | place: USA:California | collected 2015-04-18
GCGAGCACCACCGCGTCTTCCATCGCGATAGTAAGCTTCTTCATAGCTGACCTCCTTTGTCAGTTTCTTGCGAATAACGCGCTATCTCTACACTCTGGTTTGCGTTTTTCTATAATTAAAGAGATATATCTTGAATTGTAAGAATAATAGCACCGGCTATCTGTTTTGTCAATCTTTTTCTATCTTGACAAAACGAAAGATCTCATGCTATATATTCCTGTAAAACGACATCCATATCTCGAATTTCGGTAAGATAATCTGAGAGCAGGGATATCGCACTGTTGACAGAGGAGGTCAGGCATGAAAAGAATCCCCGAACTCGACTGGGGGAAGAGCGACCTGGAAGTCCACCTGCGCTTCATGGGAGGGTGGGGAAACGAAAACCTCACCGGCGCGTGCGGTTGGATGACCACAGGCATGCATTGGCGGACGGCCAAAGCGTCGACCTTCACTATACACACCGGGCGAGGCTATTTTGACAACATGAACGCACTTCTTGATGGCACCGTAGATATAGCCCTCACCACGCCCACCGTGACGGCTGCGATGGCTTTTCAGGGACGTGGAGTCTATACACAGGAGCATTCCAACCTGCGGGCAATAGCGGCGCTTCCTCACCGGGACCGTTTATTGCTTGCGGTTGAGGCCGGGGTGGCTGATCGTTATGCTTTGCACACGCTGGCAGACCTCATTACGAAACAACCGCCGCTGCGCATTGCCACCGGCTACAACGATGGTATCAATGTCATTGGCTACGCCGTTGAGAAGCTTCTCAATGCGTATGATGCGACCTGGGACTCCCTTGAGCAGTGGGGAGGAAAGTGGTTCGTCGCGGATACTCCACTCCCGCCACTTACCTGGTTTGCCACCGGAGAGGTTGATGCGCTCTTCCACGAGGCGATGATGATCTGGCCGCGCCACCTGCAGCATAAGACGATACGCTATTTATCCATCGACCCTACTGTGTTAGAGACCCTCCACCAGCGTTATGGGTACGTGCGAGCGGATCTTGAGCCTGGAGATCTGCCTGGTATCGAGCACACCATTCCTGCGCTAGATTTCAGCCAGTGGGTAATCATCGTGCGCGCTGATTTGCCGGAAGAGGTGGCGTATCTGCTGGCAGAGGTCATCGTGGAGGATCGCGCTGACTTTGAAGCGCGCTACAGGCACCTGCCTATTCAGGAGAGCCCGCTGCATTATCCCCTGAAACCCGAGGAGATGTGCCGGGTTGAGCCCATTCCTCTACATCCGGGTGCCCGGCGCTACTACCGTGAACATGGCATCCTGGCTGAAACATAGGGCCCGAATTTATCGCGGCCACCGCCGATTTATCGGCCCGTTCTCGTACATCATCCAAAGGATGGAGACCCTAGCAAGGCCCGTATCAGGCAAAAGGACTAATTTATGCTGGCTCAACTCGATCACATGCAACTCATGAGTGAGGCCCCCGAGAGGCTTGTCAACTTTTATCAGGACGTTATGGGTATGCACGCCGGGCAGATCGATCATGATCTGTGGCTCTGCCAGGGACCGCAGCGGCGCCTGCTTGTAGCGAGAGGCGCGTCGAGGACGCTGGGCTTCGGCGCGTACCGCTTCGCCAGTACCGCTGGTCTCTCAGCCCTGAGAACCAGGCTCCTGGAACGGGGCATTCCCCTGGCGCCGTCACCGAGTCCACTCTTCTCGCAAGAGGCCTTTTCTTTCTCCGACCCCGATGGCAACCGCCTGGTCTTCGGTCTCCCACGGCGACAGGCGCAACAGAGCAGTGCCACACTCGCGGCAGCGCCTCTTATTGCACGACTCCAGCACCTGGTTGTAGCAAGTGAGGATGCTGAGTCGTTGCTGCATTTCTACAGCGATATCGTCGGCCTGGCAATTTCCGACAAAATGCTCGATGCTGGAGCGCTGAGCGCGTGCTGGTTGCGCACAAGCGGCGACAGAGAGCACCATTCGTTTGCCATCTTTCGCGCGGAAAAGAAAGGCATTGATCATCACTCGTACGAGGTTGATGACTGGGTGCGCATCCGCGACTGGGCTGACCACCTGGCAGATAAGGGCTTTCAGCTTTCCTGGGGGCCGGGACGGCATGGTCCGGGCAACAATCTTTTCATCTTTGTGCTCGATCCAGATGGAAACAGGATTGAACTCTCGGCCGAGCTAGAGACCATCTACGAGGGGCGCCCGATCGGTACCTGGCGACATGAGCCAGCTACACTCAATCGCTGGGGTCACTCGTTCATGCGCAGTTAAACAGAAGCAGAGGCACAGCATGACTTCACTCGCTGGAGAAGAGCCTCGATTTCCAGTTGTCATTGTTGGGAGTGGGCCAACTGGACTGACGCTTGCTAATCTCCTTGGTGTGGAAGGGATTCGAGCTCTGCTGATAGAACGCCATACCTCAACCGGCCAGGAGGCGCGTGCGGTCTCTATTGACGACGAGTCGCTGCGTACGATGCAAGCTCTGGGTCTGGTCGAGGAAGTGCTCAAGGAAGTTGTGCCGGGCTATGGCTCACATTACTACTCACCCGGCGGACACTGTTTCGTCAAGGTTGAGCCGACCGAAACGCCTTATGGGTATCCACGACGCAGCGCATTCCGCCAGCCGATCTTCGAGAAACAGCTGCGCGAGGGTCTTGAGCGCTTCCCGCATATTGAGACTTGGTTTGGCTCTACCCTCGAAACCTTCACGCAGGATGCTGGCGGCGTAGTACTCAACGTCACGCGGCCGGGAGGGCTGCCAGCGCGCATAGCCTGTGACTATCTTGTAGGATGCGATGGGGCCAGTAGTACAGTGAGAGACCTCCTGGGGATCTCGCTCGAGGGTTCGACATTCAATGAGCGCTGGTTGATCGTCGACCTGGAGAACTCAGAAAATCCATCTCCTCATACGAAGGTGTTCTGCGACCCGCGGCGGCCCTGCGTCACCTTGCCCGGCCCGAACCGCACGCGCCGTTTTGAGTTTAAGCTGCATCCACATGAACGCGATGAGGACCTTCTGGCTCCCGCGGTGATTCAAAACCTTTTGAGGACGCACGAGGCGGATCCACACAGTACCATCGCACGCAAGGTCGTCTATAGGTTCCACGCCCGGCTGGCGACCCGCTGGTCGGACGGCAGGGTATTCCTCGCGGGAGATGCCGCGCACCTCACACCTCCCTTTGCCGGGCAGGGTATGAACAGCGGCATCCGCGACGCCCATAACCTCGCCTGGAAACTGGCCGCGGTCGTCCGCGGTCAGATCGGGTCAGGTATCCTCGCTACCTACGAAATGGAACGACGAGACCATATGGCGGCCATGATCCGGCTGTCTTTGCGCATGGGAACGGTCATGGCGCCGCGCAGTTTCTGGTCGGCCTGGGCTGTTCAGAACGCTTTTCGCATGCTCAGCCTTTTCCCGCCCGCTCAGGCATACGTTGCTCAGATGAAATATAAGCCGAAGCCTCGCTTTCTGTCAGGGTTTCTCGTGCCGGGTGGACAGCGGAAAAACCATTCGCTCGTCGGAAGTCTCTTTCCCCAGCCCTATGTCGAGACAGCAGAGGGAAAGAAGGTGCTCCTTGACGAAATACTCGGCAATGGTTTTTCCTTGCTCGCTCTGACTGCTCAACCCGATCGCGTTTTCGCGGCTGTCACGCAGCCGGTATGGGATCTCCTCCAGGTACGACGCGTAGCCGTGCTCCCCCAGAAGGCGGCCTGGTGCTTAGTGCCTGGGATTATGGTTGTTCGCGCACAAGATCAGACCCTTACGAAGATAGCAGCGGACCATGCAGGTTATCTCATCCTGCTGCGCCCGGATCATTATGTCGCGGCGTCTATTCCGGTCGCGGATATCGCACAGGGAAGCGACATCATCGCTGCTCTTTTGCGGGAAACCGGGATACAGACCGGCCTGGTGACAACATTTTAATAGAGACAAACTATGCGTTTGAACATCGCCTTCTCGCATAATCCCAGGCTGCAGCCGCTCTTTGATGGGAGTATCCAGCCGGAAGCAGCCCTTCTTGAATGCCGGTCTCATTTGACAGAAACGCGCTCGAATGCTATGATGCAATATCATTATTTGGGATTATCATCTCATAAACCAGGAATAGTGAGGGAGAGGGTGAGAGCATTGAGGCAGAACACCTCGCAAAAGTCAGAAAATGCCCCTTCGACGCGCAACACCACGGCCGACCGGGCTCTTGATATATTGTTGCTTTTTAATGAACAGCCTGTTTTGACTGCCATAGAAGTTGCCGAGCGTTTGAACATGTCGCCGAGTACGACCTACCGCTACCTTTCGAGTTTGCGCTCCTATGGCCTGATAGAGGAGGGGGATACCAGCGGAGAATTTCGCCTGGGACCGGCGATATTCCAGCTTGCACGCACTGCGCGCAAAGGCCTGGGCCTCTCGGAAATTGCCTTGCCGGTAATGCGTGAACTCGTCGCTCAGACCGGAGAGTCAGCACTGCTCACCCGCTGCTCGGGTCGGCACGTCGTCTGTATCGAGCGTGTCGAGAGTCCTCACAACGTCCGGCTTTCCTATGAACGCGGGCATGTGCTTCCCTTGCATGCAGGAGCTTCCGCAAAGGTCCTTCTGGCCTACCTCAAACCCTCTGAGATCGATACTGCGCTGAACGCGGAAGATCTCCCACGCTACACCGAGCATACCGTGACCGATCCTGATTTGCTCCGCGCTCAACTGAAAGATATCCGCGCAGCGGGCTACGTGGTAAGCGAGGGGGAGGTCGACATGGGAGTAAGAGGGGTTGCCGCTCCCATTTTCGGCACAAACGAACAGGTGATTGCGGGCATCAGTGTTGCCGGTCCAATGTTTCGCCTGCACGACGCGGCGCTGCCAACCGTGATTGCCGCTGTGCGTAGCGCCGCACAGGTGATTAGCCAGCGCTTGCGCGATCTGGATTAGGCCTCTGAGGAACAGTGGAACGAAAAGGATTTCTAAAAAAGAGGGGTCGTCATGTAAATTTTGAGATTCTGCAGGCGAAATCTGGATAATTCTGTGGGTGAATAGACAATTGGCGGGCTATTTCCCGCCGAGCCAGACGGGACAGTCTTGCAGAGGTGAGATGTGCATTTTCTCCCTACTCTTGCCTGTTATGCCGCCCATGTAATTGTGCGGATTTCGCCCGCAGAATTTCAAAATTTACAGTATTATGACCCCGAATCCAGTGATTTACACCATAATATGCATGAAATCGCAAGCTCTATCCCACTACCCTCCTCCCGGCTATACCCACCCACGTACCCAACATACTCAAAATGCAGCCGAGCATAACTGTCAGCACAATCATCAACACACCTCTTGTGGCTGATAGCCCGATGACGCTTTCGATCACGTTCGCTACACTCCCCACTGGTGCACTTATAGCCATTATGGCCAGGGGCAAGCCCCAGCCGATACCGCCCACGCAGAGTGAGGAGAGGAAGCCCACACCTGCCGGACGCAGGAATAGGCCGATTAGCAGGCCAATGACAGATGTGAGCCACCAGAAGCCCGCTAGCAAAGCAAGCCAGTTGATAGTGACACCAACGATCCCGATCAGGACGATAAAAGCAATTTTTTTCATCTTACGCTCTTTATTTACTGAGTGTCCAGATCACGCCGCCGGGTTGGTGACGTGCGGTTGCGCCATCGATCATAGGAGAGTATTGCCCATTCCACCAGTGAGAGATCTGGTTTTCATACCAGGGCGAGGCTGGATTCTCGTCCTGACCACCTGGATAGGCGCTTTCGGCCTGTCCGCTCCCCCAATCCACGATAATACGCCAGCTTGGTCCATGTTTCGATGTGCTGAGCACGGGATTGTTCTCGCTCAGCACTCCGCCTCCAAAGGACTTTAGGGTCCATTGGTCGCCGTCACTGGCCTTTGGGCCATAGCTCAGCGCCTCGACTCCCAGCAGTGAGGCGATTTCGCGCGTATGCAGCTTGCCCCACTGCCATTGTGTGGGATCATTTCCCAGGGTCTGGCTAAGTGCTTCGATGCTCTCTTGAAAAGCCTGGAGCATGACCGTGCTTGCGTCTCGTTTGGTGCCGTTGGGCAACGTAAAGGCTGCGTTGTGTGGATCGCTCAACGTCCAGGTCTCCAAATCTTCATCCAGTGAGGTCTGGCCAGGACTAACCGCTAACTCGGGATATTGCGTGATCGGGACATGATAGGCTTGCCACCATGGCTTAAAGGTGTCCGTGAGATAGTGCGTCCAGAAGGTCCACCAGATTGCCGCAGCAGGTGAATCCACATCCATATTCTCATTCCAGCTTTGTAACAGCGCTTGCGCCTGTTGGCTGTTCCCACCGAGCGGACGCTGTTGCAGGGTTTTAAGCAGCTCTGGCACGATCAAGTTGGCCAGGTAATCGTGGACTCTGTTCTGCATGCGCTCCATAGCATGCATCGTCAGGCTCTGCATGTTGTTCAATTCGGCGGAGATTTCGTTGGCTCGGTAGCCGTTGTCGAAATCATTCCAGGTGGTGCCAATATAATACGGGTAATCATTCCCCACTGGTCGCTGATTCGCTGTAAACACTCGGTGGCTGGGAGGATCGTAGACTTGCGGCACGGCATCATAAGGGATGCTGCCTGTAATATCTGCTTCACCCGTGCCAGGCAAGGGGAGCCAGGGCGCGCCAGATTTGACGATTGGGTAGTAGCCGGGTGAGATCATGCCAATGTTTCCCTGTTCGTCAGCATAGATAAAATTCAATGTAGGTGCGTTCCACCTGCTCAGCGCATCGCGAAACTGGCGAAAGTTAGCAGCCTTCAGCACGTTGATCATGGCCTCGCTATCGGTCGAGGGCAGGGCACCCATCCAATCCACCGAAAGCGTCTCGCCTGGGATGCCATGATCCGTCGGAAAGATTGGTCCATGCACGGTCAGATAGACATCTTGCTGCACTGTCGCATGTCCTTTCACCGGAATATCGTAAACGATGTGCTGCATCTGGTGCCAGGCACCGTTCCAGTAGAACTGATGCGGATGTGCGCTGTCGGTTTTCTCAACATAAAAGAGCGTTGATGCATTTTGCACGTTGGTCATGCTCCATGAGATGTGCTGGTTGCGCCCAATGAGAATCAGTGGAACGCCGGGGACGCTCACGCCGTTAAAGGTATAGCTGGGCGAACTGCCAGCTATCTGGTACCAGGTGGACGGCAGGGATAAGTGCAGGTGTGGATCGCCAGCCATCAAGGCTTTGCCCGAGGTCGTTAGAGGACCGTTGACCGCCCAATTGTTGCTCGCCGAACCGTCACCCATGGCGTTAGGCAGTGCCTTGATCTGCTGCTCCGTATCAGCGATGCCCAGGAGTGTGGACTGGCCGAACTCCAATTGTGAGGGGAGTGGGGCCAGAGGAGTCGGTTTCTGGTAGGCACGCGTATCGTAGGGATGCTGCACATCGGTTGGCAACACCGGGAACCACTGCATGGTACGATCGTAGCCCAGCGTTTTGACCATCATCATATATTCGAGCGGTGTTGTCGAAAAATCCAGTTGTTGCGTCATCACTCCCTGGATGACCAGAGTATCGATTGGTGTCCAGGGTCGTGGCTGGTAGTTGAGCAATTTGAACAGAAAGGGCAGGGAGTTACTCTGCCTGGCCTCATCAATCCACCTGTTTACGCCATTTGCATAAGCCTGGAGGGATTGTCGGATTGAGCTGCCTGCTGGAAGGGTCAGCCAGTCGAGTTGCGCTGCTCGGTCCAGACCCAGCATCACCTGGAACTGATCGGATGAGAGCGCCTTTGGTCCGAGAATTTCAGAGAGCCGTCCCTCACCCTGACGACGAGTCAGATCCATCTGGGTCAGCCGGAAGCGTGCTTGCAAATAGCCTATCGTCCAGAACAAATCGCTATCTGTCGTGGCCTGGATATGTGGAGTTCCGTTTGTCTCGAAAATAACCGTCACGGGTTGCTGTAAACCCGCGAAATGCAGTGTTTCGCTCTGGAATGGCCGCGCTGCATTCGCCGAAGTCCACACACCTGTTCCCGGATTCAACACTGGGCCCAGCGGCGGCAGTGGACCCACTCCAGCGGTGGCCCCATAGATAATCCCAACCGCTAGAATTAAGGCGACCAACAGGTGCAAAAAACGCAGAGGCAATCCTTGCTTTTTCATCAAAATACCATCCTCCATGAAAGAAGCGTAGAACGATCTCAACCATACTTCAACGATCAGGAGACCTTGCTCTACACCGTGGTCGGGCCTCCCTGAGTCTTATCATAGCAGAGAGCCGTCTCCTGATCGTAACGACAAGCGTTACGAACGATGAAATCTCGGCCCATACAGAGGAAGGGCCAGGAGAAGGTATGATTTGATGGATAAGCCGGTTCTTGCGCAACCTCGTTGCTGTTGGTGATAGATCGTTACGCTTGTCGTTACGATCTGGTAACTATTCCATCGTATACTAGCAGAAGAGGTGTTTCGGCGAGGCGAGTCTGGGAGAAGAAAAAAGGCGAGGACGCCGATGGTGAAAAGGGTGTGCAACTCAATGGCAAAGTGCGTAACGTATTCCCCGTTGCGGGCGCGCATTCGCGCTGGAGCCTCTCAGGATGACCTCTCTTCCTTGAAGGACGGTTGCTCGATTGATCACCATGAGAAAGAGATAGCTGCATGAACGGTCAACAGACGTCACCCACCATGTTGGCGAGCCATGAACGGTTCAGCTATGCACGCTTACATGGGCGCTGGATCATGCTTGGCCGAGGGGCATGGATGGTCCTGGTCGTCCTCACGCTGGGGATTTTCTTCGCCAGCTTCCCCGTCTTCCTGGCACAATTGCACACATTGTGGGTTGAGGGTACCAGTTCTTACTGGCAAATCACATCTGAACAAGCCAAACTGCTCAGCAGAGTGGGCTGGTCTCTTGATGGCTACGCCGCGTTTGTGATCGCGCTCACGCTTGCCTCAGGAGTGCTTTACTTGATACTGAGTACGCTCATCATCTGGCGTAGACCGGACGACCGTATGGCACTGCTGGTGGCACTCCTGCTTGTGTCGTTTAGCACGTCGCCTGCGACGGATGTCGTATCGGCGGCGAGGGATTCCCTCTGGCAGATACCCAACAATGGCCTGATCTCCTTGTGGCAGTTTTTGCTTGTGCTCGTCTTCTCGCTGTTTCCTTCAGGACGGTTCGTGCCACATTGGACCCGCTGGACTCTGGTCGTGGGTCTCGCCGGAATCGTCTCGCACGCGTTCTTCCCTCCGAACACGCCCCCGCACGAATTTGGCTTGCTCCTGTTCCTCGGCGAGGAGGCCATCCTGGTGTCGACACAAGTCTACCGCTATCGTCGGGTGTCTCGTCCCCTTGAGCGCCAGCAGACCAAATGGGTGGCCTTCGGTTTCCTGGTGCCAGCTGCTGTGTATGTTGGCGGCACTGTGCTTTCTCAGGTTTTTCCCGTGCTCTACGACCCGACTTCGCCCGCAGGAGCGCCCTATCAACTGGCCCTGACAGCCGTCGCCCTCTGCCTGTTGCTCTCCTTCCCACTCTCCCTTGGGATCGCCATCCTGCGCTATCGGCTCTGGGAGATTGACACGCTGATTAACAAGGCCCTGGTCTATGGTCTGCTGACTGGTCTACTGACGGCCATCTACGCTGGCCTGATTCTCGGACTGCAAAGCCTGGTCGGGCTGGTCACGGGACAGAAGGCTCAGCCAGTGGTGATCATCGTTTCCACGCTCGTGATTGCAGCACTCTTCCAGCCCCTGCGCTGGCGCCTCCAAAACCTGATTGATCGGCACTTCTACCGCTCTAAGTATGATGCGGAAAAGACCCTGGCTGCCTTCAGCGCCACGCTCAGCAATCAGGTGGACCTGGAACAGATCCACGAGCAGTTGCTTGCGGTGGTCCAGGAGACGATGCAGCCTGCCTCGCTCTCGCTGTGGATCTGCTCGATGAAGCCGCAAGAAGCAGAGGGCGGGACGAGGGAAGAAGCGTTCTTCTCTGCCAGTGGGCAGCCAAGCGCAGAGAGTCCCGACGCGCGGTAAATTGGTTTCTACGTAAATGGAAATAGGTTTGGCTTTTTCGCAAACCAGTGCTGCTCACTTGCTGAACCAAAGAAATGTATTGAAGAAGAGCCAAAAGCACAGGCCATCCTGGTCATGTCCGGTTGGACGACCTCTCACACTGCATTGATCAGGTGGCGAGCCTCGTCTGCGAGATCAAGCAAGTAGTAGATCAAACTGGCTTGATTCTGAACGCACTCATCGAGCGGATGTCCCGTTCTGCGCTCCCAGGAGGCATGCAGGCTCTCGTCTCTGATCTGGGAGAGCCAGTGGAGGAAACACCCATACTTGAGGGCCGTAAAGATGGCAAAGGCACAGCGCACCATGCTGCGGTCTCCCCGCCAACCAGCAGCCGAGAGTCCTTCCAGATAGCTCTCGAAGATCGCGGTATCGAGTGTGCGCGGGTCACATGGTTCGACCCTGAACAGGCTGAAGCTGGGCGCGAAGAGGTCGCCAATGTCGGTGGCAATGGTTCCCAGACCCGGTACGGCCCAGTCAATGGCGATCAACTGGTGCTTTTCATCCCCCTGCGGGGCCGCGAAGAGGTTCCCGTGCCAGGCATCCAGGTGACAGAAGGTTTGCGGGAGCCGCTCAAGCACGTCGAGCAAAACAGAGCGGTTCTCCCATAGTCTCAGGAGGCGGGAAGCGATGGGAAGAGGAAAGGCAGCACAAAGCCGGGGGTGCTGCCAGGCGGACGGATCGTGAACGATCTTCCACATCCAACCAAAGTGCTCCAGCAGACCACGCGGCGAGCCCGTCCTCACCAGCCAGGGATAGGAGGGAAGCGGTCGTCCAGCCAGATATGCTCCATTCATCAGTCCAAGGCACCGGGCAGCTCGCGCATACTGCTCCAACGGCCAGCGTGGCCCATAGATTTCCTTCACGTCTTCCAGCCAGAGCCACACCGACTCGTCGGGATGTTCCATGATGCTATAGCAGCGTGGTCCCCTCACTCCGCCTGGCAAATCATCAAGCAGGTCTGACTGATAAACAAGGGCTTCGCGCTTCCAATAGAGGACATGGACCTGCTCGCTTCCGGCAGGAGCACGCCCTTCAGGTGCCTGACAGAGCACTTTCAAGACTCCCGACCACTCCACCTCTCGATCGTGATCTCGCCCAGTTCCTGTTAAACGGTACACGCCACTCGTAGCATGCCCTGTCTGGTCAGCCATCGCCTGGATCTGCCACTGGAGCAGTTCCACGACTTTCCGATCGAGGATCTGACACATCAGCATGCTGACCGTCTGCTGGTCGAGAACGGGTAGGTGGTGTTCGTTCCTGCTCTGCTCTCTCATGTTGATCTCCTGGGACATGCTTGCGCAAGGCCCCCTCATGTTGATGAAGTGTGCTCCTGGGATAGCTCTTCTCGTTTTGGGAAGTATACCTGAGCAGAGCCAAAAACACATCGGTCATTTGGACGTTGTGCTCCTATGATAGAATAGAAGAGGTGGAATTTCCTCCATGCTCTCGCGTGCGGATCGTGATGTTTTGCTCCTCTTCCAAGCCCAGGAAGGTGACCACGTCTTCGGCATGCATTAGGCCCCAAGGGAAGGTATGTCCTGGCCGGAGAAGGTTCCAATGCTCATTTATTCCAAGCCGTGTATCCTGACTTGATGACGCTGGAAACTTACCTTAAGGTCCTCACCTTGGACTTCTCATGAAACGTTCCTGAAACGCTCGGCGAGGTATACTACTTGTAGCTAACACTGTAATTAGGCATGATCTACCGGGCAAGTATGGAAGAACTGCCAGGTAAGGTAAAGCATAAGGGACAGGCGCATGAGTACACAACCACTTTTTCGCGTCACCGGAGCATTAGTCAGCGCAGCTGAAGGACGGCCAGCACTGCCATCACGAGAAGCACTCCCTGCACAGACACGCAGGGTTCTCTTGCTGCTTTCAGCCAGTATCGCCCTGATGATGACCGGCTACGGTATTGTCCTGCCTGTCTTTGCCAAGCGGCTGGGTGAACTCGGCTCAGGAGTGGCGGCCCTGGGGTTGATGTCGATGAGCTTCGCTTTCTCGCAATTCTTGCTTTCCCCTTTTCTGGGCTCCTTCGCCGATCGCTTCGGCAGAAAGCCCCTGATCCTGCTGGCTCTGGCTGGTGAGGTGGTCGCCAATAGTGCGTTTGTCCTGGCGCCGTCAACCGGCTGGTATATTGCCATCCGTTTGTTCCAGGGAGCCATCACGGCGGGACTGCTCCCGGCAGTTCTGGGTATGATCGCCGATACCGTCCCTGAGCACCAGCGGGCCAGGTGGACGGGCATCGTGATGGGCAGCTATGGCGCGGGATTCATCTTTGGTCCGGCAGTGGGCGGGATCCTTTTTGAGCACTGGGGCTTCGTTGCCCCCTTTGGCGTCTCTGCTGTCCTGGCGCTGGTCGCATTGCTGCTCGCCTTCGTGCTGGTTCCAGAGACCCGGTCAGTCCTGGCTGGCGCACAAGCGCAGCCGCCGAGCGCGGGACGGCGGGGATCGCTTTCATCCCTGCCCCGGCCGCTGTCTCTGTTCGCCACGCTCCTGCTGCTCGATTTCATTGCTATCTTTGGTTTTGCCTTCATCGAGCCACAGATGATGTTCTACCTGTATAACCGCCTCCTCTTGACACCCACACAGCTGGGGATCATCGTGGGTGGGTATGGCTTGGCCATGCTGATCGGGCAAGCAGGCCTGGGCCAGTTGAGCGACCGTTATGGCAGAAAGCCGCTTATCGTGCTTGGCCTGCTCTTGAGCGGCGCGCTCTTCCCTGGCCTGATCTTCCTACAGCAGTTTGGCTGGCTTGTCCTGGTGGCCGTGGTTTCCGGGATAGGCGGCGCGCTGGTGTCACCGGCGTTAAGTGCGGCGTACCTGGATATAGCGGCACCGGAACATAGCTCCCAGGTGATGGGGATCAGGGGAGCAAGCGCAGCACTGGGCGGCGTTATCGGTCCCCTGCTGGTGGCTGTGGTCAGTCTGTGGACGCCCCCACAAGGCATCTTTACCATTGCTGGAGGGGTCACACTAGGAGCCGCCTTGCTGGCTGTACTGGTGTTACAGGGGCGTGCTCGCAGTCATGGAGCGCCATCACAGGAACATCTCGCGTAGTGTGAAATCACATTTGGAAGGCAGTTTCAAACTATGGCAGGCCAGTACCAATACTTATTCACACCCATACGCATCGGGCAGACGATTGTTCCTAACCGCGTCGTCTTCGCAGCCCACCTGACGAATCTGGCCGAGGAGAACCTGCCCGGACCGCGCCTCATCGCCTACTATACCGAGCGTGCGAAGGGTGGCTGTGGCCTCATCATTACAGAGGAGCAGTCGGTTCACCCGAGCGATTGGGCTTATCAAAAACTGATCCATGGTTTTGACCCCCACGTGATTCTCGCCTATCGACGTATGACCCGCGCAGTTCACGAACACGGTACCCGCATGTTCGCGCAGATCAACCACAACGGCATGCAGGCCAGCAGCATCTACTCGCGTCGCCCCGTCCTCGGACCATCACCTTTGCCGGACCCCATTCATCGCGAGATGTGCAAAGAGCTTGAGCCGGAAGAGATCGCCGAGATCGTGCGCGGCTATGCCCTTGTAGCGCGTCACGTGCGCGAAGGCGGCTTCGATGGCGCGGAATTGCAATCCTCACATAGTTCACTGATACGCCAGTTCTTCTCACCCTATTACAACCGGCGTACCGACGCCTACGGCGGCTCGCTGGAAAACCGCATGCGCTTTGCCCTGGAAGTAATCCAGGCCGTGCGTGCCGAAATCGGGCGTGATTTTACCCTTGGCATCCGGCTGTGTGGTGACGAACTGATCCCGGCAGGGCTGACACTCGATGACGTGCGCGAAATCGCCAAAGGCCTGGAGGCAGCGGGCCAGCTCGATTTCATCAACACCAGTATCGGCGAATTCCATAACCTCTACATGGTAGAAGGCTCGATGCATACGCCGCCAGGGTATCAACTCTTCGTCTCAGCGGGCATTCGCGAAGTAGTCAAGCTTCCCGTTTTTTGTACCGGCCGCATCAAAGACCCCGTACAGGCTGAGCGTATCCTCCGCGAAGGGTTAGCTGATATGGTGGATGTCGTGCGCGGCCAGATTTGTGATCCTGCCTTCGTGCGCAAGGCTCGCGAAGGCCGTACCGAGTCCATCCGCCTCTGCATCTCCTGTAATCAATACTGCATTGGACGTATGGGCCTCAACCTTAGCCTCGGCTGCATTCAAACGCCTGCCACGGGCAACGAACTCCAGTTCCCGGCAATCGCTGTCACCCATCAGCCGCAACCTGGGAAGGCTCTCCATCCTTCCGGGGGAAATTCGCTTCCCGCTCGTCCCTCCAATTCCCGTAGGGGCGAGGGCTGGCGAAGTGGGCCTTTATGGTCGCCCGCTCGCCCGCTCGTTCCCCCTGATAGAGGTGGACCCTCTGAAAACCGCCGCCCAACAGTCATAGTTGTAGGTGGTGGCCCCGCTGGCATGCAGGCGGCCAGAGTCGCGGCACAACGCGGCTTTCGCGTCAAACTCTACGAGCGACAGCACGAACTCGGCGGCCAGGTCAACCTGCTCGTACGCGTGCCTAACCGCGTCGAATTCGGTGATGTCTCGCGCAACCTGCAGCGCGAGATCCACGAAGCAGGCGTCGAGGTACAGCTGGGTGTTGAGGTAACAGCGGAGATGATCGAGCGCGAACAGCCTGACGCCGTCATCATTGCCACAGGTTCACGCCCGCTGCTCCCATCCATACCTGGCATAGACCTGCCGCATGTCGCAACCGTCTGGCAGGTCATCCGTGGTGAAAAAATGGCCCAACCCGGCGCGTATGTCATCGTCTACGATCAAATCGGCTTTCACCAGGCGACGGGCACCGCCGAATTACTGGCGGAGAAGGGCTGCACAGTTGAAGTCGTCACGCCCCAATTCTATGTCGGCGGCGACCTCGGCATCACCCTGGACCTTGAACTATGGTACCGCCGCGCCCTTGCCAAAGGTATGCACTTGACCGCCGACTACTTTTTAGCGGGTCTTGGTCCCAACAGTGCAACCATCATCAACAACTACACCGGCCAGCCGCGCCAGCTTGAGCATGTATCGCTTGTGGTCATGGCGACACCGCAGGCTGCCAACGACACACTCTATCACCAGCTCCAGGGCAAGGTGAAGCTGCTCTATCGCGTCGGAGACTGCATAGCGCCCCGCCGCGTGGAGAACGCTATTCTCGACGGCGAACGTGTCGCCAGAGCGCTGAACATGTCATGATTGATTTTTGTTGAACTCATCAAGAAGAGCTTTTACTTGTGATGGGGTTGTCAAAGCGAGACGTGCTCCGGTAAAACGCTCATCATCGGTCACTTCTGCAAGCGCAAAAGAGGGCATGGTGAGAGAGGAAGGATCACCGTTCGGGCCAAAATCTACTTCTGCGATCACTAAGCCTTCGAGTTGTCCTTGAAATTGGTCAATAGCCATGGGAATCGTTCCTCCATGGAATCTGAACCGTCTTTTTTCAAGTCGATGAGAGGGCAGAGTAGAAGCGAAGAAAACATACTCAGCTTCCGAGAGGTAAAAATTCGTATGGAAAATGACCCGCGTCTCGTGAGGATGAACGCGTAATTTTTGTCCAAGCTTAAACGTGACTTCGTGCTCAGTCTGCATTCTCCGTAAACGGAGTGTGGTATTGGGAATATAGTGGTCTAGAATATCTGCACGGAAAGTGGTATCAGGTGGAATGGTGGCTACTAAGAATTTTCGTTCGACTTCAGGGTGGGCATATTTGCCGAATGGTTTGTCAACGACGACCATGAGGAGTGTCCCTTCTTTCTTTTTCCAACCTAGATCAATTTCTATGATATCCACTACGTCTTTCTGCTCTTCGTTTCCTCACATCTTTGGTCTGCTCGATGAGTTCGCCCTCCTCTCCATACGTATATGCCTTGAGTTTGCCTGTTGCCGCCAGTTTATGTATCCGGGTTTCAGAGCATCCAAGGCGTCTGGCCGCTCCCTTGGTATTCAGAACCTGTGGTATGAGTATGAAGAACCTCACTTGTGAAGATCACTATTTGGGGTATGGTACTGGTTTTCGTCGTGAGGGTCAAGGTGGTCTACCTTGTCGGTGTCAAACTAGACCCATTTTCGTTGAGGTGGTCTACCTTTTTGATTGGCAGTTTTTGGGAAAGGGGTCATTTGTTGACTGTCGAAAACAAGAGCATGAGGTGATAAGATAAGGAAGAAGTACCGTCGAGGAATTATTCGATGGTGCCTTCTCCTTGTGATTGATACATGCTGTTTTTTTGGAGGACGCATGATGAAATCGAATGAGACAAGAACGCGAGCGCTGGTTCTCGGAGGGGGAGGCGTGGCCGGTGTAGCCTGGGAGCTGGGCATCCTCATAGGCTTGCACGATACCGGTGTGGATGTGCGGGGAGCTGACGTCATCATAGGGACTTCTGCCGGATCAGTGGTTGGTGCTCAAATCGCCAGCGGGGCCGATCTCGAGAGCCTCTTCGCCTCTCAGCTGACACCGGTCGAGCAGTCGAAGGAGCGCATGGTGGCGTTCGATGTCACTCAGATGATGGAGGCGTTTAGTCAAGCGGTAGCAGGGGCGGGTCCTGACCTCAAAGCGATGCGGGCGCGGATTGGAGCGTATGCTCTGGCCGCTCCGACGATCTCGGAAGCGGAACGGCATGCCATCATAGAGGCCCGGCTTCCCGCTCAGACGTGGTCGCAGCAGCGTCTTTTGATTGTCGCGGTAGATACCGAGACCGGCGAGGAATACATCATGGATCGAGAGTCGGGTGTCTCTCTGGTTGATGCCGTCGCGGCCAGTTGTGCCGTTCCTGGTATCTGGCCGCCTGTGACCATTGCGGGGCGTCGTTACATGGATGGCGGAATGCGCTCGGCGACGAATGCAGACCTGGCAAGGGGCAATGATCGCGTTTTGATCCTGAACCCACTGGGAGCAAACGCGAATTACTTCGGGGCTGGCACGGATGCGGAAGCAGCGGCCCTGGAACGAGAGGGGAGCCAGGTACTGGTGATCGCGCCCGATGCAGCATCGGCAACGGCTATCGGACTGAACCCGCTGGACCCGGCCACCCGGCAGCCCTCGGCACTGGCTGGCCGCGCACAGGGACGTGAACTTGCAGCGCCGGTCGCTGCGCTCTGGTCTCATGCCTGACCATGTAAATGAGAGAGGAGCGTTTCCATGGAGCTGCTAAACCCCTCTTTTTTCAAGATCTTTCTAACTCGCACCAGGCGTGTAATATGAATACGCCCTATCGCCAGCCTCGACCTGGACATTACCGCCTGCCATCTGGTATTCGTATCGTACCGCAGGATGAGACTGCGGTAGCCGTCTGCGACTACCCGCTGCGTCTTGTGAGACTCAATACTGTTACAGCACGTCTACTCTCGCTTTGCGCAGAAGAGCATACCTGCGAGCAGCTGGCGCAGGCTATAAACATCCCCGTCAGGCGTGTAGAGACGCTCTGCGATCAACTGCGCTGGAAGGGACTCTTAGAGGCAGGTTCAACGTTGCCGCCTCCTATATGGCCCAATATCTCCATCGTCGTTCCCACCTACAACCGCGCCAGAGAACTTGAACGCTGCCTCCGTTCGCTTTTCTCGCTGGACTATCCAGCCCATTGTTTAGAAATTATAGTGATCGATGATGCCTCGACCGATGAGACCAATAGTATGCTGCGACGCATGGCACAGGAAGTGGCAGCGCGCGGTCTGGAAACGCGCGTGGTGTGCCACGAGCAGCGGCAAGGAGTAGGCATCAGCCGCAATACAGGAGCCCAGGCAGCCCGGCACGATCTCATTGCCTACCTCGATAGTGACTGTGTGGCTTCTCCTGGCTGGCTCAGAGAACTCGTTCCAGCATTTCAAGATGAGCGCATTGCCGCTGTTGGCGGTATGATCCGGGCCTATGATCGCAAATCACTGCTCGGCCGCTATGAAGACGTGCGCTCCTCCCTCTTCATGGGCATGCAGCCCCAGCAGGTGCGTCTCGAAGGGCCGCTGACTTACCTGCCAACCGCAAATATGCTACTGCGCCGTGCAGCCTGGCAGCAACTTTCCGGTTTCGCCCCAATGACTCAAGGCGAGGATGTCGATTTCTGTCGCCGTCTCCTCATCTCTGGCGCGTCTATGCGCTACCTACCCCAGGGGGTCGTTTATCACGACTATCGCACAACACTGGGCGCATTCCTGCGTATCCGTTTCGCTTACGCCTCTGCGGAGGCTCCCTTGCTCCAGCGTCATCCCACCGAGCGGCGTATCCTTTTGCTGCCTCCCGAACAGGCGGCGTTTGCAGGCGTGCTGATTGTGGGAGCGTGGAGTAGCGTTCCCCCTCCCGCCACCAAGGGCGAGAGCTGTAGAGTGCCGATTTATCGAGCACGTCCTCGCCCCTACACGGCGCGGATCGGCTCAGCACGGCGTCCGCGTAGGGGCGATCCCTTGCGGTCGCCCTGGGGTGAGGGTGGCTCTAGACAGGGTTTCGCTGCCCCGCTCTTTCTGCTGCTTGCCCTGTTCCTCACCTTTTTCGGTGCTCGTAAACGTCTGCAAAAAGTGCGAGCACAGCGAGTTCCTATCGGCTTTCTCGCCGTTTTCAAAGCAACTCTGCGTGGTCACCTGGCATATACATACCTCCTGTGCCGACACCTGACACGCTATTACACGTTGCCGCTATTGGTAGTTAGTCTCCTCATACCTCCATTGTTCCTTCTGACATGTATCCTGTGTGGTATTGTGATCAGCGTAGACTATTGGCGCCTGAGACCGGAGATGGGCCTGGGCTGGTATGCTCTGTGTTCTGTGCTCGATGATTGCGCCTACGAGGTGGGTGTGGTGTGGGGATGCGTGAAACACAGGACTTGGAAGCCATTGGTGCCAGTAATTAAAAAATGAACTCCCAATAAACCTTCCCCCTCCTTACTCGTTGTCGGCGCCAAGGTGATTGGCAAAGTCCCCGATCTGCTGGAATGCAACCTCACCCTCTGGAAACTGCGCTCTGGCTGCAGTCGTCTGCCACATATGCCACATGCCCTCTCCAATGTGTAAGGTGACCGTGACTCCTGCGGCCCGTGCGCGCTGTGCTACCTGCGTTGAGTCATCAAGCAAGATCTCGTCGCTGCCGACCTGGATTAGCAGAGGTGGTAACCCATGCAGGTCAGCATACAGCGGAGATGCCAGTGGGGTGCGAGGATCTTGCTCCCTGAGATAGAGGGTCCGTACTTCGACCACGCCTTCCGGTGTCTCGAACAGCTCTACCTCGACGTTCGTCGCGTACGAGGCGGAATTCCCTGTAAGATCGGTGAGCGCGGAAAGCAGGATTGCTCCCGCTGGCAAGCGATCACCAGCATCACGCAGTGCGACAAGGGTAGAAAGCGCGAGACCTCCGCCAGCAGAACTGCCAGCGACGATGATCTCCCCGGGCTCTCGTCCTGTGGTCAGCAACCAGCGATAAGCCGCGAGCGCATCGTCCACAGCTGCCGGGAACGGATGCTCTGGAGCCAGGCGATAGTTCACAGACAGAACCCGCTGCCCGGTGATACGTGCCAGGGTAGATGTGAGCATCCGTTCGGAGCGGGCAGATCCCAGGATATAGCCTCCCCCGTGCAGATAGAGGATCACTCGTTGTGACTGCTGAGATGCCCCGCCTTGAATGCTCACCCATTCACACGGAACAGCAGCGGCGACAACCTCTTCGATCTCGACATCAGCTGGCAGCTCTGTCCGGGTCAAAATGGCCTCAAGCTGAGTTCGCCTTGCTGCGAGAGGAAGCGCACTACTTGCCTTGAGCGCCGGTCCAATGACGCTTTTCACTTGATTGCGAATCTGTTCTCCTTGTGGACTGATCATCTAAAGCCTCCTTAATATAAACGTGATATGCCTTGCTCTCCTATACAGTCTACCCAATCTAAAATAACAAAACATCTGTAAAACAACATATTGCTACTACCTAAAATACCTGGCTGTTTATGAAGGGAAGTATCAATATTGAGAAAAATATCATTCATATATCGCGTCCATATCTTGCATATGATATAGTAGAGCTGGCAAGAACATCACATGCTATTTGCGCGGACAGCTTGATTACGCAGAGTGCGAAGAACCAACGCTATGAAAGAGGCTGCACAGGGAGCGCCAAACTATCTTCTAAGACAGGCTCGTCTCCTGCATGGATGGTCCCAGAAAGATGTGGCCAAGCAGATAGGCGTGCCCAGAGCATTTATGGTGAGCCGGTGGGAAAGAGGTCTTGCACTGCCCAGCCCGCGCTACCAGCAGCGACTCTGTACACTCTTCGGAAAAAATGCCAGCGAGTTAGGTTTTACACAAAATGGTAATGAACATTCCACCACAGAACGCCTTTCTTTAACCACAGCACCGGAAGGATCGACGACAACCCAACCTGCCGCCAGGGCGTACCTGCCAGCCCTACTCACCCCACTCATCGGACGTGAACACGAGATCGCCAGACTCTGCGCATTGCTCCGGCATCAAGATATACGCCTGCTGACGCTGACAGGAACCGGTGGTGTCGGCAAGACGCGCCTGGCGCTTCACGTCGCCTATAGTGTCCTTGACGACTTTCCCGATGGCAGTCTCTTCATTCCCCTGGCTTCCGTCAATGACCCCGGGTTCGTCATTCCCACCATTGCACAAGTGCTGGGACTGCAGGACAGCGCCTATCATTCGCTCTTTGAGATGCTGAAAGCATTTCTGACCGGGAAACGTTTCCTCTTCCTGCTCGACAATTTTGAACAGGTCGTGACAGCAGCGCCTATGCTCCTTGAGGTTTTGGAAGTATGTCCACAGGTCAAGATGCTGGTGACCAGCCGAGAGACCCTACATATCCGTGGCGAACAGGTGTTTTCACTCCTGCCTCTGCCCTTGCCTGATCTCACACAGAGCTTTACTCCCGGGGCATTATCTGAAGTCGCTGCTGTGGCCCTCTTCATGCGGCGAGCAGAGGCTATCAAACCCGGCTTCCACCTCACATCTACGAATGCACGAGCGATCGCCGAAATCTGCACCCGCCTGGATGGTTTGCCGCTCGCCCTGGAACTGGCAGCGGTACATGTAAAGTACCTGTCCCCCCAGGCGCTCCTGACCCGCCTGGGACACCGGCTCCAGACGCTGATGCGGGGAACGCGCGATATGCCGGTACGACACCAGGCTCTGCGTAGCGCTATCCAATGGAGCTATGATCTGCTCAGTGACCAGGTGCAGCGACTCTTCAGATACCTCGCTGTTTTCGTGAATGGCTGTACAGTAGAAGCAGTAGAGTCTGTGTGCAGGGTGCTTGGCGATGAACTGGATGTTATGAATGGAATAGCCGACCTTATTGACAAGAATCTCCTTCAACAGACGGAACAAGAACATGGTGGTTCATACCTCTCAATGTTAGAGACCATCAGCGAGTATGCGCAAGAATGCCTGGAACGCCAGGGAGAGGCCGAGAAGGTGCAACTTGCTCATGCAACCTATTATGCCGGGCTAGTGGAAGCAGCAGGCCCGCAATCGCTCACTGGAGCGCAACTCCAGTGGCTGCAACGTATTGAGCAGGAGTACGGCAACGTGCGCGCTGCGTTGCAGTGGTTGGTCGAACACGAGGAAGTCGAGATCGCTGTTCGCATTGGCACAGGCTTAGTAGCGTACTGGAACATCAGAGGGCTTTTGCGCGAAGGACAACAATGGATGGAGCGCTTACTCCCCCTGAGCCGGAGTTGCGAGCTGGCATTGCAGGCCAGAGCACTGTACCGTGCAAGTGCATTGTCGTGGTATCTGGGAGCATTTGACCAGGTGGAAGCGCTCTCCAAAGAAAGCCTGGCTTTGTACCGGGTGGTGGGAGACAAACTGGGCATTGGAACTGTACTGAATTGGCTGGGGATAACGGTGGAATACCTGCTGGGCGATGTTGAGAGGGCACGTGTGTACTCTGAGAAGAGCCTGGCAATATTTCGAGAAGTGGACAATGCATATGGCCTCTGCCTGGCACTCTTCCTTGCTGCACGAGTAGCTATTGACGAAGGCAAATTCGCACAGGCGCAAGCGTTTTGTGAAGAAGGCCTGGCTCTCGCGACAACGGTGGGAGAACGTGGGGCGATGATCAATATACTCGCTACCCTCGGACGCCTGAACTTGAAGCAGGGCAACTATGCTGCAGCGCGTGCCAGGTACCTACAATGCTTGCCGCTCGCAAGAGAGCTGGGAATGAAGTGGTTTACGACCACCTGCTTGCATGCGTTAGGGGAAGTGGCAGCGGCAGAGGGAAAGCCTGCGTGGGCTGCACGCATCTGGGGGGCGGCGGAAGCCGTGTATGAAGTCACGTCCCCAGTAAGTATGATAGCAAGCGCGAACTACCAGCGTGCCTTTGCTACTGTCCATGCGCAACTGGGAGAGCAGCGTTTTGCCGCAGCATGGGCTCAGGGCCGTGGCATGACGGTTGAGCAAGTACGCGCTGCCGACTCCAGGGCAGCGCGTGAGCCGGTGCCCTCCTCTCCCCCAGCGCAATCGCCGCTATCTACAATAAATGCTGCCGGACTGACGGCACGCGAAGTGGAAGTGCTGCGACTGCTGGCGCGGGGGTTGACCAGCGCGCGGATTGCAGATCTGCTCGTAATCAGTCCGCGCACCGTCAATGCCCACCTGACCTCGATCTACCGGAAGATTGGCGTCACCTCGCGCATGGCGGCAGCTCGCTATGCGCTGGAGCAACAGCTTGCGTAAGCGCTTCAGAAATATCCTTCCTACATCAATTTCTTCTTGATTGCGTTTAGCCTCTCACGTACAGTCCCTGAAGCCTGTTGCAATGGCGAGCGTTTGAGCCTGTGCGCCAGCGCCATCGGCGCTATGCTGTAGACATGCTCGGGTGTGACTTCTTCCTCCCCGAGGTAGGCCGCGTAGGTCTGCGCTGCCCGGCGCATCACGATATCGCCACGATGTCCATCTATATTGAGTTCAATGTTTATAAGCGCAATGAGTTCGGCAACCTGGAGCGGAACAGAGACTCGTTGTTCCAACTGCGCTGCTCGTGTGATGCGGGAGCTTAGTTCCTTTTCGGCGCTGGCATACTCGGCCAGAAATACCTGGGGTGCGGCCTCGTAGCGTTCGCGCAGTTCGACGATCTGAACGCGCTGCTGGATATTATGAATAGATGTGATATCGACACAGAGACCAAAGCGGTCGGTAAGCTGCGGGCGTAGCTCCCCCTCTTCGGGATTCATCGTACCAACCAGCATGAAACGTGCCGGGTGACTGAAAGACACCCCTTCGCGCTCAACGATGTTGACCCCCATGGCAGCGGCATCCAGCAGCACATCGACCACATAGTCATCCAGCAAGTTCACCTCATCGACATAGAGGATGCCCCGGTTTGCCGCGGCCAGCACTCCAGGCTCGAAACGTCTCTGTCCCTCGCGCAGCGCGTGTTCAATATCAAGGGTGCCGACGACGCGATCCTCCGAGGCATTGATAGGTAGATCCACCACGCGCATACGACGATCGACTACCGGCAGCGTTTCGCCTTGCTCCAGCCGGGTCCGGCAGGAAGCGCACATTGCCGCTGGCTGATCGGGAGGACAGGAAAATGGACAGTCGCTTACAACCGCCAGTTCCGGCAGCACGGCAGCAAGCGCGCGTACCGCTGTCGATTTAGCCGTTCCCTTCTCTCCGCGAATGAGTACGCCGC
>WNFD01006005.1_pt1 | contig 23641 bp, 22 predicted proteins | sample 5400491 | NCBI WGS metagenome assembly WNFD01 (sample SAMN13153343, study PRJNA577476) | soil metagenome | isolation source: 120 cm saprolite under Douglas fir tree site 2 hole 2 replicate 2 | place: USA:California | collected 2015-04-18
GAGAATTTCGCCCTTCACATCCACGGTGATTTTGCGCGAGAGGTCGCCGCGGGCCACAGCGGTTGTCACTTCGGCGATGTTGCGCACCTGCGCGGTAAGGTTGCCGGCCATGGCGTTGACCGAATCGGTCAGATCTTTCCAGGTGCCGGCGACGCCGGGCACCACAGCTTGTCCACCGAGCTTGCCGTCCGTGCCGACTTCGCGGGCCACACGCGTCACTTCTGACGCGAACGATCGCAGCTGGTCCACCATGGTGTTGATGGCTTCCTTAAGCTGCAGAATTTCTCCGCGCACATCCACCGTAATTTTTCGGGAAAGATCGCCGCTGGCCACGGCGGTCGCCACTTCGGCGATGTTACGGACCTGGCCCGTCAGGTTGTTGGCCATGGAGTTGACGGAATCTGTGAGGTCCTTCCAAGTGCCGGCCACGCCGGGTACCTGTGCCTGGCCACCCAGTTTGCCGTCGGTACCCACTTCGCGGGCCACGCGCGTAACTTCGGCGGTGAAGACGCCGAGTTGCTGAATCATTGTGTTCACGATGTCAGCAGAACGCAGGAACTCTCCTTCGAGCGGCCGCCCGTCCACGTCCAATTGCACGGTCTGCGTCAGGTTTCCCTGTGCGACGGCCGCTATGGCGCGCGTAACCTCCGTCGTCGGACGCAGCAAGTCATCCACTAGAGTGTTGATGGACGTCTCCATCTCGCCCCAGGCGCCCCTCGACTCGTGGAAGCGCGTGCGCTCTCGGGTCTTCCCCTCTTTGCCAACCACTTGGCCGACGCGTTTCAGTTCTTGCGCAATCTGGTGATTGACCGCAGCGATTTCATTGAATGTATCCGCGATTTTTCCGCTCAACCCAACCCACGAACCCGGCAGGCGCACAGAGAAGTCTCCGTCGCGCATGGTTTGCAGGCATTCCAGTATCGCAACCAGGTCCGCAGGAGCGACTTCGGTGGCAGAGTGGCCGTTGTTCTTGCCGTTACTCTTGAGGTCAGCAGCCGTAGATTCAGCCACAGCGTTGCGATCGCTTCTTTTCATACTCGTCTCCTGAATCGACGCCCAGTTTTGTCTTCGAGGCCCGGCACTGAAGCTGTTGCGGCGGCAGATCTTGGTTGGCCGCCCGTAGGAGGGAATACAGGTCGAAACATGAACCAGGTGGCGAAGTGGATTTGCGGCGCAATGCCAATGGTTTAACACAGCTGGGTGTGGCTTGACTCTACGGTCTTTCCTGTAGGCAGGACGGGTGTCCTTGTGGGCGGCTACGGACCATTCAGACTTGGAGGTTATCGGTTGATGACCGGAATGGACGCTGGACCTTGCAAAGCTTTCTGGAGCACAGAATATTTCAAGTCCAACCCCGCGCAACCAGCGTCCGACTGACAAATTCCCGGCCGTTCTGGACCGCTTGAATTGCGTTCAAGAGATCTAGGCCGGCGTCTGACTTGACGACGTAACCTTGGGCCCCGGCACTTAATGCGTCTTTTGCTATCTGGACCGAATCGTGCTGGCTCAGAAAAATGATTCGGGAGTCAGGAGAAATGACGCGTATTCTTCGTGCGGCTTGAATGCCGCTCATTCCCGGAAGGGAGATGTCCAGAAGTATGACGGTGGGATGGAATTCTGCAGCCCTCTTAACGGCTTCTTCACCATCGGCTGCTTCCCAAACCACATCCAGGCTGGCGTCAGAAGAGAGAACGGACCGGATGCCCCTGCGCGCTATTTCATGATCGTCAACTACCAAGACCCGAACCGGGGGCATGCACAAATTCCATTCTGCTTAGATCAACTCTTTTGCGTGTTGAACTCTGCGTGTTGAACTTCTCGACGCGCGAATCTGCGGTGCAGAGACGTTATTCCTCGGTCGATTTTCCCACTCTCGCGCGACGCCAGTCGGCAGAGGACAAAATAACCTCTTCGTCGAAATGTCGCAATACAGCTATTACCGGATGCCGTTCCCGCCCGATTCCTAACGGTTCTTGCAGGGGCGGAAGCCTTATGGGCACCAGACACCACTTCTGGACGAGGTACAGCTTTCACGGTATTGACTCTTCCCATGAAAGCCTTAGAGTGCAGTTGTGAAAGACCAAGGAGTTTTGCTGGATCGCTTCCGCAGCATGCCTATCCAAACCAGCGGCGCTGCAGTCCAGTAGGGAGTCTGTGATGAACAAGCTACGCATCCTGGTTGCTGACGATCACGAAATAGTCCGCAGAGGACTGATTTTTATCCTCAAGTCCCAGCCCAACTGGGAAGTATGCGCGGAGGCCGATAACGGCCGGCAGGCGGTCGAGCTGGCCAAACAATTGAGGCCAGCCATCGTGGTTCTGGACATTGGCATGCCCACGCTCAATGGCCTTGAGGCAACGCGTCAAATTCTGCACGACAACCCGACAACCAGAGTCCTGATCTTGACAATCACAGACACCGACCAGGCAGTTCGCGCGGTGCTGGACGCGGGCGCCCGCGGGTTCCTGTTGAAATCGGATGCGGCCCGCGATCTGGTGTCGGCGATCGACGCCCTGCAGTACAACCGGACCTTCTTCACGGCACGCGTGGCTGAATTCGTCTTGTCCGGATACCACGGCACTCATGGATCATCTCCGAAGAAAGACCTGCGGTCTAACTTGACCCCTCGGGAACGTGAAGTCGTGCAGCTTTTGGCGGAGGGCAAATCCACAAAAGAAGTAGCGTCGCACTTGAATTTGAGCGTAAAGACAGCCGAGACCCATCGCAGCAACATCATGCGGAAGCTCGGGCTGCATTGCGTGAGCGAACTGGTGCTTTACGCTGTGCGCAACAACATCATCCAGGTTGCTGCGACGCGTGGTCTGCCGTCGCTTCCTAAGGCCGGCGCGGTGCTGGGTAGCTCTGTGGCGTGATCCCAGTCAACCATGGCGGGTTTCGGCGAGGGAAAATAAGAGAAGACAAAATAAAGGGGGCCCTCATCTCTGAGGACCCTCTCCAAAAGCGCATTGCAAAATTGTTCTCTACTGTTGTGGAGGATTGCTGGTTGATCCGGTTCCAGCCGGGTTGGAGCTGTTGGGTGACGTGCCCATGCTTCCAGAGTTCCCCTTGCTGCTCTGGCCGCCGCAAGTCTCTGAGATCATGTCCACGCTGGTGACGTTGAAGGCTTTCTCGGAAGAAGCGCTGCCGGAACTAGACACCCCAGCTCCAGCGCCACCGCTTTCCCATGTGCCTTTCAGGGAGACTTCATGGCCAACGTGGGCGGAAACGTCCTGGCCGGTCAAAGCGATGGCTTTGCCCTTCTTGCTTTCGAGAACGTACTGTCCGCCTTGCGACTGTACGCAGCCCCGCATTTTTTTCTCCGCTTTTTCGGCTGCCCCTGTATCTGCACCACTTGTCTTGCTGGTTTGGCCAGCGGCAGGATTGGGTTGACTTTGACTAGGCTGTTCCTGGCTGGGTGTGCTGGACTGACTAGCATTCGGGGAGGCCCCGGGGGTTCCCTGGCTGGGGTCCGTTCCTGTTTGGGCAACGGCGGCCGCCATGCAGAATGCAAACGCTACAATGATGGATACGGCTAATTTCTTCATTGCTGCTCTCCTGTGCTTGTAAAGTCGAACGATCGTTGGTTTCCAGGATTTCTGCGACCGTCCCATTCTGTGCTGAGACGCCTGGTCACAGGAACGGGTTGCAGGATTGGGTTTTGTTTTTGAGCCCCCTTGCAGAGAGATGCATCGCGGCTGATGAAACGCCCGCCGAAGCATTGCGTGAAACGACCTAGGGGGACTCGGACAAATCCTGTATGAAAACAACGCAGTGTGGAGACACTCGGCACGATCTACGGAACGACGTCGGCAAAAACGAAAAGAACAGACGGAACGGCCTGGTTTACAAGGAGACTTCTTTGGTGTCGTGTCCCAATCCTTCAGTTACTCGCAGTTACTCGCTATTTGCTGCAAGCTCTAACGCCAAGGAAAAGGCGGGCAGTTGTGAAGCCGACCCGGTAGTTCCCCATCCGACCGTCTTTCCCCCTTTGTACTGCCGAAGGGCGCGCGCCTGACTGGTGGTTCGGGTTTGCTGCTGCGCGCAGACTAACACCTCCCGAATGCGCAGCTTTGCCTTGTGCAGTTGAGATTTCGAATTGCCAACAGAGCAGTTCAGCAGCTCGGCAATTTCCTGATGCTCGTAGCCCTCCACTTCATGCAGTAGAAAAATGGTACGGTATCCGACCGGGAGTTCTGCAATGGCCCGCGCCAGCGCGATGCGGTCCACGCTTCCGGCAAGGCGATCGTCTCGGTTGCCGTATTCCCGGCGAACGGTTTTCGCGTCCTGGCTGTACGGTTCATCAAGCGAGATCTGCCGCAGAGCTTTTTTTCGAAAGTGCATCAACACCGTGTTGACTGCGATCCGGTAGAGCCAGGTGGAGAGAGCCGAGTCACCATGAAAAGTCGAGAGCTTGCGGAACACTTGCAGGAACGCGTCCTGGGTCAGGTCCTCGGCTTCGGCGGTGTTGTTGGTCATGCGCAGACAAACTGAATAAATTCTGGTCTTGTGCCTCTGGAAGAGAGCCGCGAAGGCATCGGAGTCGCCTTGCTGCGCTCGTCTGACCAGATGCGCGTCGGAATCGCATCGCGCGGTGGGGTTGGCTTCGTTGGTAGTCATTTGTTTCTCCTTTCGAAACACCCGTTGGTTGCGCACTGCGTGGTCGTTGTCGTAATTCTCCTTGAGAGTAAGGTTGCTGCTGCGAATGGTCTATCCGGTTGGCTCTGTAGCCACCAACGAGACATTTCTGTAGCCACCAAGGGAGATCGCTGTACCGCACGAGGCCCAAATACCCTGCTTGAAGGGCCCAATGGTTTACGACACGAGCCCCACGCGTTGCAGATCGAGCGAGATCAGAGCAGTCGCGGAAACCCCGCAACCATCGAGGTCTTCCGATTACAGATATTCCTCGACCAAACTACAGAATGTGCAGGATTGCTGATTTCGTGCGGCGGTCCTATCTTCACTTGCATGTAACTTGCCCCCCTCAATTTCCCACATTCGAGCAGGTGCTGGCGCACTGTGGCTGCCGGCACCTGCTTCTCGCCTCGTCGCGACCATTTCTGGTTGAAGGTGATGCTTACTTTGCGGACAAACAATACACATTCCAATTGCACCCGGATGAATCGAGCGGAGATGACAGCTAGAGATTTCCAAAGAGGGTGATGCGGGCTGCTGACATCGGACAGTGGAAGGTCAATCGTAAGATGTTCGAATTACAGCGTGCCAATGCGCGATCTAGCCGGTTCCGGTGCACGGCTCGACAGCTCTAGTACTGCTTCCGCGATTCTCTCTAGGGGGAGGATGGTGAGAGCTGCGCCCCGACTGATGGCTTCCTTTGGCATGCCGAAGACCACGCAACTGGATTCATCCTGGGCGATGGTCTGAGCGCCTGCGTCCCGCATTTCCAAAAGACCTTGCGCGCCGTCACTGCCCATTCCAGTCATGATCACTCCGACCCCATGACTTCCGCCGGCTGTCGCAACCGATCGAAAGAGCACGTCCACGCTGGGCCGATGGCGGGAAACCAGCGGGCCGTCGTTGATTCGGGCCAGGTAACTCGCAGCGTTCCGCTCTACCAGAAGATGGTGGTTCCCGGGCGCGATCAAAGCCCGCCCGTTCAGGACCCGGTCACCGTCGGCAGCTTCCTTAACCTCGATCGCACAATCTTTGTTGAGTCGCTCCGCGAAGGCGCGGGTGAACTTTTCCGGCATGTGCTGGACGATGACGATCCCGGGACAGGCAATTGGCATCGCCTGCAGGAATGAGCGAATCGCTTCGGTGCCTCCCGTGGAGGCGCCGATGGCTATGAGCTTTTCACCCGCGGGCTGCAGTCCCGGAAGCGGACCAAGGGGCAAGACAACGTCGGCAGTGTTTCGCTGCGGCACTGTGGGGAACGGTCGGGCGACAACCCGGGCGTTGGCGGCACTCCACACCACGTCGAGAAGCATGACTGCAGATTCATGGAGGAAGTCGCGCACCCCGAGCTTGGGCTTGGTGATGACTTCGACCGCCCCCAGTTCGAGCGCCGAGATCGCCAGCTCCATTCTTTTCTCCGTTAACCCCGAACACACAATTACTGGCAGCGGCTTCCGCGCCATGATTTGCCGGATGAAGCTGAGGCCGTCCATGCGCGGCATCTCGAGATCTGTGATGACCACGTGGGGCGGATCTCTTTCGATTTTGCTGAAAGCGATGATGGGGTCCGCAGCCACACTGACTCTGATGTTCCGGTCAGCGCTCAGCACCGCCTGCATGACCTGGCGCACGACCGCGGAATCGTCCACCACCAGCACATGGAGGCTTTCGGTGGGATTGCGCGGTTTGCGAGGGAAAACTTTCACAGGTTTACCAGGATTGCAATGCGGCGGCGGAGTCAGCGCCTGCGGCGCTTTCGTTTTGTGGGAATTTCAAGGCGCATCCCACAGGGGCGTAAACCGTCGGGGCAACCGATTTCAGCCCGGGCGAGATTCCACTCAGATGTTCGGAGTGTCCAACAAACAACAGACCGGATGAACAAAGATGCTGTAGCAGGCCAGCGATCACTTTCTGTTTCGACTGCTGGTCAAAGTAAATTAATACATTCCGACAAAATATGAGATCGAAGGCTCCGTCGATCGGATAGGAGTCGGCGGACAGGTTGACGCGTGCGAATCTCACCATCTTCTGCAGTTCGGGAATGGCCCTCATTACGCCGCTCTGCTCACCGGTACCTTTGAGCATGTATGCGCGCAGGAATTCCCGAGGGATCTCTTTTGATTTCTCGATCGGGAAAATCCCGGCCCGCGCCTTTTCGAGCACACGGGTGGAAATGTCGGTTGCGAGTATTTCCACAAACCAACCTTGGTCGGGCGGAAAATGCTGGAGCAGAAGCATGGCGAGCGAATATGGCTCTTCCCCCGTGGAGCAGCCGGCGCTCCAGATGGTGATCCGGCTGAGTCTCTCTCCGGTGGCTGCCTCGCGCTTCCATCGCGGGAACACTTGCTGCACCAGAAAGTCGAAATGCCGGGACTCGCGGAAGAAGTGGGTTTCGTTGGTGGTGATGCAGTCAATCATCAGAGCACGTTCGTGCTGCTGATCGGACTGACTCACCAGATGAAAGTACTCTTTCATGGTGTTCAGGCCGAGCAGCCGCAAACGGCGGGCGAGCCTGCCGGTGAGCAGCGCGTGCTTGTGAGAACCCAGCCAGATCCCTGATTCTTTGTAAATCGTCGCCTGGAACTTTGCGAAAAGAGCCGGAGTGAGCGACAGGTCGTCCGTTGCCCCGGAACGGTCACGATTCCGAGGCAGGCGGGAATGACCTCAGCTGGCCCTTGCGAGTCAGCCGGGGGAGCTTCAATGAGTGGAAGGTCGGCAGCGCTGGCCAAGTCTTCCACCGAATCGGGGAGTTCAAGAAGTTCGTCCGTTGAAAGCACCTTTTCGGTGTCGAGAATCAGGCAGAACTTCTTGCCCGAGCGCGCCATTCCCAACAGATAATCCACTTTGACGCGGGTGCCGAAGGTTGGCGGTCCTTCGACATCCTGCGGCTTGAGGTCTATGACCTGGCGGACTGCGTCGGCCATGACGCCCATGACTGTGGCCTCGCCTTCGCATTCCACCTCGGTGATCACGATGCAGGTCAGCTTTCCGGCAACACTGGCGGGAAGCCTGAACTTCACGGCCAGATCAATTACCGGAACCACGCTGCCGCGCAGGTTGATAACGCCGCGGACCCACTCGGGCGTTTTGGGAACTTCGGTGACGGTGTCGTACTCAATGATCTCCTTCACCTTGAGCAGGCCGATGGCGTATTCTTCGCCGCCGATCATGAACGTAAGGTATTGCTTTACGTCCTGCTCTTTTTCCCGGTTGTCGACATCTGGTTTGCTTTGCATTTGAGTTCGCCTTTTAGAACCGGGTGAAGTTGTGCTCGACCGCCGAGCCGTTGGGTTTGTTCTTCTGTATGACCCCAGCCGAAAGGTGTGGGAGTGGTCTGTGCTCGCCTGCCCTGCGCACGGCGGCCGAAATTCTTTCACCGGCAACCCGGAAGAATCCCATGAGCTGCTGTAAAGCTTCCGATTGAGCGGCCAGTTCCTCAGCGGTACTGGAGAGCTCTTCAGCGGAAGACGCGTTGCGCTGGGTGACTGTGTCGACAGAGGTCATGGCTTTGTTGATCTGGCCAACGCCGCTGGATTGCTCCCTGGAAGACGAAGTGACTTCCTGGACCAGTTCCGCGGTTTTCTTGATTGCGGGGACGAGTTCTTGCAGCAGCGCACCGCTGCGCTCCGCGACCCCGACGCTTTTAGTGGCGAGTCCGCCGATTTCCTGGGCAGCGGTCTGGCTGCGCTCGGCAAGCTTGCGGACTTCCGTCGCGACCACGGCAAATCCGCGGCCATGTTCCCCAGCGCGAGCGGCTTCGATAGCGGCATTGAGCGCCAGAAGGTTGGTTTGGTAGGCGATCTCCTCGATGATGGAGATTTTTTCCGCGATCTGCTTCATAGCGGTCACACTTTCACGGACCGCGCCACCCGACTCCTCACTGTCGCGCGCGCCTTTCACCGCCATCTGCTCCATCTGACGGCTGTTCTCGGCGTTTTGCGCAATGGATGCACTCATCTGCTCCAGGCTCGAGGTAGTTTCCTCGATTGAGGCAGCCTGTTCGCTGGTTCCCTGAGAAAGCGAGGATGCCGACGCCGCCACTTGCGCGGCCGCGCTGGCAATACCATCGCTGCTGGTGCGAACTTCGCTGATGATCTCCTCAAGTCTCTTGACGAACTGGTTGAATGAGTTCGCCATTTCCCCGACTTCATCCCGAGAGATGATCTCGATGCGCTTAGTCAAGTCACCGCCGCCTTGCGCCATTTCGCCCAGGTGGGAGGCCATGGCTTTCACCGGGATGGTGATGCCACGCGAGACCACGAAGGTAACGATGGTTGCCGCCGCAAAAGTGACCAGCACGACGCAGAGCATCACCAGCCCAGTCTGGCGGGCGAAGTTCGTGATTGTAGTGTCTTTTTCGGCCATGATTTTGCGGTGTTTCTCAGAGAGGTCGGTGGCCGCGTTTTCCATGCGATGGATCTCATCCTTGACCTCCGTAACTTTGGCGTTGCCCTGTTGTGGAGTTTTGATCGTTCCGTCGTTAATGCCGGCCACGACTCCGTCAACGCCGCGATCGTAAACCGCTATTTCAGTTTGCATAGCCGCGACCAGTTGCTTGTCCTCGTCAGTAGTAACCAGGGCGCCAAGCTCCGTCACGATGGTCTGAAGCTGGGACAATTCGGCCTTCCACTTGTCCTGGTAGCTCTGCATCACTAGCTTGTTTTCCATGTTCAGCAGAGTGTCTTTTTCGAATCGCCGCAATTCGAGAGTGGCAATTTTGGCTTCGTCAGCAAGTTGCGAGACTTTCGAATCTCCACGCAGCATGGAGACGGTCTCGCGAGTAACCGATTCCATGCCCCAGTAACCGGCAACGGCGACGACGAGCAGGAGCAGCAATACCACGCCAAATCCCAGAGCGAGACGTTTGGCAATTGAAGACTTTTTCAACATACGTTTATTCCTTTCACGAACTTTTGTTTGCGCCGAGGCGCTGTGATTCTTATTTCAATTCCTGAATCAGGACTCAATTCATCGCCTGCGTTTGCTCAGCAATTACGTCGCGCAGCAGTGTGGTCACATCCAGAATCAGCGCCACGCGGCCGTCGTCGAGGATGGTGGAACCAGAAACTCCCGGTACGTCACGAAACAGCCGGCTGAGCGGCTTGATGATGGCCTGGCACTCACCCAGAAGTTTGTCCACGGCCAGCCCTGCGGCGCCGCCTTCACGATGCAGGACAACGACGTTTTCCCGCACCGGGAGCTCGCCTCCGGCGCTGAATACTTCGCGCAGCCGAACAAACGGCAGGGGTTCGCCGCGCAGGTTGATGACTCCGACTCTTTCTGTCGAAATCTGGTCGGCAGGCAGCTCCAGGCACTCGGTGATCATTTCGAGGGGAATCACGTAAGTCTCGTTGTTGGCGACAACCGAAAAGCCTTCAATGATCGCGAGGGTCAGGGGCAGACGGATGCGGATGGTGGTGCCCTGGGCTTCCGCGCTGTGAATGTCAATATTTCCCCGCAGCAGGTCTATGTTGCGACGCACCACGTCCATACCCACGCCGCGACCGGAAAGGTCTGTGACCTCATCTGCGGTGGAGAAGCCGGCGGTGAACACCAGATTGAAAAGTTCCTGGTCCGATATTTGTTCACCCTGGGGCAGCAGATTGAGGGCGCGCGCCTTGGCCAGAATCCGATGCCGGTTGAATCCCGCGCCGTCATCGGAAAGCTGAATCAAGATGGTGCCTGCGCTGTGGAAGGCGCTAAGCTTCAGCGCTCCGCACGGATTCTTGCCTTTGGAATGGCGGGCCTCCGGCAATTCGATGCCGTGGTCAATCGCGTTGCGGATCATATGGAGCAACGGATCTTTCAGGTTTTCTAGGACGCGCGTATCCACTTCCACATCAGCGCCGGCGATTTCCAAACGCGCCAATTTGTTGTGGCTTTGCGAGATGTCGCGGACGGAGCGCGCGAACTGCTGAAACAACGGGCCCACAGCAACCAGCCGGACACCCATGACTTGTTCCTGAAGATTCTTTTGCAGGCGCTCGGCTTCACGATGCATTTCCAGAAGGCTGCGTCCTTCCTCACCTTTCACTTCCGCAATCATGCGGCGGAGCCGGCCCTGAGCGATGGCAATTTCTCCCGTCAGGTTCAGCATTTGATCGAGTTTCTCGATATCCACGCGAAGCGTACGGTTCCGGGCGCTCAGTACGGACCCACCCGGAACCGCTGCCGGGGAGGGCACCTCTAAAAACTTGTCGGAAACAGAAACCGTATCTGGCGCACCCACCAGCTTGCCCGAAGCGTGATCTGCCATCAGTTGTTTGAACCCCAGGTGCGAAGGGCTCAGCTTGTCATTTCCGTCGGCGGCCGCGGGCACCAGAGCCCGCAGCGCATCCACGCCGTGCAGAAGCAGCGCGATCAACTCGCGCGAGATTGCAACCTGGCCGCCGCGAACCGCGTCGAGCAGGTCTTCCATGACATGGGCAAACCCGGCCAGCTCTGGGAAGTCCAGCGCGGAAGCATTGCCCTTGATGCTGTGGGTTACGCGAAATATTTCGTCGAGCGGTTCCGCGCCGCCGGGTTCGGTTTCCGCAGCAATCAGATATTGCTCGCTACGCTCGAGCCCCTCTTGGGACTCGGCCAGAAACGAGGCGACGACTTTTTCGCGATCGAAATCCATGTTTTGTCCTAAACTCTCCGCGACCAGGCAACGCCATCATCTGTGTCAAAAACTACTTTTCGCCCGTGATCTCCACCGGTTTCCTGCGCCACGATGGGTATGCTCGCGTTTTCCATCAATTGAATTGCCGCTGCAACGTTCTTTGCGCCCAGGCTTTCCGGATATCGGTCCTGACCGCGAAACAGAGCGGAGCCACCAAAGATCTTGGCTGTGATGTTTTCCAACCGGCAACCGAGAGCCAGCAGCTTTTCCAGCAATGCTACGGTTGCGGTGTCCGCAAACCGCAGGGAGTCAGGTTCGCTCTTTCGCGAACGGGGAAGCAGGAAGTGATTCATGCCACCCGCCAGCCGGCTGGGGTCGAACAGGCAGACCGCCACACACGAACCGAGGATGGTGCTGATCTGGCAAGGTTCGGCGCTGGCATGGAGCTGACCGGGCAGCAGGTACGCCCGTTGGCGCGCTCCGAGCACGGGATCCCCATCACTCATCTCGGACAAGGAAGCGGCCGGGCGCACCAGGTGCGGTTTGCAATTAGCTATTCCCATGTCAGAGTTCTTCCCACCAGGCTTTCCCGTCATCAGTGTGGAAGACCAGCTTGCGGCCGCGGATACCGCCAACTTCACTCTGCACCAGGCGAATCCCATTCAGGCGCAGGAAGTGATTGGCGGCTTGAACGTTGCGTTCGCCGAGGCGTTCGCCTTCTCCTCCAAAGCTGATACCGGGGAGGGAACCGCCGAAAATTCTCGCTTCCAGACTCTTACGGTCCGTGCCAAGATCGAACATTCGTTGCAGCAGGGCGGGATTGGCGACGTTGGCATAGCGGGCAGCGTTCTCGCTGTTTTCCGGGCCTTCCGGCAGCATGAAATGATTGGCTCCCCCGACCTTGTTCACGGAATCCCACAAGCAGAGCGCCACTCCCGATCCCACAATGCTGCTGATCGCGAAAGGCTGGGCGGCGGCAAAAATCTTGCCCGGGATGAGGTAATGCTTGGTGTGCTTGTCGTCGGAGACGTAAGCGATGCGCGGCAAATACTCCATGGGGAGAACTGCCGGATTGAAGTGTGGGGCTTTCGGTCTGAAATTCATTGACGCCTGGTCCTCGTAAATTTATTTCTGGCGGTATGGTTCGATGGCGCGGCCGGCACAATTCGACAGCACCTCGCAAATCTGCCGGTCAATCAGTTCGATTCCCGGCTTGTGAGGAAACAATCGAAACAGGACAATCACGGCGGACGCCTTCCCGTCCACCAGAATGGGTACAAGAGCGCTGACGGGATCGTCTGTCGAGAGCAACCGGTCGTTTCCGTGCTCGCGAAAGACTGCTTCTCCGGCGAGCACTGGGCGCAAGCGCGGCTCCTGCCGGACGTCGAGAACGGCGTGTTTATTAGGATCGACTCCGAAGGACCAATAGAGCCACAGTTCGGAGCGTCGCCGGTCAACCTTAAAGACCGCAACTTGTTCGGTCCCGATCAAGTTCCCGGCTATCTCGCGAATGGCGTCGAGGGCGTCGGCTTGGTCGAGGGTATTCTGCAACCGCATGCGAGCGGCGTAAACTTTCGCCTGGTCGGTCAATTCCTGGGATGAACCCAGGCCCTTGGTTGCGCGGTTTGGAGTAGAAAGTTTTCCCATATCTTTGATCTTGGTCCGAATTCCTCAGGCAACAATGCCTTTGTGATGAGACCGGCTACTCTCCCAGGTAGCTCTGCAGCAAGGTGACGAGTTCGAAGCCGTTAATCGGCTTGGTGATGTAGTCGTTGCAGCCGCTCTGGAAGCCGGCCTCTACGTACTCTTCTTCGCCGCGGGTGGTAACCAGAATGATGGGCGTTTGGCGCAGAGAACTTTCCAGACGCATGCGCTTGCAGGCTTCAAACCCGTTCATGCGTGGCATGACTACGTCCATCAGGACCAGGTCTGGATTTTCGACGACGGCACGAGAAATCGCGTCGAGGCCGTCCTTCGCCGTCACGCACTGGTAGTCCGTGCGCTGCTTCAAAATCATTTCTTCCATCATCAGAGTGGTGGTTGAATCGTCCACCAGCAGGACTTTCTTGGCCATTGCATTCCCTCTATTTGTCAGCTGGAGAAAGAGTGAGGCTCTTCATCCCAGTAGTGGAAAGGCAATCACCGTGCCAAATGCGGAGCTAAACATAATTCACTTGGAAGCGGCTGAAATGCAGTGGTTTCCAGAGGGTTCGTGTGCGGATCATTTTGGGACTGGCTTCGCTGTTTTTGCTTTTCGAACGCCGGAGTATGGAAATCGAACTGAAGGAACGAAGCCTACTAGGTCAGGTTGAACGCCTTCAGCTTCTGGTAGAGAGTGCTCTTGGCGATCCCGAGGCGTTTCGCGGTTTTTTCCACGTTGTGGTCCTCTTCCGAAAAAACTGAGGCAATGTGGTGGCGTTCCATTTCCTCGAGCGTCCACTGAGAGTCGTAGGAGTTGGAATGCGCCTCGAGTGGGGTAGGCGCCTCAAAGCCGAAGTGGGCGGGTTCGAGCACGATTCCTTCATTGAGCAGGAGGGCACGTTCGAGCACATTTCGAAGCTCGCGAATGTTTCCCGGCCAGTAGTATGAGCGCAATCGCTCCAGCGCTTTCGACGAGAGTTCGACGGGAGCGCGGGCCATGTCCGAGCAGATCCGGTGCAGCAGAGTGCGCGCGATGTGAGGAATGTCTTCCTGGCGAGCGCGTAGCGGAGGCAGGGCGAGGGGAACAGTACTGATACGGAAGTAGAGGTCGCTGCGAAAGGTCTTGGTCTCGATCAGAGCCCGCAGGTCCTGATGGGTGGCAGCGATGAGCCGGACATCTACGAAGCGATCGCGGACATCCCCCATGCGGCGAAACTTTTTTTCCTCAACCACTTTCAGCAATTTGGGTTGCACATTGGGATCAATGTCGCCGATTTCGTCGAGGAAGATCGTGCCGCGATGCGCCACTTCGAGCAGCCCAGGTTTGGCGTTGACCGCGCCAGTGAAAGCGCCCTTCTCGTGGCCGAACAACTCGGACTCCAGGAAGTCGCGATTGAGCCCGGCGCAATTGAGGTCCACAAATGATTCTTCAGCGCGGGGACCGTTCTCGTGCAGCCACGTCGCCAGGACGCCCTTGCCGGTCCCGGTCTCGCCTTGCAGCAGCACTGGACTCTGGCCTCGCGCTACTTTGGCCGCGGTTTCGGCCAGACGTTGGATAACCGAACTCTCTCCAAGGAAGGGATCGAGCACGACGCGCCGGCGGCGCGTGTTATTGGCAAGCTGTTTCTGTTGATTGCGCGAATTCTCCAACACCTTGTGGACGATCAGCAAGAGCGCGGATGACTCGATGGGCTTGGCCAGGCAATGCTCGGCGCCCGCTTTGATGAGTGAAACCCCTAACTCCATCGAGCCATAGCCCGTCAAGACAATGATGGGAGTGGTCGGTTCAAGTTCCTTGAACTTGGGCAGCAGGTCCAGGGCGGTACCGTCGGTGAGGCGGAAATCAAGAATGGCGACGTCAGGCCGAAGCGCCTCAAAACTCCTCGCGGCCGCGGAGACAGTTTCTGCCTCCTCGACCAGAAAGCCACTCGCCGTCAGATGAGAAGCGTAAGCATGCCGCAAGTCGAGGTCATCCTCAAGCAGCAGAACCTTGCGCCTCACGAACATGCCAGTCATAGCTTGGTTTTCGGTGTCGCCATTATACGAGGAGGAGGAATGGCTCTGTTAAAGACAGGTCAATTTCCGGTTAATTTCGCCGGCGCAGAGGCGCGCGCAAAGTTGCTGGGTGTCGGTAGTCGCTCTGAACCACTACCTGGTCGTCTAATTGGTGGCGGGAAGGATGGAAAATGGGCTAACATCCACAGCCACTGTCATCAGCGCTGTGCGGGCGTCTCAGATCGCGTTGTTTTGAACTGCCTCGGAACCAGCGCCACGAAGCCAGTCTGCTGTCCCCCACGAAGCACGGGGATCCGTAAGGAGAAGGTGTTTTGATGTCCGGCGCGCGCATTACCCGGCAAAAGAATTCCGCAGCGCGATTCGCGGCCATTTATGTGGTGCTAGTTTATATGGTCTTTTTCGGCCACGCCCTGGCCGAATCCGGCGTCAACCACACACCAAAACGAGTTCTCATCCTTTACTCATTCGACGACGAAGAAGGCATTTATGCCGGCTTTGACCGCGTGTTGCGCTCAGAACTGAGGTCCAGAGTGCCCGACCGGGAGGAACTCTACACCGAATATCTGGATCTGGTGCGGTTTCCGACGCCGGGACACGCAAAAGACTTGGTCAAACTCCTGAAACTGAAGTATTCGGAGCACCAGCCGGACCTGGTGGTGCCAGTGTCCTATGCCGCAGTCAAGTTTCTGCTGGGAGAAGGGAAAGACCTCTTCCCAGGTACTCCGATCGTGGCGCTATTCAACGTGCGGCGACTGGACGACCTGAAACACGCGATGGTGAACGGAAATGTGGGTCGCGGTATCACCGGCGTCGCAAGCACAGATGAACCGGCGCGTACTTTGGAGTTGGCACTCCATCTCCAGCCAGACACCGAGCGAGTATGGGTCGTGGTGGACGCCTCACCAGCTGAACAATACTGGCTGGAAGAGCTAAGACAGGACTTTTCTCCATATCAGCACAGGGTCGCCATTACCTATCTGACTGCTCTGCCCATGGATGACTTGCTCAAGAAGGTCGCGGATTTGCCGCCGCACACGGTTCTGCTAAGCACATTCTTCTTTGAGGATGGCAAGGGCCAGTTCTTTGCTCCGGAAGAAGCACTCGATCTGATCACACATTCGGCGAACGCTCCGCTGTATGGCATTTACTCGACCTACATTGGCCATGGAGTGATGGGTGGCCACATGACGAATCCGGAGAAATTGGGAATGCTGATCGGTGGCCTGGCAGTTCAGGTTTTGCAGGGCGTGAACGCATCCAGTATTCCGTTTGTCGTGGATAACTCGGCGCAGGACACGGTAGACGGTCGCCAGTTGCGGCGCTGGAACATCAGCGAGAAACAATTGCCGGCCGGAACTGCGGAATTGTTCCGCGAGCCCTCCGGCTGGGAGCGCTATCGCCGCTACATTCTTGCGGTTGCAGCGATATGCATCTTTGAATCAATGCTGATTGTGAACCTGATCATCAGCCGGCAAAAACGAAGGCGCGTGGAAAAAACACTGCTGCAGGAAAAGGCCTTTTCCGATGCAGTGATTGGAGCGATACCGGGCCTCTTCTTCCTGCAGGACGAAACCGGCAAAAATATGCGCTGGAACAAAAATGCTGAAATGCTTGTCCGCTACGCACCTTCGGAAGCGACCCCCCTGCGCAATGTCGCCGAGGAGTACCAGCACGTAGCGGCGCAGGCCCAGCAGGAGATATTCACCACCGGTTTTGGTGAGGGCGAGCTGGAAATGCTCGCCAAGAACGGCCAAAGGATTCCGTACTATTATTCGGGAGTGCGGGTGGAACTCAACGGCAAGCCGTACTTGGCGATCGTAGGCGTGGACATGACCCGCCCTAGACTGGCTGAGCAAGCTCTGCGTGTCTCGGAAGTGGAATTGCGATCCCTTGTCGAGCATGCCCCTTACGGAATCGGACGAACCAGTGTGACGGAAGACCGGTTCTTGAGCGCCAATCCGGCGTTGGTGAAGATGCTCGGCTACCGCTCGGAGGCGGAGATGCAGGGGATGAGGGTATCACGCGATCTCTATTCGGAGGCGGACTCGCACGGGTTCCGCGCCCAGCCTTCGCGCGCAGATTTCTTCAGCGGCGTTGAGTTTGTCTGGAAGCGCAAGGATGGAAAGCCTATAACTGTGCGCGCCAGCGGACGGCGACTCTCCGGAAAAGAACAAGGAGACATTATTGAAATCATTGTTGAGGATGTGGGCGCGCGGCGGGTGCTGGAAGAGCAATTGCGCTAGGCACAAAAAATGGAGGCGATGGGGCAGCTGGCGGGCAGCGTGGCGCATGACTTCAACAATCTGCTGGCGGTAATCATCGGGTACAGCGAGCTTCTCTCTACCGCGGTGAGCGCGGAAGGACCTTCGCGCGCCAGGGTGGAAATCATCAAAAAGGCAGGGGAGCGGGCGGCTTCGCTGACCGCACAACTGCTGGCATTCAGCCGCAGGCAGGTGATGCAACCGAGAGTTGTCAATCTGAATTCGCTGGTGATGGAAACCAACAAAATGCTCCAACGCCTGATGGGCGAAGATGTTGAGCACCGGCTGGCTTTGGATCCAAATCTGGGAAGGACAAGGGCCGACCCCGGCCAGATGGTGCAGGTGATTATGAATCTGGCAGTAAATGCGCGCGACGCCATGCCCCGGGGCGGCCGGCTCACCATTGCGACTGCCTCAGTGGTTTTTGAGGAAGGCGCGGTCGTGCAGGAGATACCGCTTCCGGCAGGGCGCTACGTCATGCTGTCGGTGAGCGACACGGGAACGGGCATGGACTCTGAAACCCAAGCGCAGCTTTTTGAGCCGTTCTTTACCACAAAACCGGTTGGCAAAGGAACGGGCCTGGGCTTGGCCACCGTATTCGGCATTGTGAAGCAGAGTGGCGGTTTTATTTTTGCGGAGAGCGAATTGGAAAAGGGGACCACGTTCACAGTGTACTTACCCCAGGTCGAGCAGGCGGCGGAAGCGGCTCCGGCGCGGACATCTCCGATGGAGGTGGCCCGACAGAGTCTAGAGACAATTCTGTTGGTGGAAGACGAGGCTGCATTCCGCGATCTTCTGCTCGGCGGGTTGCAGTCCAACGGCTACACGGTGCTGGTCGGTAACAACGGCGTCGATGCGTTGCAAGTTGCGGAGCAACATCCAGGACCAATTTCCTTGCTGGTCACTGATGTGATCATGCCTCAGATGAGCGGCCCCGAACTGGCCAAGCGCTTGAAAGAAATGCGTCCGGAAATCCAAGTGCTCTACATGTCAGGCTACACCGACGATAAGCTGGGAGACATTTCAGAACCCGACAGCGAACTGGCGCTAATGCAGAAGCCGTTCTACACCAGCGAATTGATAACGAAAATTCGGGAACTCCTCTCGCGGAGATCTACCACACCCACCCGAGCCGCGGAGTAAGACTCCCGAGTCGAAGAACCCAGTCGGCGGGCAGACACCTCTCTTGAGGGCCGCTGAAAACATTCATCCGAAATCCAGCCGGACGGCCTGGACGAATCGTGCCTCGGAGAAGCTGGTCGAATTTGTCGATGGCGGTCGGCTAGCGATTTTCCCCCGCACAAACTCAACCACGGCGCCGGCCTAGTCGAGAATTCCCGTAGACTGGCCTTCGTCTATGGAGACACCCTCCCCCCGATCGCGTATGACTTGGGAGTGGCGAGTACACGCGACTTAAGGTCCCCATCGAGTACCAAATCCGCTGACCAGGACCGGCCCCGGAAAGGGCTCCTGGAAAGGCGTCTTGACACTATTCGTTGTAACAACTATTATGGGTATTAATGAAGAAAACGAGTCTATCGAGGAACACGCGGCGGCGCGGCGGCTGTCCTGAGGAAGCAGCATTTTTAGACCTACTGTGCACCACAGACATGCTGTCCCGCGGCCCGGCCCAGGTGCTCAAGACTGAGGACCTTTCGGCGACTCAGTACAATGTGCTCCGGATCCTGCGCGGCTCACCCGAAGGGCTCGCTTGCGGGGAAATCGCTAGCCGCATGATTACGCGCGACCCGGATGTCACCCGCCTGCTCGATCGTCTTGAGAAGCGTGGCCTGATTTCGCGACGCCGTGAAAGCAAGGACCGGCGGACGGTGATGGCGCGAATCACGGCAGATGGCCTGAAGCTGCTCACCCGGCTCGACGAACCGGTGCAGTCCGCCCATCGCAAACAATTAGGCCACCTGGGGCGGCAGCGCCTGCGGGCACTGACCGAACTGCTGAGCGTGGCCCGTAGCCAAGTGATCTGATTTTTGTTGGCCAAATATTTGTTGTAACGATTATCGTCTGAACACATCTAAAGCAAGCAGAAAGGATGACTCCCATGAGCACACTGGCTACACCGCAAACCGCAACCACAACCTGGAACATTGACCCGGCCCACTCCGTTGCCGAGTTCAAGGTCAAGCACATGATGATCTCGAACGTGAAGGGGCAATTCGCCAAAGTCAGCGGAGTACTGACTCTGCATGAATCCGAGCTGACAAACTCCCATGTCGAAACCGTGATCCGCACCTGAAGAGTGCCGACTTCTTCCACGTGGAGAAGTTCCCGACGCTGTCGTTCAAGTCCACGCGCACCAGCCTGGTCCGGGACGGAGAGCTGGCCGTCGAGGGCGACTTGACCATTCGGGGCGTCACGCGCAAGGTGATCTTTTCCGTGGAAGGGCCAACCCCGCCAACGAAAGATCCATGGGGCAACACTCGAGTTGCAGTCTCGGCGACAACAAAGATCAACCGCAAAGACTACGGCCTGACCTGGAACGCCGCGCTGGAGACCGGTGGCATTCTCGTCGGCAACGAGGTGACCATCACGCTAGATGCCGAGTTCGTAAAGGCCTGAATCATTCGTCGGCCGGTACACATCGAAACTGCCGAGCGGCACCGAAAGGAGCGAGAGTTATGTCACTCCGCCCAGTTAAACAGATTATTCAAACGACACCCACGATCGAAGGCGCCGGAGTGAAACTTCAACGCGCCTTCGGTTTCGGCAAGACCAAGGAATTCGATCCGTTTTTGCTGCTGGACGATTTCCGCAATGACAACCCGAAAGATTACCGGGCGGGATTTCCATGGCATCCGCACCGCGGGATCGAGACCATCACCTACGTGCTCGCAGGTTCGGTCGAGCACGGCGATAGTCTCGGGAATAAAGGCAAAATGACCGCTGGCGACGTGCAGTGGATGACCGCCGGCAGCGGCATATTGCACCAGGAGATGCCAAAGGGTGACACTCAAGGACGCATGCACGGGTTCCAGCTCTGGGCGAACCTGCCCTCAGCGCTGAAGATGACTGGTCCACGCTACCAGGACATTCCGGCAAGTGCGATTCCCGAGGTCACCGATGACGACGGCACTCGGGCGCGCATCATCTGCGGCGAGTTCTGGGGAAAGAAAGGGCCGGTGGAAGGTGTGGCCGCTGATCCGAATTATCTCGATATCTTGGTTCCACCGGGACAACGGAAGCGGCTCAAGGTCGAGACCACGCGCAACGCGTTTGCTTACGTATTCGCTGGCTCAGGCACGTTCCGCGACTCCTCGGAACCCCGCGCGGTTCTGACCGAGCAAGCCGCAGACCCCAACGCGCCAGCCAAGTACGATGTCGGCAATCACTCGCTGGTGCTTTTTGACCGTGGCGACGAGATCGTAGTGCAAGCGGGCGACGAGGGCATCCGTTTCCTGCTGGTATCAGGTAAGCCGATCGAGGAGCCGGTTGCTTGGTATGGTCCGATCGTGATGAACACGCAAGAACAGCTACGCCAGGCAATGGCGGAACTGCAGACCGGCGCTTTCATCAAACATCGGCGCTAAAGACGGCGGATACGCCACGAAGAACCTTTTCACGCCTCTGACGAGTCTAGAATCACGAGGTGCAGGAGGAACAGAGATGTATCTGGCCTTGACCGCTATTGGCGTGTCGATCGTGTGCCTGTTGACCGTAATTTGGTTCAAACGCACAAGAGACCAACAGGAAATGGAGCAGCACAGCATCACACCAGAGGCGCTTCACACACTGTTGGCGGCAAATCAAGACGTACTTGTGTTTGATGTTCGCCAGCCGCTCGACCTGTTGGCCAGTTATGAGATTATCCCTGGCGCAAAGAGGATTGCCCCAAAAGAAGTGCTCGAGGACCCCTCGCTCATCCCGAAAGAGAAAGACTCAGTCGTTTACTGTACCTGCCCCAGTGATAAGACTAGCCGGGCGATTCTGCGTAGGGCTCTTGCCGCGCATCTCTTGCGGATCAAATTCCTCAAAGGTGGATTGGGGGCCTGGAAAGCGAAGGGCTATCCAGTCAAGCCATACAACGAGCTTATTCATCTCGACATCGCAACCTAGCTCGGGAGGCTTCTTTAGTGTGCCAAAAGGTTCTCCGACAACGAACGTCACCCACTTTTCTGCAGCCGTTCTCGGAAGTACTCTTTCCAACTCTCCGGCAATGCTGCAACTCGCAACGCTCGGTGTACTGAGGCCGCGTCGTCGTGAGCGTACCTTTTCGCGATGTACAGGCGAGTGATTTCCGAAACTGGGACGCCATTCGGGTCTCGATTAGTCGTTTTAATGTCGTCATCGGCGCCGACTTCTCCCTCGCGCGTCACGGCGAGATAGAAACCGGTCCGCCCGCTGGCAAGGAATCGCTTCACCATGTCGTCGGACTGAAATCTCACTCCGAGTTTGTAGCAAGGGAGGCGAGGCTGGGTCACGATCACTTCCGCGGAACCGACTGAGAACCTGTCGCCAATGTGGACCGAGTCTTCCAGCAAGCCGTCAGTAGTGAAATTTTCTCCAAACGCACCCATCGGCAGCGCCTGACCCGGCAATTCTTCCCTCCAATAGCCATAGTGTGCGAGGGGATAGCAGTAAACGGCTTTGTGCTCTCCCCCGTGGACGGTGAGGTCGGCCTGTCGGTCGCCGTCCAAATTGAGCTTGCGCAAAGCGACTCGGCCCTCGATCGGTTGCTTGAAGATTCCGGTTGTGACCTGGATCCCGTGCCAGAGCACTTCACGCGGGAGTCCGGTGTTCACCGAGATAAGGTTCATCTCCGCTGGCCCTTCCTGTCCGAGTGTCTCCCAAGCCTGCTAGGTCCCTGCTGCGCGATTGATCGAGCGACGCCATCGACACCTAGTGAAATCCTATTTCGCTTTGGATGAAACACCCGCAGGGAAGACTCAGGTGGCTCAGTCGCAGGAATTGCGCGACCAAATTCAAGTTTCTGTATCTAATGAAGTCGTGCGAACAACCCGGAAATCTGTAATCATCTCTTTGCCGAGGACCGAGCCCCAGCATGGCCAAACCAATTTTGCTCAGTGTGGATGACGACTCCGACGTCTTGCGGGCGATCGAACGCGATCTTCGTTCGCAATACGGAGCGGAATATCGGGTGATCGGGAGCGACTCGCCCGAGGGTGCGCTGGATCTTCTAAAGCAGTTGAAAGTGCGCAATGATAGCGTGGCCTTGCTCCTTGCCGACCAACGAATGCCGCGCATGGATGGCGTCGAGTTTCTGCAGGAAGCCAAGGGGATCTTCCCCGGTGCGAAGCGAGCACTCCTTACCGCATATGCCGACACGAACGCCGCCATCAGCGCCATCAACCACGCCGGCATCAACTACTTTTTCTTGAAACCATGGGATCCTCCCGCGGAGCACTTGTATCCGCAATTGGATGACCTGCTCGACGACTGGCAAGCTTCCTACCACCCAACCTTCCAGGGGATCCGAGTACTGGGCACCCGCTGGTCGCCTCGATCGTATGAGTTGCGGGACTTTCTGGCGCGCAACCACGTCCCATATCAATGGATTGATGTCGAGACGTCTGCCAATGATCCAGAGACTAAGCGCCTCCTCGAAGCGCTTGGCCCAGAGGCGGCCAATCTTCCCGTAGTGCTCTTCCCAGATGGAACGAAGCTGCTTGAGAGTGTGCCCGCGGACGTGGCGCAAAAAGTCGGATTGCGGACGCGGGCGCAGACCAGCTTCTATGATTTGGCGATTGTCGGTGGAGGGCCGGCCGGCTTGGCGGCAGCCGTCTATGGCGCCTCTGAAGGTTTGCATACAGTGATCGTTGAGCGGGAAGCACCCGGCGGTCAGGCTGGAATGAGCTCCCGCATCGAGAACTATCTTGGATTTCCAACCGGGCTCAGCGGCGGCGATCTGGCCCGGCGTGCCGTGGTGCAAGCCCAGCGTTTTGGAGTGGAAATCTTATCGCCACAGGAAGCTACTGGAGTCCGAACGGAAGCTTCTTACCGAATTATCAAACTGGCGGATGGGAACGAAATTTCATGCCACGCATTGATGATTGCGACTGGGGTACAGTGGCGCCGCCTGGAAGCTCCGGGAATAGACAGGTTACAAGGTGCGGGAATCTACTATGGTGGCGGTGCGACAGAGGCGCTCTCCTGTCAAGGCGAAATCGTTTATGTGGTGGGCGGCGCGAACTCGGCTGGTCAAGCGGCCATGAATTTTGCCAAGTACGCGGAGAAGGTTGTTATTCTTGTGCGCGGCGAGTCACTCTCCAGCACCATGTCGCAATACTTGATCGATCAGGTCCAAGAAACACCTAAAATTCAGCTGTGGACTCATGCCAGCGTGGCCGAGGCGCATGGCGATACCCACCTGGAAGAAATTTCGGTGCTCTGTTCTGATACCAAGAAGGTTGAGCGCGTGCCAGCGAATGCGATGTTTATTTTTATTGGAGCACTACCGCGGACGGATTGGCTGGCGAATATCGTAGAGCGAGACGAGCGCGGCTTCCT
>WNFD01004973.1_pt1 | contig 23630 bp, 22 predicted proteins | sample 5400491 | NCBI WGS metagenome assembly WNFD01 (sample SAMN13153343, study PRJNA577476) | soil metagenome | isolation source: 120 cm saprolite under Douglas fir tree site 2 hole 2 replicate 2 | place: USA:California | collected 2015-04-18
GGGGACGCCGGCGATGGCGTCGAGCAGTTGGCTCATTGGGATGGCGGCGGCTAGCTTAGGCCGCTCAATCTACCTCAAGCATCGTCATGGCGTCGCCCCGCCGTCCCTCGCTCCGCGTCCATTTGAAGCCGCGGCACAAGCTGTGGCTCAACTGGGACGGAGCGTTTCTCATGGGGCCGCGCTACCTGCGCTTCCTCGACGCAGTGGATCGCAAGGGTACCATCCGCGCGGCGGGCCTCGAGGTCGGGTGGAGCTATCGCACCTGCCTGAACCGCATCCGCGCGATGGAGCGTGTACTCGGCGCCAAAGTGCTGGACACGACGCGCGGCGGCTCGCACCGCGGCGGCGCCCGCCTGACGCCGGAAGCCCGCCGGCTGGTGAAACTGTTCCAGCGGTGGCGACGTGAGGCGCTGCGGCTGAGCGACGTCGTATTTCGGACGATCATGCGCCGATAGGCACCATGTTGCCTATCGGCGCGCGGCGTGCTAGCTTGGCCCCGTGCGCTCGGGCTGCGTCATCCTGGTCCTCACATCGAGCGTGGCCTCGGGCATGCCGGCGCAGACGCCGGCCTCGTTCTCGACCACGCCCAAGCTCACGGGCTACGTCCAGGCCCGCTTCCAATCGATAAGCGACTCGGCGGTGTTCTCGCTCCGGCGCGTCCGTATCGGGGCGCAAGGGAATCTCACGCCCTGGGCGAGCTACAAGGTGCAAGCCGAGCTGCGCAGCGGCGGCACCGGCGCAACCGCCGCAACTGTCGCCGCGACCGATCTCTACCTCGCCCTCAACCATCACCTCTGGACGGCCACGTTCGGCCAGTCGAAGACCCCGCTGTCGGTCGAGTTCATCCGCTCATCGACCGTGCTGGAACTCCCGGAGCGCTCCATGGCGGTGGACTCGCTCTCGCCCAACCGCGACGTCGGTCTCAAGCTCGAGTGGAACACAGCCGGGACAGTGGCGCTGCAGGGCGGTGTCTTCAACGGCGACGGGATCAACCGCGCCGCGAATCGGGACAAGCGCTTCCTCTACATGGGACGCGCCGTGGTCCGAGCAGCCAAAGGCGCTTACCTGGGCGTGTCTGCCGCGGCAAAGCCCGACACGACCACGTGGGACGCCGAAGCCTGGGTCGAGCGGGGCCGCGTCGCGGCGCGGGGCGAGTTCCTCGCGCGACATCGTTCGGTCGCCGCCGTAACGACCTTGGGCTGGTATGCGCTCGGGGCCTACGCCGTGGTGCCCAAGCGGCTTCAGCTGGTCGGTCGCGTGCAGCAATTCGACCCGAACGACCGCGCGGGGGCCGACCGGATCACGGGCTATACCGGGGGCGTGCAGTACTTCTTCTCAGGTGACGACCTGAAGCTGCAGCTCGAGTACACGGCCTTCAGTGAGCAGGGCCCGAGCCTCGACAACAATCGGGTCATCGTACAGATGCAGGCGAGATGGTGACACGGAGGGCGTGGAGGATGGTGGACGTTCGTGGAGGTTGGTGGAGGTCTGCTCCGCTGCTGGTCGCAGCGATCTCCTCCACCGTCCTCCACCGTCCTCCACCAACCTCCAGAACGCAGTCTCCCGTTGTTCTCCTCGCCACCACCACCTCAACCCGCGACGCCGGGCTGCTCGACAGCCTGCTACCCGTGTTCGAGCGGCAGACCCACTACACCGTCAAGGTGATCGCCGTGGGCAGCGGGCAGGCCCTCGCGATGGGCCGGCGCGGCGACGCGGACGTTGTGCTGTCGCACGCGCCCGATGCGGAGCGCGCGCTGGTCGACTCGGGCTACTTCGTGCGCCGCCGAATGGTCATGCACAACGAGTTCCTCATCGTCGGGCCGGCTGCGGACCCGGCGGGGCTGCGCGGCCTGAGTGACCCGGTGGCCGCGTTCCGGAAGATCGCCGAGCGGCGCGGTACGTTCGTCTCGCGCGGGGATCAATCGGGGACGCATCAGCGCGAGCAGCTGCTGTGGAAGCGCGCGGGCTTCGTGAGTCCGCCCCGCAGCGACTGGTACCTCGAATCGGGGCAAGGGATGGGGGCAACGCTGCAGCTGGCCGACGAAAAGCACGGCTACACCCTCACCGACCGAGCCACCTATCTGACGTGGCGCGACAAGCTGCAGCTCCTCCCCATGGTCGAAGGCGATTCGCTGCTCTACAACGTGTACCACGTATTGGAGCTCAATCCGAAGAATGCGTCTCGTATCAATGTCGCCGGCGGCAAGGCGCTGGCCGATTTCCTGCTCGCTCCCGAGACCCAGCGGCTGATCGGGGAATACGGGAAAAGCCGCTTCGGCCAGAGCCTGTTCGTGCCGGATGCGGGAAAGGACGCGTCTCGATAGGAGACAGGGCCTGTCTCCCAGGGGGGTCATCGCCGGGCCCTGCTCAACGGCTTTGGGGCGCCGACGGTCCACCTAGGACCGGCATGGTTCTTGATCTGCTCGCCAGGCTAGGTATATAGAGGATGGCCCCATGATGCTGCCACTGCTGCTCTCGCTGGTGGTTTCCGCGACCGACGATCCGCCGGTCAAGGTCTGGCTCAATCATGACAACTATTTCCAGCGCGGCGACAAGGCCCGGGTCAACGTGCGGTTGGCCGAGGACGGCTATGTGCTCGTGCTGCGCGCCGACGCCGAGGGGCGCGTGCGGGTGCTGTTCCCGCTCGATCCGTCGGACGACAATTTCGTGCGCGGCAACGAGACCATCGAAGTGCGCGGTCGGGGCGATCGCGAAGCGTTCTTCGTGGACGACCGCGAAGGCTCAGGGCTGGTGCTCGCCGCCCGGTCCACCACGCCGTTCAAGTTAGACGAGTTCGTGCGCGGGGATCATTGGGACTACCGCGTGCTCGACGCGCGCCAGGCAGGCGACGACAAGGAAGCGGCGCTGCTCGACATGGTGCAGCGCATGACCGCGGAAGGGCGCTTCGACTACGACGCGGTCACATACGTGGTCGCGTCGGCGCGGGCGTACTACGACTCGTACTCTGACTCGTACTATCCCCATTACAGCGTCGTGAACTTCGGCTACGGCTGGGGCTGGCCGTATCGCTACGGCTACGGCTTCTACAGCACGTGCTACGATCCGTTCTTCTACGACCCGTTCCTGTGCTACGATCCGATCTTCTACCGGCCCTACGGCTTCAGTTTCTACGGGTACGGGTATCGTGGGTTTTACGGCGGCGGGTTTTACGGCGGCGGGTTCGGGTACTACAACCGCAACCGCTCACACAACCTGTTCATCAACCGCGGGCGCGTGGCCAATGGCGGTGGCTGGCAGATGTACTTCAAGGACCGCCCCGGCTCCAACAGGACTGACGGTGGCATCGGACCGCGGTTCCGGGCTCCGGAAGGCACCTTCGTCACGCGGCGGCGCCCCGACGCGACGCCGGTACGCGAGCGCGATGCGATGCGGCGTGGCGGCAGAGACCGCGGGACGGGGTTCTCGGCGCGCGGTGGCGGCGACGTGCGCGATCGTGGTAATGCGGGCGATCGTGGTGAGTGGCGTGATCGCGGCGACAGGCGCGACCGGGGCGACCGTTCGCCGCCTACGGCGCGCGAGCCCGAGCGGCGCGGTGGGGGCGGAGCAGACAATCGTGACGGTGGGCGCGCTGTTCCCGAGCGGCGTGGCGGCGGAGACAATCGTGACGGCGGGCGCGCCGTTCCGGAGCGGCGTAGCGGTGGTGGTGGAGGCGGGGGGGGCGGTGGGTGGAGCGCCCCGCGTGCGCCAAGCGGTGGTGGTGACCGCGGCGGCCGGGCAGCCCCGAGTAACCGCGGGAACGGCGGCGGGGGCGGGGGTGGGGGCGGGGGCGGGGGCGGAAACCACGGCAATAGCGGCGGAGGATCGCGCCGCAGGCCGTAACCGCAAAAGATCCGTGTCGTAGACGTAGGGGCGCAGCAGGCTGCGCCCCTACGTTTTTCCGTGCAGATTCTCCCGCCGTATGACCGACCTTAAACGTTCGCTGCGTCTGACCGACGGATTGGCCATGGTAGTGGGGATGACCGTCGGCGCCGGAATCTTCCGCACGCCCGGCATTGTGGCGGCGCGCCTCGGCAGCCCGGGGCTCACGTTCGTGGTCTGGGTCTTGGGTGCCGCGCTCGCGTTCCTGGGCGCGCTGTGCTTCGCCGATCTCACCACGCGGCAGCCCAGCGCCGCCGGCAAGTATGCCTTCGTGCGCGAGGCGTTCGGTCCCCGCGCCGGCTTCGTGGTGGGCTGGGTCGAGGCCCTGGGCACGAACGGTGTCGCGATCGCTGCGATCGGCGTGGCCGGGGGAGAATTCCTGGTCCGCCTCGCCGGCTGGCCGCCCGCGCTTATCGCGCCGCTCGGCGCAGGGCTGGTCGCGCTGTTCACGGGGATCAACCTGGTGGGCGTCGCGTCGGGGCGGTGGGTGCAGAACGTGGTGACCGCGGCGAAGTTGCTCGCACTGGGCGGTGTAGTGGTGATCGCGTTCGCGCGGGGGACGGGAGCTGGCTGGCACGGCGCGCTCCCCACGGCTCCGGTGGGGTGGGGTGTGTGGATCGCCGTAGCGCTGGCGGCACAACCGGTCATCTGGACCTACTACGGCTACCCCGATCTCGCGAAGATCGCGGGCGAGGTGGTGGATCCGAGCCGCACGCTGCCGCGCGTGCTGCTGGGCGGGCTCGCCGCGACCGCGGTCCTCTATCTCGCCCTCAACGCCGCGTTTCTCCAGGTGCTGCCGCTCGAGCGGATCGCCGCGTCGAACCTGGTGGCCGCGGACGTCATGGAGTCAATCGTCGGGGCGCGCGCGGCGGCGCTCGTCGCCGGGCTGGCACTGCTGGTGGTGCTCGCGTCCCTGAACGGCAACGTGTTCGTGACGCCGCGCGTGCTGTTCGGCCTGGCGCGCGACGGCCTTGCACCGGGCGCGTTCGCTCGAGTGAACGCGGGCGGTACGCCCTGGGTGGCGATGCTCGCCATCGGCGCGTTCGCCATCGTGCTCGCCGCCACGGGGACGTTCGAGCTGCTGCTGGGCCTGGCGATCATCCAGGTCCTGCTGATCGACTCGTGGGCCGTGATCGGGCTGTTCCGCCTACGCGCGCGCGACGGGCCGGCGCCGTTCAACGTACCGGGTTTCCCGTGGGTGCCGCTGCTGTTCATCGCGGTGTACTCGGCGCTGCTGGTGGGGACGGCGCGGGCGCAGCCCACGCTGGTCGCCGCGGCGCTGGCGATGCTCGCAGTGGCCTACGGGTTAAGTTGGACGGCAATAGGCGGCAATGGGCGGCACAGGGAGGCAAACGCGCCGTAGCTCCCTGCCGCCCCTTGCCGCCCTATCTTTAGGCTATGCCCCGCCTCGCCATCGCGCAGCTCCGCCCGACCAAGGGCGACTATAACGCCAATCTGCAGAAGATCGGCGGCGTGCTGGCCCAGGTCGCGAAGCTCGACCCGCCGGTGGACCTGGTGGTGTTCCCAGAGACCGCCACGTCGGGCTACTTCGTGGAAGGCGGCGTGCGGGACGTGGCCGTCACGGCCGGGACGCTGTTCCGCGACCTCACCGTGGAGCACGAGGCCGCCGGCGCGCCTCCGGTGGACGTCGCCATTGGGTTCTACGAAGTCTTCCAGAACCACTTCTACAACTCGTGTCTCTACGCCTCCCTCGGCGGCAAGGACGCGGGTGTGCGGCACGTGCACCGCAAGGTGTTCCTCCCGACGTACGGGGTGTTCGACGAAGATCGGTTCGTGGATCGAGGCCGCGAGATCCGGGCGTTCGACACGCGCTGGGGCAGGGTGGCCATCCTCGTCTGCGAAGACGCGTGGCACTCGATCTCCGGCACGATCGCCGCGCTCCAGGGGGCGCAGCTCGTGATCGTGCCGAGCGCGTCGCCGGCGCGCGGCACGGGCATGGACGAGGAAGGCGTGCGGCTGCCGGCGAGCGTGGTGCGGTGGGAGCGCATCCTGCGGGGCATCGCCGACGAGCACGGCGTGTGGGTGGCGTTCGCGAGCTTGGTGGGGTTCGAGGGCGGCAAAGGCTTCCCCGGAGGCTCCGTGGTGGTGAGCCCGACAGGTGACATCGTGCTGCGCGGGCCGCTGTTCGAGGAAGCGGTGCTCACGTATGACGTCGACTTCGAGGAGATCACGCGGGCGCGAGCGGAGGCGCCGCTGCTGGCGGATCTCGAAGTCAACCTGCCGCACTTGATCAAGAACCTCGGGAAAGGGGAGATGGCAAAGGGGAAACGTAAGCGGGCGGTCGTGCAATTCGACCCTGCGACCAACGGGACCGACGGTTCCCGTGTTCCGCTTCCCGCTGCCCGCATTCACGTGGTGGGGAAGGGTGTGGAGGAAGGAGATCCGCTCGCCATCGACTGTGACCTAGCGCGCCGCTGGCTGACGAGCTTCCTCAAGGACGAGGTGGTCCGTCGCCGCGGGTTCGCCAAGGGAATCGTAGGGCTCTCGGGTGGTGTGGACTCCTCGCTCACCGCTTTCCTTGCTGTCGAAGCGCTCGGCAAAGAGAACGTGATCGGCGTGCGGATGCCGTACCGCACCTCCTCGCCCGAGAGTCTCGACCACGCGCTGCTGGTGATGCAGACGCTCGGCATCCAGTCGGTCACGATCGACATCACCGCGGCGGTGGACGGCTACCTCTCTCAGGTGGAGAAGACCGGTGACATCGATCCCACGCGCCGCGGCAACGTGATGGCGCGCGAGCGCATGATCGTGCTGTTCGATCTGTCGGCGCAATACAAAGCGCTCCCGATCGGCACGAGCAACAAGTCGGAGCGGTTGCTCGGCTACTTCACGTGGCACGCCGACGACACGCCACCCGTGAACCCGCTGGGCGATCTGTTCAAGACCCAGGTGCGCGCGCTGGCGCGGCACGTGGGCGTCCCCGAGGTGATCCTCAAGAAGCCACCCACGCCGGACCTGGTCCCCGGTCAGACGACCGAAGGGGACTTCGGCATCAGCTACGACAAGGTCGACCGCATTCTCTACTATCTGATCCGCGGCATGAGGCCGGCGGAGGTGGTTGCGCGCGGCTTCACGTCTGAGGAAGTCGCGAAGGTCGCCGAGCGGCTGGAATCGACGCACTGGAAGCGCCGTCTCCCCACGGTGGCGATGATGTCGCAGACGGCGATCGGCGAATTCTATCTGAGGCCCGTGGACTACTGATGGAGCCCAAGCACCCACGCGATTCCGAGACGATCATGTCCGAGCTGATGATGCCGCAGCACGCGAACATCATGGGCAACGTGTTCGGGGGCGTGGTCCTATCGCTCGTCGACCGGGTGGCCGCGGTGGCCGCGATCCGTCACGCCTCGAAGCCGTGCGTCACGGTGTCGGTCGACAAAGTGGACTTCAAGGAGCCGATCCACGTGGGCGAGCTCCTGACGGCGTACGCGCGGGTCAACTTCACCGGCCGCACGTCGATGGAAGTGGGCGTCAAGATCATCGCCGAGAACGTGCTCACCGGCACGCGGCGGCATACCAATTCCTGCTATGTGACGTACGTGGCGCTGGATGAGCAGGGCGTGCCCACGCAGGTGCCGCCGATCGTGCCCGAGACAGCGGACGACAAGCGACGCTACGACCGGGCGTCGAAACGGCGGGCCTCCCGGGTGATGGATCGGAGATTCGACACGGGCGCCGGTGAGTAGAGTCGTCGCGGTATTGGGCGGCGGAGGAGCGAAGAGCCTCGCCCATGCCGGCGCCTGGAAGGCGCTGCTCGAAGCCGGCCTCCGTCCCTGTCACATCATCGGTACCTCGATGGGCGCGGTGATCGGCGCTGCCCTGGCCGCCGGGTCGAGCTCCGACCGGCTGCTCGAGATCGCCCGATCACTCGAGCGGAAGGACTTCGCCGCGTTCGACGCCTGGGCGCTCGCGAAGGGCGTGTTCGCCGGCAGCATCTTGAAGCCCGGCCCGTTGAAGCACACCATTGCGCGCCTCGTTCGCGCCACGCGCTTCGCCGATATGCAGATCCCCCTCACGGTCACGACGACGGACCTCGACTCGGGCGAGCTGGTGCTGTTCGGCGCGCTGGGGCAGGACGGGCCCTTGATCGACGTGCTGTACGCGTCCTGCGCGCTGCCGCTGTACCTGCCGCCGCAAACGATCGGCGGGCGGCGGCTGGCCGAAGGCGGGTTGCGGGCGGTGCTGGGGCTCGACGCGGCGCGGCGCGTTCCGGCCGATCTCGTGGTGGCGGTGGACGTGGGCCCCGGGTTCGACGAGCCGCCGGCCACGAAGCAGGCGGCCGTCCCGCCACTGGTGCGGGCACACGGCGAGGCGATCCACGTGATGATGGCGGCGCAGACGGAGCGAGCCATCGCGGCGTGGCCGAAGGACGCGCCCCGGCTGGTCGTGGTGCGGGCGGTGGCAGAGCGAGAGGCGACGTTTGCGGTGGACAACGCCGAGCGCTTCGTCGAGGCGGGGTACCAGAAGACCCGCGCTGCGCTCGCCTAGGCCGCCCGATAGCGCGGCAGCGTTCGGCGCACCACACCCGGCAGCACGCGAAGCAGGGCCGCCTCCACCGCGGCTTCGCGGCTGCGGTACCACACGCCCGCCGCGATGATGGCGATGCCCAGCCCGGTCAGCGCCGCGGGGAACAACAACGAGTTCCGGAACACGTCGAACGCCAGGTGGCCGAGGTACGAATACACGCCGATCGCCCCGAACACCATGAACGTTTTCCGTTGCAGCAGCACCGCTGCGAGCATGAGTCCGAGGTTGATGAGGCAGTACCCGATGTTTCCCACTCCGTCATAGGTGAGCGCGCCCCAGAACGCGACCAGGCCGAACAGGTACAGCCAGAAGGCGTAGTCCTGGTCCGTGCGATGGTCGAGCAGATAGGTCACGCCCAGCACTGTGGCGCCGAACAGCAGCGTGATCTGCTGCTTCTGCTCGAAGGCGACGAGGCCGTGCGACCCGATGAGCAGGGCGGCCAGATCGAGCGACAGAAACCACAACGCGAAGGCCAGCGGGAACGTGAGGAACGGGAACGGTCGCAGCTTCAGGGCCACGGCGGCCGCCACGATCGTGGCCGTCTCCATGACGACCCAGCTGCCCCTGATTTGCGGGTAATACTCCTGATAGCTCGACCGCGCTTCCCGCGGCCACCATCCCAGCGCGTATTGGATCCCGAACACGGCGAGCGGCGTCATCCATACGGCGAGGGTGAACAGCAGTCCGCCGGGCTGCCGCAGACCAGGCTTGCGCCACAGGGACTCTCCGGCCACGCTGAACGCGACCGCGTACGCGACGGCGATGAGCGTGAGCACCCAGCCGCCGTAGCGCGCCCACGCCTCGTTCATGAACCACCCCAGTGCGGACATCACGACGAGCGCACCGAGGTAATAGGCGGTGTGCGTGAGGTCGAAGCGGGGCGCCTCAGCGCCCGCGTGTGTGAAGTGGGCGGCGATGCGATCGGCAGTGCCGGCATCGATCACTCCGGCGGCGACCAGGTCCTTCAGCTCACGTTCCGAGATCGGCATGGCGGTCCCCCGGCACCAACATAGCGTTACATTACGCGCCATGCTCGCTCGCGAGATCATGATCCCCGAGCCGTTTGTCGCCGCCGCCGGTGCCACCAGCGCTGAGGTCGCGTTGTTGATGCGCGCCAAGGATATCTCAGTCGTGCCGGTCGTGGACAATCCCAAGGACCGGCGCTACCTGGGCACGATCTCCGACCGCGACATCGTCATGGAGTGCGTGGCGTCGGGCCACGATCCGAAGACGTGCAAGGTGCAGACGCACGCGCGCCAGGATACGGTCGTCGTAACCCTCGATACGGAGCTCGAGGGATACAGGATCGAGCGGTTGGACGACAAAGACACGCATATACGCTCGACGATAGTCGTGGTAGATGGGAATAAGCGAGTCGTGGGATTCATTCCACATCCCGAGTTCATCCAGGGAATCGTCATTGTCAGGGAATAGGAAGTACTTCACTCTCGCCGAAGCCAACCGCACCCTTCCGCTCGTAAAGCGGATCGTGTCCGACCTCGTCTCCTTGCATCCCCAGTGGCGCGATCTCGTGGCCCAGTATGAGCTGGTTTCCGCTCAGGCCCGCCCCGAGTGGGGCGAGTCGACCGACCAGCTCGCCCTGCGCGGCCGCATCGAGGACATCGCGCGCCAGATCAATGATTTCCTGCTCGAGCTCGATCAGATCGGCTGCGTGTTCAAGGGGTTCGAGCCGGGATTGGTCGACTTCTACGGCAAGCTGGACGGCAAAGAGATGTTCTGGTGCTGGAAGGTCGGCGAAGAGCGCATCGAGCATTGGCATGAGCTCGAGACGGGGTTCGCGGGCCGGCAGCCGATACCAGTCACGGTGGGAGGCGCGGGATGAGGGGGTTCTGGATCCTGGTGCACGTTCTGGGCTTCACCCTCTGGCTCGGCGGCGGGATCGCCACCATGGTGGCCGGCGTAACGGCGAAGGGCTTCGCGCCGGCCGACCGATTGAGCGCCTACAAACCCATCGGGGCGATTCAACGCATTCTGGTCGGCCCGGGTGCCATGGCCGTGCTGCTGTCGGGGCTCGTGCTCGCCATGCCGTACATGAAGAGCGGAGCCGTGCCGGCCTGGATGGGTGTGATGATGCTCGCGGGGACGCTGGGCGCGCTCGGCGCCGTGACGATCAGCGTGCCGACGGCGGCCAAGCTGGCGCGGCTCGAGCCGGACTCCGCGGGCCAACTGCCCGCGGCGTTTCAAGCTCTGCGGAAGCGCCAAATCCTCGCGGCCACCATTGCCGGAGGGTTCGGCCTCATTGCGATGTTCGCGGTGACGCTCGGCAAGTGGTAGATCAACTACCTGTTCACTCTGATCTGTTCACCGCTGCGCGTCTGTGCGTCTAGCTCTTGCATGTTCCAGCTTTTGCCGTACTTCCCGGACGCTCGGCTGTAATTCCGCATCCGCGTCCTTCCATAATTCCACGAACCGGCCGTAGTAGTCTCGCGCGCGGGCGGTGTCGCCCCGCTCCTCGTATAGCTCGCCGAGGCGCCGGTACGTCGGTCCCAGGGTGGCTTGCTCTTCGAACGCGCGGAAGTACCCGGGTGTGTTAACGGCGCGCTCGTACACGGCTACGCCTGAGTCCCGCTCGCCCGCTTTCTCGTAGGCGCGGCCCAGCAGGAACAGCCCACACACCGCGCATCCGTCCTCGTCGTACCACCTGCGGTAGTCCCGAATCGCGTCCTGGATCCGGCCCTCGGCGTAGGCGATATGGGCCGCCACGCCGTGGCGGGACGGCTGGCCGCGCCGCGCCGCTTCGGGCACCGTGGCTTCGAACTCCGCCAGGACTTGGCGGGCACGATCGGGCCGACCCGCGTCCGCATACATAAAGGCGAGGGGGAGGTACGGCCGATCTCCCGCGGGAATGGAGGCCAAGGGGTGGCGCCGCAGCGCTTCCTCCACCTCGCGCCGGCCGGCGTCGGGCGCCCTGCGGTAGTGCACGTCCATGATCGCGATACCGATCGCGTCTTCGACGTACTTCCCCGGGACGCCGCGCTGCTCGTCCAGCGCCATCGCGCGACGAAACTGCGCCTCGGCGACGGCCAGCTTGCCGCGTACCAGATTGATCGCGGCCAGCGCTCCGGCGGTGCTCGCCTGCCAGGTGGGGTCCCGCGCGCTCTGTGCCAGGGCCCGAGTCTCCACCTCCGCGCTGTCGTACTCGCGCTGCGCCGACGCCAGGAAGGCGCGAGTAAATCCCACCATCGGGTTACCCGGCGCGCGTCGCTCGAGCAGCGCTGCCGTCCGCCTCGCTGCGGCGAATTTGCCCAGGGCGATCTGCGCCTGCATGGCGTTGAGGTACAGCGCCCACTGCATGGGTGTGACGGTCAGGCCGAGCGTCGTGAGCGATTCCGCCTCCGCGAAGCGTCTCCGCTCATTGAACAGCAGCGCCAGGTTGTTCAAGGCCACGCCGTTCTCCGGCTGGTGCTCGAGGGCCGCGCGGTACGCCGCCTCGGTCTTGGCCGGGTCGTACTCGACGCGCGTGTAGTAGTAGGCCTCGGCCAGATCGCGCTCGAACGGGGTCAGCCGGTCACGGTGCCGAAATGCCTGCGTCGCGGCTGCCGCGATGCGCGACTGGGCGCCGCCCGCGTTGCTGAGGACGACGGCGAGCTTGCGGTACGCCATCGCAAACGTCGTGTCCAGCGCAATCGCTTCGTCCAGGAGCGTCACGGCGCGTGCCATTTCCACCGCGTCGCTCGCTCGGACGCCCTGTGAGTACTTGCGCAGCGCCTCGAGCGATCGCGTGGTCACCTGCTCGAGCGGCTCGCTGTTGCGAATGGTGCGGAGCGACTCCCCGATCCGCTCCCGCAGCTTGCCCGACAGGCGATCCACGGCGGCGATGATCGCGCCGTCATCCTGGGAGTTCTCGCGCACCGCGACCAGCGCGGCGCCGTCGCTCGCTCCCACGAGCTCGGCCGAGACGACGTAGCCGCGGCCGAGCGGATCGATCTGACCCCGCACCACGGCCTTGGCCCCTTCGCGCTGCGCCAACTCGCGGGCGAGCCCCAGGTCGAGCGGAGTGGCGGGTGGCCGTCCCATGCGGTACAGCGCCTGGCCGACCGCAGCGGCATCGAGCAGCCGCACGACGGGCGATTGCGCGAGGTCAACCCGCAACGCTTCCGTGAGCGACGGCCCCAACGTCGAATCCGTCGTGCGGTTCTCGAAGTCGGCCAGCACCAATCGGTCCCGCTCGGCCAGAACGCCGCTCGCGACCAGCGTCCCCACCGGTCCGATGCCGAGCAGCCGCATCGCCATGTAAACCGCGGTGCCGAGGCCGAGCAGTCCGAACCCGGCGGCGCCGCCCAGCAGCGCCCGGCGCCAGGTGAACCAGCCCTGCACGCCCGCGGGCACGGCGGCCCGCCCGGTGCTGTTCGCGAGCGCGCGGCGCCGCTCGATCACCCCCGTCCACAGCATGATCGGCAGGCCGGCGGCGGCGAGGCCTACCGCTCCCGCGAACGCCCAGTCGGGAAGCCCCAGCAGGTGCACCAGCATGTAGGCCAGCGTGAGCACGCCGAGCGCGGCGAAGGCGAACAGGGTCGCGACCCGGACGGGGTGCGACCGGCGGATGGCGGCCGCGGTGCCCGAGGAGATCTCGGCCTGCTGGGGCGTGATGCCGCCCGTCGGCGTCGTCATGGTCTCGAGCTGCGCGACGATCTCCTCCGCGCTTTGGGGGCGGTCAGCCGGGTGCTTCGCGAGGCAGCGCATGATCAGCGCGGCGAGCGCGGGCGGCACGGTGGCGCGGTGCTGGGTCACGGGCTCGGGCGTGGTGGTCACCTGGGCCGCGAGCATCCCCTGGGGCGACAGGCCGCTGAACGGCAGGCGTCCCGCGAGCAGCTCGTAGCCGAGCGCCCCGACGGCGTACAGATCGGCGCGGTGGTCCACGTTGGGGTCGCCCCGCGGCCTGCTCGGGGGCCATGTAGGCCGGCGTGCCGAGCGCCATGCCGAGGGAGGTGAGCGTCCCGGAGCCGGTGGAGCTCGAGACCGCCTTGGCGACGCCAAAGTCGGTCACCAGCGCGTGTTTCCCGGAGAGCAGCACGTTGTCGGGCTTCACGTCGCGGTGCACGATGCCGTGGGCGTGTGCGTAGGCGAGCGCGTCGCACACGTCGCGCAGGATGCGCACCGTGTCGCCCACGGGCAGCTCACGCTCGTGGATGATGCGGGCGCGCAGCGACTCGCCCGCGATGTGCGGCATGACGTAGTAGAGCAAGTCACCCTGCGAACCGGCGGTGAGCAGCGGGACGATATGGGGATGCTGCAGCGCGGCGGCCAGCCTGATCTCACGCTCGAACCGCTCGGCGCTCACGCCCGCCGCCAGCTCGGGAGGGAGCACCTTCACCACCACTTGCCGGCCGAGCCGTACTTCCTGGGCGAGGAAGACGCGGCTCATGCCGCCGCCGCCGAGCTCGCGCTCGACACGGTACGTGTCACCTAATGCAGTCTGCAGACGTTCTCGAAGTTCGGCCACGCTCTATGATACCGGAGACAGAAGCCAGACGGCTAGGCGTAAGACAGACGGGTAGGCGCGAGACAGACGGCTAGACGTCGAGACGGCTAGCGGGGACTAGGCATGAGTCCGTAGGTAGGGCTAACTGCTCCCTCCGCCCTGACAGCCGCTAGCCGTCTAGCCGCCTGCCTGGTACCGAGCCGTCTCCCCGTCTTACAGACGGGCTGCACCGGACATTGGTTACACTGGGGCGCTCGAGCCTTACAGACCAAGGCTCCCAGCTCCATGATCGCCTGATTGAACTTCCAGGCTCGTTTGCCATCCTTCGGCACCAGCGTACGTGCCAAGTCCCAGATCTTCGTTGCACGTTGCAGGTTGCCCGTTGCACGATCGAAGAACACGCGCCGGAGCACCCGATTGACGTTGGTGTCGACTGCCGGCACCGGCTTCTCGTACGCAAAGGTCGCTACTGCGCCGGCGGTGTATGGTCCGACACCGGGAAGCTTCGCAAGCTCCGCGGGATCATCCGGCACCTGACCCCCAGCACCTGACACCTGCTTCGCCAGCGCGTGGAGATTCGAAGCTCGCGCGTAGTAGCCGAGGCCATCCCAGGCCTCCCTCACCGCGCGGGGCCGAGCCCGGGCCAGCGTTTCGAGATCCGGGAACCGCTCCAGGAAGCGCGGATAGTACTCCGCGACGCGGCTCACTTGCGTCTGCTGCAGCATGAACTCGGAGACGAGCACGCGGTACGGATCGCGGGTTTGGCGCCACGGCAAATCGCGCGCGGCGCGGGCCCACCAGGCGAGCAGCTTGCGCGTAAATGCCTGTGCGCGCGCTGGCTTGCGCGCGCGGGGGGTGGACGTATGGGCCATGGGTACCCAAGATACAGCCCATGAGCAACGGTGCGGCGCTCACGCTGGACCCCCTGCGGCTGATCGCCCGCTGGAGCCTGCGCACGGCCGATCACGTCGGCCGCTTCTCCTTTCTCATCGCCGACATGTTCCGCGGACTCGCGGAATGGCGCGTGTGGGTCCCCCGCACGCTCGAACAGGCGACCGCGGTGGGCTACGGGTCGCTGTTCATCGTCCTCCTGGTGGCCGGGTTCGCGGGCGCCGTGACGAGCCTCCAGACCGGCTACCAGTTCACCGGCACGCTGCCGCTGTACTACGCCGGCGCGGTGATCTCCGAATCGATGATCCTGGAGCTTGGTCCGGTGCTCACCGCGCTGATCCTGGCCGGCCGCATCGGCGCGCGCTACGCCGCCGAGCTCGGCAGCATGCGGGTCACCGAGCAGATCGACGCGCTCGAGAGCCTGGGCCGCTCGCCCGTGTCGCACCTGCTCATCCCGCGCGTGATCGCGGGGCTGCTCGTGATCCCGGCGCTCACCATGTTCGCGAATGCAATGGGTATCGTGGTGGGCTATCTCACCGCCAAGGGCTCGCTGGGGCTCACGTACGGCGATTTTGAGTACGGGGCGCGCTACTTCTTCCGGCCGCTCGACCTCTGGTACTCGGCCATCAAGAGCGTGTGCTTCGCGGCGGCACTCACGACCATCCCCTGCTACCTCGGCTTCAACACACAGCAGGGCGCCGAGGGGGTGGGGCGTGCCACCACGACCGCGGTGGTGGCCGCGTCGGTGGCGATCCTCATGCTCGACGCCCTGACCACGAAGCTCCTGCTGGTGGCGAAATGATCGAGCTGATCGACGTCCACAAGCGCTTCCTCGAGAACGTGGTGCTGGACGGCGTGTCGCTCGAGGTGAAGGACGGCGAGACCCTCGCGCTGCTCGGGCCGTCCGGCGTGGGGAAGAGCGTCACCCTGAAAATGATCAACGGGCTGCTGCGGCCCGACTCGGGCGACGTGACCGTGGACGGGCTGCACGTGCCGCAGCTGGGGCGCAAGGAGCTGGCCACCCTGCGCTCCAAGATCGGCTACGTGTTCCAGTACGGCGCGCTGTTCGACTCGATGAGCGTGGCCGAGAACATCCGGCTCGGCATCACCGACGAGAAGTGCTATAACGACGCGACCTTCTGCGATAACCGGGTGCTCGAGTGCCTGCGGCTCGTGAACCTGCCTCCCGAGGTGGCGAAGAAGTATCCGGCGGAGCTGTCGGGTGGGATGAAGAAGCGCGTGGGGATCGCGCGGGCCATCGCGGGGCAACCCAAGTATCTGCTGTACGACGAGCCGACCTCGGGGCTCGATCCCGTGAACGCCGACGTGATCGACGGCCTGATCGAGCGGCTGCGCGACGAGCTGGGGGTGACGAGCGTGGTGGTGTCGCACGACGTGCGGGGCTCGTTCCGGGTGGCGGACCGGGTGGCGCTCCTGTGGCAGGCGAAGATCCGCGCGGTGGGCCCGCCGGACCAGATCCTCGCGTCCAAGGATCCCGCGGTGCTGCAGTTCCTCGAGCGCGATCTCGAGATGACGCTGATCCAAGCCGAGGGAGCGACGCGTGGACGTAACGTATAAACGCGAAGTCACGGTCGGGGCGCTGGTGCTGGTGGGCTTCGTCGTGTTCACGGGCTTCATGTTCTGGCTCACCGGCCGCTCGATCGTCTCCAAGGACATCCCGGTGAACGTGGTGTTCAAGAACATCAGCGGCTTGAAGGAAGGCGACCCGGTGCGCGTGTCGGGGGTGAAAAAAGGGCGGGTGGGGCAGGTGCGACTCGAGCGCGTGGGGCACGTGACCGTGACGCTGAGCCTCGATCCCGAGGTGCGGCCCCACAAGGACGCGCGGGCCAGCGTCGCTTCAGCGGATTTCCTGGGCGCCAAGTACATCGATTACGACCCCGGCTTGTCCGACACCCTGCTGCCGCAGGGGGCGATGATTCAGGGCGTCACCGAGGAGCAGTTCGCCGACGTGGCGCAGGGGGCGGCGAAGAGCGCGCAGGAGCTGATCGCCAACGTGAACAAGGGGCTCAACCCGGGCCAGCTCGCGACCGACATTCACAACACGCTGGTGGCCACGCAGCGCGGCATGGAAGCGCTCACCAAGGCGACCAACGGTCCAGCGATCCAGCAGACTCAGGCGACGCTCGCGTCGCTCGAGCGCGTGATGTCGCACCTCGACACGCTGCTCGGCGCTGCCAACCCGGCGCAGACCGGCAAGCGGCTCGACACGCTGAGCACCAATCTCACGCAGCTGACCGGTCGCCTGGCGGACGCGACAGGATCGCTCAAGGGGTTGCTCGACAAGATGGACAAGGGAGAGGGGACGCTCGGAAAGATTGCGACGGATACGATGCTCTACAAAAACTTGAACGCTACTCTCAAGTCCCTATCGGAACTCCTGACGGATCTAAAAGAACGGCCTGGGAGGTATTTGACGGTCAAAGTCTTCTAGAGCGTGCAGCGGGTCTCCCTCCGCGACAAAAATACGCAGTCGCTCCGGGAGACCCGCTGCCCGCTCCGGCACCCCTCCGCTCACCAGATCGTCGCCTTGAGACTATCCGCTCTCACCATCTGATCCCCTGCCTTGCACCCGAATGCCTCCGCGAACTCTTTCAGATTCGAAACCGCTCCCATGCCGCGCCAGCGGGCCGGGGCGTGTGGGTCCACGACGACCTGATTCCGCAGGTACTGATCGGTGGCCTTGGCGCGCCAGATCTGGGCCCACGCCAGGAAGAAGCGCTGCTCGGGGGTGAAGCCGTCGATGGCGGGCGGCCGCGGCTTGCCGGCGAGCGCGTGCTGGAACGCCGCGTAAGCCACCTTCAAGCCTCCCAGGTCGGCGATGTTCTCCCCGAGAGTAAGCCGGCCGTTCACGTGGGTGGCGCTGTCCACCACGGTGTAGGCGTCGAATTGTCCCACGACGCGCGCGGCGCGGTCCTTGAAGCGCTGCGCGTCGTCCGCGGTCCACCAGTCGCGCAGGTTGCCTAGGGCGTCGAACTGGCGGCCTTGATCGTCGAAGCCGTGGGTCATCTCGTGGCCGATCACGGCGCCCATGCCGCCGTAGTTCACGGCGTCGTCGGCCGCCGGATCGAAGAACGGCGCCTGCAGGATCCCCGCGGGGAAGGTGATGTCGTTGAACGACGCGCTGTACGTCGCGTTCACGGTCGGCGCCGTCATACGCCACTCGGCCTTGTCTACCGGCTTACCGATGCGGGCCAGGTCGCGCGCGGTGGCGAAGGTCTGGGCCCGCACCACGTTGCCGGCGAAGTCCTGTCGATCCACCGCCAGCTTGGAGTAATCGCGCCACTTGTCTGGATAGCCGATTTTCTTGCCGAAGGCGCGCAGCTTGGCCACCGCCTGGGCGCGGGTGGAGTCGCCCATCCACTCGAGGGTGTGCAGCCGGTCATCCAGGGCCGCGATCAGGTGATCGACCATATCGAGTGCGCGGCGGCGCGCGTCGGGCGTGAACGTCTCCTCGACGTACGCCTGGCCGAGTGCGTCGCCCAACATCGCGTTCGCGGCCTGGACGCAGCGCTTCCAGCGTGGCTGCTGCTCTTTCACGCCGGTGAGGGCGCGCTGGTAGCGGAAGCTCGCGTCCACGAACGGACTCGACAGCCAGGGGGCGAGGTGACGGGTGAAGTGCCAGCGCAGGTAGGCGCGCCAGTCGGCGACCGGCACGGCGGTGATGAGACTGTCCATGGCGCGGAAGAAGCGCGGCTGCGCGACGTTGATCGCGGGCGTCGCAGGCGCGCCTGCCTCACGCAAGAACGTGGGCCAGGGAAAGTTGGGGGTGAGCGAGTCAGCGGCGGGAAGCGTCATCTTATGGTAGTTGGCGTTCGGGTCGCGCCGCTCCACCCGCGTGAGCGACGCGCGGGCGAGCGCGGTCTCGAGCGCCAAAATGCGTTGACCCTCGGAGTCGACCGCCGCGGGCAGGTCACCCAGGAGGCCGAGTGTGCGTGACACGTACTCCAGGTAGGCTGCACGCAGCGCGCGGGCGGTGGAGTCGTCGCGCACGTAATAATCGCGGTCCGGAAGGCCGAGGCCGCCCTGCGACGCGGTCGTGCCCATCACGGTGCTGTTCTTGAAGTCGGGCGAAGAGCCGAGGTTGAATACCGGGTCCCAGCCGTGGTGGTGCCCGCGGGCGACGGCGCGTGCCACGTCCTCGCGTGAAGCGATCGCGTCGAGGCGGGTCAGCTCGTTCTTCAACGGGTCCACGCCGGCTTGCTCGATGCCGCTCGAATCCATGCAGGAGGCGTAGAACGCGCCCAGCTTCTGCTCGGCCGTCTTGGGGGCTCGAGGCGCGCTGGCGGCGAGCCGCTCCACGAGGCGCCGCAGGGTGGCGTTGTTGCGCTCCACAAGCTCGGTGAAGCTGCCGTAGCTCGGGTACTCGGGCGGCAGCGCGGTGCGCGCCAGCCAGCCCCCGTTCGCGAAGCGGTAGAAGTCCTGGCACGGAGCGCAGCTGGTGTCCAAGTTGGCGGGGTCGAGACCGTGGTGGTCTTGAGCCGCGAGCGGGGCAGCGGCGGCGAGGGAGATCATGGCTAGTACGAGCGAGCGGTGATGCACGGACATCCGGTCCTCCGGGAGGGGGCGGTGGTCAAATCAAACTACGCGGCGGAAGAGTGCCGCGTTAGAAGAAGCGTGTGTGGTATGTGGTGAGTGGTTGTTGACGGTGCTCGCTAACCTTCCGCGTCGGCCGACCCGCCACGGTGAGAACCACTCACCACGCACCACGCCTTTTGTCACTTATATTCGGCCCCATGTTGAGCGTGACGTTTCTCGGGACTTCTGCGGCTCGCCCCACCGTAGAGCGCAACGTCTCCGCGCTGGCCCTCGTCCGCGAAGGCGAGACTCTGCTGTTCGAGTGCGGCGAGGGCACCCAGCGCCAGATGATGCGCTACGGGGTGAGCTTTGCGTTGTCGGAGATCTTCTTCACGCATTTTCACGCCGACCATTTTCTCGGGGTGATCGGGTTGATCCGCACACTCGGACTTCAGACCCGGACGGAGCCTATGGTCCTGTATGGCCCAAAGGGAGCCAAGAAGATCCTTGGCCAAGCCATCCAGCTAGGCGTGGAGCGAGTTCCCTTCGAGGTCAAGATCGTTGAGGTAAAGCCGGGGGAGGTTGTGGAGGTTGGGGGAGGCGCTGGCCGAAACGGGTATGCGATCCACGTTTTCGGCACGGAGCACGGTGGCGGATCCGTCGGATACGCGCTGCGCGAGCATGAGCGGCGGGGCAGGTTCGACGTGGACAAAGCGCGAGCGGCGGGGATTCCCGAAGGCCCATTGTGGGGCAAGCTCAGCAAGGGCGAAACGATTCGACTGGAGGACGGGCGGACAGTCGGACCGGAAGGCATCGTGGGGCCCAACCGTCTGGGGCGGGTCGTAGTCTTTACCGGTGACACACGACCTTGTGCCGCCGTGGTGGATGCGGCGCAGGGGGCCGATCTCCTAATTCACGAGGCGACCTTCGGGGAGGAGGAGAAGGAGCGGGCCAAGGAGACGGGGCATTCGACGGCGCGCGAGGCCGCTCAGGTGGCGCTCGCGGCCAAGGCTCGGCGGCTCGTGCTGTCACACGTCTCCGCCCGCTACTCCATCAGTGCGGATGAGCTAGTGAAGGAGGCGCGGGACGTGTTCAAGGAGACGGTGGTGGCGAAGGACGGGATGACGATCGAGGTGCCGTTTAGTGACTGAACGTGTCTAGCGCGTTAACGCTTTTCGCAGGTTCTGCAGCAATCCATCGAACATCTTGTGTGCGCTGCGTCGGCGATAGAACTGGCCGAGCAGCCATGCGCGCCATGACGCGGGCACCCACACGCATTTCATCGTGATCTTCGTGGTGCCGCCCTGGAAGTCGAGCTTGAAGAAGGTTTTAGAGCCGCGGCGGTAGATGATCTCGACCCAGGCGTAGGTGGTGGGGGGCTGGTACTCGATGACCTCGATGACGGCGTCGGCTTTGCGGCCCTGGCGCTCGAAGTGCAGCCGGTGGCGGTCGCCCTTGCCTCTGTTGGTGGGTCCCGGGACGACGGACACGCAGTTGGGCAGCCACTCGGCCATGCGGCTCGGGTCCGAGATGAGGTCGAACACGTCCTGGATGGAGACGCCGACGGTGCCGGTGTACGTGAGCGAGACGGGACGCATGGGATAGAATATGGTGCGTGGTGAGTGGTGCGCGGTATTGTCGGAGTGCGTTGTGCGTTGTGCGTTGTGCGTGGTGCGTGGTTGCCTCAGTGGGCGGACTCGCCTCCGCCGACGCTCCTCCTCATCGGGGGGGATACCACGCACCACGTACCACGCACCTTGGTGGCTGGCGAGAGAGGATTAGTTTTGAGGGGTTGCTAGGGGGGGGCACCGTTTCTAAGTTCACTCTCCCGACGGGGCTGTAGCTCAGCTGGGAGAGCGCCTGGATCGCACCCAGGAGGTCAGGGGTTCGAGCCCCCTCAGCTCCACTGTGAACGGCAGGTGTTAGGCGTTGGGTGTTGGGTGCCAGGTGTGCCCGAGTGGCCCAGCGTGCGATACAGATCTCGGTGCAGAGCCCTAACACCTAGCCCCCAGGACCTAGCACCTGTATCTCCGGGGGAAGCATGAAGACCAAGACGTTACTCGCGCAGACTGTCCTCAGTGTGTTGTTGGGTGCCCTCGCCTGCAGTGAACCAACGTCGCCTCGGTCGGATTCGCGCCCACGGGCCGACGTGGCTCCGGGTGCGACCCGGAGCTACGCGATTACCGATCTCGGCACCCTGGGCGGTGCGTCCGCGGACGCGCGGGCGATCAACGACGCTGGGCGGGTCGTTGGGGCCAGCGCGACCGCCTCGGGCGACACCCACGCGTTCCTCTGGACAGCGACCGGCGGCATTAAGGACCTCGGCACCCTCGGTGGCACCTTCAGCCGCGCCTTCGGCATCAACAGCCTCGGTCATGTAGTCGGTGTGAGCGCGCTAGCCTCGGGTGAGCAGCGTCCGTTCCTCTGGACGTCGGCGGGCGGGATGCAGGACCTCGGGACATTCGGCGGGGGATTCGGTCGCGCCCTGAGCATCAACAACCTGAATCAAGTGGTCGGCAGCAGCGCTCTCTCGGATGGATCGCGGCACGCCTTCTTGTGGACGGCGAAGCAGGGTCTAACGGACCTGGTGAGCGTCGTCGGCAACAACTCGGAGGCTGACGGGATCAACAATCGGCAGCAGATCGTTGGTGGGAGCAACTTCAGCACCCAGGCGAACCAATTCTGTGCCTTCACGATTCCGTTCCTCTCGGGTCTGAGCGGAGGGTTCCAAAACCTCGGTGAGCTCGGCACCGCCGACCCGTGTGGCGGCGCATTCGCCGCGGCCACGAACGAGAACGACGTCGTGGTCGGGTTCGCTGAGAACGACGCGTTCCTGCCGCGAGGGTTCCGCTGGACCGCCGAGAGCGGGATCGTGGATCTTGGAACGCTGACCGGCCCGGATGGGTTCAGCACCGCGTCGGCCGTCAACGCACGCGGGCAGATCGTGGGGCGGAGCACCGCTATCTTCACTGCCCCCAACAGCGGCGGCCTGACCATACACGCTGCCCTGTGGGACGACAGCGGCATACATGACCTCGGCACCTTGCCCGGCGACTTGGGGAGCCGAGCGTTCGGGATCAACGGCGCTGGACAGATTGTCGGCCTCAGTCTCAGCCTTGCGCTGAACAACCGCGCCGTGTTGTGGACGCCACAGGAATAGGGTTCGAGCCCCCTCAGCTCCATAAAGGCTAGACGCCGACAAGGTACCGCTGAACGGTGGGGGCGAGCCACTCGATCACCGCGGCGCGATCGAGGGCCACCACCGGCGGCAGCCGCAGCACGTAGCGGCACAGCGCCATTCCCAGCATCTGCGTGGCGACCAGGCCGACCCTGGTCGCGGCCCTCGCGCGGTCCTGGGACAGGGGCGCCACAGCGGGCATGACCTGGGTCGCGAATATGTCGCGCAAGCGGCCGACCGCGACCTTGTTTGACGTGGCGGCGCGCAGCAGGGCCTGCAGCGAATCATCGCTTTCCCACCGGTCGAGGAAGAACCCCACCAGCACCGAGCCGAGGGTCCCGCGCGGCACGGTCGCCAGGTCGGGCAGCCGTAGATCGAACTCGGCCGCCGCGGCGAACAGCTTCTCCTTGGTGCCGAAGTAGCGCATCACCATCGCCGGGTCGATCGCCGCTTTTCGGGCGATGGCCCGAATGGTCGCGCGCTCGTAGCCATAGGCGGCGAAGTGCTCGCGGGCCGCGGCCAGGATCGCGGCCTTCGTCTTGTCCGAGCGCCGGCCGGTCGGCTTGGCTTTCCGGGGCATGGCCCCTCCCCCCATCAACCGGGAACCCATCTCGGTCAACAGCTGTTGACATATACGATAATAGTCAACAGACGTTGACCAACAAGGGGCGGCGGTATGGAAACATCGAAACGGGCTCGAGTCCTGAGCGTGATTGCCGCGGTGCTGTTCGTGGCGGTGGCGATGACCGCCGGGTACCGGCGCATCGGGGTGCCGCCGGTCGTGATCGTGGGTGGATCGAGCCTCGTCGCGCTGGTGATGTGGATCCGGACGTATCTGCGCCGGCCGCTCGATCCCGAGATCATCCTTCCCGGGTTCCTCCTGACGGTGGCGGCGCTGGAGGTCCACATGATCGAGGAGTATCTGACCGGGTTCGGGCCCGCCATGAGCCGGCTGTTCGATATCAGCTGGACGGAGCGGTCGTTCCTCATGGTGTTCGCGTTCGTCGGGCCGACGCTGTACGCGCTCACGGCCCTCGGCCTGTACCGCCGGGTGCCTGTGGCCGGATTTCTGGCCTGGTTCATCTTCATCGGCCCGGGAGTCGCGGAGTTCACGCACTTCATTTTTCCGCTGCTCAAACCGGCGATTCAGCCGGA
>WNFD01001500.1_pt1 | contig 23617 bp, 18 predicted proteins | sample 5400491 | NCBI WGS metagenome assembly WNFD01 (sample SAMN13153343, study PRJNA577476) | soil metagenome | isolation source: 120 cm saprolite under Douglas fir tree site 2 hole 2 replicate 2 | place: USA:California | collected 2015-04-18
AAGTCGTGTGCATTCCACAGCGGGGCGGCAGCAAAGCGCCCGAGCGCGAAGCCTATGAGAAGAGCCGGGAGTTCAAGGACGGCCAGCGCTTTCGCGCCGGCATCGAGGGGCGCATCTCGGTGTTGTTCCGCGGTCGCGGTATGAAGCGCTGCCTCGCCGAAGGCCGAGAGCGTTTTGAGCTGTGGGTCGCGGCGGCCGTGCTCGCCAACAACCTCATGAAGATCGCAGCCCTGTTGACCGACCGATCGGTGCGCAGACGAAGAGCCGCCTGACAATATCCTTCAGGTCCTTCGCTGTGGCGGAAAGATCCCGCTGTACTTCATGGCAACCACCGCGCCCGTCCAACGGCCGCTTCGTGAACCAGCGACGAAATCGCGTCAGAATAACCTGGCGAATCCCGATATCAGTCGTCAGTTTGCCCCAGTTTTATTGGCGAACTGACCTGCGTCCGCACAAATGCACGCGTTTCGCGACAGAAACTAGCTAGGACTGCAGGCTCGGAGCGACTTCCCGCGCGATATGCACCAGCGCCGCGATCAGGGGCGTCATGGGATCGCGCTGCGGGATCACCAGGCCGATGCTGTAATTGACCAGGGGATCGACGATCGGAATGCTGCGGACGGTATCCGCCAGCCCCAGCGTCTCTGCGAGCTTGGCCGGCATCACACTGGCCCAGCGTCCGGTCTTCACATGCGTGTACAGCACCAGCAGCGAGTTCGACGTCAGCGTCGGCGTCGCTTCCGCACCGACCGAACGCAGCGCGCGGTCGATGATGCGGCGGTTCTGCATGTCCGGGGTCAACAGGCAGAGCGGTACCTGGCCGACCTCTTTCCATGTCACCTCGTCGCGATCGCCGAACATGGCGTCGGGCGCGGTCAATAGCCGGTAGGTTTCGTTGTAGAGCGGAATGGTGCGGACTTTGCCGATCGGCTCGTTCTCGATGTAGGTCAGGCCGGCGTCCACTTCGAGATTTTCCAACAGGCCGAGCACGTCGGCCGAGGTGCAGGACACGATACGAAAGCGCACGTCCGGATGGCGCGCGCGGAACGGCGTGGTCAGCGACGCAACCATGCCGAGCACGGTCGGGATCGCCGCAAGCCTGATCTCGCCGGACAGCTGGTCTTTGAGGCCGTTGATCTCCTGACGCATCGCGCGGGTGTCGCCGACGATCCGCCTCGCCCAGTCCAGCACCCGTTCGCCTTCGGGCGTAAAACCCTGAAACCGCGAGCCGCGCTGCACCAGCATCACCCCCAGGATCTCCTCGAGCTGCTTGATGCTGGTCGACATGGTCGGCTGGGTCACGCCGCAGGCTTCCGCGGCCCGCCCGAAATGCCGCTCCTTGGCAAGCGCCAGCAGAAGTTCAAGCTTGTCGATCAAATGGGCCTCGTCAGAACTGTACGCGTATCCGTATCAATATCACGACCGCCGCCAGCAAACATGGCAAATGACACGCCTGACGGGCACGGCATGACTTTCATTTCGTTTCTTAAATCGTTCGATTTTATTTGCCTATTGATCGCTTTTACTTATCGCAGCATGAGACTGCTTTATTGATACTTAAAAGGATTCCAGTTCTGATCTGGGAGACGCCATAGCCCTCTGATCGAGAACGCGGATGACATCGGTATACGAGCCCTGGGACACAGCACGCGGCGCCGAGATCATCGCCGAACACGCGCAACTTGAAGGCGCGACGATTGTAATTCTGCACGCCCTGCAGGAGGCGTTCGGCTATGTACCCGAGGCCGCCATTCCCATGGTCGCGTCCGCCCTCAACCTGTCGCGCGCGGAAGTCCACGGCGTGTTCACCTTCTACCATGACTTCCGCAAGAAACCCTCCGGGCGCCATGTGCTGAAATTGTGCCGCGCGGAGGCCTGTCAGGCGGCCGGTGGAGACGGGCTCGCGGCGCGCGCGGAGGCCAAGCTCGGCATCGCGTTGGGCGACACCACGGCCGATGAGCGCGTCACCTTGGAGCCGATCTACTGCCTCGGCCTCTGCGCCACCGCGCCCTCGGCGATGCTGGACGGTCGCCTCGTCGGACGGCTCGACGAGAAGCGGATCGATGCCCTGCTCGCGGAGGCGCAGCGATGACGATGCGTGTCTACGTTTCCCGCGACGCCGGGGCCGTTGCAGTCGGGGCCGATGAGGTCGCGCTGGTGCTGGGATTGGCCGCCTCCAAGCACGGCCTTGACATCGAGATCGTCAGAACCGGCTCTCGGGGGCTGTATTGGCTGGAGCCGATGGTCGAGGTCGCGATGCCGCAGGGGCGCATCGCGTTCGGTCCGGTGACCGAGTTCAACGCCAATTCCGTGCTCGATGCGATGATTTCGGGCGGCCCGCATCCCCTGCGGCTTGGTGTCGCGGGTGAGATTCCCTGGCTCAAACGGCAGACCCGCCTGACCTTCGCGCGCTGCGGCGTGATCGATCCGCGCGCGCTCGCGGATTACCGTGCCCATGGCGGCTACAAGGGGCTGGAGCGCGCGCTGGCGTTGGGCTCGGACGGCATCCTCGCCGACGTTACGGCGTCCGGATTGCGCGGCCGCGGCGGCGCCGGCTTTCCGACCGGCATCAAGTGGAAGACGGTGGCGCAGGCCAGCGCCGATCGCAAGTTCATCGTCTGCAACGCCGACGAAGGCGACAGCGGCACCTTCGCCGACCGCATGATCATGGAGGGCGATCCCTTCGTGGTGATCGAGGGCATGACGATCGCCGGCATCGCGGTCGGCGCCAGCAAGGGCTACATCTATATCCGTTCGGAATATCCGCACGCCGTCGAAGCCATGAACGCGGCGATCGCAGCCGCCAAGCGCGGCGGCACGCTCGGCGCGCGCATTGGCGGCTCCAACCACAGTTTCGATCTCGAAGTCCGGGTCGGTGCCGGCGCCTATGTCTGCGGCGAGGAGACCTCGCTCCTGGAAAGCCTCGAAGGCCGTCGCGGCATCGTCCGCGCCAAGCCGCCGCTGCCCGCGCATAAGGGCCTGTTCGGCAAGCCGACCGTGATCAACAACGTGTTGTCGTTCGCCGCGATCCCCTTCATCCTGGCGGGCGGCGCCAAGGTCTACGCGGATTACGGCATGGGCCGTTCGCGCGGCACGATGCCGATCCAGCTCGCCGGCAACATCCGCCATGGCGGCCTGTTCGAGACCGCCTTTGGCATCACGCTCGGCGAACTCGTCGACGATGTCGGCGGCGGCACCTTCACCGGCCGTCCGGTGCGCGCGGTGCAGGTCGGCGGCCCGCTCGGCGCCTATTTCCCGCGCGAATTGTTCGACACTCCCTTCGACTATGAGGCTTTCGCGGCGCGCGACGGGCTGATCGGCCATGGCGGCATCGTCGTGTTCGACGACAGCGTCGACATGGCCAAGCAGGCGCGCTTTGCGATGGAATTCTGCGCCGTCGAATCCTGCGGCAAGTGCACGCCCTGCCGGATCGGTTCGACCCGCGGCGTCGGAACCATCGACAAGATCCGCCGCGGCGAGCGCGTTGCCGAGAACCTCGCTGTCGTCGAGGACCTCTGCAACACCATGAAGTTCGGTTCGCTCTGCGCGCTCGGCGGCTTCACCCCCTACCCCGTCATGAGCGCGCTCAAACATTTTCGCGAAGACTTCGGCCCGGCGCCGACGCGTCTCGAGGCCGCGGAATAACAAGCGGAAAATAACAAGAAGGACGATCGCCATGTCTCTCGTTGAAGAAATCGACTTTGGCACGCCGCGTTCGAAATCGCAGACGATGGTCACGCTGACCATCGACGGCAAGCACATTTCGGTGCCCGAGGGCACCTCGATCATGCGCGCGGCGATGGAAGCCGGCACGCAGATTCCCAAACTCTGCGCCACCGACATGGTCGATGCGTTCGGCTCCTGCCGGCTCTGCCTGGTCGAGATCGAGGGCCGCGCCGGCACGCCGGCCTCCTGCACCACGCCCGTGATGCCGGGCCTTGTGGTCCACACCCAGACCGAGCGGCTGAAGAAGCTGCGCAAGGGCGTGATGGAGCTTTACATCTCCGACCATCCGCTGGATTGCCTGACCTGCGCTGCGAACGGCGATTGCGAATTGCAGGACATGGCCGGCGCGGTCGGCCTGCGCGACGTCCGTTACGGCTATGAAGGCGAGAACCACGTGTTCGCCAAGACGGAGGGCGCGCCCAATGCCGCCTGGATGCCGAAGGACGAGTCGAATCCCTATTTCACCTATGATCCCTCCAAATGCATCGTCTGCTCGCGCTGCGTCCGCGCCTGCGAGGAAGTGCAAGGCACCTTCGCTCTGACTATTTCCGGCCGCGGCTTCGACAGCCGGGTCTCGCCGGGCATGAGCGAGAGTTTCCTCGGCTCGGAATGCGTCTCCTGCGGCGCCTGTGTACAGGCCTGCCCGACCGCGACCTTGACCGAGAAATCCGTCATCGAGATCGGCCAACCCGAACATTCCGTGGTGACGACCTGCGCCTATTGCGGGGTCGGCTGCGCCTTCAAGGCGGAGATGCGCGGCGAGGAAGTGGTGCGCATGGTGCCCTACAAGGACGGCAAGGCCAATCGCGGGCATTCCTGCGTCAAGGGCCGCTTCGCCTGGGGCTATACCACCCACAAGGAGCGCATCCTCAAGCCGATGATCCGCGAGCGGATCGCCGACCCCTGGCGGGAAGTGTCGTGGGACGAAGCGTTCTCGTTCGCGGCGGCCAAATTCAAGGGCATCCAGGCCAAATACGGTCGTGACGCCGTCGGCGGCATCACCTCCTCCCGCTGCACCAATGAAGAAACCTATCTGGTGCAAAAGCTGATCCGTGCCGGTTTCGGCAACAACAACGTGGATACCTGCGCCCGCGTTTGCCATTCGCCGACCGGCTACGGCCTGTCGACGACGTTCGGCACCTCGGCCGGAACGCAGGATTTCGACTCGGTCGAATACACCGACGTCGTCATCGTCATCGGCGCCAACCCGGCCTCGGCGCATCCGGTGTTCGCCTCGCGCATGAAGAAGCGCCTGCGGCAAGGCGCAAAACTGATCGTGATCGACCCGCGGCGCACCGAAATGGTCGAAGCGCCTCACCTCAAGGCGCAGCACCATCTGCCGCTGATGCCGGGTACCAATGTCGCCGTTCTGACCGCGCTGGCGCATGTCATCGTCACCGAAGGCCTGGTCGATGAAGCCTTCGTGCGGGAGCGCTGCGACTGGAGCGAGTTCGAGGAATGGGCAGCCTTCGTCGCCCAGCCCAAGAACAGCCCGGAAGCGACCGCGATCATGACCGGCGTCGATCCGAAAGAGCTTCGCGCCGCGGCGCGGCTGTTCGCCAGTGGCGGCAATGGTGCGATCTATTACGGCCTCGGGGTCACCGAGCACAGCCAGGGCTCGACCACCGTGATCGCGATCGCCAACCTCGCGATGGCGACCGGCAATATCGGCCGTCCAGGCGTCGGCGTGAATCCACTGCGCGGCCAGAACAATGTGCAGGGCTCCTGCGACATGGGCTCGTTCCCGCACGAATTGCCGGGCTATCGCCATATCTCGGGCGATGCGGTGCGCGATCAGTTCGAGGCACTGTGGAACGTCAAGCTCAATCCGGAGCCGGGCCTGCGCATCCCCAACATGTTCGACGCCGCGATCGAGGGCACCTTCATGGGCCTCTATGTGCAGGGCGAGGACATTTTGCAATCCGATCCCAACACCAAGCATGTGGTCGCCGCGCTGTCTTCGATGGAATGCGTCATCGTCCACGATCTCTTCCTCAACGAGACCGCGAACTACGCGCACGTGTTCCTGCCCGGCTCGACCTTCTTGGAGAAGGACGGCACCTTCACCAACGCCGAGAGGCGCATTCAGCGCGTCCGTAAGGTCATGACCCCGCGCAACGGGCTCGCCGACTGGGAAGTCACCATCGGCCTTGCCAAGGCGATGGGCTTCGAGATGCACTACGATCACCCGTCGGAGATCATGGATGAGATCGCGGCGCTGACGCCGACATTTGCGGGTGTGTCCTACGCCAAGCTCGACGAATTGGGCTCGGTGCAGTGGCCCTGCAACGAGAAGGCGCCCGAAGGCACGCCGGTTATGCATATCGGCGGCTTCGTCCGCGGCAAGGGAAAATTCGTCCTCACCGAATATGTCCCGACCGACGAACGCACTGGGCCGCGTTATCCGCTCTTGCTGACGACAGGCCGCATCCTCAGCCAGTATAATGTCGGAGCGCAGACCCGCCGCACCGACAATGTCGTCTGGCACAGCGAGGACCGGCTCGAAATCCATCCGCACGACGCCGAACAGCGCGGCGTGCGCGACGGCGATTGGGTGCGGCTCGCGAGCCGCGCCGGCGAAACCACTCTGCGCGTGGAGATCACAGACCGCGTCGCGCCGGGCGTCGTCTACACCACGTTCCATCACCCGGACACGCAGGCCAACGTCATCACGACCGACTATTCCGACTGGGCCACCAACTGCCCGGAATACAAGGTCACGGCGGTGCAGATCTCGCCGTCGAACGGCCCGTCCGAGTGGCAAAAGGCCTATGACGCGCAGGCCCGCGAGGCGCGCCGCATCGCGTCCGTCGTGGAAGCGGCGGAGTAAGCGGATGGACGATCCGGTCCGTATCGTCGGTCGCCAAGTCTGGCGCAACGGGAGCGTGAACGACGGCTCGCGCCTCATCCCCGAGGAGACCGCGATCGCCCTCACCTATAATGGCGGCACCTACGCCGTCATGATGGGCACGCCAAAGGACCTTCGGGATTTCGCGATCGGATTCAGCCTCAGCGAAGGCGTCGTGCAATCGCCCGAGGATATCTCTTCACTCGATATCATTCACCTGGACGACGGCATCGAATTGCGGATGTGGCTCGCGCCCGCCAAGGCCGAGCTTATCAACGAACGGCGGCGCCATATCGCGGGTCCGACCGGCTGCGGCATCTGCGGCATCGATTCGATCGCCGAGGCCGTACGGCCGGCCGCGGTTGTCCCTCGGGGACGAAGCTTCGCGCCGGCCGAGATCATGACGGCCATGGCTAGCATCGCGCCCTTGCAGGCGATCAATATCGAAACCCGCGCGGTGCATGCCGCGGCGTTCTGGACGCCGGGCCGCGGGATCGTCGCGTTGCGCGAGGATGTCGGTCGGCACAATGCGCTGGACAAGCTTGCCGGCGCACTGGCGCAAAGCAACGTCTCCGCGAACGAAGGCATGGTGCTTCTGACCAGCCGGGTTTCGGTCGAGATGGTGCAGAAAGCGGCCGCCATGGGCGTGCCGCTGATATCGGCGGTGTCGGCGCCCACGGCGCTTGCGGTGCGGATGGCAGAACGTTCCGGCATCACGCTCGTCGCCATCGCGCGCGCCGACGGTTTTGAAGTCTTCACCCATCCGGAACGGATCGCGGCCAGCGTCCAGCCCAAGGAGACCGCGGATGTCGCCTGATCGCCCGATCTACATGGCCAATCAGATCGGCAAATTTTTCCAGAGCCAGGGACACGACAGGGCTGTTCCCGCCATCGCCGAGCACATCAAGAAATTCTGGGACCCGCGCATGCGCCGGGCGATTCTCGCCCATTTGCACGCCGGCGGCGGAGGGCTGGACCCCAACGTGCGCGACGCCATCGAGACGCTGAAGCAGGTTTAGCGAAAACGCCCAGAGCATGATTCGGAAAAGCCTGCCCCGCACTTGATGCGGGGGTGAGTACCGGTTTCCCTCGCGACAAACGCGAAGCGTTTGCGCGAAGATCATGCTCAACCAACAAGCCAGAGCACGATAAAGTTTCATCCTGAACGCATCGCGCTCTGGACTAGAGCTGAGCCTCGATAGCCGCCTTATCTATAACCGACCATACTTGCGCAATTCTTGCTTCCCGAAATTCATAGAATACGTTTTCAGCAAAGGAGACTCTTTTCCCGTTCACATCGAGGCCAAGAAATCTTCCTTTCGGTGTACAATTGAAACCCAGCCGGCTCGCCACATAAGGCGCATCGGAAACCAGCAGTTGGATGTTGAAATGAAGGTCCGGAATTTCGGAAAAGTCTCGCTCCAGCATCTGGCGATAACCCGATAGTCCGATCCGCTGGCCGTTATAGTGCACATCATCAGCAACGAACCGTTCCAGCTTTGGCCAATCCCGCTCGTTCAGGCAGGCGATGTAGTCTCGGTAGACGCCGGCAAGGTCCGTGTGAAGCATGGCAATTCTCCCCACCTGCCAAAATCCGTAGTCAGGAATAACAATCTCAGTATTGGCTGAGTTCCCTCCCACCATTCACCACGCGCTCGTTTAGCGCCCCTCCACCACCGCCCTGAACACGCGCCGAACCTCGGCCTGGGTTTCCTTGACGCGCGCCTGCAGCGCGGAGAAATCCGGCGTGTCGCCGGCGCGCGCCAGCACGCGCAACAGGCCCTCGCCCGACGTCTCCGGCTTGAAGCGGCCGCTGACGCAGAGCCGCAGGATTTGCGTCAGGTCGTTATAGAGCCGTCCCGCCGCACGCAGGACCTCCGCATGCGGATGCGGCAGCAATCCTGCCCGCTCCGCGTTGTCCAGCACCCGCGACGTCCTGACATCGAGAATGTCCGGATACATTGTGGCGTGAACGAGCTGCAGATATTGCGCGACGAAATCGATGTCGGTCAGGCCGCCGGCCGCGTATTTCAGATCCCAGAGATCGTCTTCGCCCTTTTCCAGCGCGATCGCGCGGCGCATGTCGGCGACGTCATTGGCGATGCCGGCCGGTTCGCGCCGACGGGTCAGCGCGTCGCGAATGACCTGTTCGATGCGGACGCGAAAGGCAGGCGACGCCGAGATCACCCGCGCCCGCGTCAGCGCCATGTGCTCCCAGGTCCAGGCCTCGCGCTCCTGATACTCGGCGAACGAGTTGATATGCGACGCCAGCGGTCCGGCGCGGCCGGAGGGACGCAGCCGCATGTCGATGTCGTAGAGCACGCCGTAATTCGTGCGTATCGTGAACGCGCTGATCAATCGCTGGGTGAAACGCGCGAAATAATGCGCGCCATGCAGCGACCGCTCGCCGTCGGAATCCGGATGTTCGGGATCGAAATCATAGAGCAGGATCAGGTCCAGGTCGGAGGACGCGGTCATGTCCCGGCTGCCGAGCCGGCCCATCGCCAGGATCGCGGTTTCCTGCCCCTTGATCCGGCCGTGCTGAGCCGCGAAACGCTCGGTCACCAGGCCATGCACGGTATGGACGATGCCCTCGGCGACATCGGCAAAGGCTATGCTGGCCTGTTGCGCGGACACCGTGCCCGACAGAATGCGGGTGCCGATCAGAAACAGGCTTTCCTGACCGAACAGGCGTAAACGGTCGAGAAACTCTTCGTAGGAGTTAGCGTCCTTGAGCGTCGCCGCGAGCCGCGCCGACAATTCGCGCCGGTCCGGCATAGCGCCGAAGAAGCGCGGGTCGATCAGGCCGTCCATGAGCTGCGGCTGCCGCGCCAGCATGTCGCCGAGACGGGGCGCGGCGCCAAGCACCAGCGCCACCAAAGCGACGAGGTCGCGGTTCTGGCCAAGCAAGGTGATCAGCCGCCCGCCCCGCTGCAACGCCTGCAGGAAGCGGTCGAAGGCGACCACGGCGCGGTCGGGCTCCTCGGCATGCGCGAGCCCATCGATCAGCGCCGGAACAAACTCGGCGAACGCCGTCCGCGTCGATTCGGTCCGGAATACGCGATATTCGCCGGCCAGCCAGAGCTGCACGGTCCTTGCCACCGGCATCGGCTCCTTGAAGCCGAGCGCCGTCAAGTGTTGCAGCAGTCGTGGATCCTCTGCTCCGGCGCCGTAGTCGACGATCGGCAATGTGGCGGTGCTGGTCGGATCGCCCTCGAACAGCTTGCTGTAATGTCCCTGAACGACGTTGAGATGGCCGAGCAGATCTTTTGCGAAAGCCGCACGGCCGTTGTAACCGAGGAAACCGGCAAATCCTTCCATCGCCTCGGTGTCGGCAGGCAGGCTGTGGGTCTGCTCGTCGGCGATCATCTGTAGGCGGTGCTCGACGCGCCTAAGAAAATGATAAGCCGCAGTCAATTCATCGCGCGCCGCGAAAGTGATCCAGTTGTTCGAGGCCAGCGCGGCCAGCGCCTCCAGGGTCGGCCGCACCCGCAGCTCGGCGTGCCGGCCGCCCGCGATCAACTGCTGGGTTTGCGCGAAGAACTCAATTTCCCGGATGCCGCCCGGCCCGATCTTGACGTTGTGGCCCTCGACCGAGATTTCGCTCTGGCCGCGATAGGTCTGCATCTGACGCTTCATGTCGTGCACGTCGGCCAGCGCCGCGAAATCCAGATGCTTGCGCCAGACAAAGGGCAAAAGCTCGGCGACGAGCGCCTCGCCCGCCCGGAGATCGCCCGCGCAAGGCAGCGCCTTGATCATGGCTGCGCGCTCCCAGGTCCGCCCTTCCCGCTCGTAATAATGCAGCGCCGCGTCGGTCGAGATCGCCACCTGGGTCGACGCCGGGTCAGGCCGCAGCCGCAGGTCGACGCGGAACACGTAGCCGTCGCCGGTGCGCTGCTGTAGCAGCCGCGCCATCGCCTGCGTGATGCGCACAAAGAACGGTTGCGGCTCGATATCCCGCGCCAAGGTCGGCGCCTCGGGATCGAAAAACACGATCAGGTCGATGTCGCTGGAATAGTTCAGTTCGCCCGCACCCATCTTGCCCATGGCGAGCACGAACAGGCCGCTATTCGCCTCGGGCTTTTCGTGGTCCGGCGGCGACAGCCGTCCGCGCACGGTTTCCTGCCGCAACAGATGGCGCAGCGCCGATTGCACCGAGGCCACCGCAAGCCCGGTGAGCGCCGCCGTCACCTGCATCACCGGCCAGACCCCGCCAATATCGCACAGCGCGATCAACAGCGCGGCCTCGGATTTCATGCGCCGGAATAGGCGCATCACGTCGGCTTCGCCGGCAGCGGCCAAGACTTCGCGCGACGTCGTTTCGATCAAGGATGCGAGATGCGCTTCCGGTTCGCATGTCAGGAGCCGGATCAGCCGCGACTCGTCGGCCCGGACCAGATCGAAAAGGTAGGGCGAAAACTGGGCAATCCCGAGCAGGACGCTCTTGGCGAGGGGATACTCGAGCAGTTCGTCGATGGCCGCCGATTGCTCCGGCTCCAGATCGGCAAGCCAGTCTCCGAGACGCTGCTCGGCGTTGCCGGGCGCCGCGACATAGGGTGCGTCCACGAACCGCGCCGCCAACGCGGTGGATTTGAGGTTCCTTGCCAATACCACTTTGCTTCCGAGGTTCGTGTCAGGTGGCCCGCGATGTATCACGAAGCCCAGAGGCGGGTCAGCAGAGGTTAATGCCTCAAGCGACCTTCTGCGGCACGTCCTGCGTCTGCGCCGGCAGCCTGTCGCCGGTGGCCGCCCGCGCCGGAATCGCCAGCGTCGTGACCAGGCCGGGACGGGCATCGCTCAACCGGAGCTCGCCGCCGTGCAATGTTGCCACCGCGGAGGCAAGACTGAGCCCTAGGCCGGAACCCGGCTGGCTGCGGCTTGAATCGAGCCGCACAAAGCGTTCCACCGCGTGTCTGCGGTCGGCTTCGGGAATTCCAGGACCGCGATCGCTGACACTGAGCAGCACGACATCGCCCTCGCGCCGAGCCTCGATCAGGATCTGCTTGGCGTCCAGGCTGACGACCGAGCCCTGCGGCTGCGCCGTGGCGGGCTTGCCGTATTTGATGGCATTTTCGACCAGATTGGCCAGCGCCTGGCCGATCAATTCCCGATTGCCGTGCAGCGGCGCGGGCGCCGTCTTCAGACGCAAGGTCATGCCGTCGTCTTCGGCCAGCGGCTCGTAAAGCTCGTGGATACCGCTGGCGACGTCGGCGGCATCGAAATCGTCCATGTTGCCGCGCGCCTGCCCCGACTCGGCGCGCGCGATCATCAACAGCGCGTTGAAGGTCCGAATCAGCCCGTCGGACTCCTCGATGGTGCGTTCGAGCGCCGCGCGGTAATCGGCCTCGCAGCCGGATTTCGCCAGCGCCTCCTCGGCGCGATTGCGCAGCCTCGTCAAGGGCGTCTTCAGGTCATGGGCGATGTTGTCGGAAACTTCCTTCAGCCCCATCATCAAGGCCTCGATCCGCTCCAGCATGGCATTGAGATTTTCCGCGAGGCGATCGAGTTCGTCGCCGCTGCGCCCGACCGGCAATCGTCCGCTCAGGTCTCCGGCCATGATGCGCTGGGTGGTGCCGGTCATGGCGTCAATCCGCTGCAGCACGCGCCGCGCGACGAAGATGCCGCCGCCGATCCCCAGCACGATCACGACCAGCAGCGACCATTGCGCCGCGTGGGCGACAATGCCGAACAGCCGCCGCCGCTCCTCCAGGTCGCGTCCGATCAGAAGCCGGAAGCCCCCGTCGAGCTGGGTAACGTTGACCAGAGCGCGATGGGCCGTGGTGTCCTGCTCATCGAGCCGGAGGTAGGCCGTCTCGGTCCAGCCGGTGGTCGCCATCACGCCCGGCATCAGCGAACCGACATTGCCGGCGATCGCCTGCCCTGTCGGCGTGGTCACCAGATAAAGATTGGCGCCGGGCCGCAGCGCCCGGCTCTTGACGGTGGACACCAGGAGGCGCAGGCCGCGGCGGTCATAGATGTCGCTCACCTCGCCGATTTCGGCGTTTACGGTGGTGGTGATCTGTTCGGTGATCAGCCGGCGAGTGTTCCAGGCGAAATAGCCCAATAGTGAGGCAGCAAACAGCGCAAACAAAAACAGATAGACCAGCGTCAGCCGAAACGCCGTGGTTCGGATCAGTTTACCGAATGCCGTCACGGATCATATACCCTGCGCCGCGGATCGTATGGAGCAGCGGCCGTTCGAAACCTTTGTCGATCTTGGACCGCAGCCGCGAAATGTGCACGTCGATCACGTTGGTCTGCGGATCGAAATGATAGTCCCAGACGTTTTCCAGCAGCATGGTCCGCGTCACCACCTGGCCGGCATGCTTCATCAGGTATTCCAGCAGCCGGAACTCGCGCGGCTGCAACGTCAACTCGTCCTTGCCGCGCGCCACGCGGTGCGACAGGCGATCAAGCTCGAGATCGCCGACGCGATAGGTGGTCTCCTCGGCCGGGCCGACATTGCGGCGCGACAGCACTTCGACCCGCGCCAGCAGCTCGGCGAATGAATAGGGCTTTGGCAGGTAGTCGTCACCGCCGGCGCGCAGGCCCTTGATGCGGTCGTCGACCTGGCCGAGCGCGGAGAGGATCAAGACCGGCGTCCGGTTGCCCTTGTCGCGCAGCGAGCCGATCATCGACAGCCCGTCCCGCTTCGGCAGCATGCGGTCGACCACCAGCACGTCATAATCGCCGCTCTCGGCCATCGCCAACCCTTCCTCGCCGTCGCTGGCGAGATCGGCGACGTGACCGACTTCACGAAACGCCTTGACCAGATAGTCGGCGGACTCGCGGTCGTCTTCGATGATCAACAGGCGCATTTCCGAGGCAGTTGCGGTCAAGTGGGTCGGCTTTCCTTCACCATGGCGCGGTCGGCATTTTCACGCAAGGCAACCTTCGGCCATCGGATTGATCGAAAGGGGGGCGGTGAAGCTGGGGGAACTTCACCGCCCTTAGATCCTTCCGACGGAGGGGGGCGTATTCCGCCGAAAGGTAGCAGGAGGGAGCGGGCTTTCGCCCGCTCCCAGGAAAGAGCCGTCGGCGGGGGCGACTGATGCCGGCGACACCCTCCATCTCGTTATCTCGTCATGCCGTCAGCCCTTTGCCAGGGGCACCGCGACGAAGCGCGACTGTCCGCCGCTCTTCACACGCATCAGCACGCTGTTCTTGTTGTCGTTGTGCGCGGCGGTGATGGCCTCGCGCACGTCGCCAGCCGAGGTGACGCTCTTGCCGGCGACCTCGAGAATCACGTCGCCTTCCTTGAAACCGCGCTCGGCCGCCGCGCTCTTCGGATCGACCTCCGTGACCACAACGCCGTCCTTGCCGGCGCCAGCAACGCTGTTGGCGGGGGCGAGCGTCAGGCCGAGCTTCGGCACGTCCGTGCCGCGGGTGACGCCACCCTTGTCGTCGCCCTGATCGGTATCAGCCTTGGCCTCCAGCGTATTGGGCAATTGACCGAGCGTCAGGTTGATGACCTTGTCCTGGCCCTTGTGCAGCACGTTGAGCTTGACCGCGGTGCCGGGCGAGATGCCGCCGATGGTGCGGGCGAGCTCGCGGGCGTCCTTGACCGCTTCGCCGTTCACCGAGGTGATCACGTCGCCGGATTCGATGCCGGCCTTGGCCGCCGGACCGTTGGCCTGGGGTTCGGCCACCAGCGCGCCTTCCGCCTTCTTCAGGCCGAGGCTGTCGGCGATGTCAGCCGTGACCGGCTGGATCTGGACGCCGATCCAGCCGCGGCTGACCGAGCCCTTGTCCTTGAGCTGGGCGACCACGCTCTTGACCGTCTGCGCGGGGATCGAGAACGCGATGCCGACGCTGCCGCCGGACGGCGAATAGATCGCGGTGTTGACGCCCATCACCTCGCCCGAGGTGTCGAACGCCGGACCACCGGAGTTGCCCTTGTTCACGGGGGCGTCGATCTGGATGAAATCGTCATACGGGCCGTTGCCGATGTCGCGGCCGGAAGCCGAGACGATACCGGCGGTCACCGTGCCGCCCAGGCCGAACGGGTTGCCGACCGCCAGCACCCAGTCGCCGATCCGCGGCTTGGTATCCGAGAGCTTGGCGAACGGGAAGTTCGGGCTGCCCTCCACCTTGATCAGGGCAAGGTCGGTGCGCGCGTCGGTGCCGATCACCTTGGCGGTGTAGGTCTTGCCGTCGTCGGTCGTCACCTCGACCTTGCTGGCGCCATCGACCACGTGGTTGTTGGTGACGGCAAATCCGTCAGCCGAGATGAAGAAGCCGGAACCTTGGCCGGTGATCACGCGGCCACGGCCACCGCGCATGCCCGGAAAACCATCCGGTCCGCCGAAGCGGCGGAAGAAACGCTCCATCGGCGAGCCCGGCTGGAACGGCGTTGCGTCGTCGTCGCCGCTATCGTCCTTGGCGACCTTCTCGTTGATGTTGACCTTGACCGAAATCACCGACGGCTTCACGCGCTCGACAATGTCGGCAAAGCCGACCGGCTGGGCGACCTTGCGGACCTCGTTGTTGACCTGCGCCTGCGCGGGGCTCGAAAACACGTTGACCGGTCCGGACGACGGACCAAGGCCGTAGACCGCGACGCCGAGGCCGGCCACGACGGAGGCCATCAGCGCGAATTTGCGCGCGGACAACAGCGAATGGCGGGGTTTGCGATAGGACGGGAACGAGGAAAGATCGGTCGGACGGTCGGTCATAAAGCTATCTCCAAAAGCATGAAATTGATGGTGCGGGGCGAGCACCTTTCGGGTCTGAACATGGGGGTTGCCGCCTTACAGCGCGCTGGCGGCGGAGTTAAACTTTGGTAATGAAGCCGGCGACCAATGCGGCAGTTTATCGCAGGTACCACAAGGGCTTACCGCAGAGCCCCTCGACGCGAATTGAATCGAAATCCTGACGCGACTTCGATCCTGTTCGACCCGTTTCTTGACCGCAGCCTTTACGACCCTCGCCACTCAGCGCTTTTCAGATGTCCGAGGGCGCGTATCCTGTGCCATCAGCTGGCGCAACCGCGCCTCCTCGTCGGCCGTCAGGGGGGCGGGGCCCGCCCCCTCGCCCGCCTTCGGCCGGCGCCTGGAATGCATCCAGAGCGCCAGCCCACCAGCCACCAGCACCAGTGGCGGCACCAGCCAAAGCAGCAAAGTCTGCCGTTCGAAACGCGGCCTCAGCAGGACGAACTCGCCATAACGCGCCACCAGGAAGTCGATCACCTGGGAGTTGCTGTCGCCGGCCGCGATCCGCTCCCGCACCAGAAGCCTGAGGTCGCGCGCCAGCGGGGCGTCGGAATCGTCGATCGACTGGTTCTGGCAGACCATGCAGCGCAGCTCGCGCGACAGGTCCCGCGCGCGCGCCTCCTTGGCCGGATCGGACATGATCTCGTCGGGCTGCACGGCATGGGCGAAGGAAAGCCCCACCGCTGCAAGAAAGCACATCGCCGCGACCATAGCCCTCATCGGCTCACTCCGCCGCCTGCAATCCGCGCAGCGCCTTGGCGGGCTTCGGCGCGCCAACGCGCAGCCGCCGGTCCGACAACGACAGCATGCCGCCCAACGCCATCAGGACCGGGCCGAACCAGATCAGGAGCACCAGCGGCTTATGGTAGATTCGCACCGCGATGCCGCCAGTGGCGGTAGCCTCGCCGAGCGAGACGTAGAGTTGGCTGACGCCGCGCGTCAAAAGCGCGGCCTCCGTCGTCGACATGCCGGCGCGGGTGGTGAAATTGCGCTTCGACGGTGTCATCGCACGGAGCCGCTCGCCATCGAGGCTGACGGCGAAGGAAGCCACCAATTCGCGATAATTCGGCCCCTGCCGCTGCGTCAGGCCGTCCATCTTCAATTCGTAGCCGGCGATCTTCGCCGTGTCCCCTTCCTTCATGGTGCCGATATATTCGCTGTTCCAGGTCGTCTCGCAGACGATGCCGATCAGCGCGATGCCGAGCCCGGCATGGGCGAAAGCCGTGCCCCAGATCGAGCGCGGCAGGCCGCGCGTACGCTGCATCGCGGTTGCGAGCGGCATGCGGAACAGCCCAGTACGCTCGGCCAGGTCGGTGACGGCGCCGCCGATGACAAAGATCGCAAGGCCGATCGCCAGCGGCGCGAGGGCGCTGCCGCCGCGCGTCCAGGCCCAGACGAAGGCGATGGCAAGCAGCGCAGCCACGCCGGCCGCAAGCAGGCGCTGCGATGCACCGAGAACATCGCCGCGCTTCCACGCCAGCATCGGCCCGAACGGGACCGCGATCATCAATGCGACGAGAAGCGGACCGAAGGTGAGATTGAAATATGGGGGGCCGACCGAAATCTTGGCGCCGGTCACCACTTCCAGCGCGAGCGGAAACAGCGTGCCGATGAACACGGTCAGGCAGGCGGTGGTGAGGAACAGATTGTTGAGCACCAGCGCGCCTTCCCGCGAGATCGGCGCGAACAACCCGCCTTGTTTCAACGCCTGCGCCCGCCAGGCGAACAGCATCAGGCTGCCGCCGATGAAGACGCAGAGGATCAGGAGGATGAAGACGCCGCGCGTCGGGTCGGTGGCAAAGGCATGCACCGAGGTCAGCACGCCCGAGCGCACCAGGAAGGTGCCGAGCAGCGACAGCGAGAAGGTCAGGATCGACAACAGAATGGTCCAGACCTTCAGCGCGTTGCGCTTTTCCATCACCAGCGCGGAATGCAGCAGCGCGGTGCCGGCAAGCCACGGCATCAGGGAGGCGTTCTCGACGGGATCCCAGAACCACCAGCCGCCCCAACCCAGTTCGTAATAGGCCCAGTACGAGCCCATCGCGATGCCAAGCGTCAGGAAGATCCAGGCCATCAGCGTCCAGGGCCGCACCCAGCGCGCCCAGGCCGCATCGATGCGGCCCTCGATCAGGGCCGCGATCGCAAAGGAGAACGAAATCGAGAATCCGACATAGCCGAGATAGAGCATCGGCGGATGCACGGCGAGGCCGATGTCCTGCAGCACCGGATTGAGGTCCCTGCCCTCGATCGGCGGATTTGGAATGCGCAGAAACGGGTTCGAGGTCATCAGGATGAAGAGATAGAAGGCGCTGGCGACCCAGGCCTGCACCGCCAGCACATGCGCGCGCAAAGCCAGCGGCAGGTTGCTGCCGAACGCCGCGACCAGGCCGCCGAACAGGGCCAGGATCGACACCCACAGCAGCATCGACCCCTCGTGATTGCCCCACACGCCGGTGATCTTGTAGATCAGTGGTTTCAGCGAATGGGAGTTTTCGAACACGTTGGCGACGGAGAAATCCGAGGTGACGTGCAGCGTCACCAGCGCCACGAACGACGCGGCCGCGAACAACAACTGCGCAAGCGCGGTCGAGCGCGCGACATTCATCAAGGCGGGGTCGTGCAGCCGCGCGCCAAGCAGCGGCACGGTCGACTGGATCAGCGCCAGCGCGAGCGCGAGCACCAGCGCGTAGTGTCCGGATTCCGCGATCACCGGGTCACTCCTTCCGCCGCGGCCGCGCCGCCCTGCGAGACAACCTCGCCGCCATCGGGCTTGCCTGCTTCCTTGCCGCCATAATCGTCCTTCCAGTGGCCCTGCTTCTTCAAGGCGTCGGCGACCTCCTTGGGCATGTAGGTCTCGTCATGCTTGGCGAGCACGGTGTCGGCCTTGAAGACGCCGGACGCATCGAGCGCGCCTTCCGCCACGACGCCCTGCCCTTCGCGGAACAGATCCGGGAGGATGCCCTGATAGGCCACCGGCAGTTTCGCGTTGGTATCGGCGACCTCGAAGGTGACCGCGAGGTTGTCGCCGCGCTTGAGCGAACCCGGCTGCACCAGGCCGCCGAGCCGGAATCGTCGGCCCGCCGCGACCTGTTGCTCGGCCACCATGGACGGCGTCGAGAAGAAAACGATGGAATCGCGCAACGCGTTCAGCACCAGCCCGGCGGCGAGCGCAAGCACCCCAAGCGAACATCCGATGATCGTCAACCGCCGTTGTTTGCGTGTCATGTGGGGCCCTTGTCCCTGCTCATCCATCAAGCCCGAGATTTTTCAGGCCTTCATTGAGCTGCCGCAAGCGCTCGGCATCATTGGCGACGGCCTGCCGAGCATCGGAGAGCGCGCTCTTCGCCTTGTCGCGATCACCCATCACCATATACGCACGCACCAGCCGCAGCCACCCCTCGACATCGTCGCCATTCTGCTTCAATCGTGTCGCAAGACGCTCGACCATGCCGCGGATCATCGCGCTGCGGTCGCTCTCGCTCATGTCCTTTGCCGCGGCCATCGCGCCATCGGGCAGCGCCGGCGCGCCGGGGGCGACGCGCGTCAATGCGGCCTCCACCAGTGGCCGCCACGGCGCGTCCTGCGGCGCTTTCGCGAGCAGCACGCGCCAGATCGAGGCGGCATCAGCGCTACGCCCGTCCTGTTCCGCGGCGAGCCCGAGGAAATAATTGGACTTGGGATCGTCGGCATTGAGCGCCCGTGCCCGTTCGAACTCGGCCTTGGCCTCCGTGGTGACCACGCCACCCGCCACCGCGGCGATGACTTCGCCGAGATCTGCCCGCCGGTCGGCGGTTTCCCCGCCATAGGCGATCGCGTTGCGATAGGCGCGGGCCGAATCGTCGAAGCGGCCGAGCCGCGCCAGCACCGGCGCCAGCACGTTCCAGCCGCGCGCGTCGGTCGGGTTCTTTTCCAGATGCTGCTCGACTTGCGCCACCAGCGCGTCGAGCGGTTGCGAGGGATCGGGGGCATGAGCGCGTTGCGCCAAGGGGAAGTCGCCAAGTCGCGGCGAGCCCAGCGGCAGGTAAACCGCGGCCGCCAGGACCGGCAGTCCCACGAGCGACAACACGGCCGCCGAACGGCGCAGCCGCGTGCTCGACCGCAGTGGCGGATCGCCCGTCTGATCCGCGGCGGCCAGAAGGCGGCGGCTGATCTCCACGCGCGCAGCGTCTGCCTCGGCCGCGCCGATCAGGCCTGCCGCAACGTCACGGTCGATCTCGGCGAGTTGATCCTTGTAGACGGCCGTTTCACTGCCACCGGTCTGCGCACGGACGCCAAGCCCTAGCGGCAAGAGCACAGCGAAAATCGCCGCGGCCGTCATCAGCGCGAACACAAACCACAGCGTCATCGGCAAGAGTCCCAGCGGCGCGTCGTTCGAGGCACGCCCATGGGCCGCTTTACACCACTCCCGCCAAGGCCGGCAAATAACAATCCATCATACCGGCAGAGCCGTGAAAGAGTTAAAGATTATAGCCGCTTAGTTGACATGAAATTCAGCGCTCCGCGCCACACCATCGCCATGTGCATTGAGCGCCCTGAGAAAATAGAGTCCCGGTTTCACCGAATCCGGCAGGCGGATCCGGAGTGCACCGCTGGGCACCGGCGAGGATATCGTGGTCACCGGGTCGGGCAATTGCTCGCCGCTCGCCTTGTCGACGAGCACGACCTTCGCCTTGATCATCAAGTTGCGATATGTCGCGGAGACGACTCGGTTTTCAAGTTCTACGAAATTGATGATGGAATTCATTGCGCCGGCAATTAAAAATGGTTTTGCGTAAACGGTACGATCCTACCAAGAGATGGTCAATCAGAAATTGCAGTCCGAGCTTTGGACTATTTAATTTTCTAAGCACGCGACGATTTGCGCTCGCCGGTCAGCGCATTCTCGACCGCCCTGCTCATCAGCGAGGCATATTCGTTCCCGAACAGCGCTTCGCAGAAGCGGATCGCCGCCTGGGCCTGGGTCTGCCGATAGGCTCGGGCCTTGCTGTCGCCGCCGCGCAGCGACTGCACCAGCGACTCCGTGGTCTGCTCAACATAATGCTGCAGATCCGAATAGGTCCGCAGCGTGACCTCGTTGATCGCGAGTTCGCTGGCATAGGTACGGCAAACCGCGACGAAGCCAATCAGCGAAAACGCCTCCTCGACTTCGGCGCCGTCGACCCTGGCGCCCGCGGGAATATCCTTGTCGGGACGCTGGCGCAGGATGCGCCGGACCCGGCCGGGCACGCTCTCGATTTCCGATTGCAATGTGTTGGAAATATCGGCCCTGATCGAGGCCAATTGCTTACCCCAAGTTGAATCGTTGCGCAGATCCAGCTCGGTTCGCAAGCCGCGCACGCCGTCGTGAAGCGACTTCAGATTTTCGGCGACATTGGCGAAGTGGCCGCGCCGGATGTCCGATCGCAGCCCGCTCGCAAGGCAGAACAAATCGTGCAACGCGATGGTCACGGCGATGCCGTAAGGCGTCGCGGCGACCCTGAGCTCGTCGTCGGAGGCCGCCATCTTGATGGCGATGCGAATGATCTGCCAGGACGCGGTCAGCCGCTGCATGATCATCGTCAGTGCGAAGGGCAATAGCTGCGGCGTCTGCAGGGTGGGAATGTTGAGCGCCGCGCTGACCGAGGCGATCTGGGAATCCCCGAACACGCGGATGAACCCCGGCACCCGGGAGCCAAAGGCATCGAGGGCGTCGCGGGCATGAAAGACCGATCCGATCGGCACCAGATCCTCGATCACGTCCGGGGGTCCGATCCGGGTCAGCGCGCGCTGCTTGTCGCCGCCGGATGGCGCGGTGATCTTGAAGATGGCGTCGGCCGCGGCGAGTTGCAGCTTGCGGATCGCGACCTCAAGGCCCCCGCCATCGTCATTGGCGAGCGTTGTCTCGTATTCACGCATCTGTTCGGGCGCCCCATCGCGCGCCAGCCATTGAAACACCGGCGAGAGCGAGGCGCGGCGGATTTGTCCTGGACGGGTAGGAAGATTGCCTTCGACGAGAAACGGCTCGAGCGCCCGGAACAGCAAACGGGCGGCGTCCCTGCTCCGCGGCGAGGTTCCCTGCCCGGGACCGCGCGCGACCTTGCGCAACTGCTCCAGCACAAGGCTGGCGACCGCCGTGTCTTCGCCGCGCTCGATCGCACGCTCGAATTCCCGCATCAGCAGCGCCTGCGCTTGCGGCGGAAGCTGCCCGAGATAGTCCTTCAGCCGATCGATCGATGTCTGGCTCATGCGCCCGGTGGTGTACACAATCGTTGCGTGGCCGCCACGCGTACCCGTTCGGCAAGCATAAATGCAGCGGTATTAAGAAGACCTTTAGGAATAGAATTTGGCGGAGCTGATCCGCTCCTTTGCGGGGGGGGGTCCGCACCCATCGACCTCCGCCCCCCGGACCGGCCTGGGGGGCCCGGACTTTCAGCTATTAGACTGCTGGCAGCGCCAATTCCGCCCGCAAACCTCCGATCGGCGCGTTGCCCAAGGTGAGGCTGCCACCGTAAAGCGCGGCGAGGTCGACCACGATCGACAACCCCAGGCCCGAACCAGGCTTGGATTCGTCCAGCCGCTGGCCGCGCCGCGACGCCTGCGCACGCTGCGCCGCCGACAGCCCTCGCCCGTCATCGTCGACGATGATCCGCAGCATCGGCCCGGCGCCGGCCTTGGCCGGCCGGTCCACCAGGACCTCGATGAACACCCGCGAGGATGCCCATTTGCAGGCGTTGTCTACGAGGTTGCCGGCCATTTCCTCTAGATCCTGCCGTTCGCCGCGGAACCTGGCCAAGGAATCAGCCTTGACCTCGATGGCGATGCCGCGGTCGCGATGAATCTTTTCCATGGTCCGCCGCAGCGCCTCGATCGCGGGCGCAACCTCGGTGACCGTGCCGACAATGGTGACGCGCGCAGCGATTCGCGCGCGCTCCAGATGGTGCGCCACCTGATCGCGCATCACGTCGGCCTGCTCCAGCACCTTGTGCGCGAAGGGATCGGCGCCGTGCGCGGAGGCCTCGTTGAGGATCACCGACAACGGCGTCTTGATCGCATGTGCGAGATTGCCGACATGGGTGCGCGCGCGCTCGACGATTTCGCGGTTGGCGTCGATCAGGGCGTTGGTCTCGCGCGCCAGCGGCGCGATTTCGACCGGAAATTCGCCCTCCAGCCGCTCGGCGCGGCCGGAGCGGATGTCGGCGATCGATTCGGAAATGCGCTTGAGTGGCGCGAGCCCGAAGCGCACCTGGAAAATCGTGGTCAGCAGCAACACGATGCCGAGGGCCGCGAACGTGCCGAACAGATAATAATCGAAGCTTCGGGTCTCCTCGAAAATTTCGCCGGCATCGCCGGCGACGCTGACCAGGAACTTGCCGTCGGCGCCGAGATCGACCGGCCGCTCCACCATGCGCAGGTTCTGCCCCTCCGGACCGTCGACATAAGCGAGGCGAATGCCGGCCGCGGTCAGCTCGACGCCGCGCTCCTCGAGCTTCGGCAGCTTCTTGTCCCAGAGCGAACGGGAGGCGCGCACCTCGGCCTTCTCGGAGTCGGTGCGGGTGATCTGCCAATACCAGCCCGACAGCGGCAGCTCGAACAGCGGCTCCCCCAGCGACTGAAACTGACGGTCGGGCGGCTCGTCGGGGGTGGCGACCTCCGCGATCAGGGTGCGGAGATAGAGGTTGAGCCTGCGGTCGAAGGCGCGTTCGGTCGCATCATTATAGACCGAGGACAGCACCACGCCGGTAATGGCCAGGATCGCCACCACCCAGACGGTCGCAGAGAGGAAGAGCCGGGTAGCAAGCGAATTGCGGTGCATCCTTAAGCTTAAGAACCCGTGGTTGGCGGCGTCAACAGATAGCCTAACCCACGAACGGTCTGGATGATATCCACTTCAAGCTTTTTGCGGATACGGCCGACAAAGACTTCAATCGTGTTGGAGTCGCGGTCGAAATCCTGATCGTAGAGATGCTCGACCAGTTCGGTCCGCGAGACCACGCGCCCCGTGTGGTGCATCAGATAGGCCAGGAGCCGGTATTCGTGCGAGGTCATCTTGACCGGATTGCCGGACACGCTGACGCGGCCGGTGCGCGTATCCAGCGACACCGGTCCGCAGGTCAGTTCGGACTGGGCGTGGCCGGCGGTGCGGCGCAGCAGCGCGCGGATGCGCGCCAGGATTTCTTCGAGGTGAAACGGCTTGGCGACATAGTCGTCGGCGCCGGCGTCGAACCCCTGAACCTTGTCGCTCCAGCGGTCGCGCGCGGTGAGGATCAAGACCGGCATGCCGCGTCCGTTGCGGCGCCACGCCTCGAGCACCGAGATGCCATCCATTTTCGGCAGGCCGATATCGAGCACCACG
>WNFD01001504.1_pt1 | contig 23588 bp, 18 predicted proteins | sample 5400491 | NCBI WGS metagenome assembly WNFD01 (sample SAMN13153343, study PRJNA577476) | soil metagenome | isolation source: 120 cm saprolite under Douglas fir tree site 2 hole 2 replicate 2 | place: USA:California | collected 2015-04-18
AAATGCGGAGCGGCAGCGGTGTGGGCGTGCGCGTGCATATGCCAGCGCCCGCGCACGTAGCGCCAGATTACGGCGGCGCCGAGCAGGATCAGCAAACCGGCCACGAGGAGCTCGGCCGCCGGCCAGAATCTGTCCGGCAGTCGCACCCTGAGCGCGATGATCAGCAGCGCCACGGCACCCACGGTAACCGTGTGCCCCAGCCCCCAGATCAGCCCCAGCCGGGCCGCGCCCCACAGCCGGGCGGCAGGTCTCGTGGCCAGGGTCGAGACCGCCGCAAGGTGGTCTGGCTCAAACGCATGCCGGAATCCCAGCAGGCCACCGATGGCCAGAACCGCTACAATTGAAGGCGCCATTTTGAGCCCCAATCTAACTACAACCTTTTGACCCGCTTGCATATCCAACTCCTTGCATGCCCAGACAGGTGCTCGAGGACACTCTGACTGCTGACTCGATTGCGGCCGATTCGGCACTCGCGGCAAGCGGGGATGCCAGTGCGTACGAGCGCTTGTACCGGAGCCACGTTGCCCGGGTCCATACGCTGGTGCGGCGCATGCTCGACGCCGATGAAGCCGATGACGTCACGCAGGATGTCTTCATCCGAGCCTGGCAAAAGCTGTCGACGTTCCGCGGTGAGTCGGCGTTCGGGACATGGCTGCACCGGCTGGCGGTGAACGTGGTCCTGGCCCGGCGCAAGCACGTCGGGATCGAGCGCGGCCGCTTCATCAATGACGACGAACCGCTGGAAAAGGTAACGGGACGGTCAGAGACGCCGGAGTTGTCGATGGATTTCGAGCAAGCGCTGGCCAGTCTTCCTCAAGGAGCACGGCAGGTGTTCGTATTGCACGATGTGGAGGGGTATCGCCACGAAGAAATCGCGCGCATGCTTGGCGTCGTGCCAGGCACATCGAAATCGCAGCTGCATCATGCGCGGATGGCGCTGCGGAGGCACTTGGAACGATGAACGATCAGTGGACGAACCGGCTTTCGGAATACATCGACGGCGAGCTCGATAGCACGGAGCGCACCGCGATCGAAGCCCACCTTGCGACCTGCGGTCGCTGCTACGCGACGCTCGGCGAGCTGCGCCAGGTAGTCGTGCGCGCGAAGACCCTGCAGGACACGCCGCCCGCGACCGATCTGTGGCCCGACATTCGCGCCCGGCTGACCCAGGGTAGTGAGACCCGGCGCCATGCGCCGGGCGCGCGCCGGTTCAGCTTCTCCGTCCCGCAGCTGCTCGCCGCGAGTATCGCGCTGGTGCTGCTGTCGGGTGGCGGTGTTTGGCTCGCCGTGCAGCAGGGGCCGACGAAGACCGCCGCCGAGCCTCCAGTCATGACGCAATCTTCAACCGCCAGGGTTGCCAGTTGGACGGGCTCCACCGACATCGCCATCGGCGAGCTGGAGGCCGCGCTGACGCAGAATGAAAAGCGGCTCGACTCGACGACCGTGCGCATCGTGCGGAAAAACCTGGCCATCATCAATCGGGCGATCGCCGAGGCGCGCATTGCGCTGCGGAACGACCCCGGCAACGCGTACCTGAACCTCCATCTCGCCGACACGATGCGGCGCAAGGTGGAGCTGCTGCGGCGTGTGAATGACATGGCCGCGGCCCGGTCCTAGGAGGAACAGACATGTTTGCAACGCTGGCCGCCGCGATGCTGGTCGCGCTGGCATCGCAAAGACAAACCGATACGACCTTCGCCGTGCCGGCCGGCGCCAGCCTTTCGGTCAACAATTTCGGGGGCGGGATCACCGTCCACGGGTGGAGCGAGAATCGCGTCAAAGTGCACGCCGAAACCGGCCGCCGGGGACGGGTCGAAGTCTCGCTGGTCGGGAACACGGTGGTCGTCAAGGCGAGTAGTCGGGAAGGCGCTCCGTCGGTGATGGATTTCGACATTACCGTCCCCCAGTCCATGGCCCTCAGCCTGAGCGGCACCTATGCCGACATCACGGTCGATGGCGTGCAGGGACCGATCAGCGCCGAGACAGTGAATGGCGAAGTCAATGTGCGCGGCGGCAAAGGCAACATCACGCTGCACTCGATCCAGGGCACCGTGACACTCGCGGACGCCTCGGGACGTATCGAGGTGAACTCCGTTAACGAAGACGTCGAGCTGACCAACGTCAGCGGTGAAATCAAGCTCGAAACCACAAATGGCAGCGTGATGATGACGGGAATTCAGTCATCGAGTGTCGATGCCGGGACGATCAATGGAGACGTGGTCTACGAGGGGACCGTCAAGGATGGCGGATCTTACAGCTTCGCGTCGCACAACGGGGACATCTCGGTCTCCATACCGGAGGGCGCCAACGTCACCGTGACGACGGCGACGGCGAACGGCGACATCGAGGCGTGCTTTGCCCTCCCGCTCACCAGCACGACGGGGAAGCATCGCAAGACGTTCAAGATCGGATCGGGGAGCGCGCGCATGGAGTTGGAGTCGTTCCAGGGTGACATCCAGATGTGCCGTCCCCAGGAGATGCGGGATCGGATCAATCGCAAACACAAACATAAGAACGAAAACGAGAACAACAACGATTCCGATTCCAGCATGCATTTCGACTTTGGCAGCGTGAGCGCGTACGCAACGCGATACGCTGCCCGGTACGCACCCAAGTACGCGGCGCAGTATGCCGCGCAGTACGCCCCCAGATACGCGCGCCAATACGCGAGGGCCTACAGTCGGACATACGCGGACACCTACAAGTGGCAGCGTTCGACAAAGCACTAACCGGGGAGATTCGATGCGAACCGTCTTGATCGCCAGCGCGCTGTCCCTCGGCGCACTCACCAGCGCGACTGCGCAGGACTTCAACTGGCATGGCCGGCTTGCCGCCGGTAAGCGGCTGGAAGTGAAGGGTGTGAACGGCGACGTGCGGGCGGTGCTGGCCAGCGGCGCCGAGGCGGTCGTGAACGCGCGCAAGCTTGCGCGCCGCTCCGACCCGGACGAGGTGAAGATCGAAGTCGTGGAATCGGACGAGGGCGTTACGATCTGTGCCGTCTACCCCACGCCACCGCGCGCGCGACACGAGAACATCTGCGAGCCGGGTGACCACTGGAGCTCCAGCACCGAAAACAATGACGTGACGGTTGACTTCGAGGTGCAGGTCCCCGCGGGCATCGAGTTCAACGGCCAGACCGTGAACGGCGAGATGTCGGCGGAAGGGCTGAAAGGCGACGTGCGCGCGAGCAGCGTGAACGGCAGCGTGCGGGTTTCCACGACCGGCCTCGCCGAGGCCTCCACGGTGAACGGCTCGGTGACGGCGGAGATGGGCCGCGCCAATTGGACGAACGTGCTCGAGTTCAGCACCGTGAACGGCGGGATCACGCTGACGTTGCCCCCGAAGCTCGACACCGACGTCCAGGCCAAGACGGTCAACGGCGAGATCGAATCGGATTATCCGCTCACGATTACCGGCCGATTCGGGCCGCGGCGCCTGCGGGGCACGATCGGCGCGGGCGGGCGGTCGTTGAATCTGAGCACGGTGAATGGGGAGATCAGATTGAGGAAGGGCACAGATTAGGCACAGCCGGCAGTCTTTCGGTACCTAATTCATAACGCCCCAAGCCCACCTTAGCGCCTCTTTCACGAGGGGCTTTTGGTGTTGCGGGAAATTCTCGCCCGCACGACGCAGATCGAGAGTCTCCGCGAGCTGTTCGGCGCGCTGGGCTACGAAGCGGCCTGGGAGCCCGTGCCGGTACGCGCGTGGCTGGGCGAGACGACGAACATCGATCGAGCCGCGCTGATCGCGCGACACGGCGCGTTTCGAGTCTTTGCGCTCGCAGCTTCCACCCCCGAGGAGGCCGCGCGCGCCGCGGCACGGCGACTGTCCGCCGGCGCGGAGCGCGGGCTGGCGTGTGCGCTCGGCGGTGAGCCACTGCGGCTGGTCTGCGCAGCCGGCCCGGTGGGACTCCGCTTGGCCACGATCTCCCTCGCCAATCCCACCGGCTCGGCGCTGGCAACGCTCGAACGGCTCGCCCCGGCGAAGGGAGAGTCGGCGCTGGCGCTCTCGTTACGGATCGGCGAGGTGCTGGCGAGTGAAGGCATCACGCCACGGTTCTTTCGTGCGTTCCGGCGTACGCTGGATCGCCTGACCGAGCGGTTAGCCGCCCCGCGCTCGCGTGTGGATCGTCACGCGCTCGCGCTCACGGCACTCACGCGCGTGCTCTTCCTCTATTTCATCCAGTCGAAGGGTTGGTTGAACGGCGATACGAGATATGTGGCGCGCTTACTCGATCGGGCGCTCGCTGCCCGGCGCCACTTTCATCGCTCCTTCCTGCACGCGCTCTGTTTTGGCGCGTTGAATCGGCCGCCGCCGGAGCGAGGCGCAGCGGCGCGCGCGTTGGGCAAGATCCCATTCCTCAATGGTGGGCTGTTCGAGCCGTCGACGCTGGAGCGGCAGCACGGCCCGGCCATTTGGGGCAACAGCGACTGGCGTGACGCGTTCGATGATTTGTTCGAGCGATTCCACTTCTCCGTCCGCGAGCACGACACCGGCGAGTTCATCGCTCCCGACATGCTCGGCCGTGTGTTTGAAGGCGTGATGGATCCCGACGAGCGTCGCGCGAGCGGCACCTACTACACGCCCGCGTCTCTCGTGCGCGAGATCGTGCGGGCCGGGCTCGAAGCCGCTCTTACCCATCGACTCGGTGTTGCTCCAACGGCGGCTGCACGGTGGGTGCACGACGGCATTGCTCCGCGTCCCGCTCCGGACCTGCGCGGGCTCACCGTACTCGATCCGGCGGCGGGATCAGGTGCCTTTCTTCTGGGCGCGCTCGATGAGCTGGTGGGTCTGCGGCGCGCCGCCGGCGAAGGGCCAACCCTGGCCGTGAAACGCGACGTTCTCGCCCGGTCGCTGTTCGGCGTCGATCTGACCCCGACGGCGGTGCGGCTCACCGAGCTGCGATTGTGGCTGGCACTCGTGGCCGAGGAGGACGGTGCCGACATGACCCAGATAGCACCTCTGCCGAACCTCGATGGGCATGTGCTTCAGGGCGACGCGCTCCTCGATCCCGTGATGCTGGCGGCCTCACTTGGCGGCCGCGCCTTTCGGGGAGGCACCGCCGAGGTACGCAGGCTCGCCGTCGCGCGCCGCATGCACTTCCTCCTCGCGGGCGGAGAAAAGCGTGCGGCGCAGATGGAGTTACGCCGCGCAGAAACGGCACTCGCGCGGACGCTCCTGAACGATGGCTGCGCAACGCTCGAATCGGCGATCGCCGAGCTACTCAGCGCGGCGCGGAATCGCGACCTGTTTGGCAGGACTCGGGGACTGAACCTGGAACAGCGGCTGCGGCTCGCGCGCCTGCGGCAGAGCCTGCGAGAGCTGCGGGCGGCGCAACGCAAGCTGCGGCAGGAAGGCGCCGCTCCCTTCTTTTCCTTCGAGTCCCACTTCGCGGATGTGATGCTGCAGGGTGGGTTCGACCTGGTAACTGGAAATCCGCCGTGGGTGCGCGCGGAGCGCTTATCGCCGCGCGTGCGCGAAACACTCGCGACGCGATACGCCTGCTGGCATCCCGCGGCAACTCGTGGATTCGCGCATCAGCCCGATCTCGCGGTTGCGTTCACCGAGCGCGCGTTCGAGCTGGCGCGACCGGGCGGCGTCGTCGCGCTGCTCGTTCCGGCAAAGCTCGCAACCAGCGGCTACGCCGAGCCGCTGCGCCAGCGGCTGGCGCACAACACGCGCATCGAGCGCGCCTTCCCAGTACCCGAGCGTGTGGCGCAGACGTTTGGCGCAGCCGTTTACCCGATGGTGCTGGTGGCCGCGCGGGCGGATCCGTCTGGGTTAGAGCTGACAAGCACCGCCCTGGGGGCAAAGTCGACGGCGCCCGCCGTTCCCCAGCGGCGGCTTCAGAACGATGGTCCCTGGATTCTCACGCCCGGAGCGGAACGCATCAGCCGGCGGCTCCGCGCCGAATTCCCCACCGTCGGTGATCGCTGGTCGCCGCAGCTCGGCGTGAAGACGGGCGCCGATGATCTCTTCGTACTCGATCGGGAATGTCCCGGAACGCGACCAGCGATCCGGGGGCGCGACATTGCCGCGTGGTGCTGCCGTCCACGCCGCTACCTACTCTGGACGCACGGAACCGACGGCCTGCCGCTCGCGCGACTGCCGAGCGAGCTCACGGCGCGGCTGTCCCATCACGAGGACCGATTGCGCCGGCGGGCCGACTACAAAGCCGGGCCACCGTGGCAGCTGTTCCGCACCGGCCTCGGATTCGCGGCGCATCGGGTGGTGTGGCCCGATCTCGGCCGTCGCCTCGCGGCAGCGGTGCCGGCCGCGGAGCTGGTCCCGCTCAACACCGTCTACGGCATCGCGACGCGCGATGCGGCCGACGCGGCCGCCCTGGCGGCGCTGTTCAATTCCCGCTGGCTCACCGGTCTCGCGCGCCTCGTCGCCGATCCCGCGCGCGGCGGCTTCCGGCGCTTCAATGCACGCGTCGTGCGCGGCTTACCGGTGCCGGCGAGCGAGTCGGCGGTGTGGGCGGCGCTCGCACGTTGTGGCCAGCACTGCGAACCCGCTGACGACCTCATCGCTGATGCCTTCCAACTCGATGGCGCCGACCGCCGCGCGCTGGCCGCGGATTCTCTCTGAGCACCTCGTTCCGGTGCCGGAACCCCTCGCCGTCGCCCTCGCGCCGGCGGGGGGGGCGGGGGGGGCGCGGGAGGCGCCGCCGCGCGACGTCGTCAGCAGCGCGGCGCGGGCGTTGCTCGACTGCGCTCCGCTGGCGCCAAACAGTTGGCCACCGTGGCTCGCATCACATCAAGTCCCCGCCGCCGAGCGACTGACCACAATCATCGCGCGCCATGGTGGCGCGCTGCTCGCGGACGATGTGGGCTTGGGCAAGTCATACATCGCGCTCGCGGTTGCGCTCGCGCGTCGCGAGCCCTTCACGCTCGTCGTCCCCGCTGTTCTCGTGCCCCAATGGCGGACGCTGTTGGACCGATTCGGCGTTCAAGATACCTCGATCATCACACACGAATCTCTCAGCGTGTCGACCGTCAGACCGTCCGGCCGTCCGACCGTCATCGTCGACGAAGCCCACCGGTTCCGCAATCCTGACACGAACCGATATCGTGCCCTGGCTCGCCTCGTCGTCGGGAGCCGCGTGTTGCTGATCACCGCGACACCCATCCACAATTGTGTCGCCGATTTGCTGCATCTGCTCCGGTTGTTCCTCCGGGATCATGCCCTCGCCGCGCTCGGCGTTCCCTCGTTGCGGAACGCCGCGCGGCGTGAAGCCGACCGGTCGCTGGCTCCTGCGGCGGTGGCGCGAGTCATCGTGGCGCGCTCGCGCGAGCGCGTGCAGACTGGCTACGACGGCGGACCGGTGAGCATGGTGTTTCCACGATCGACGACCGAAGCGCTGCGCGCCGGTCCCGGATCGGATGCGCTGATCTCGGATCTTGTCGCTGGTGTCGCGCAGTTACGCGCGGGCGGCGGGGCGGCTCCGCTGCTGCGTCTAATGCTGTTGCGACGGCTGGGGTCGAGTCTCTCCGCCTTCAGAGTCGCGCTTACGCGCCACGACGCTTACCTCGACCTCGCGACTCGCGCCGCGGCGGAGGGGCGCGCGCTGACGCCGCGAGAGTTTCAGCGCTGTTTTCCGCGCGCCGCAGAGTCGGACATTCAGCTCGTTCTGTTTCCACTGTTGCTCGATCAAGGAGCAGGTGGTCCAGGTCCATTCGCGGACGATCGCCGCATTCTCTCGCGACTGCGCGGGCTGCTAGCGCGCCCGTCCACAGGCGATCCCAAGGCTGACGCGCTGGAACGCCTGCTCGCAGAACGGTCCGTCAAAACGATCGTCTTTACCGACGCGCAACCCACCGCGCGATACCTCTTGCAGCGGCTGCGTCATCGACGTGTCGCCGCGGTGTTCGGACACGCCGGCCGCTTCGCGTCCGGGGAGGCGCCCCGGCAGGAGGTGCTGCGCGCCTTCGCGCCCCGGGCGCAGGGTGGCTCGTATCCGGTCGCCGCCCTCGAGACCGATGTGCTGATCGCTACCGACTTGTTGAGCGAAGGGCTCAATCTTCAGGACGCCGAGTGCGTCGTGCACTACGACTTGCCCTGGAGCCCCGCGCGTCTGGCGCAGCGCGTCGGCCGGATCGACCGGCTCGGCTCGTCGCACGATTCGATCACGACGGTCACATTCCTGCCGCCCCCGCCACTGGCTCGTGCACTCGCGATCGAGGAGCGGCTGGCAACGAAGGTCGGGGCGCAGCAAGTCGCCGGCACCAACGGCCGCCTGGACTGGTGCGACCAACTGGCGACGCTCGCGTCATCACCATGCAACGCACCGGTTGGCTCTTGCGCGGCAGTTGTGGGAGAACAGCCCTGCACTGTTCTCGTGGTCCGAATCGCGAAGCTTGTCGAAGCCATCGTTGTCGAAGGAGAAACGGCGCGGACGAATCCGGCTGCTGCGACCCGGATTCTCGCCGCTGCTGGTGCGGCCGAGCCCGTTGCCGTCGATCGCCAAATCGTACAAACGGCCATTGACGCGGCTGCCCCGCTGATCAGATCCCGACTCGCGGCGGTTCAGGACGCGCGCTGGCGTGCCAGCGACCGGGATCGCTTCGCCCGGCGTCTCATTCCCTGGGTGCTCTCGGCCGCGCGCCGCGCGGCGCGCCGTGGCGATGGGGAGCAGCTCCGCGCCCTCGATGCGTTGGTCTCACGTCTGGCGGCGGGAATGACGGCGGGTGAAGAGCTGCTGATGGAGGACCTACTGTCGCGGCCACAGCCGCTGTTAGTGCAAGACCTGCTGGCGTGGCATCACGCTCTACCATCCGCCGACCCGGGAGACCCAGCTATCGAGGTTGAGCTCGTTGCCGCGCTGATGGTTGTTGGACTGTAGATTCCCCGTGTGACTCTCAACACGTTCCTGTTCGATCTCGATGGTACGATCATCGACTCCATCGAGCTGATCCTGCGCTCCTACCGTCACACGATGGCGCTGCACCGCTGCAACGAGCCGATGCCGCCGGACGACCTGTGGATCAAAGGCCTGGGCACACCGCTGTGGGCGCAGTTTGGGCAGATCACGGATGACAAGGAAGAGATCGAGCGGATGGTGCAGACCTACCGCACCTACAACCTGACGCACCATGATGCTCTCGTGAAGCCGTATGAGGGAGTCGTCGACGAAATACGACGGCTCAAGCAATACGGCAAAAAACTTGGCCTCGTGACGAGCAAGCTGCGCGATGGCGCCATGCGCGGGCTCCGGATTTCGGGGCTGGACCAGGCGTTCGATATCGTGCTCGGCTGCGACGACGTCACACACTCCAAGCCGCATCCGGAGCCCGTCTTGAAAGCGATCGACGAATTGGCGACGCCGGGTGAGAGCACCGTCTTCGTGGGGGACTCGCGACACGACATGGAATCGGGTCGCGCCGCCGGTGTGAAGACAGCTGCGGTACTCTGGGGCCCGTTCGACCGCTCGGACCTCGAAGATCTCGCGCCCGATTACTGGCTGGAGAAACCCGAGGACTTGCGCGAGCTTTACGAACCATGAGCCCGAAATTCGTCCCGTTCGAGCTGGAACGGTGGCAGAGCACCTGGGAAAACCGGGTGCGCTTCAATCTCTCCGAGTCCGGCGTGCACCCCCTCTCGATTCACGAGCTGCTCGGCTTGGCCGGCGCCTCGGCGCTGCCGCTGCTCGAGGTGCGCCTCGGGTACGCCCAGTCGAACGGCAGCGATCAGCTGCGCGAGCGCATCGCCGCGCTCTACCCCGGTGCGTCGCCCGATCAGATCCTCGTCACGACCGGCAGCTCGGAAGCGAACTTCGTGACCTGCTGGCGTCTGCTCGAACCCGGCGACAAGGTCGCCGTGATGATGCCGAATTACCTCCAGACCTGGGGACTGGCGCAGAACTTCGGCGCCCAGGCGAAGGCCTTTCAGCTGCACGAAAAGGAAGGGTGGGAGCCTTACGCCGAGGAGATTCGCACCGCGATCGCGCCCGGCACCAAGCTCATTGTCATCACCAATCCGCATAACCCTACCGGCCACGTGCTCGGCGACGCGGCGCGCAAGGTGATCCTCGAGCGCGCGGCGGAGGTGGGAGCGTGGATCCTGGCGGATGAGGTCTATCAGGGCGCCGAACGCGACGGCAAGACGACCGAATCCTTCTGGGGTAGTGGCTACAACAAAGTCATCATCGTGAACGGTCTGTCGAAAGCGTACGGCCTCCCGGGACTGCGCATCGGCTGGATCGTCGCACAGCCTGGGTTCAGTCAGGAGGTCTGGGCTCGCCACGACTACACGACGATCGGGCCGTCGGGCGCGTCGGATCACCTCGCCGCCGTCGCACTCGAACCGCTGGTGCGCGAAAAGCTGATCGAGCGCACGCGGCGCATCCTGCACGCGAACTATCCGGTGATGGAAGCGTGGCTCAAGACATTCGGTGACACCTTCACCTGGCATCCACCGCACGCCGGGGCGATTTGTTGGGCGCGCTACCGCGGCGCCATTCCCGCCCCGGAAGTGGTCGAGAAGCTGCGCGCGCAGCACAGCGTGCTGCTCTGCCCGGGTGATCACTTCGGGATGCCCGGATTCCTGCGCTTCGGGTTCGGCGGCGATTTGAAGCACTTCCAGGAAGCGTTGGCCGAGACGGAGCGCGGCCTGCGGAGGCTGTTCTCCGACTGAAAGTCATTTCCGCTCGAGGCATTTCGAGACAAGATCCCCCTCGGTGTGGCGATCGCGGCCGTGGAGCGCGGTTTCCGCGCACTCGGCCTCGGCGACGCGACGCTGCCCGATCCGATGGTTGTCGAGCTGCACGACCTCAATGCGGAAGTCCATGTGAAGGGCGCGCACCTCAAAGGCGCGCGCCACGTCGTGCTCAAGCTCGCGACGGGCTGGTACACGAATCGCGAGCGCGGCCTTCCTTCGGGCGATGGACTCTTCCTGCTGCTCGACGCGACCACTGGTGCGCCTGCCCTGCTCCTCGCCGAGCATGGATATCTCACCGATCTGCGAACCGCGGCCGCTGTCGGGCTCACGCTCAAGTACTTTGCGCCGAAAGATGCGCGTGACGCGCTGCTCGTCGGTGCGGGTGCAATCGGACGCCTTGCGGCCCGCGCGATCGTCGCCCAGCTGCCAATCGAGCGGCTGACAGTGTGGAACCGGACGGCGGCGCGGGGGGAAGCGCTGGTGAACGACCTCGAAAGTGGCGGCGTTGTGAAGGCACGGATCGCGCAGGCGCTCGAGCCGGAGGTGCGGCGCCATCGGGTGATCGTCACGGCCACGGCGAGCACGACACCGTTGATCAAAGCCGCGTGGGTTGCCAAAGGGACGCATATCACGTCGGTTGGCACCGGCAGTCCGGAGAGAGTCGAGCTCGAGCCGGAGCTCTTGAAAAAGGCGGACAAGGTCGTGCTTAAACCCGAGCAGGTGTACGGGGAGCTGGGCGATCTCGCCGCTGGACGCCTCCCGGGGCGCGAGCAGGAAGGTGAGATTACGATTGCGGACCTAACGGGCGTCGGTGTGCAAGATGCCGCGATCGCGGCTGTCGTAGTGGAGGCACTCGGCTTATGACGACCAAACAAAGAGAACAAGAGCGGGAATCATCAGTCATTCGCGCGCCGCACGACGGCAGCGAAGTCGGCGTGGTGTCGCTCGCTGGGCCGGAGGAAGTGCGGGCCGCGCTCGACGCTAATGTGGCGGCGACACGCGCCTGTCGCGACCTGCCCGCGTATGCTCGCGCCGCCGCATTGCGCAAGATCGCCGACGGGCTGGAAGCGGCGCGCGCGGAGTTCGCCCGGACGTTGGCGCTCGAGGCGGGCAAGCCGATCGCGCAGGCCAAGACCGAGATCGATCGCGCGATCTTCGTGTTCCGCGACGGTGCGGAAGAAGCCACAAGGATTGACGGTGCAGTGCTGCCTGCCGACGTCGTTCCCTGGGGCAAGGGCCGCATCGCCATCACGCGCCGCTTCCCGCTGTCGCCGATCGCCGGGATCACACCGTTCAACTTCCCGATACTCCTCGCGGCCCACAAAATCGCCCCCACCATGGCGTGCGGCGCGACGATCACCCTGAAACCGCCGCCTCAGGATCCGCTCACAACGCTCCGCCTCGGCGATCTCGTCAAGGCATCCGGCTATCCGGACGGCGCGGTGAACATCGTTCCCTGTCATGTGGAAGTCGCGCAGATCCTCATCGAGGACCCGCGCGTGCGATTGATCACCTTCACAGGAAGTGCCAAAGCCGGCTGGGCGATCCGTGCCAAGGCTGGCAGTAAACGTGTGCTGCTCGAGCTGGGCGGCAACGCCGCTGTCATCGTCGAGCCGGACGCAGACCTCACGTGGGCCGCCGCGCGCTGCGCCATCGGCGGGTTTACCTACGCGGGCCAGTCGTGCATCTCGACGCAGCGCATTTACGTGCACGAGCGCGTCTACCAGGCATTTCTCGACTTGCTGCTCGAGAAGGTGAAACAGCTCAAGGTCGGTGACGTGCTCGATGATCACACCGACGTCGGGCCGATGATTTCTCTGGAGGCCGCCGAGCGCGTCGAGCGCTGGATCAAGGAGGCCACCTCGGCTGGCGCGGAAATCGCGCTGGGCGGCAAACGCAGCGGCGTCTTCCTGGAGCCCACCGTGCTGCTGCACACCAGCGCCGACATGAAGGTCAACTCCGAAGAAGTGTTCGCACCGCTCGTGACGGTGACGCCGTACCGCGACGTGAGCGATGCCATCGCCTGGGCGAACGCGTCTCCCTACGGACTACAGGCGGGGGTGTTCACGACGAACGTGCAAACCATGTTCCGGCTGCACGCCGAGCTGGACGTCGGCGCCGTCAATGGCAACGATATCCCCGGATTTCGTATCGACCGGCTGCCGTACGGCGGCGCCAAGGCATCCGGCCTGGGCCGCGAAGGTGTGCGCTACGCCATCGAGGAGATGACCGAGCTACGCGTGCTCACGCTAAAGCTCGACTGAGTCTAGACGATCGCCCGCAGTAGCAGATAAGACAGCCCGGCGATGCCCGCGGCAGCCGGGATCGTTGCGACCCATGCCCACACAATCCGGCCCGCGACACCCCACCGAACTGCCGAGAAGCGCTGCGCCGCCCCGACGCCGGTGATCGCGCCGGTGATCGTATGCGTGGTGCTCACGGGGATGCCGAAATAGGACGAGATGAACAGCGTGATCGCCCCGCTCGTCTCCGCGCAGAACCCCCCGAACGGCGTCAGCTTCGTGATCCGCTGGCCCATCGTTTTCACGATGCGCCAGCCACCCGCCATCGTGCCCAGCCCAATCGCGGCGTGCGCGGCGAGAATGACCCACGTCGGAATCTTATCGGCGTTAGTGAGGTGAAACACCTGAATCGGGAAGTTCACGAAGAGGGCCTGGCTGGAGACCAGTAACGCCACGACGATACCCATCGTTTTCTGCGCGTCGTTCGTTCCGTGGCCCAGCGAGTAGGCCGCCGCGGAGACGAGCTGCAGGACCCTGAACGATTTGTCGACTCGTCGGGGCAGTGATCGTCGCAATGCCCACGACAACGCCACCGTAAGCGCCAGCGCCAGCACGAATCCCAGCACCGGCGCGACCACGATGAACACCAGCGTCTTGGTCCAACCACTGGCGATGATCGCCGAAAAGCCGGACTTGGCGACCGCGGCGCCCGCGTAGCCGCCGATCAACGCGTGCGACGACGAGGTCGGCAGTCCCAGCCACCAGGTCACGAGGTCCCAGATGATCGCCCCGAGTAGGCCCCCCAGCACGACGGTCGAATCGACGACGCTGAGATCGATCAGGCCTTTGCCGACGGTCTTCGCGATCGCGGTGCCGAACACGAACGCCGCCACGAAGTTCCAGAACGCCGCCCATACCACCGCGGCGCTCGGCGAGAGCACGCGCGTCGACACGACGGTGGCAATCGAGTTGGCCGCGTCGTGAAACCCATTGATAAAATCGAAGATGAGGGCGACGACCAGAATCGCCAGAACGAACCAGACGGAGGCTGCCATCAGGCGTGCTTGATCGTGATGGACTCGACCACGTTCGCGACGTCTTCGGCCTGGTCGAGCGTGCCCTCCAGATTGTCGTAAATCTCCTTCCACTTGATCAGCTCGATGGCGTCCCGCTCCTTCTCGAACAGCTGGCCCAGCGCCTCGTGATAGATCGCGTCGCCTTCTTCCTCTAGCTGTTTCGCCTCGACGCAATACTTCATGACGTCATCGCCCTTCTTCAGCCGGCTGACCGCTTCCAGCAGCACGCCCATCATCCGCTGCAGCACTTCGACGATCCGCAGCACGCCCTGGGGCGGTACGCCGAGGCGGAAGATCTGCGCGCGGCGCGCGGTGCCGTCCATCGCGTCCATCACGTCATCCAGATCGGAGGCGAGCTGGTGAATGTCTTCACGGTCGAGCGGCGTGATGAAGGTGCGGTCGAGACGGTTGACGACTTCGTGCGTCACCTGATCGGCTTCGTGCTCCAGCCGCTTGAGCGCCTCGATGTGCGGCGTGCGGCGGTCGGGGGGAGCTTCGAACAGTTTCCGCAGGAAGTCCGCGGCTTCTTTGTTGCGGTTGGCCACTTCGGTGAAGAGGTCGAAGAATTCCTCTTCTCGCGGCAGGAGGCGCACGATTCCTCACAGGGCGGTGGGTGGCGAAAGATAGCGGCCCTCGGAAACGACCACTAGGTTATCGCCATGACTGCTACCCCCACCCCCGTACAGCCTCCGCGGGTCGAGTTCGTCCGCGCGATTTCGCGGCTCGACGCGACCGCGCTCGTCGTCGGATCGATGATCGGGTCCGGCATCTTCATCGTGTCGGCCGATATCCTGCGGCAGGTGCATTCCCCGGGCCTGCTGCTCGTCGTGTGGCTGCTCTCGGGCGTGGTGACGCTCCTCGGCGCGCTGTCGTACGGGGAGCTGGCGGCGATGTTCCCCAAGGCGGGCGGGCAGTACGTCTATCTGCGCGAGGGGATTTCGCCGCTGTTCGGCTACCTGTACGGCTGGACGCTGTTCGTCGTGATTCAGACGGGTACGATCGCGGCGGTCGCGGTTGCGTTCGCGCGCTTCACATCGGTGCTCTGGCCCGGTCTCTCCCCCGAAGTGATCTCCGGCCTCGGCACGACGCTGCATATGCCGCAGCCGATCGGCGATATCGCCGTGGGCATTTCGCCGCAACGCATCTTTGCAATCGTCTCGATCGTGCTGCTCACCTGGATCAACGTGCGCGGCGTGCGGACCGCCGCGTTCATCCAGACCACACTGACGGCGATCAAAACCGCCGCCCTAGCCGGACTGATTCTGCTGGGGATCACCATTGGGCGGAACGCCCAGGCGATTGCCGCCAACTTCGACGCGAACTTCTGGGCAGGCGGCGGTCTCACGCTCGCGATCCTGCCGGTGGTCGGCGCCGCCATGGTCGGCTCGCTGTTTTCGATGGATGCCTGGAACAACGTGGGCTTCGCATCGGGAGAGCTCAAAAACCCCGAGAAAGACTTGCCGTTCGCCATGGCAGCCGGTGTGCTGACCGTGACGACGCTGTACGTCCTCGCCAATGTCGCATACCTGGTCGTACTGCCCGCCGATGCGATCGCACACGCGCCACAGGACCGCGTGGGCACGGCGGCATTGCAGGCAATGTTCGGCGCGCCTGGCCTGTACATCATGGCCATTGCGATCATGATTTCGACGTTTGGCTGCAATAACGGCTTGATTCTGTCGGGGGCCCGCGTGTACTACGCGATGGCGCAGGACAACCTGTTCTTCAAGTCCGCGGCGTCGCTGCATCCCACCTATAGGACGCCCGCCCTGGCACTCGTCGCCCAGGCGATCTGGACCTGCGTGTTGTGCCTCTCAGGCACGTACGGCCAGCTGCTCAACTTCGTGATCTTCGCCGCCGTCATGTTCTACGCGGTCACAACCTTCGGCCTATTCCGACTGCGGCAGAAACGACCGGACATCCCGCGCCCCGTACGAGCACCGGGATTCCCCGTATTGCCTGCGTTCTACATCGGGCTGACCAGCCTGATCGCGATTGACCTCCTGGTGCAGCCGACAACCCGCACCTACGCGATGCTCGGGCTCGCCCTTGTGCTGCTCGGCGTGCCTGTGTATTACGCCTGGAGACGTTTCGCAAAGCCTGCATAGTCGGGTTGCTGAGCACGATCTTCGGGTTATATTCGGGGTGTATGCCGGTGCGCAAACCCCGGGAAGCCCCTCCCAAGACTCCTCCGTGTCCCGATTGCGGCGCCAAGACCGCTCAACAGTCGGGCTGCGTCATTTGCCTCCAATGCGGCTGGGCTCGGTGTGGCTAATCGCCAGCTGCCGCTGCTACCGGCCGATCGGCCGTCCGGCCGCCCGCCCGTCGTTCTCGACCAGCGCCTCCGCGGAACCACGTTCGTTTCGCTCACGCCCAAGCGGGTCCTCAACCCGCCCTCCGCAACGGGCATGGATTACTGGTCGCTCAACCCGTACGTCGGATGTGAGTTCGGTTGCAGCTACTGCTACGCGCGTTACACGCATCGCTACGTCGTCGAGCGCGCGCACGACGCCGGCAAGTTGACCGACGCCGAGTTCGCGGATTACCGCGGCGCACACGGTTGGGAGGCGTTCGAGAAGCGGATCTTCGTCAAGGAACACGTGGTCGGTGCGCTCGAGGTCGATCTCAAGCGCGTACCGATCGGCGAATGCATCGTCATCGGGACGGCGACCGATCCCTATCAACCCGCTGAGCGCCGTTTCCGCGTCACGCGGGCGGTGTTGCAGCGCCTGACGCGCTGCGAAGGATTGTCGTTCGGCATCATCACCAAGAGTCCGCTCATCGCGCGCGACTGCGACCTGTTGATCCGGCTGCAGGAGCGCAACGAGCTCCAGGTCCATGTGTCGCTGATTACGGCCGACGCTCGACTGGCGCGCAAGCTCGAGGCGCGCTCACCCGTCCCAGCGGCGCGACTCCGCGCCTTGCGCAAGCTGGTGGACGCGGGAGTCAACGCCGGGTTGATCGTCGCACCGGTCCTTCCCGGCATCACTGACGCCGTCGCCCATCTCGACCCACTGTTCGCCGCGGCCCGCGAAGCGGGTGCGCACTTCATTCATGCGGGGGCGTTACGGCTGTACGCCGCCGTGCGCGACCGCTTCCTGCCTCTGCTGGGCGAGCATTTTCCCGAACTCGTGCCGCGCTACCAGCGCGCATACGCCCGGCAAGCCGGTGCCCCGCGTGAATACACCCGAGCACTGACGCGTCGCATCGACAAGTTGCGGCGCAAGCATGGGTTCAAGAATCAAATCGGCATGATGGACCGCTACCGCGCCGGCCGGGTGCCGGTGCAAGGCGAGCTCGAGCTGCGCGGCAGCCTGATCTAGTCAAGAAGTCTCCGCGTCACCTTCCTGCCACATGCGCGCGACCGCTCGTATCGTGCCCGGTGCATTCCCCTCGGCCCGGTTGTTCGCCAGGATGAAGGCTTCGATCCGGCGCCGCAGCGACGTGTTGATCAACTGCAACAGGTCGCGTCGCAGAGCTGGCTGCGGTTCTTGCACGCGATCGTACGGCTGGAACTGCTTCACCGCATCGCTATAGCGGCGGCCCGGCTTCAGTAGCGCGCGCGCCACCGTGAAGTTCGTGGTGAAGGTCCACCCGAGATCGATTTGCTCGCCGATCGGCGGCATTTCCGTCCATGAGTTGAACACATGCGCCACGCCGTGCCGCTTCAAGACTTCGCCGTGAAGCGGGGTCAGGAGCTCCGGATTGCGGAGCTCCACGGCATAACGAAAGTCGCGAGGCAGCTCACCCAGAAAATCGTCCAGCTGATCGGCCCATTGCAGGGGATCGGGCAGGTCTTTGCCGCGCATAGACTGGAACTCGAACACGAAGCACCCGGCGTGATGCCGAAACACGCGACCGTACGGACCGAGTACACTGTCCTTGAACAGCGCGGGGTTCAGAAAATCGGGATTGCGCATGCCGGCCAGACCGGGCTGCGGCGCATCCTGGCCTACGTGCTTGGCGGTGATGCGATCCCACACCTTGCTCACGCACGGGAAGCCGGACGGCAACGCCCGCGCGTAGGACTCGAGCTCCTCCTCAGACGGGGGATCGTAGAACGCGCTGTCGATCCCAACGGTCCGAAACAGCGGATAGCGCGCGTATTCCTCGAGCCTCAGGGCCGGCTGCGGGCCGCGATAGTGACGGTGATAGACGTCGCCGAACCAGCCGTCGTACGTCCATGTAGACGTCCCAAATCGAATATTCGACGGGATTCGCTGGGCGAGCTCCACGACCTCAGGGCGTGGGGTCGGAAGTGCTTCAGGCCCAAAGAGATCCGCTTGAGTCATCCCCAAAGTTTACTCTTCCCGTAAGCGCTTGCGAGTGAAGTGATCTTCGGGATATATTCGGGTCCCCTTGGGGCTTTTGTCAATGTCGCGACGTCCTACGAGCTCGCTCGCTGCCTGCGTTTGGATCCCCCTCTTCCCACTCCGCTGTGAAGAGGCCCGTCATGAGGGACTGGCCGCCTACCCTACGGCGCTGCTCGCGCCCGACACCACCCGCAAACTCTGGCAGGTCTCCTCTCTTGCCCGCCACGCGGGAGCAAAGCCGGGGATGACCGTCAGTCAGGCGATTGGCCTCTGTTCCGCGCTGCGGCTCATCGAACCTGACCCGGTCCACTACGACGAGCGCTTCGCCAATCTGCTCTCAACACTCAACGAAGTGAGTCCGGTCGTCGAGCCGGCGGAGCTGGGGCTGGTTTACCTGGGCACTGACGGTTTGGAGGGAATCTTCGGAGCGCCGCAAAAGATCGTGGAAGTGATAAAGAGAATGTTGGAAGGTTGGAATGTCCGACTGGGGTGGGGTGTCGGCAAATTCACCGCCTGGGTGGCGGCGAGCCGCGCCAAGCCAGGTGAAGCGGTGATAGTCCCAGCAGGGGCGGAGGGGAAGTTTCTCGCTTCACAGCCCATTTCCGTTCTGCCTCTCGACTCCGACCCACATCGCCGTCTTCGCCAGCTCGGCATCCGCACCCTCGGCGCGCTGACGGCGATTCCCGAAGCAGCGATCACGGCGCAGTTCGGCGCCGTGGGAAGGCGATTGTGGCGACTTGCCGCCGGTCGCATCGCGGAGCCTGTCGAAGGACGCATCGCGCCCGAGCCGATCGTGGCCGCGCTCACGTTTTTCACACCGGTCGGTGAGCGCGAGCTGCTCGTGCACTCTCTCGACCAGCTGATCGGGCGGGCGCTCAAGCATCCCCGTCGCATCGGCTGGCGCGTGCACGCGGTGCGACTGCGCGCGGATCTGGAATCCGGAGATGCGGATCAGACGGATGGTAGGGGCACGACATGTCGTGCCCCTACTAATCAACGTTCGTGGCTGATCACGGCATTGTTGAAGGACCCGACCGCCGACGGCGAACGCATCGCCGCGCCGCTCAAGACTCGACTCGAACAGTCACCACCAACTGGGGCGGTCGAACGCCTCATCCTCGAGTTCACCGCGTTCGCCCCTGGAACCACCGAGCTGCAGCTGTTCGCGCGCGATGCGCAGGCCGCCGCGCGCGCGGGCCAACAGCGCGCGTTGCAGAGCGCCGCGCGCGAGATACGAATGCGCGTGAAGCGCTCTTCGCTCTACCACATCATCGAGGTGCAACCATGGTCCCGTCTGCCAGAACGCCGCTACGCACTGATCGACTACGAGCCGTAAACGAGCCGCGCGCCATCACAGTGGAATTGAATGAATCCGGTCGGATGACGGTCGGACGGCCGGACGGCCAGACGGTCGGAGAAGTCGAAGCCATTCTCGAATCGTGGCGAATCGACGATGAATGGTGGCGTCAAACAATTGCGCGCGCCTACATGGAGGTGATGCTGGAGGGTGGAAAACGCATGGTGCTATTTCAGGATCTGATCACCGGCCAATGGTTCGCGCAGATGCCCTGATGTACGCCGAGCTGCACTGCCACTCCGCCTACTCGTTCCTCGATGGAGCCTCGCCGCCGGACGAGATCCTCGCTGCAGCGCACGGGCTCGGCTACCCGGCTCTCGCGCTCACCGACAGAAACGGCATCTACGGCTCGCTCTCATTCGCACTCGCGGCGCAGCCACTCGGCATCCAGGCGATCACCGGCGCCGAGGTCACGCTCTCGGACGGCAGCCACCTGATATTGCTCGCTGAGAGCCCGCACGGGTACACGAATCTCTGCCGTCTGTTGACGGAAGCACACCTCGGTGCCGAGCGTCTCGATCCGCGGCTGCCGTTGACGGCAATCGAAGCGCGCCAGGAGGGGCTGATCATTCTCTCGGGATCGCGCCGCGACGGATTGTTGCCGCGGGCACTCGAGACTGAGGGGCTCGCCGCGGCTCGAAAATTCGCCGAGCACTGTAAAGCCGCCTTCGGACGCGACCGGTTTTTCATCGAGATTCAGCGGAATCGAGTCAGGGGGGATTTGGCTCTATCACGCGCACTGATCGACATAGCGAGCAGCTTGCAACTTGCCGTCGTGGCAACGGGGCAGGTGCATTACCACACCCGTGAGCGGCATCGGCTGCACGATGTAATGGTCGCAATCCGCCACCGGACCACCCTCGACGGCTCACATCGGGTGCGAAATCCCAACAGCGAGTTTTACCTGCGGCCACTGGAAGAAGTCGTGGTGCTGTTTCGTGACTGTCCCGATGCTGTCGCCAATACAGTGGCCATCGCCGAGCGCGCCGCGGCGTTCGATTTGACGCGCGACCTGGGATACACCTTCCCCGACTTCCGTGGGGCCGATCGCGCCCCCGCACCGCGAGTCTTGGCCGAGCTGTGCAGCGCAAGGATGCAGGAGCGTTACCCGCCGGGCTCGCTCCATCACGCCCAGGCCGTGCGCCGGCTCGACGAAGAATTGCGGCTCATCGAGCATCACAAGCTCAGCGGCTTCTTTCTCGTCTATCACGACCTCTTCGATCTCGCGCGCGACGTCGCGGCCGACATTCGGCGCGGCTCGCGCCGCGCCAGCGGCAACTTGCTGCCCGGCCGGGGACGCGGCTCCTCGGTCTCCTCCATCGTCTGCTATCTCCTCGGCCTGTCTCATATCGACCCGATCGCCAACAGGCTGTTTCTGGGCCGCTTTTTGAACGAGTCGCTCGCATCGGTGCCCGACATCGATCTCGATTTCCCGCGCGAGATCCGTGAGGAGTTGATCCGCCGCGTGTACACACGCTATGGCGCCGAGCATGCGGGCCTCGTGTGCTCCTTCCCCACGTATCGATTGCGGTCGGCCGTGCGCGAAATCGGCAAGGCACTCGACTTGCCGTTGGGCGAGATCGAGCTCGTCGCAAAACTGTCGGACGGCCGGGCGGACGGACTGTCGGACGAGCTGGAGCACCTTCCCGGTTTTGCCGGCCGCAAAGATGCGCCGCTCTGGAAGGAGCTGTGCCAGCTCGCCCATGAGATCCGCGGGCTGCCGCGCCACGTCTCGCAGCATCCGGGGGGAATGGTGATTTCGTCGCGGCCGCTCGTGGAGCTGGTCCCGCTCGAGCGCGCCGCGATGGAAGACCGCGTCGTCTGCCAGTGGGACAAGGATTCCTGCGACGACGCGCGCTTCATCAAAATCGATTTCCTCGCGCTCGGCATGCTGTCGCTCGTGGAGGATTGCGTCGAGCTGATCGCGCGCCGCACCGGAACGCCGCCCGATCTCTCACGCATCGACTTCGAGGATCCCGCGATCTATGACCGCATTTGCGCCGGCGACACGATCGGGCTGTTTCAGATCGAGAGCCGCGCGCAGATTCAGATGATCCGGCGTAGCCGGCCGCGCAATCTGGAAGATCTGGCGGTCGAAGTCGCGATTGTGCGGCCGGGACCGATCGTCGGCGGTGCGGTGAATCCCTACGTGCGCCGGCGCGAAGAGCAGCGCCGCGCGCACGCGGCCGGCAGGCCGTACGAACCGCCGGTCGATCATCCCCTGCTCCGCGAATGCCTGGCGGAAACGCTGGGGGTGATTCTCTATCAGGATCAAGTGCTGCAAGTCTGCCACGCGCTCGCCGGATTCACGACGGGACAGGCGGAAGCGTTACGGCGCGCGATGAGCCGCCGTCGGTCGCACGATCTGATGGCCGGTTTCTGGGAGGAATTCCGCACCGGTGCCCTCGCCCGTGGCGTCCCCGAGGCGACCGCCGAGAAGGTGTTCGGCCAGGTGATCGCATTCAGCGAGTTCGGATTCCCCAAGTCGCATGCCGCCGCCTTCGGACTGCTTGCGTATCAGTCGGCCTGGCTCAGGCATTATCACCCCGTCGAGTACTACGTCGCGCTCTTCAACAATCAACCGATGGGCTTCTACTCGATCGATGCGCTGGGTCGCGACGCCATGCGCAACGGCATCGAAATGCGCTTGCCGGATATCAACGTGAGCGATGTTTGGTGCACTGTGGAGGGAGCAGGGAGCGGGGAGCAGGGAGCAGTACGGATTGGGTTGGGATTCGTGCGGCATTGGAGTGAAGCAACGTCGACCGCCACCGTGGAAGAACGGGAGAAGAACGGCCCATTCAAGAGTGTGGGCGATTTCATCCGGCGCGCGCCGCCGCAGCTCAAACGCACGGCCATCGAAGCACTCATGTGGGTCGGCGGCTGCGACGGATTCGGCCTGACCAGGCGCGAATTGCTGTGGCAGGTCGGCCTCTGGCTGCCGCCCAAGGCTACCCAATCGGGCGATGGCCGCGGCCGGCGGCAGCTCGAGCTCGCGCTGAATCACCCCCATGAGCACCTGGCATTCGGCGGCCTGGCAGCCCACGAGCGGCTGCTGGCCGAGTACGCCACGCTGGGCTTCTCGGCCAGTGCGCATCCTTTGTCGTTGGTACGTAATGCTTTACCTCCTGGCCTGACACTCAATCGCGATCTCGAGAGTTTGAAGGCCGGCGTCAACTGTCAGGTGGCGGGTCTTGTCGTGGCCCGGCAGCGGCCGGAGACCGCCAAGGGGACCGTCTTCCTTTTGGTCGAAGACGAAACCGGAATGACGAACGTGATCGTGCGAACCGATGTCTACGATCGCTATCGCGCGGCCGTGCGCGGCGAGCCGTTCGTCTTGGTTCGTGGGAAGCTCGCGAAAGACGATGGGACTGTGAATGTTTTGGCTGAGGAAGTGCTGGGATTGCAGAGCGACATCAGAAAAGTCGACGCCGCACGCCACACGCCACACGCATTTACGTTCTTGCGCGCCATGCGTCGCGTCGCGCCCGATTCCAAGGACTGGGGATGAGCGCTCGAGAATCCTGCACCCTCGGCTTTCGCGTGAAATCGGGTTGGGCTGCGGCCGTGCTGATCGCGAATTCAAAAAAAGCCCCCGCAGTCGCAGTCATCGACAGCCGGGTGATCGAGCTGGCCGATCCCGACGTTATGGACTCGCGGCAACCCTATCATGCCGGCTTCGGCACGGCGCAGACCGATACTGCCAAGGTCACTCGTCTGGTGCACGGCATCGAGCGTTTCTCCCGCCGCACGATCGCGGCCTTGCTGGATGAGTACCGTGAACAGCATCGCCTGCGCAGGGCTGCGGTTGTCGTCGCCTCGCTCACGGATCCGGCCACCATTGCCAATCAACACATGCGTGCGCACGCGTCCGAAGGTCGGTTGTTCCGCACCGTTCTCGTGGACGGCCTGGAGCGCTGCGGCGTGACGGTTCGCGTGG
>WNFD01003808.1_pt1 | contig 23573 bp, 17 predicted proteins | sample 5400491 | NCBI WGS metagenome assembly WNFD01 (sample SAMN13153343, study PRJNA577476) | soil metagenome | isolation source: 120 cm saprolite under Douglas fir tree site 2 hole 2 replicate 2 | place: USA:California | collected 2015-04-18
GCGTCCGCGTTCACCAGGCCGAAGCCGGTGAACCGGTTGATCCGCTCCGGCGGCGCCGCGAAGACGGTGCCGGTGAACGTGCTTCCGTTGTCGAGGGTCACGGCGACGGTCATCCCGCGGAACCGGTCCGGATCCTCCCGCGTCGAGGCCTGGAGTGGATGGAACACGGACATGCCGAACTTGAACGCGTCGCCGGCGCCGAAGGTCCCCGCCTTGAACGTCAGGGTGAGAGTGGTCGCCGTCCGCGTGAAGGAGATGTCGCGGGCGGTGATGCCGGTCGCCGGGCCCACGTGGAACCGGTTGACCATCCCGCTCCAGGTCAAGCCGATCCTCGAGGTGTCGAAGACCACGGACTTGATGGTCCGCGAAGCGAACGGCTGCACCGCCAGGCCGAAGTACCGGTTCCAGCGGGTCCAGTCGCCGTTGGCGGAGAAGGCGACCGGTCCGGCGAAGGCGGCGGCCCAGCTGCGATCGTTCGGCAAGGAGATGGGCGTGGCCGTCCGCTGCAGCGTCCGGTACACCTTGTCCGGGTGGATCCGGCCCCGTCCGCCCGCCGCCTGGATGACCAGCGCAGCCACTGCAGCCGCGTCGGCCGCCGCGGCGCTGGTGCCAAAGAAGTTCGGGGCCCCGGTTCCATCTGGATCCGTCAACGAGAGCGGACCAGGGGGAAAGAACGTCGTGTCCACGCCGTCCGCGGCCGTGACCTGCGGGGTGAAGCGCACCTCCGGTTCCTCGAGGCGGTCGCCGTTCTTGTCGAAGAAGATGGTCGCCGGGCCGGGCGAGCTGAAGTCCTCGGGGAAGTGGGGGGTAGAATAGAACGCGGCTGCCACCCCCTGGGCGCCACGCGCCGCCGCGTGACCCCAGATGGACGACGCGCCCTCGCCCACGAACGGCGCCAGCCCGTTGATGACGACGTGCTTGATGTGGCGGGCCGGCCCGTCGTTCATCTTGCCGATGAGGAGCTGGTAGTCGCTCGCGTTGGCGCCGCCGTGGATCTCCTTCGGGTGCGGCACGATCGCCGCCAGCTCGATGGCGGCGTCCACGTTGGCCGCGGTGTTGTCGTCGTGCGTGTAGAAGACCGTCTTGCCGTGGTCCGGATCCATGAAGTTCCCGGCCGCGTCGAAGACGTAGATGTTGTAGTCGGTCCGGACCTTGCCCAGGAAGAACGGCTCGTCCCACTGGAAGTCGATGATGTTGTCGCCCGCGGTGGTGATCAGCTGGGCGATGGTGGGCGAGAGGCCGTGGCCGAAGTTGTGGAAGCTCTTCGGCCGCAACCTGGCCGGGATCTGGTCGAGCTTGACGTTCTCCCGCCCCGCCGCGACCAGCGCCTGCGCCTCGGCGAACGGCACCGGACGGTAATCGGCCTCGTAGGCCTCCATGCCGTTGTTCATCGCCGAGGAGAAGTACGCGGCGCCATCCTTGTTCACCGCGTCCGCCGCCTGCGCCACGATCCCGTCCGAGAACATGGGCTCGTCGAAGTAGATGACGTCGTCGACGATCACGTCGGCGTGGAACTGGCTGCGCAGCGCGAGGATGTTCTCGGCGAACTGCAGCTCCCCGTTGAAGGCGCTGGCAAAGCCCAGCTTGGCGCCGGGCGCCACGTCGTGGACGAGCTGCAGCATCGCGCGGCCCTCGTCCGTGCCGGGGCCGTTCTCACTGGTGATCTCCTGCAGGACCGTCACGTCGGGCGGCAGGTCGCGCGTCTTCACGTCGTCCGCGGCGTGGATTTCGCACCCGATGTCATCCGGCTTCTTCGGGTCGGGAGGGGGGCACGCATCGTAGCTGTCGGACAGCGCGCCGACCCGTACGCCGGTGCCGTCGATGCCGCGCTTCTGCACCACGCGGGCCTTCAGCAGCGCCACCGCCTGGCTCCGCACCGATCCGGCGCTCGCGTGCGGCCGCAGCTGCGCGCGGACGTTCTGCACGCCGGGCACGGAAGCCGCGGCTCGCGCCGAACCGAGCGGGAGATATCCTTCGGCGAAGCGGGGGTCGATGCTGCTCGTCGCGGTGAGGCGGAATCCCATCGCGGAGAGCTCCGGCAAGACCGTATCGAGCGCGACGCCGTCGGCCACGTGCAGCTTCACCACGGGATCGCCGCTCCGGTTGGTCAGGTGCAGCGACAGGAGCAGCGTGAGGTCCGGATCGCCGCTCTCCCACCGTGCGACCATCTGGGAGAGGCTTCCGCCGAGGGCGCCGGGCGCAGCGGCCGCCGCCTTGGAGACGCAGAGAATCAATCCGGCGATCCCGAAGGTCGCCGCTCGACCGGGCTGCCGCATCATCTTCGCCTGCGATGGGTAGGGCTCGTCCCCCCCGGACGCTGAGTGCGCGGGAAGCCTACCGGCACCTACAGGGTTGCGGCAAGGCGCCGCCTCCAGACTGCGGCGAAGCCGGTCGCAACCTGCCGAAAAAACGGGGCCCCGGACATCATCGATGCGCGGGGCCCTGCCGATCGGAACGCTCTCTTACTGGTTCGGCCCGGCGTCCGTGAACGTGCGGATCGCCACCCAGAGCGGCGCCGCGACTGCGCCGCCGTTCGAGGGCGTCACGGTGAGGCGGCCGAAGTACTGGCCGCTCGCAGCGCTCTTGGCCGCATCGACGGTCACGTTGAGCGTGGCGGACTGGCCCGCGCCGAGCGTCACCGAGGACGGTGAGACCGATGCCACGACGCCCGTGCTCGCGCCGACCGTCACCGCGGCGCTCGCCGTGAAGGTCTGGCTCGCGCTGCCCACGTTCGTCAGCGTCACGGCGATCGTCTTCGACTGCCCCGACTCCGGCTCGATCTTGCGGAAGGACAGCGTGGCGGGCTCGAGCACCGCCTTGGTCGCGGTCGCTGCGGCCAGGTTGATCACGCCCCCGCCGATGTTCTGCGGGTTGGTCGTGCCCAGCCGCGCGTCGCGGGTGGCAGTGTCCACCAGCGCGCTCTTGACCATCGCGGGCGTCCAGTCAGGGTGCAGCTGCACCAGCAGCGCGGACGAGCCAGCGACGTGCGGCGTCGCCATGCTCGTGCCCTGGAACATCTCGAATCCGCCGTGCAGGACCGACGAGTACACGTTCACGCCGGGGGCGCAGACGTCGGGCTTGATATCGAGCAGGTTGGCCGGACCGCGGCTGGAGAAACCGGCGAGGAAGTTCTGGTTGTTCGTCAGGACCTCGATGATCGTCGCGCCGTTCACAGTCGCGTTCTGCCCGGCGTCCGCGCGAATCGCGGGGCGGTCGCTCAGTCCGACCATCACGCCGGAGATCGTGGGTTGGTTCGGCGTGCCGTCCTGCCCCATCGCGATCGGGTCGCCCGCCACGTTGTTCACCACCACCACGCCCACCGCCCCGGCGCTTTGCGCGTTCCGGATCTTCGTCGAGAACGTGCAGGTGCCGCGGTCGAGCACGACGATGCTGCCGGTGAAGGGAGTGCCCGTCACGGCGGCGCAGGCCCTGGTGGCGCCGGCGGAATCGGCGGGGTTGCTCCAGTTTGCCAGCGGTGCGGTGACGGCCGGGCTGAAGCGACCGAAGGCGCCGACGGCCGCGCCAAACGTCGTCGCGCCGACAGTGACCGGGATCCCGAAGAAGTGGTTGTTCGTCGAAGCGCAGGCCGTGATCGCGTCAGCGGCCTGGCCGGGACTCTCGACCGTGTTCACCCCGGGCCCGGAGTTGCCGGCCGCGATGGCAACCACCATGCCCGCCTTGGCGGCGCGGTTGCTGGCAACGGTGAGCTGGTCCTTGAAGCCGTTGATGCCGCCGCCGAGGCTCATGTTGATCACGTCCATGCCGTCCTTGACGGCGTCCTCGATTGCCTGCGCGATGTCGTGCGACGTCGCGTTCCCCGTCTGCCCAGGGAACACATTGTAGTTGCCGAGGAACGCCTTGGGGGCGACGCCGGTGAGGCCGCTCACCGCGGGAGTGGTGGCGGTTGCCGGCGCAGTCGTGCCGTTCACGCCCGCAATCGTCCCCGAAACGTGCGTTCCGTGATCCTGCAGCGCCTGCGCCGTGAAGGAGCCCGGCTTCCCAGTGAAGTAGACGCGCGCGACGATCACCTTCCTGCTGGTGAACTGCTGGTTGCCCGGATCGAACTTGGGAAACCCCGCCGGCGGCGTGAGCGAGTTGTCGGTCAGGAACGGGTGGGTCTGGTCGATGCCGGTGTCGAGCACGCCGATCTTGATGCCCGCGCCTGCGTTCGCGACTCCTCCGACCGCCGTCCAGGCGGCCGAGGCGTTGATCACGCCGACCGAGCGATTCATGGTGGGCGCGTAGGTCAGGCTCGGCTCGACGGAGGTAACGCCGGGGCCGGCGCGCAGAGAATCGAAGCTTGCGCCGTTCAACTGGACTCCGAAGCCGTTCAGGACCGTGTCGTACTCGCGCAGCACCTGGGCGGGCGAGTTGGTCGCCTTCAGCCACTGCTTGAAGTCGTTCCGCGCCTGCGCGAGCGCCGCCTGGTAGCGGCCGTTCGCGCCGTTGTTGAAGTCGATCTTGCCGTTCTTCGCGCGAGCGGCGCCGGGCCAGTCGGCCAGAGGCGGATCCGAGAGGGTCACGATCGCGTAGCCGTCCGCGATTCCAGTGGCGGGTGGACGCCCGTCGGCGTTGTTCACGACGGCGTGCGCAGCCATCGCGGCGGCGAACAAGACAGCGAGGAATGCGTTCAGAGAACGCTGGCGCATTTGAGAGCCCCCTTGCAGTGTGGGAGCGGCTTTGTCCGACAAAGGCCGGGGTCTCGTCAAGTCGCACCACAGCGGCCCACGGGCACCCCTCCGCTGCCGCGAAAGCGCCGCCGCCCTCGAGGAGCGGAAGCGCCGAAGCTCCGCTGCGATTTCGCGTACTTGCGGCGGCCGCCCCCTGCCCGGCTACAGCCCGCGCAGCGCAGCGCGCGCGCGCCCAAGCGCGAGGCCGAACCGCCCGTCCGGAGACTCGAACCAGCGCTCCGGCGAGAAGCCGGATTCGTCCAGCAGCCGCAGCACCTGGTCACGCGTGAACCGGCGAGAGATCTCGGTGCGGATCCCTTCGCTCCGCGCGAGCTTCAGCCGGCCGCCGATCCGGCCCAGGTCGACGTCGAGCGCATCGCGCGCCACGAGCCACATCTCGATCCGGGCCACCGCGTTCACGTTGCGCAGGATGTTGCGGTTGAACTCCGCAGTCACGCCCGCCGAGTCGTTGTACGCGGCGTGGATGACGGCGGGCTCGGCTACGAGATTTGCCCCGAGAAGGAGCAGGTCTCCCGGGGCGAGGTGGCTGCGCACGCGGACCAAGAGGCCGATCGCGTCGGGGTCCTCGTCGTTGCCGATCGTGCCGCCGAGGAAGAGCGCCAGCCGCGGACCGCCGCCGGCAGCGGGCGGCAGCCGCAGCTCCTGCGTGTAGTCGGCGAGGACCTCGTCGACGGGGATCTCCGGGCGCGCCTGGGCGAGCAGCTCGCGCGTGCGCGCCAGCGCGTGCGCGGAGATGTCCACGGCGACGTAGCGCGGGCTGCCGCCCAGCCGCAGCGCCGCGTCGAGGAGCGCCACCGTCTTCGAGGCGGCCCCGCTGCCCAGCTCCACCATCTCCGACAGCCGCGCGCCGCCGGCAGCCTCGACGATCGGGCCGGCCTGCTCCAGCAGCAAGGCGCGCTCGGTCCGGGTCGGGTAGTACTCCGGGAGGCGGGTGATCTGCTCGAACAGCGCCGAGCCCCGGTCGTCGTACAGGTACTTGCAGGGGACCTCGCGCGGGGTCCGCTGGAGCGCCTCGCGGAGCTCGTCGAGCGCGGCAGCCTCCGCATCGGTGCTCACCAGGGTCGCCGTCCGGGCCGGCCGGCCTCCGCCGCCCTGCGCCTGCTCGAATCGCCGCATCTACAGCCCTCCCGCGCAGCGCACGCCGGCGGGGATCTCCCGGAACCCCGGTTCGTACCAGTTGCGGAAGCTTGGACGCTTGAGGCGCGGATGCGTTGCCCAGCTGCCGCCGCGAACCACCTTGTGGGTGCCGAACCAGGGCGTGGAATAGGCCTCGTACGGATAGGCCCGGAATCCGTCGTACGGCTCGAACCAGCTCGAGGTCCACTCCCAGACCTGGCCGCATCCGGGCAGGCCGGCGCGGCGCGCGGCCTCCCACTCGGCCTCGGTCGGCAGCCGCGCCCCGCGCCAGCGCGCGTACGCGTCCGCCTCGAACCAGGAGATGCAGCTCACCGGGTGATGGAGCGGGGCGTCGGGCCATCCCAGCGGCTTTTCGACCGCGTTCGCGGCGCGCCAGCGCCAGCCCTCCGGAGTCCAGAAGCGCTCCTCGCCATAGCCGCCCGCCTCGACGAAGTCGCCGAACTCGCGCACCGTGACCGGGACAGCGTCGATCCAGAACGGCTCCAGCCGGACCCGATGCGCCGGGCGCTCGTTGTCGTACGCTTCCGGGGCATCGTCGCTGCCGATGGACGCCGACGCGCCGCCGGGGAACTGGAGACGCGCGGGCTCGCGCACCTCGGCCAGCAGGGCTCCGCGCTGCAGGCGGCCGTGGAACAGCGCCGCGATGACCTGCACGTGCTCCGCGTGCTGCAGCTCGTGCTGGGCGAGGTGGCGGACGAGGAAGTCCGCCGGCAGGCCATCGATCACCGGCGCCGACTGCGTGCGCAGCCGCTCCCGGACCCTCTCCAGGACCTCCGCGAGCCAGGCCCGCAGCTCTTCCGGCGCCGGAAGCTCCACGCGAGCGGTCTTCGTCGTTTGCGTCGGATCGAAGAATCCCCCGAACCGCTCGCCCGCCCCTTCGCCCGGCAGCAGCCATCGCGCTTGCATCGCCGCGACGTGGCCCAGGTGCCAACCCACCGGGCTGTAGGCGGGCGACGGGCGCTCGGCCCACCGCTCGGCCGGCAGGCGGGCCATCGCCTTGAGCAGGAACGCGCGCGCCTCCACGAGCTGGGCGGCCGGCCCCTCTCCTCTCGCACCCTGCGGAAAGGTCACGACAAGGCCTCCACTCGCGGTTCGCTCCCCCTCCGCGCCACCGCGAGGTGGCCCGCCGGGACCTCCCGGAAGCGTGCGATGCCCTGCGCGTCTGGCCAGAGAGGTTCCGACGCCATGCACCAACCTAGCTCGCGACCGCCGGACGGACCACCCGCGGAATACAGACTCGCGGGCGCCAGGCCGATCGCATGCCGTGCCCCGACCAGCACCTCGCCGTCGCTGGCCAGGAGCGTCGCCACGGCCGTGGAGCTCGTTTGCGAACAGATGCGCTGCAAGCGCTGCAGCGCGGACCGCACGGCGTCCGGCAGCGAGGCCGCGCCCCGATCGAGCGCGTCGAGCACCAGCGCGAACAGCCCCTCCGAGTCGCTGCCGCCCTGCACCGCTTGGTACGCCGCGTCTCCGAGCCCCTCGCGAAGCAGGCGCGCGGGCCCGCTCTGCCAGCCCGTGACGAACCCGTTGTGGAGGAAGGCGACGCGTCCCCGCGCGAACGGCTGCACGCAGCCCAGCTCGTAAGGGATCCCCGGCGTCGCGCTGCGCACCGCCGCGAGCGCGGCCGTGGCGTGCAGCCGGTCGCATACCAGCGGTAGATTCGGATCCGCCCAGATGGGCTGCGGGCTCCTGTACAGCGCCGGCTCGGGACGGCCGTCGCCGAGCCAGAGCGCCGCGCCCCAGCCGTCGGCGTTCACCGTGCCGCTCGTCATCTCGCGCGGCCGGTAGCTCTGCGCGTAGAGCGAGTGCGGCGGCTTTTGCACGAGCTCCGCCGGGGTCAGCGGCGGCCCGATGTATCCCACCATTCGGCACATGCCAGGCAAGGCTGCCCCGAGGAGCGGGCGGGCGCAAGTCACTCGGGCGGAGCCGGCCGGAGCCAGGAGACCGCGATCGCCACCGCCAGGATGCCCCCGATGATCGCCAGGGACGTGCCGGTGGGCAGGTGCACCCACCGGTAGAACAGCATTTTCAGCCCTACGAACAAGAGGATGGCGGCCAGCCCGGGCTTGAGGTACCGCACCCGCGCCAGGGCGCCGCGCACCACGAAGTAGAGCGCCCGGAGCCCGAGGAGCGCGCAGACGTTGCTGGAGAAGACCAGGAAGGAGTCGTCGGTCACCGCGAACACGGCCGGGATCGAGTCCAGCGCGAAGACGAGGTCCGCGGTCTCCGCGGCGACCAGCGCGAGGAGCAGCGGAGTCGCGTACAGCCGCCCCTCCTTGCGGACGAGGAATTGGGGTCCTTCGATGGCGTCGATCATCGGCATGTGCTTGCGCACGAACCGGACCACCGGGTTGTCCGCCGGGGAGCGCTCCTCCTCGTCGCGGTGGAGCGCGATCTTGGCCGCCGTGTAGACGAGGATGGCGCCGAAGATCGCGATGACCCAGCGGAAGCGGTGGACCAGCGCCACCCCGGCGAGGATCAGCCCGCCCCGCAGGATCAGGGCCCCCAGCACCCCCCAGAACAGCACCCGGTGCTGGTACTCCGGCGGGATGGCGAAGCTCTGGAAGAGCAGCACGAACACGAAGAGGTTGTCGACCGAGAGGGACTTCTCCAGCAGGTAGCCGGCGAAGAACTCCAGGCCCGCCTCGTCGCCGTACCGCAACCAGAGCCAGGCGCCGAACGCCAGCGAGAGCACGATCCAGAAGACGCTCCAGCCGATCGCCTCGCGGAAGCGCTCCCCGTGGCCGCGCCGCGAGGAGAGGTAGAGATCCAGGCCGAGCAGCACCAGCACGCCGGCGAGGAAGCCCACCCACAGCTCGGGCGAGTCGATGTTCACCGCTCCGGCGTCGGCGTGCTGTGGATTCACGCGCGCTCACCCCGACCGCGAGGAGTGGAGCGGCTCTTCTGGCGGAGGACGAGGCGCACCGGGACGTGGAGCTGGAAACGTTCGCGGAACCGGTTCACCAGGAACCTCCGGTAGGCCTCGTCCACGGCTTGAGGCCGGTTGCACTGGATGGCGATGCTGATCGGCCGGACTCCGACCTGCACCGCGTAGGAGAAGCGCACCGGGTATCCGCGCCAGAGTGGAGCGGGATGCTCGTCCTGCGTGCGCTGCACCCAGTCGTTCAGCTCGGGCGTCTTGAGGCGCGTCGCCGCCTGGTCGTGCAGCTCGGCGGCGAGGTCGAGGATGCGCTGCACGCGCGTCCCTTCCAGCGCGCTGACGAACACGAGCGGGGCGTAGCCGACGTGCTGCAAGTGCCGGGCGGCTTCCTCGCGCAGCCGCTTCGCCTCGCCTTCCTTGTCGCGCACCAGGTCCCACTTGTTCACCGCCAGGATCACCGCGCGGCCGCGCTCCTCCGCCTGCGCCGCGATCCGCGCGTCCTGCTCGACGCCGAGCTGCGTGGCGTCCGTGAGCACCACCACCACGTCGGCGCGCTCCACCGCGCGGAGCGCGCGCTGGGCGCTGAACACCTCCACTTTGTCGGTCACCTGCCGCTTCTTGCGCAGACCCGCGGTGTCCACCAGGACGAAGGTGCGCCCTCCGTGACGGGTCGACTCCTCCACGGCATCGCGGGTGGTGCCGGGCATGGCGGCAGCGACGAAGCGCTCCTCCCCGAGCAGCCGGTTGAGCAGCGTGGACTTGCCCACGTTGGGACGTCCGACGACTGCCAGGCGCACGGGCCCGCCGGGACGCGCCTCGGGCCCTTCCTCCGGCTGCGCGTCTTCCTCCTCCGAGCGCGGCGGCAGCTCCTCGACCGCGGCGTCGAGCAGCTCCGACACGCCGCGGCCGTGCTCGGCGCTCAAGGGGAAGACGTCGAAGCCGAGCGAGTGCAGCTCGCCCAGGTCCAGGGCCTCGGCGCGGCGGGTGGAATCGACCTTGTTGGCGGCGAGCAGCACGGGCTTGCCGCCCTTGCGGAGCAGCGCCGCCAGCTCCCGGTCGGCGCCGGCGAGCCCCTGCTCCGCGTCGACCACCAGCACGAGCACGTCGGCCTCGCGGATCGCGGCGTCGGCCTGCTCGCGGACGGCGCGCACGAGCTGCTCCTCGGCCTTGGGCGTGAACCCGCCCGTGTCCACCACCCGGAAGCGGCGGCCGGCGTGATCGGCCTCGGCGTACTGCCGGTCGCGCGTCACTCCCGGCGTGTCCTCCACGATGGCGAGCCGCCGGCCCACGATGCGGTTGAAGAGCCTCGATTTGCCCACGTTGGGCCGTCCCACCAGGGCCACGAGCGGGAGCATCCGCTTACGCGCTCACCACCGCGAGCCGCGTGCGCGGAGCGGGCGGCGCCGGGTGAGGGGTGGCGTCGATCACCGCGACCTGGGCTCCGACCAGCGCGACGAGCCCGGCCCGCTCGACGCGGACGCGGACCAGGTCGCCCACCGCCGAGGCCCCGGCGAAATGGACGGTCCAGTTCTCCCGGGATCGGCCGAAACGCTCCCCGTGGACCCCCGGCTGCGTGCGGGCGCTCTCCACCAGCACCTCCACCTCGCCGCCCGTGCGCGACCGGTGGCGCGCCAGCGTGCGCGCCTGCTGGAGCCGCTGCACCTCCTCGAGGCGGCGGGTGGCGACCGGGCGCGGGACCTCCAGCCACTCCGGGCTGCGCTGCGCCGCCGCGCGCTCCCGGGAAAGCCGCAGCGCAGCCGCGGTGTGCGGGCGCTCGCTGAACACGAAGCTGAAGAGGTTGTCGTAGGGGACGCGGCGCAAGAGCGCGAGCGTCCGCCCGTGCTCTTCCTCCGTCTCGCCAGGGAAGCCGCAGATGATGTCGCTCGTCAGCGCGACCTGCGGGCAGGCGGCGAGCAGGCCCGCCACGCGGTCCTCGTACTCGGCGACCGTGTAGCGCCGCCGCATGCGCTCGAGCACCGTATCCGCGCCGTGCTGCACCGGCAGGTGGAAGTGAGGCATGAGCTTCTCCACCTCGCGGAAGCAGCCGACCAGCTCCGGCGAGAGGTCCATCGGATGGCTGGTGGTGAAGCGGATGCGCCGCAGGTCCGGCACCGCGGCGACGCGGCGGATGAGCTGCGCGAAGCTGCACCCGCCCGAGTAGGAATTCACGTTCTGCCCGATCAGGGTGACCTCGCGGACGCCCACCGCGGCCAGCGCCGCGACCTCGCGCAAGATGTCGCCGTAGGGCCGGGACACCTCGCGCCCGCGCGTGTGCGGCACCACGCAGAAGCTGCAGACGTTGTCGCAGCCCTTCGTGGCGGTGACGAACGCGGTGGCCTTGCCTCGCGCGCCCTCCGGGTCGGCCTGCGGAAACACGTACTCCTCGGACGGGACCCAGCCGGTCTCGACCCCTCCCTGCTCCGCCAGCTCGGCGATGCGCGCGATCTGGTCCGGGCCGAGCACGAAGTCGACGTACGGAGCCCGCTCGAGGAGCCCCTCCTTCTCTTGCTGCGCCACGCAGCCGGCCACCCCGATGCGCGCGCCCCGCTGGGCCTTCACCATCCGGTAGCGGCCCAACGCGGAGTAGAGCTTGTCCTCGGCCTTCTCGCGGATGGCGCAGGTGTTGAGGAGCACCAGGTCCGCGCTCTCGGCGGCCTCCGCCGGGAGCCAGCCGGCCCGGAGGAGGGACTCGCCCATGCGGGCGGAGTCGTGCTCGTTCATCTGGCAGCCGAAGGTGTGGATGAAGTAGCGCTTCTTCACGGCCGGAGGGGATATGTCAGAGGCACTTTGACCCGTCAATGCAATCAGGCAGCGGTTGACGCGGCGCCCGTTCCTGGGCCACGCTCCGCCCCCGCTCGGGAGCAGCGCCCGTCCGCCCGGAGGAGCCAAATGCGTTTTCTTCTCGCCGCCACGGCCTGCATCGCACTCGCTGCCCGCGCCGAAGGCATCGACCGCGACAGCCTGCTCAGCGAGGCGCCCGCCGTCCCGGCCAAGGGGACGGTGCGGGTCAGCGGCATCACCACCGGCACCAGCGACGAGATGGGCGTGAACGGCACCAAGGGGCAGGCCAACATCTCCGGGACCATCCAGTGGGCTCCGGTGGAGAACCTGGCCGGCGACGTCGGGATGTACTGGCAGGTCGGCGCGAACGGGCCGTCGGCGCGGGTGCGGTACCAGATCCTCTCGCAGTCGCGCGCAGGGCTGGACCTGTCGGCCGGCGCCCGCTTCAAGACGGTGGGCTTCCATCCGGACCAGGGCGAGGTCGAGTTCCTGCTGCTCGCCGGGCGCCGGTTCGGGAACGTGGAGCTGGTGCTCAACGCGGTGTTCGGCGTCGAGACCGGCGGCGAGAACGGCAAGGACGTCGAGGGCAAGGCATTCGCGGGCTACCGATTCAGCGAGGACCTGCGCGCCGGCCTCGACGGCCGCCTGCAAGCCAAGGTCGAGGACGAGGGCGCCACCCCCGTCGGCGCTCCCCCGAAGACCGGCCGCGACTACGACCTGACCGCGGGGCCGGCGGTGTCGTGGATCGTGGCCCGCAACCTGGGCACCCTCCTGCACAACTTCCAGGTACAGGGCCTGGTCGGGGTCGCACAGCCGAAGCGCACCGACACGACCTCCGCGGTCGGCATCGTGTCGGCCAGCATCGACTTCTAGCGCACGAGTTTCGCCGCGGCGCGCTCAACGATGCGGCGGCGCTCGTCGTCGATCCCGCGCCGCGCCGCCGAGACGGATTGGACCAGCTCGGGATCGGCGCTGCGCGGCGAGCCGGCTTGAAACGGCGGCGCCGGGTCGTACTCCATCCCGAGCTGGATGGCCTGCGCCACCTTCTCTCCGCGCAGCTCGGCGGCCAGGCGCAGGCCGAAGTCGATCCCGGCGGTCACGCCGCCGCCGGTCGCGCGGTTGCGGTCGATGACCACGCGCTCCTGGACCGGCGTGGCGCCGAACGCCGCCAGCAGATCGAGGCTGAGCCAGTGCGTGGTCGCGCGGTACCCGCGCAGGAGCCCGGCCGCGCCCAGTACCAGCGCCCCGGTACACACGGACGTGACCCAGGCCGCGCGCTCCGCCTGCGCCCGCAAGAACCGGAGCAGCGCCTCGTCTTCCATCGCGGCGTTCACGCCGGGGCCTCCGGGCACGCAGAGGACGTCGAGCTGGGGCGCATCGGAAGGCCCCACGTCGGGAGTCAGCCGCAGCCCGGTGTCGCTGCGCGCCTCGCCGCGGCCGACGAGCAGCACCTGCGCGTCGGGGAGCCGCGCGAACACCTCGTACGGCCCGGTCAGGTCGAGCTGGGTGAGGCGGGGAAAGAGCAAGAAGCCGATGCGCGTCGTCATCGCTCCTCCCCATAGCCGGCGCGGCGCAGGCCGCGCGAGGTCTGGGTCCAGTCCTTCTCCACCTTGACGTGCAATTGCAAGAACACCTTGCAGCCGAGGAGCTTCTCGATCTGCTGGCGCGCCTTGGTGCCGATCTCCTTGAGGCGCGCGCCGCCGCGACCGATCAGGATCGCCTTCTGGCTGTCGCGCTCGACCAGCACCGTCGCCGAGATGCGGGTGAGCCCGCGCGGCCCGACGGCGCGCTCGGACTCGTCGAACTCCTCGACCACCACCGCCGCGCTGTAGGGGACCTCCTGCTCGGTCTGGTGCAGGATCTGCTCGCGGACGAGCTCGGCGGACAGGTCACGCTCGGGCACGTCGGTCCACTGGTCCTCGGGGAACAGCGGCGGCCCTTCGGGCAGATGGCGCGCCACCGCGTCGAGCAGCCCCTCCACGTTCTCGCCCGTGAGCGCCGAGAGCGGGTACACCTCGGTCCAGTCGTGCTCGCGCCGCCAGCGGTCGATGAGCGGCAAGAGCTGCGCCCGCGGCAGCGCGTCGATCTTGTTGATCACCAGCAGCGTGGGCTTCCTCGCCGCCTTCACCTGCTCGAGGGCCTTGCGCATGGCCGCGTCGATGCCCGGGCTCCCCGCCTCGATGAGGAACAGCGCCGCGTCCGCCTCGTCCAGCGTCTGCAACGCCTGTTGCACCATCCGCGCGTTCAGGCCTCCGCGCGCGGCGTGGAGGCCGGGGGTGTCAAGCAGGGCCACCTGGGCCCCGGGCAGCGTGACCACGCCCAGGATGCGCGAGCGCGTGGTCTGCGGCTTGGGCGAGACGATGGCCAGCTTCTGCCCGAGCAATCGGTTGAGCAGCGTGCTCTTGCCGACGTTCGGGCGGCCGACGATGGCCGCGAAGCCCGCTCGGTGCGGTCCCGGCGGCGCGGCCTGCGGCAACTCAGGGCGCCTTCTCGCTGCGCACGATCTCCACGTGCTGCAGCGCCACTTGCGCGTTCCCGGCGCGGGCGATCTTGGGCACCAGCTCGAACCCCTTCACCACCTCGCCGAAGATGGTGTGGCGGTTGTTGAGGTGCGGCGTCGGCACCTCGGTGATGAAGAACTGCGAGCCGTTGGTGTTCGGTCCCGCATTCGCCATCGCCAGCAGGCCCGGCTTGTCGAAGTGGCGCCCGCTCTGGAACTCGTCCTTGAAGCGGTAGCCGGGATCCCCGGTGCCGGTGCCCAGCGGATCCCCGCCCTGGATCATGAAGTTGGGGATGACGCGGTGGAAGACCGTCCCGTCGTACAGCTTCGCGTGGGTCTTGGCGCGCGTGCGCGGGTCGGTCCACTCCTTGGCGCCGGTCGCGAGGCCGACGAAGTTGGCGACGGTCTCCGGGGCGTCCTTCTCCAGGAGCCGGACGGTGATGTTGCCCTGGCTGGTCTGGAAGATGGCGTAGAGGTCGCCCTTCCCCTGCGGCATGCCGCTGCTCGGATTGGCCATGGTGGTGTCCTGTGCTTTCCCTTCGGGTTGACCCACCGGCTTCACCGCCGCGGCGGTGGGCTGCTTCGGTTTCGGGGCGTTCGTCTCGGCTCTCGCGCCGTCCTTGCAACCTGCGAGGGCGAGGATGGCGAGCAGGGGCAGGAAGGTTCGCATGCGCGTGTCGACTCCTGGCAAGGGCGCGGAGACTAAAACACCGGCAGGCCCGCGTCGAGCGCCGCCTTCGCGGCGGCCTGCTCGGCTTCCTTCTTGGTCCGCCCCGAGCCGCGGCCGAGGGTCGAGCCCTGGAACTGCACCTCGACCTCGAAGGTGCGCGCGTGCTGCGGACCGGGGGCGTCGAGCACCTGGTACACCGGCCCGGCGCGGTGCGCGCCTTGCAGCCTCTCCTGCAGCTCGGTCTTGTAATCGCGTCCGAGCAGGCCCGAGGTGGCCGCGTCGAACAGCGGAGCGAGCAGGCGGTCCAGCACCTCGAGCGCGCTCTGCAGGCCGCGCGACAGGTACACGGCAGCCACCACCGCCTCCAGCGCGTCGGCGAGCAGGCTCTGCTTCTCGCGTCCGCCGGTGCGCTCCTCCCCGCGGCCCAGGAGCAGGAGCTCCCCCAGGCCCAGCTCGCGCGCCACCTGCGCCAGCGACTCGGCCTTGACGATGCTCGCGCGCAGCCGGGTCAGGTCGCCCTCCGCCGCGAGCGGGTGCCGCTCGAAGCACCGCATGGAGACCGCCAGCCCGAGGACCGCGTCGCCGAGGAACTCGAGACGCTCGTTCGATTCCATCACCTCGCCGGCGAGGCGGCGCTCGTGCACGAAGCTGCCGTGCCGCAACGCCTCGAGGGCCACCTCCTGCCGCAGGGCGCCCTCGGGCAGGCCGAGCCGGGAGGTGAGCAGCGCCACTCGCTCGGGATCGGTCAGCTCGGCCATCCGGGGCGAGCCTATCCTCGCGCCGCCTCGTCCGCCACGCTGTACGGGTCCAGGTCGCGCCGCGCGATGCGCAGCGCCAGCTCGTCGATGTGCGCTCCCTGCGCGGAGAGCCGCTCCACCGCGGCGCGCAGCATGCGGTCGCGCAGGATCTCGATCAGCTCGTAGCGCGCCCGCTGGGTCTCGCGCTGCAGCAGGCCCGGGCCGGCCTTGAGCAGGTGGTAGTGCGCCTCGATGCCGTCCCACAGCGCGCCGATGCCTTCTCCCTGCGAGGCGACGCACTTCACGATCGCCACTTCGCGGTCCTTCGCCGCCAACTCCATCATCTGGCGCAGGTCGCGGACGGTGCGGTCGGCGCCCTCGCGGTCGGCCTTGTTCACGCAGAAGAGGTCCGCCACCTCCAGGATGCCGGCCTTGATCGCCTGGATGTCGTCGCCCAGCCCCGGCACCACCACCACCACCGTGGTGTGCGCCAGCCGGCAGATCTCCACCTCGTCCTGGCCGACGCCGACGGTCTCGACGATCACCACGTCCTTCCCCATCGCGTCGAGCACGCGCACGCAGTCGCCGGTGGCGCGCGACAGGCCGCCGAGCTGCCCCCGGGTGGCCAGCGAGCGGATGAACACGCCCGGGTCGAGCGCGTGGTCTTGCATGCGGATGCGGTCGCCGAGGATCGCGCCGCCGGTGAAGGGGCTGGTCGGATCCACGGCGATCACGCCGACGGTCTTCCCCAGCCGGCGGAGGTGCGCGATCAGCCGGTCCACCAGCGTGCTCTTGCCCGCGCCCGGGTTACCGGTGATGCCGATGAGCTGCGCCCGCCCGGTCGAGGGGAACAGGGCGCGCAGCTCCGCCTCCGCGGCGGGCTGCGCGTCGTCGATCAGGCGCATGAGACGGGCGGCCGCCCGCACGTCGCCCTGCAGGACGCGGTCGGCGAGGGCGCCCATCAGGCCTTCAAGAGGTCCCGCGCGATCACGAGCCGCTGCACCTCGCTCGTGCCCTCGCCGATGGTGCACAGCTTCACGTCGCGGTAGATGCGCTCCACCAGGAACTCCCGGGTGAAGCCGTACCCGCCGTGGATCTGCACGCCGTGGGCGGCGGCGCGGCAGGCGGCCTCGCTGGCGAAGAGCTTGCCCATCGAAGCCTCGGTCGTGTAGGGCCTCCCCGCGTCGCAGAGCGCCGCCGCGCGGTGCACGAGGAGGCGCGCGGCGTCCAGCTCGGTGGCCATGTCGGCCATCATCCAGCGCAGGGCCTGGAAGTCCGCGATCGGCTTGCCGAAGGCCTTGCGCTCCTTCGAATACGCGATGGATTCCTCCAGCGCACCGCGCCCGAGCCCGACGCTGAGCGCCCCGATGGTGATCCTGCCCTTGTCGAGGATCTGGAGCGTGTCGACGAACCCGTGGTCCACCTGGCCCACGCGGCTCTCGTCGGGGACGAACACGTCCTCGAGGATCAGCTCGGCGGTGTCGCTGGACCGCATGCCCAGCTTCCCGTGCAGCGGGCGCTGCGAGAAACCCTTCATCCCGCGGTCGAGGGCGAAAGCGGTGATGCCCTTCTGCCGCTTCCCGGGGCTGGTGAGGGCGAGCACCACGAAGACGTCGCCCACCGAGCCCTGGGTGATGAACATCTTCGCGCCGTTCAGCACCCAGCCCGCCCCCTTGCGGACGGCGGTGGTGCGCAGCCCCGCCGCGTCCGACCCGCTGCCGGGCTCGGTGAGGCCCCAGGCGGCGAGCTTCTTCCCGGAGGCGATGTCGGGGATGTAGCGCCGGCGCAGCTCGTCGGACCCGAACCGCAGGATGTGCGACGTGCCGAGCCCGTTGTGCGACGCGACGGTCAGCGCGAGCGACCCGTCCCAGCGGGCGATCTCTTCCACCACCAAGGCGATGCTGACCGTGTCGAGCTGGGAGCCGCCCAGCTCTTCGGGCACCGCCATCCCCAGGAGGCCCAGCTCGCCGAGCTGATCGACCACTTCGCGCGGGAACCGCTCGTCGCGGTCCCATTCCGCCGCGTGCGGCTTCACCTCGCGCACGCAGAAGTCCCGCACCATTCCGACCAGCTTGCGCTGGCTCTCCGTCGGCTCGAAATCCATCATCTCTCCTGAATTCTCCGTACCGCCTGTCGCCCCGCAAATCCACCCCAATCCATCTGCCCTCCACCCGACACCCTGTTGGCCGGGATGCGTCTACAAGCCGAACGCGGAGACGCGGAGGCGCGGAGAAATCGTTGTCGCCTCGGGATCGGTGCACGGGTGCCCGAGCGCCAGATCCAGAAAACCTCCGCGCCTCCGCGCCTCCGCGTTCGTCTCTTAGGCTAGACCGGGGTGATGGGGCGGCGTTTTGGGGGGCGGGGGCGGGAGCGGTGGGAGGCGGCGGCGAAGCGGGCCATGATCTCGGAGCGGAGGCGGTCCCCCGGCACCACCGCTTCCAGAACCTGCTCCGAGGCGAGCTTCAGGATGTCGATGTCCGCCTTGTACTCGTCGCGGAGCTTCTGCACGTAGGCCGCGCGCTCGGACTCGGGCTTCTCCTGGATCTTGTTGTAGTAGACGGCGTTCACGGCCGCCTCCGGGCCCATCACGGCGATCATCGCCTGCGGCAGGGCGATGGTGGCGTCCGGCTCGAACCCCGGCCCGCAGAAGGCGTAGAGCCCGGCTCCGTACGCCTTGCGGACCACCACGCACAGCTTGGGCACGGTCGCCTCGCTCACCGCCATGATCATCTTCGCCCCGGCGCGGATGATGCCCTCGCGCTCCACCTTGGTGCCGATCATGAAGCCCGGCACGTCGGCGAGGTACAGGAGCGGCACGCCGAACGCGTCGCACAGCCAGATGAAGCGGGCCGCCTTGTCCGCGCTGTCGACGAAGAGCACGCCCCCCTTGTGCTTCGGCTGGCTGGCCACGATGCCTACCGGCTTGCCGTCGATGCGGGCGAAGCAGGTGATCACCTCCGGCGCGAACAGCTTCTTGATCTCGAAGACGCTGTCCGCGTCCACCAGCTCGCGGATGAGCGCGAACATGTCGAAGAACTTGTTCTGGTCGGGCGGGATCAGCTCCTCGATGCGCTTGCCCGACGAGGCAGGCGGAACCGGCTTGGCCACCGGCAGCGGCGACTCGAAGTTCTCCGGAAGATAGGAGAGGTAGCGCTTGCCGGCCTCGATCGCCTCCTCTTCCGTCTTCACCAGCACGTCGCCGCAGCCCGAGACGGTGCAGTGCATGCGCGCGCCGCCCAGCTCCTCCAGCGTGACCTTCTCGCCGATCACCATCTCGGCCATGCGCGGCGAGCCCAGGTACATGGAAGCGTTCCCCTCGACCATCACCACGACGTCGCAGAAGGCGGGGATGTACGCGCCTCCCGCGGCGCTCGGTCCGAACAGCAGGCAGACCTGCGGCACCAGGCCGCTCAGCTGGCACTGCAGGTGGAAGATGCGCCCCGCCCCGCGCCGGCCCGGGAACATCTCCAGCTGGTCGGTGATCCGCGCGCCGGCGGAGTCGACCAGGTAGACCATCGGGCAGCGCAGCTTCAGCGCCTGCTCCTGGATGCGGACGATCTTCTCCACCGTGCGGCGGCCCCAGGAGCCGGCCTTCACCGTCGAGTCGTTGGCCATCAGCGCGACCAGCCGGCCGCCGATCTTCCCCAGGCCGGTGATCACGCCGTCGGCGGGTAACTCCGGGTCGGTGGCGTTCGCCAGCGATCCGTCCTCGACGAAGCTGCCCTCGTCGAGGAGCAGGCGCACGCGCTCGCGGGCGAAGAGCTTCCCTTGCTCGGCGTTCTTCTGGTGGTACTTGGGCGCCCCGCCCTTCTCGATGCGCTGCAGCTCCGCCTTGATCTTCGCGTCCGAGGACATGGCGCGCGCCTTGTAGCAGAGCGCGCCGCCCCGCGCTAACCGCGGTCGGGGGTGTCGCGGGCGGGATCGAACAGCGGGACCTGCACAACATCGCCGCGGTAGCGGATCTCGCGCAGCTCGACGATGCGGAAGCGCTCCACCGGGCGCTGCATGCCGGCCTGCACGTCGTATTCGATCCAGCGGGTGCCGATCTCGTCGTCGGTCCGGTACCACAGGTAGAGAGCGTCGGGAGTCACCTCGACGGCCGAGGCCCAGTCGTACGGCGACTCGCGCTCGAAGGCGGACTCGGGACGGTCCGGATTGAACCAGGGCGCCTGGTAGAGCCACGCCACGTTTCCATCGTGGTACCGGATGGCCAGCGCTCTGCAGCTCCCCTCCGCCCGCCCGTGGCATTCGATGGCGGCCATGTGCGACCCGTCGCAGAGGATCTCCCTGCCCTGCACCACCGGTTTGCAGGCCCCGAACCGGTGCACCCGCCCGGGCCGGGAGGAGGCGCAGCTCGTGAGCAGCGCGAACGCCCCCAGGATGGCGATCCCGTTGGCACGCATGCGCGGACCATAGCACGGCGGCCTGGCGGCGGAACGTCCGCCCGCTCGCGGCGCGCCGCGCCGCAACCTTGAGAACACCGGGCGCTGCGGTACGATCGGGCGGCATGCCCAAGAGGAAGCCGCGCGAGGGCGGCGACACTGCCGTCGCGACGGAGAAGAAGACGCGCACGGCCCGGCCGCGCCTGTGGCGCGTCCTCCTCCACAACGACGATGCAGGTGCATCATCGTGGCGCGTGCGTGGCAGGCGTGTACACTCACGAAGTGGCGGAGACCAAGGTGGCGGCGGTGGAGCAACTGGCACGGCAGGCAGAATTTCCGTTCCTCTGTACGATGGAGCGGGAGGACTAGCCGCCCCCGATGGGGCGGCGCTACGCTGATAGGCGTCGTGGAAGCGGGACGAAGAGAATGGCGCTGAGCATCACCAAGGAGCTGGAGTCGACGTTGGGCTTGGCCTTCGCGGAGGCCAAGGCGCGGCGCCACGAGCACGTCACCCTGGAGCACCTGCTCTACGCGCTGCTGCGCGACCCGGTCGCGGCCCGCATCCTGCGCGCCTGCGGAGCCAGGCTGCCGGAGCTGCGGCGCGAGCTGGAGCAGCACCTCGACGAGTCCCAGCCGTCGCTGCCGCGCGGCGCCGACCGCGAGCCCGAGCACACCCAGGCTTTCAAGCGGGTACTGGAGCGTGCCGCCCTGCAGGTCCAGTCGAGCGGCAAGGAGCAGATCGACGGCGGCAACGTGCTGGTCGCCTTCTACCGCGAGCGCGATTCGCACGCCGTCTACCTGCTGGAGCGCCAGGGGATCACCCGCCTGGACCTGCTCCGCTACATCTCCCACGGCGCGCTCAAGGTCCGCGACCCCTCGGCGATGCGGCAGTACGAGGAGGGCGAGCCGGGGAGCGATCGCGAGCAGCACGCGCACGACGACGAGGACGAGGAAGCGCCCGCCGACGATCCATTGGGCGCCTACTGCGTCGATCTGGTCGCCCGCGCCGCGGCCGGCAAGATCGACCCGCTGGTGGGCCGCGTCGCCGAGCTGGAGCGGACCATCCAGATCCTCTGCCGGCGCCGCAAGAACAACCCCATCTTCGTGGGCGAATCGGGGGTGGGAAAGACCGCCATCGCCGAGGGCCTCGCCCTGCGGCTGGCGGAGAACGGCGTCCCGGCCGTGCTCAAGGGCGCTCCCCTCTACGCGCTCGACCTGGGCGCGCTGCTCGCCGGCACCAAGTTTCGCGGCCAGTTCGAGGAGCGCCTCAAGGGCGTGGTGAAGGCGCTCGCGCAGAGGCCCGGCGCCATCCTCTTCATCGACGAGATCCACATGCTGGTCGGCGCCGGCGCGACCAGCGGCGGCTCGATGGACGCCTCGAACCTGCTCAAGCCCGCGCTGGCGGATGGGTCCTTGCGCTGCATCGGCTCCACCACCTTCCACGAGTTCAAGGCCAGCTTCGACCGCGACAAGGCGCTCGCCCGCCGCTTCCAGAAGATCGAGATCCTCGAGCCCTCGCACGACGAGTCGGTGCAGATCCTCCAGGGCCTCAAGTCCCGGTACGAGGAGCACCACGGGGTGAAGTTCAGCGAGGAGGCGCTGAAGGCGGCGGTGGAGCTGTCCGCCAAGCACCTCGTCGACCGCCACCTGCCGGACAAGGCGATCGACGTGCTCGACGAGGCCGGCTCGCTGCAGCGCATGCAGCCGCAGGACAAGCGGGTGGCGGTGATCGGTGTGCCCGAGATCGAGCAGGTGGTGGCCAAGATCGCGCGCATCCCGCCCCGCAGCGTGTCGGCGGACGACAAGATCGCGCTGAAGAGCCTCGCGCCCGAGCTGAAGAAGGTCGTCTACGGCCAGGACGCGGCGATCGAGGCGCTGTCTTCGGCCATCCTCCTCTCGCGCAGCGGCCTGGGCAGCCCGACCAAGCCCATCGGCAGCTTCCTCTTCAGCGGGCCCACCGGGGTGGGCAAGACCGAGCTGGCCCGGCAGCTCGCCCGGACCCTGGGCGTGCCGCTGATCCGCTTCGACATGTCGGAGTACATGGAGAAGCACACGGTCAGCCGGCTGATCGGCGCGCCTCCCGGCTACGTCGGGTTCGACCAGGGCGGGCTGCTCACCGACGCGATCCGCAAGTCGCCGCACGCGGTGCTGCTGCTCGACGAGATCGAGAAGGCGCACCACGACCTGTTCGACCTGCTCCTCCAGGTCATGGACCACGCCACGCTCACCGACAACAATGGCCGGGCCGCCGACTTCCGCCACGTGGTGCTGATCTTCACCACCAACGCCGGCGCGCGGGAGATGAGCTCCGCCCGGATGGGCTTCGGCGCGGGCGGGCGGCCCGACCTGGTGGTCGGCACCGGCGCGGGCGACTCGCAGGTCAGCGTGGACGGCGGGCGCGGAACGGGCGGCGCCAAGGCGGCGATCGAGCGGACCTTCAGCCCCGAGTTCCGCAACCGGCTGGACGGCTGGATCGCGTTCAGCGGCCTGCCGCGCGACGTGATCCTCCGGGTGGTCGACAAGCAGGCCGAGGAGCTGCGCGCGCAGCTCCGGGAGAAGAACGTCGAGCTGCAGCTCTCCGAGCCGGCGCGGAACTGGCTGGCCGACCACGGGTTCTCGCCCCAGTTCGGCGCCCGCCCGATGGCGCGGCTGCTGCAGCAGGTAGTCAAGAAGCCGCTCGCGGAGCGCATCCTCTTCGGCGACCTGCAGGGCGGCGGGACGGTGGTGGCCGACGTGCAGGACGACCGCATCGAGCTGCGGCTGCTGGGCGCTCAGGCCTAGCGCCCTTTCCAGCGGGGCGGGCGCTTCTCGGCGAAGGCGGCCAGCCCTTCCAGGCGGTCCTCGCTGCGCAGCGCCTTGTCGTAGTGCGCGCGCTCCCGCTCCAGGGCGGCGTCCAGCGCCAGGTCCCAGGCGTCCTCCAGCGAGGCCTTCGCAGCCGCGACGGCGACGGGTGCATTGGCGGCGATCTCGTTCCCGACGGCCACGGCGGCGGAGACCGAGTCGCCCGCGGCGCTGATGCGGTTCGCGAGTCCGATCTGCAGCGCCTCCTCGGCGTCCACCCGGCGCGCGGTCAGCACCAGGTCGCGCGCCCGCCCCAGCCCGATGAGCCGGGCGAGCCGCACCGTGCCGCCCCCGCCCGGGATGATCCCGATGCGCACCTCGGTGAGCCCCATCTGCGCGGCGGGATCGAGCACGCGCAGGTCGCAGGCCAGGGCCAGCCCCGGCGCTCCTTCAGATTCGCGCCGGCGGAGAACGCGCGGGTGCCCGCGCCCGTCACGACCACGGCGCGCACCCCGCCGTCCGCCGCCCCGCGGCGCGCCTCGCCGGCGAGCTCGGCAACCAGCGCGCGGGAGAGCACGTTCATGCGCGTCTCCCCGTCGATGGTCAGCACGCGGACGGGCCCGCGATCCTCGATGCGCAGCTCGCCCATGGTCAGGTCGACCCGGCGGGGCGTGCCTCGCCGGGAGTCCGGCGCCCGAGGGCGGCCTGGAGCCGCCGGCCGCTCAGCTTGTGCCCGATCAGCTCCTGCGCCAGGGCGCCCGCCTCGATGAGCGTCGTCAGATTTATCCCCGCGTCGATGCCCATGTCGGCGCACATGCTCGCCAGGTCCTCGGTGGCGAGGTTCCCCGCCGCCCCGGGAGCGTAGGGGCAGCCCCCGGTGCCGCCGATCGAGGTGTCGTAGGTGGTGATGCCCATCTCCAGGCCGACCAGGCAGTTGGCGAGCGCGGTGCCGTGCGTGTCGTGGAGGTGGAGCGCCAGCTCCGCGGGCCGGAACTCCTTCAGGAACAGCTCCA
>WNFD01001508.1_pt1 | contig 23568 bp, 23 predicted proteins | sample 5400491 | NCBI WGS metagenome assembly WNFD01 (sample SAMN13153343, study PRJNA577476) | soil metagenome | isolation source: 120 cm saprolite under Douglas fir tree site 2 hole 2 replicate 2 | place: USA:California | collected 2015-04-18
GAACGTGCCTTGAATCGCCCGCGGCAGAGTTATACTCAGCCTCTCTCATTCAGACTGGCGCCGGTAGCTCTGATTGATCCCGACCAAGGACACGGCCGGCCCAGACGGAGGTGCTGTGATGGCGTGGAAGCGAGAGGAGCCGCTACGGCCGACGAGTGTCCCGGTTAACCCGGCGCAGGCACCGTCCTACTCACCAGTACTGTCTGGTGGCTTTGATCTGACCCAGGGGGAGCAACAGCCCATGCACGAAGAGCTGGCGAGCATCGGAAAGAGCATCGTCATCAACGGCGAGCTGAGCGGCAGCGAGGACCTCACGGTCGAAGGCCAGGTCGATGGCAAGATCGAGCTACGGGACCACGTGCTGACGGTCGGCGCGAATGGACGCATCAAGGCGCAGGTCTCCGCCAAGGCGATCGTCGTCTTCGGTCAGGTGACGGGAAACCTGACCGCGAGCGAGAAGGTCGACATCAAGGAGAACGGGTCGGTCGACGGCGATATCGTGGCTCCCAGGGTCGCGATCGCCGATGGGTCGCACTTCCGCGGCAGCATCGACATGCAGCGCAAGGAGCAATCGAGCTCGAAGCAACCGAGCTCGGTGGAGCGGACGCTCGGAGCGTTCAGCAAGCCCGAGCCGAAGCCGTCGATGCCCCCGGCGACTTCTGTGACCAACGACCTCATCCGCGTCTGAGCCGGCGTTGAACGTCCGTCAAACCCACGACAGGCTCTCGGGGCTCGTGTCCCGTTTGAGCCGGCCACTCGCTCGACCCGACGATGGGAACGGGCGCGTCGTCGTCGAGCCGCGTCCGGCCGCGGCCGTCGCCGCCGAGCCCGTCTATTCGAGCAAGACGCTCGCGAAGTTCCTGTCCCTCGTCTTCGCGCGGCCGGCCGCCGAGCTGGTGGACCTGGGCCCGGTGATCGGCACGAACATCGCCTTCCTGGGCGAGCGCATCGGCTGCAAGATCCACGTGGAGGACGTCTACGCGGATCTCGATCGCCACGCGCAGGAAGGCGCTCTCGATCGGTTTCCGGAGTTCCTGGGTGGGCGCTTCGCGCTGCGCGACAGAAGCGTCGACGCCGTGCTGTGCTGGGATATCTTCGACTACCTCGCGCCGGCGGCGGCAAGCGTTCTCGCCGGCGAGATGAAGCGGATGCTGCGGCCGGAGGGCGTGCTACTCGGGTTCTTCGGCGCCCGTGCGTCGGACGACACGCGCTACACCAAGTACTTCATCGAGGACGAGACGCATCTTCGCCATCGCTTCTACCCCTCCGCGTGCACCCGCCGGTGGGTCCTGCAGAACCGCGACATCAACCATCTCTTTGCCGGCCTCGAGCTCTTCGATTCCCTCCTGCTGAAATCGGGCGTCCGGGAGATTCTCTTCCGGAAGCCCATCATGCGTTGATCGCGTCGGCCGTCAGCTCCGGCCGGCGAGCTTGCGTCCCTGCTCGAGCACGCCGAACGACCGCGGCGTGCTCGGCATGAGGAAGCGGTAGCCGCTCGCGATCAGGCGCTCGATGTTCTTCGCGTCCGGGTGCGGGTGGCCGCACGGGACGTTGTGGTCCTTGCAGATCTTCAGGATGCGGTCGATGGCCTCGGCCACCACGGGGTGCTCGTACTCCCTGGGGTGTCCGAGCTCCTGGCTCAGGTCCCCCTCCCCGATCAGGACCACGCCGATGCCGCGGACCTGCTCGAGGATCCGCGGCAGATTCTCGATCGCCTTCGTGTCCTCGCACTGGATGATCGCCAGGATCTCGCCCTGCGGGGCGAGCGGCCACACGTCGGCCCGCGCGTAATACTCCTGCTGCGTGAGTCCCCAGTACCGCGCCGCCCGCGTCGGGGCGTCGCCGCGGATGCCGGGCGGGTCGTAGAGAGGCGCGCCCGGCAGGCGGGGGTACCGGCAGGCGCTGACCGCGTTGCGCGCCTCTTCCACGGTGCTGACGTGCGGAAAGATGATGCCGAACACGCCGATGTCGAGCACCTGCTTGGCGATCCATTGATTCATCTCACCGCCGTTCGGCGGAATCCGTACCAGCGGCGCCACCTTCGGCGCCAGCGTCCCGCCCTGCACGAGCTGGCGCCGGTCCAGCATGTACTGGAGCGCGTCGCGTAGCACCGGCGGGCTCATGGGCGCGTGCTCCATCTCGAACGCGACGCCGTCGAAGGGTGAGCTGGCCAGCGCGGTGGCGGTCTCGATGTCCGGCGAGGCGAAGCCGACGAAGGCGGTCTTGCCCTGCTCCAGGGCCTTGATGACGCCGTTCAGGCGAGGGATCTCTGGCATGGCGCTCTCCTATCGCGAAGCCGGTAGCTTGGTCTTCAAGCGGCTGTAGAGACGGCGCGCGTTGCCCTCGAAGACCTTGCGCCGGTCCTCGTCGCTGAGCCGCAGCGCCTCGACGTAACGCTTGGTGTCGTCGTAGTAGTTCCCGGTCTCCGGGTCGATGCCCCGGACCGCGCCGACCATCTCCGACGCGAACAGGATGTTGTCGATGGGGATGACCTTGAACAGGAGGTCGATCCCGGGCTGGTGATAGACGCACGTGTCGAAGAAGACGTTGTTCAGCAAGTGGTCCTTCAGGAGCGGCTTCTTCAGATCCTGAGCGATGCCGCGGTAGCGCCCCCAGTGGTACGGGACCGCGCCGCCGCCGTGCGGGATGACGAACTTCAGGCTCGGAAAGTCCTTGAAGAGGTCGGCGGTGATGAGCTGCATGAACGCCGTGGTGTCGCCGTTGATGTAGTGGCCGCCCGTCGTGTGGAAGTTCGGGTTACAGGACATGCTGACGTGGATCATCGCCGGCACGTCGAGCTCTACCAGCTTCTCGTAGAACGGGTACCACCACTTGTCGGTCAGCGGCGGATCCTTCCAGTAGCCGCCCGATGGATCCGGGTTCAGATTGCAGCCGATGAAGCCGTACTCCTTGACGCAGCGTTCGAGCTCCGCGATGCAATTGGTCGGCGGCACGCCCGGCGTTTGCGGCAGCTGGCAGACGCCGACGAAGTTCTGGGGATAGAGCGAGCAGACGCGATGGATCAGGTCGTTGCAGACCAGAGACCAGTGCAGACTGGTCGTCGCGTTACCGATGTGATGACCCATGCCGGCCGCCCGAGGCGAAAAGATCGTGACGTCCGTGCCGCGCTCCCGCTGAAGCTTGAGCTGCGCCTTGTCGATCGACTCGCGGATCTGATCATCGCTGATGCTCAGCGTCCCCTTCACCGCGACGTGTGAGGGGTCCTTCAGGTCGGCGATCTGCTTCTGCCGGTAGGCTTCGAGCTCCTTCGGCGCGGTCGTGTAGTGGCCGTGGCAATCGATGATCATGATGCCCTCCGTCGATCGTTCAGATTCAGGCGATGAGGATCTGGTCCACTACTCCAGGTCCAGCGTGTTGCGGGCGAACATCTCCTCCGGGTCGACCTTGCGCGGCAGGATCTTCTGGTCCAGGGCGAACTGGATCACGGCCTCCAGCGCCTTGCGATTGCGGGCCACGCCGTTGGGGAGCGGGTCGTCTCCCACGATGCTGCGGCGCTGCGCCAGAACCTGGGCGTCGCCCGACAGCTGGGCGGCCGAGCCGAGCTGCTTCAGAAAGATCGCCTTCGCCTCCTTGAAGGCGGCGAACAGCCGCGGCGCCAGCGTCGCGTCGGCCTGCAGCAGGGAGTCCTTCACGACGACCGTGTGGTTGATGGGATAGATTCCGGTCTTCCGATACCACGCCGCCTCGGCCTCGCGGGGGTTGGGGATCAGCGGCTTGACGTCGGGAGAGTCGATCTGACCTGCACCGATGGCCGCCGCGAGCTCGCCCTTGACGAGCATCTCACCAAGATTCGCGCCCGGCCGCTCCAGCACGTTCGCCGGTTTCTGGTACTCCTGAACGTGCTCCTCATCGACCACGACCCAGGTCACCTTGTCGAGGTCCACGCCGTACTCCGTCGCGAGGATGCCGCGCGCCCAGACACCGGTCGTCACGGTGTAGGCGCGCACTCCGACTTTCTTGCCCTCCAGGTCTTTGGGCGACTTCACCCCGGATTTCACGTTGTAGACGATCGGCGCGTGGTGGAACTGGCGCATGACGAACACCGGAAGGGCCGTGAACGCCTTGCCGTGGGCCTTGGCGGTCAGATAGGTCGTGATGGCCATCTCGGAAACATCGAACTCGAGCGCGCGGACCATCCGCCGAAATGCGCCGACGATGGGGCTCACCTCGACGTGCTCGAGGCGAATACCCGGGGCGGTCACGGTGCCGTCCTTCAGGCCCTTCGTGTGCGCATAGGTCGCGAGCGCCGTCTTGAGGACTGTCGTTCCCGTCGCCGCCGTCATGGTGCGACGATCTTCTCTGGCGTGGGCCCGGCGAAGGCCTCGCGCAGCCCCTTCGTCGCCTCGAGCCAGTCGCAGTCACGCGGCAAGATCACGCCGCCGGAGCGATGACGATAGACCGCGGGATTGTCGACGCCTGGCGGTGTCACGGCGTTGTCGCGGAGAGCCCTGGCGGCGTTGATCACCCGTCGACGTGTCCGGATGACCATGGCGTCGGAGGTCCCGAGGTGCTCCTGCGTGCGGTCGTAGATCGGCCCCATGCTCTCCGTGACGGCCTGATCTTGTTGATGGATGCCGGCGATGCCGGTGAAGCTCTGGGTGCGCTGGGCCTCACGGTCGATCAGGTAGTCGTTGTCCTTGTTCTGGGCGAGGCGGAACTTGCCCAGCCAGTCCGGTGAGTCCGGCAGGAACTCGAAGCCGCCGGGCCGGGCGCCGGCCGCCGCGACCGCTCGGCCGCCGGCGTTGAGCCCGGCCGCGCCGCCCGCAGCCCCCGAGCCCACGCGCGAGCGGGGCGCGGTAATACTCCAGAACATGATGTGCTCGTCGTCGACGGGCACCCAGGCGCGCACAAGGACCTGCATCCCGAGGATGCCCGTCGGGATCATCGTGAAGAACGGGAACAGGAAGTGGGCGATGCGCCAGTAGTAGGTGTCCGCCTCGGCCGGGCGGTAGGCGCCGTAGGAGGTGCCGAACTCGGTGTCGACGACCTCGTACTTCGGGGCGCGGTCGGCCACGTTGTAGTAGTCGAACGTCCCCGGGGTCGTCTGCTCGGGCTTGATGGCGCCCAGGTGGAGGAACCCGAGATGGCTCGTGTCGATGTCGCCCTCGAGCCCCTGAAACCAGTTGCACTCGCGTAAGACCTTCTGCACGGCGTACTCGCCCCGGGGCAGCATGTTCGGCTCGATGTCCGGCAACGGCGGCGGCGTCTGGCGCGGCCCCATGTAGGTCCAGATGATGTCGTTGCGCTCGACGCATGGGTACGCGGTCGCGTGGATCTTCGACTTGAAGTTGCTCTCCTCCGGCTCGCTGGGCATGTCGACGCAGTGGCCTTCGCAGCTGTACTTCCAGCCATGGTAGACGCAGCGCAGGCCTTCTTCCTCGTTGCGACCGAAGAAGAGCGAGGCGCCGCGGTGCGGACAATGGTTCTGGATGAGGCCGATCTTGCCGGACGTGACGCGGAAGGCGATCAGGTTCTCGCCCATGAGCCGGACGCGGACGGGCGCACCGTCCCGCTCCGGCAGCTCGCTCGACATGAGGGCGGGTACCCAGTACTGGCGCAGCATGGCGCCGACCGGCGTGCCGGAGCCGACGCGACAGAGCAGCTCGTTGTCTTCCCTGGAAAGCATCGTGCCCTCCTTTTAGCTCCGCCTATGTTACGCCACCGTCGTCGTACGCACGTTGCCCTGGACGAGCCGGCGTACCAGCACGACCACCGCGAGGACGACGCCCGTCATCATCAGCGCCGCGACCGCCGCCTCTTCCAGGCGCCCGTTGGACCATTGGCTCAGGAAGAGCGTCGGCAACACCGTCGACTTGGCGCCGTACAGGAACGCGACCGTCGCCAGGTCGCTGAACGAGACCGTGAACTGGATCACCCATCCGGCCAAGAAGCCGTTCTTCACGAGGGGCAGCCAGATCCGCCGGAAGGTCGAGGTCCACGAGGCCTTGTGGATGCGAGCCGCCTCCTCGAGCTCGCGGCTGATCTGGATCATGCTCGAGCCCATGATCTGGGTCCCGAAGGGGAAGCCGCGCACGATGTGGGCCAGGATCATGACCGTGAGCGTGCCATAGAGGATGGCCAGAGGCGAAAGCAGCACAGCCCAGAGGATCCCGAGGCCGAGAATGAGGGACGGCACCGCCCAGGGCACCCAGGCCGCCAGATCCAGGAGCCGCCTTCCCTTGTACCGGCTCCTGGTCACCACGTACGACACCAGCGAGTAGAGGATCATCCCGAGCGTCGTGGCGACGATGCTCATCACCAGGCTGTTGGTCAGCGCCAGCCGGTTGACCCGCAACATGAGCATCCGGCGCCAGTTGTCGAGCGTGTAGCTCGCCGGGTCGAAGATGTTCAGCCCGATGAAGCGAATGAAGCTGACTTGAATCAGCATCAACGCCGGCAACACGACCGTGATGACGAAGAAGAGCACCACGAAGCCGAAGGCGACCCAGCGGAGCTTGCCGAGCGCCATCGGGCGCGCCGAGTAGCCGCGGCCGGTGACGGTCGTGTAGTCCCGCTTGCCCAGAAACCGCCAGTTCACGAGCACGAGGCCGAAGGTGATCACCAGGAGCATGACCGCCATCGTCATGCCCGTTCGGAAGTCCGGCGGGAAGATCTGCACCATGCGCTCGTAGATCTTGTTCGTGAGCACGTAGATGCCCGAGCTGGTGCCCAGGAACACTTCGGTCTCGAACGAGGAGAGCAGGCGGGTGAGCGACAGGATGAACGCGGCGAGGATCGCCGGCCGCAGGAGGGGCACCAGGATTCGCGTGATCGTCCGCCTCGGCGAGGCTCCACACATCCGCGCCGACTCTTCGAGCGCCGCGTCCATGTTGCGGAACGCGGGGACCAGGAAGATGGTCAGGAGCGTGGCCCACCCGGTGACGCTCACGAAGATCAGGCCGCCGTACGAGAAGATGTCCAGCGGCCCCGTGTCCCCCTCGAAGAACGGCAGCTGGCGCAGGAGCTGGTTCAGATACCCCTTCTGGGGGCTCAGCAGCAGGGCCCAGCCGAGCACCTTGCCCAGGAGCGGGAAGAAGAACGAGAGAATCAGCAGGAACTCGAGCCGGTCGCGGAAGGGGCAGTCCGTGCGCGCGATGATCCACGCCAGCACCACCGCGAGGGCCAGCGCGAGAACCGCTCGCACCGTGGAGAGCCAGACCGTGGTCCAGAGGATCCGCCAGACGTCCGGCTGCGCCATCACGGCGAACGAGGCCCGGATCGACTCTACGGAGATGGCCCCGGCGCGCCCGGGAGGGGCGTCTCTGAATCCGGCCAGCAACGCGGTCACGACAGGGGTCACCGTGAGCACGGCGACCGTGATCAGCAGCAGCGTCGGCAGCCAAGCCCACGCCGCCACTCGTGGCCACCCGAAGCGCCGGTCTCTACCTATCGCTGTGACGATCGACACGCTAGTGCCCCGTCCGCGAAGTTCTGCTAACGATCACGCTCCACCGGAGGCGACGGGCGGGTGCGGTAGGGGGCGACGGGATCCGTTCCCGCCTCGCCCGATGCGGACGCAATGCGCCCGGATGGAGCCCAGCCGCAACCGAGCAGCGAGCGCGTGCCGCGTGGTCCCGTCGCCCCCTACCGCACCCGCCCGTCGCCTCCGCCTGCAGCGAAGCCTTAACATGAGGTCTGGGACGGAGTACTAGTAATCGAACAGTTTGGAGGCGATGACCCACTTGAGAACCTCGGTGATCTGGCGCTCGGCCTTGTCGTCGCCGGCGAACTGGAGCTTGAACTTCGCGGGGTCGTCGAGTGGGCGCGGCGCCACGTCGGCGCGGGCCGGCGTGTTGCCGAGCGCCTGCACGCGCCACTCCGCGTACTCGCGGCTCAGCATGAAGTCCACGAAGACCTTGGCGGCGTTCGGGTGCGGCGCGCTCTTGACGACGGCGAACAGCGGCGACTGCGTGCTCACACAGCCCGGCTCGAGACAGAGCTTCGTGATCGGCACGGTGCCGAGGCTGTACTCCACGCGCCAGGGGCCCCCGAGCATGGCGTGGAGCTCGCCGCGCGCCACTTCGCCGGACTCGTTGAATCCGAGCAGCTTGGGCTTGAGCCCGGCAAACTCGCGGACGAAGCCTTCGCCGTAGTCCTTCGCGTTCACTTCCTTCAGCCCATAAACGTGGTAGACGCCGATGTTGGCGATGCGCGGATCGGTGAACGCCACGCGCTTGCGCTTGATGAGGTCGGCCCAGTAGGGGTCGCGCACGAGATCCCAGTAGCTCTTCGGGAATTTCTCTGCCGGGACCAGCTTGGTATTGATGTTCAACCCGCTGACGCTCGCGAAAACGCCAGCGAGATGCGTCTCCTTGTTCATGACGGGCCAGCGCCACTTCACGCTGGGGTCGAGCGCCGTCGGAGGAATGAACTCCTCGCCCAGACCACGCCAGGCGATCGTCCGACCGCTCTGCCCGCCGCACTGGTAGACGTCCGCCTGCACGCGGCCGGCCGCGGCCTCGGTGCTGATCTTTTCCACGAGCTGATAGCCCGGCCCCAGAACCTGGCTCACCTGGATCTCGGGGTACGCCTTGTTGAAGGCCGTGATGGTGCCCTCGGCTTCCGTCGCCTGGGCGCAGCTGTACCAGATCACCTCGCCTTCTTTCTTCGCGGCGGGGACGATCTTGCTCTTCCACTCCGCCATGGCGGCCTGGAACTTCGCCGGCGACGCGGAGGAATCCGCCGGCGCGGCGGCCGGCGTCTTCGCCTGCGCCCGGACCTCCTCCGGCGCCGCTCCAACGGCGACGACCGACGCGAGGAGTCCCGAGATTACCGCGACCCATGGCCGCATCTTCATCGCGGTCTTCCTCCGTTTGCCCCCGCGGATTCGTCGGCGCTCCTCGGCCAGACCCTGACCGCTCGCGGCGACACGTGGAGCCTCGCCCGCGCGTCGTGAGGCAGCCGGGGATCGTCCGGACCGGTCGCCCTCACCGTGAACTTGCCGAGGTCCACGACGTACTCGACGTGACCACTGACGTACACCGACGATCGCACCACGCCGACCCAGGCGCCGTCTCGCTCGGCCGCCCGCACCTCCGCGGCCTCGGGGCGGAACGCCAGCAGCACCTCTTGCCCGTCGCGCCACGCCTCCGCACCGCCGACCGGCATGCAACAGCCGCTGTCCTCGACCTCCGCGACCCAGGTGCCGTCGTCGCCGCGGACCATGCGGGCCGGCAGATGATTGGCCCGGCCCAGAAAGTCCATGACGAATCGCGTGCCCGGCCGCTGGTAGACCTCTTCCGGAGTGCCTTCCTGCTCGATGCGCCCGGCGTTCATGACCACGATGCGATCCGAGAGCGTCATCGCCTCTGCCTGGTCGTGCGTCACGAAGATGCTGGTGATGCCGAGCTTGGCCTGCATGTCGCGCAGCTCGAAGCGCATCTCTTCCCGCAGGCGCGCGTCGAGGTTGGACAGGGGCTCGTCCAGCAGCAGCACCTCCGGGTTCGACACCAGGGCCCGCGCCAGCGCCACTCGCTGCTGCTGGCCGCCGGACAGCATGGGCGCGGGGCGGTCGTGGAGACCGCCCAGCCCGACCGTGCCGAGGATCGCCATCACCCGATCTCGGAGCTCCGCGCGAGGCACGCGGAGCTCTCGCAGCGGAAACGCCACGTTCTCGAAGACCGTCATGTGCGGCCAGATCGCGTAGCTCTGGAAGACCATCCCCATGCCGCGCCGCTCCGGCGGCACGAAGAGTCCCGAGGCCGCCGCGGACAGCGTCCGGCCGCCGAGGTAGACCTCGCCGCGATCGGGTCTTTCCAGTCCGGCGACCAGCCGCAAAGTGGTGGTTTTGCCACAGCCGCTGGGGCCGAGCAGTGTGAGGAACTCCCCGGCCTTCGCTTCGAAGCTCAGGTCGTTCACCGCGACCACGGCGCCGAACGTCTTGACCAGACCGGTCGCTCGAACCGTACCCATGTGTTGGTGCGTAATCCAACCACCAGCGGCTCGGCACGGCAAGCCCAAAAATCCTGTGACGTCAATACGATCCCCGCTCATAGACTGGTGTCGTGGACTGGAAGAAGCTCGCCTACGTCATCGTGCCGGTCCTGGCGCTCGCCCTGGGCGTCTTCGCGGTGCTCAACCGCCTGGTCGAGCCGCTCCCACCGCGGCGGGTCACCTTCAGCGCGGGGCGCGAGAACGGCGCCTATCACACGTTCGCGAAGGAGTACGCGCGGCTGGCCAAAGCGGACGGCTTCACGGTCGACATCCTGACCGGCGCGGGGTCCGTCGAGACGCTCAAGCGTCTCGCCTCCGGCCAGGCCATGGCAGGCTTCGTCCAGGGCGGCACCGCCGAGGCCGCGCCGACGGACGGGTTGCTCTCTCTCGGAAGTCTCTACTACGAGCCGGTGTGGCTGTTCCACCGGCGGACCCAGCCCCTCCACGGCCTTCCCGACCTCCGCGGCCGCCGGATCCAGGTCGGCGAGGAAGGGAGCGGTATCCGGCCCCTGGCGGTGCGGCTCCTCCGCGACAGCGGTGTCACCCAGCAGAACTCGACGCTCCTCGCTCTCACGAGCGAAGGCGCGGCGGCAGCGCTGGAGACGGGCCGGATCGATGCGGCCTTCTTCATCATGGCGCCGAGCGTGCCCCTGGTGCGGCACCTGCTGCTTAGTCCGGCCGTCAGCCTCTGGAGCGTCCGGCGCACCATCGCCTACACGACGCGATACCGGTTCTTGTCGACCGTCGTGCTCGGGGAGGGCGTGGTCGACCTCGTCGCGGACGTACCCGACCGCGACGTCACCCTGCTCGCGGCAACCGCCACGCTCGTCGTCCGCGAGAACGTCCACCCCGTGATCGTGCGCCTGCTGCTGAAGACCGCGGAGACCGTGCACAGTCGCCCGGGCCTGTTCGAGGCGCCCAACGCGTTCCCCTCCGACGCATTCGTCGAGCTGCCGCTCCACGAGGTGGCCCGGCGCTACCTCCGGAAGGGGCCGCCGTTCCTGGAGCGATTCCTCCCCTTCTGGATCGCCGTGACCGTCGAGCGGTGGGCGCTGCTGATCCTGCCGGCCATCGGACTCCTCCTGCCGCTGATCCGCATCCTGCCCGCGCTCTACAACTCGCGGATGCGGCGGCGGGTCACCAGGTGGTACCGGGTGGTGCACGAGATCGACCACACGCTCTCGCAGTGCTCGCCGCAAGAGGCGCGGGCGGCCGCCGAGCGGATCCGCGGCGTCCAGGAGGAAGTCTCGCACATGCCGCCGCCGCCGCCGGGCCTCATGGGCGAGCTCTACCACCTGAAGATCCATCTGGAGTGGCTGCTCGCACGCGCCGCCGCACCGGCCGCGCGTCACTCACCCAGATAGATCTCGCGCGTCCGCGGGTGCGCGACGACTTCGCCGCGCGTGCCCTCGACGACCACCTCGCCGAAATGCAGGACGGTGATGCGCTCGGCAAAGTCGAGCGCCACGTCCATGTCGTGCTCGATCATGACGATCGTCACGTCGCGCGGGATGCTGGTGACCAGCCGGAGCACGTCGCGCCGCTCGTCGGTCGAGAGCCCGGCGAAGGGCTCGTCGAGCAGCAGCACCCTCGGGGTCTGGGCGAGCGCCATGGCGACCTCGACGCGCCGCCGCTCGCCGTAGGAGGTCTGGGCGAGGGGCCGATCGGCGAGGTGATCGAGCCCGACCTGGGCCAGCGTCGCCCGCGCCCGCGCGATCAGCGCCGCTTGCCGGTCGAGCCGGACGAACGGGTTCCAGCGACGCCGTGACCGGCCGAGCAGCGAGAGCGTGACGTTGCGCAGCAGCGTCTCGCCCGGGAAGAGCGTGATGATCTGGTACGTGCGGGCGATGCCCAGGTGGAAGCGACGGCGGCTGGGAACCCGCGTGATGTCGCGATCGAAGAGCGTGACCGACCCGCTGTCGGGCCGGAGCTCGCCGGTGATCAGGTTGAAGAGCGTCGTCTTGCCGGCGCCGTTGGGACCGATGATGAGGCGGCGCTCGCCGGGCTCGACGGCCAGGTTCACGTCCGACGTGACGCGCAGCCCGCCGAACGACTTCTCGAGATTGCGCACGGCGAGCGCGCTCACGGCCCGGCCTCCTCAGGCCCTCAGATCACGTTCCGGGTGCGCAGCTCCGCGATCTGCTCCGGGCGATACCCGAGCTCGGCCAGGATCTCATCCGTGTGCTCGCCCAGCGTGGGCGCGCGGAAGCGGAAGCGCCCGGGCGTCTCGGAGAGATCGACCGGGGTCGGCGCGAGCGGCGCCGGTTGGGACAGGCCCGGGTACTGGGTGTCCACGAGGAGGCCGGCAGCTCGCACGTGCTTGTCCTCGAGGGCTTGCTGCGGCGAGTAGAGCGGACCCGCCGCGATTCTGGCGGCCTCGAGCTCGGCGAGCGCCTCCGCGGTCGTGCGCTCGGCCGTCCACTCCGACATCCGCCTGGAGATGATCTCGCCGTGGTCGCCCCGGGCGAGATCGTCCTTGAACCGCGGATCGGTGAGCCAGTGGTCTTCACCGATCAGCTTGGCCCACCGCCGGAACATCGGCTCTCCGATCGCGAGGGCGAGGATCCAGCCGTCCTTGGTGCGAAACAGATCGGAAGGCGCGGACGTCTGGCCGCGATTGACCGTCGCGACTCGATCGACCTGGATCGCTTGCTGCTCGACCAGCGTCGGGTTGTTGAAGGCGATCGCGGTCCGGAGCAGGGCGCCCTCCACCTTCTGCCCCCGACCGGTCTGCCGGCGGGCCATGAGCGCGGCCAGGGTGCCGAACGCGGCGAGCGACGCCGTGCCGCAGTCGACCCAGGCGACGGCGGCTCGCAGCGGCTGCTCCGGCGTGCCGGTGAGATACGCCGAGCCGCACATCACCTGCCCGATGCCGTCGAATCCGTGCTTGCCGCTCCACGGTCCGCCGGCGCCGAAGGCCGTCACCGTGGTGAGGATGATGTCGGCCTTCACGCGGCGAAGGCTTTCGAGGTCGAGCGCGAGCGAGCGCAGCACCTCGGGGGGCAGGTTCGCGACGACGACGTCGGCGCTGGCCACCAGCCGCCGCACGATCTCGCGACCCTCCGGGCACGCGGGGTCGAGGGTCATCGCGCGCTTGTTGCGGTTCATCACCAGGTACATCGCGCCCACGCCGTCCTCGGCCACCGGCGCCACCCACCGATCCTCGCCGCCGCCCGCCCGCTCGATGCGGATGACGTCGGCGCCGAGGTCGGCGAGGAGCGCCGCGCAATACGGCCCGGCGATGTAGCGCCCGAAGTCGAGGACCCGCACGCCCTCGAGCACGGCCCCCGGGTCGCTCATTTCAGGGCGAGCGGCTGCCCGTCCAGATCCTCCGCGCGCTCGACCTTGATGAGGACGCCGAATCCCTTCTTGTCCGGATCGCGCTCCTTCTCGGGTTGCACGAGGCGTCGCCAGATCTCCTCGTACACCGCGCCGGACTTGTGGATCTCCGCGGTTCCATAGAACCGGGCGATGCCCCCCTTCGGCAACACGCCGGCCTCGCGGAGCTGAGGCTTCCGGAGGAAGACCGTGACCTTCGTCTTATCCTTGAGGTTGGCGTTCGTCGAGCCCTTTCCGCGCTCCCACAGCGCGATATGGTCGTCGTCGTAGACCATGGTGCTGCCCCGCGGAGTGACCTGGGCGAACCCGTTCGGCAGCACGGTGGCCACCAGGCACACGCTTGCGGGAAACGCGGAGTTGATGTGCTCGTGAAGGACCCTGGGAATCGTGGGCAAGTGAACCTCCTTTTTCATAGCCACGTCGGCCTCAGGAATGAGCGCGCTCGAGATTGTTACTCTCGTGGTTGCCGGCCAGCCAGCGCGCGAGCTCCGTGTGGGCATCGGCGCGGCGAATGGCGTTGATCGTTTCGACGTCACCGGGATCCACGGTGAACTCGACTCGCAGTCCGTCCGGGCTCGTCACGTAGAGCGAGAGACAGTACCCGTGATCGGTCTGCCGGCGCGGAACGCCTGCGGCCGCGACTCGACGGTCGATCTCGTCGTAGGTCTTTCGGTCCACCTTGAGCGCGATGTGCTGGAAGCGGCCGATCTGGGGGTAGACCGCCTTGCTTCGTTCGTACATCTCGTCGTCGGCGAACTGAAAGAACGCCAGCGCGCTGCCGTCGGCCAACCCGAAGAACGTGTGGCAATATGCGACGTCCCGCTGAACCTCGGTGTTGAAGACCCGCTCGCACCAGGTCGCCACCAGCGGCAGCCCGAGAACGTCCTCGAAGAACTGCCGGTTGGCCTCGTGATCGCGAATGACGAAGGCGTAATGATGCAGTCGTTGCGGCAGCTGCGGCAGTTGGCTCATGGCGGCGCCTCCCCGCGGGATTATCCCGCGCCCCGTCGAGGATGTCGACCGGGTCACCCCGCCGCGCTGACCCGCGGCCCCGACGCCGCTGCCCGAGCCCAGCGCCAGAGCCGCTGCGTCCCCGGCACCAGCCCCTCAGGCATGAACACCACGATGACGACGAAGATGGCGCCGAGGACGAAGTTCCAGCGCTCGATGTAGGCGCTCGCCACGTTCTTGACGATCACGACCAGTCCGGCGCCGACGATCGGTCCGAGCAGCGTCGCCGTGCCGCCGGAGATCACCATCAAGAGCGCCTCGGCGGACGCGGTGAGCGCCACCGCCTGGGGGCTCACGAACTCGTTGTAGTAGAGATAGAGAAGCCCCGCCACGCCGCTCCAGAAGCCCGAGAAGAGGAAGGCGAGAAAGCGAACCATCCAGACGTGGTAGCCGAGCGCGTTCATACGCCTGGGCTGGTCGCGGGTGCCGCGGAGGCTGGCGCCGAACGGCGAGGCGACGAAGATCGCCATCGAGGCCACGGCGACCAGGAAGACCGCGAGGGTCGCCCAGTAGAAGCCCGCCGGCGACGCGAGCGACAGGCCGAGCGGGCTCGGCCGGCCTCGGATGGCGATGCCGTTGTCACCGTTCGTGATGCTGATCCAGCGGTAGGCGACACCCCAGACGATCTGGCCGAGCGCCACCGTGATCATGACGAAGCCGAGGCCGGTACCGCGGAGCGCCAGCACCGCGAAGATCGCGGCGGCGACGAGCGTCAGCGCCAGCGCCCCGGTCGTGACCGCGATGTGACCGTGGCCGTTGTTCATGATCCGCGCGCCCGCGTACGCGGCGATGCCGAAGAGTCCGGCATGGCCGAGGCTCACCAGCCCGGCATAGCCGGCGAGCACGTTCACGCCGAGGGCGAAAATGCCGTAGAAGAGGATCTGGCTGGCGATGTTGACGTAGTAGGTCCCGCCGACCCACCACGGTACCGCAGCCAGGATGACCAGCGCGGCGGCGAGCGCGGCCCGCCTCACGCCGTCTGCCGTCCGAAGAGACCCTGCGGCCGGACGACCAGCACGATGAGCATGGGCAGGAACAGGACGACGTAGGCGAGCTCGGGAAACATCGCCTGACCGAAGTTGTAGAGGAAGCCGACGACGAAGCTCCCCACGAGCGAGCCGAGCAGGCTGCCGCTGCCGCCCAGAATCACGACGACGAGGGCCAGCGGGAGCATCTCCTGGTCGAGGCCCGGATAGACGGAGAGGATCGGCCCGCCGATCACGCCGGCGAAGCCGGCGAGCCACGCGCCCAGGCAGAACACGATGGTGAAGAGCCGCGAGACGCGGATGCCGACCACGCGCGCCATCGCCGGATCGTCGACGCCCGCGCGGATCATCGCGCCGAGTCGCGTCCGGTCGAGGAGCGCCCACAGCGCGACGGCGAACACGACCGCGATGAGACTGATCGCCAGTCGATACGTGGGAAACCGGAGGCCGAGCAGCGACGTGGCGCCTCGCAGCGCGCTCGGCGTGGCGATCCGGATGGGATCGCCGGTCCAGACCATGAGGCAGACGTCGGCGATCATGAACGAGAGGCCGAGGGTCACCAGCACCTGCGCGAGCTCCGCCCCGCCCAGCCGGCGCAGGATGAGTCGCTCCACGATCCCGCCCAGGGCGGCCACCAGCAGCCCGCCCACGAGCGCGGCCGTCCAGAAGTCCATCCCTCGCGCGATCAGGCTCGTCGCGAGGTACGCGCCGAGCATGAAGAACGAGCCGTGCGTCAGGTTCGGGATCTTCATCAGGCCGAAGATGAGCGAGAAGCCGGCGGACAGGAGGAAGAGGAGGCCGCCCAGCGTGATGCTGTTGACCGCCAGCACTAGCCACAGGCTCATGGAGTCCCGGTTCGTGCCGGTCGGTCGCCCTTAGGTTTTGAGCGGCGGATAGTCGCGCGAGTACACCGGCTGCGACAGGAACCACTTCTCGTCGTAGGTCCAGAACTGGCTGACCTTGGGGTAGGTCTTGATCGTCGTGTTGACGAGCTTGTCGCCCTTCTTTTCGCACCGCCGGATGTAGAAGCTCCCGATCACGTTGCCAAAGTGGTCGAACGAGAACGGCCCGCGGGGCGTGTCGGTGAGCGACACCGCGCGCAGGGCTCGGGTCAGCGCGTCCTTGTCGTCCGTCTTCCCGCCCGTCTTCTCGAGCGCGGCCTCGGCGACCATGCCGTTGATGTAGAGTCCGGCCGCGTAGAGCCCGGGGATGTTGCCGTAGTCGCGCACCATCCCGTCGACGAGCCGCTTGTTGCTCGGCGTGTCGAGATCGCCCGTGTACGCCGAGACCGAGATCACGCCCAGGACCTCGTCCCCGAAGGACTTCAGGAGCGCATCGTCGCAGGCGGGAGCGCCCGCCAGGACCGGCAGCTTCAACCCCTGATCCTGGTACTGCTTCATGAACTTCAAGGGATTGGATCCGGCGAAGCCCTGGATGACGGCGTCGACGCCGCTGATCTGCGCGATATAGGGCGTGTAGTCCGGCGTCACCAGCGGCGGCCACAGCTTCTTCACGACCCGGCCGCCGGCATCCTCGAACACGCGCTGAAACCCGGCCATCTGCTCGTGACCGAAGGCGAAGTCGTCGGCGATGGTGATGACGCGCTTGAACTTCAGCTCCTTCGCCGCGTAGTCGGCGAGGGGGTGCATGTACTGCGCCGAGGTCCCGGAGGCCCGCACGAAATACGGGTTGGGCCGGCGCTGAGTCATATCCTCGGCGGCGGCGAGGCTCAGGATCGGCATCTTCGCCTGCGCGGCGTAGTCGGTGATGGCGAGGAGCTCGAACGCCGCCAGCGGGCCGAAGATCATGTCGACGTTGTCGCGCTCGACCAGCTCTTGGGTCTTGGTCTTGGTGCCGGCGGGGTTGCCGCCGGTGTCGGCGACGACGAGCTCGACCTTGCGCCCGGCGAGCGTGTAGTTCCGGTCCTTGAAGAAGCGAATCGTGCCCTGCTCCATCTGGATCCCGCCCTGAGCGAGCGGTCCCGTCTTCACCGTGAGCAGGCCGATGCGGACCGGCTTCGGCTGCGCCACCGCCGGGAACGGCAGCCCCGCCGCCAGCGCCGCGCCCGCCGTGCCCCCCAGGAACTTCCGTCGATCGAGCCTGACCGCCATGTCAGTTCCTCCTTGGCCGACTCAATAGCTCTTGCTTGGCCGACTCAATAGCTCTTGGGGAGCCCGAGGACGTGCTCCGAGAGGTAGTTGAGCACCATCTCTTGCGAGACCGGCGCGATCTTGTAGAGACGCACCTCGCGCCAGAGCCGCTCGACGTAGAACTCCTTCGCGTAGCCGTAGCCGCCGTGGGTCTGCAGCGCCACGTCGCACGCCTCGAAGCCCGCCTCGGCCGCCATCAGCTTGGCCGTGTTCGATTCGGCGCCGCACGGCCGGCCGTTGTCGAAGAGCCACGCCGCCTTCAGGCACATCAACCCGGCCGTCTCGAGCTTCGCCCAGGCGAGCGCGAGCGGGTGCGCGATCGCCTGATTCTGGCCGATCGGCCGGTCGAAGACCACGCGCTCCTTCGCGTACTGCACGGCGCGGTCGAGCGCCGCCCGCCCGATGCCGACCGCCTCGATCCCGGTGAAGATGCGCTCGGGGTTGAGCGAGTCGAGGAGGTGGTAGAAGCCCCGGCCCACCTCGCCGACGACGTTCGCGGCCGGGATCTCGAGGCCGTCGATGAAGATCTCGTTCGAGTCGACCGCCGCCCGGCCGAGCTTCTCGATCTCGCGCACCGTGATCTTCGCGCGGTCGAATTCCGTGAAGAAGAGCGTCATCCCCTCGAAGGGCCTGGCCGCCTCGCGGGGCGAGGTGCGCGCAAGCAGGAGGGTGTGGGTCGCATGCTGGGCGTTGGTGTTCCACACCTTGCGGCCAGTGACGACGTATCCGTCGCCGTGGCGCTCGGCCCGGGTCTGGATGCGTGACGTGTCCGTACCGGCGTTGGGCTCGGTCACGCCGAACGACATGACGATCTCCCCCGCAGCGATGCGCGGCAGGTAACGCCGCTTGAGGTCCTCCGAGCCGTGCTTGATCACGGGCATCGGAGGAAAGAGATAGAAGTGGATCGGCGAAGCGCCCGTCGTCCCGGCGCCGGCGGCGCAGATCTCGTGCAGCATCACCGTCGCTTCGGTCACGCCCAGGCCCGAGCCGCCGTAGTCCTCCGGAATGATCATCCCGAGCCAGCCGGCCTGCGCGAAGGCCCGGATCCAGTCCGCCGGGTACTCCGCCTTCCGGTCCCTCTCCAGCCAGTAGTCGAGCGAGAAGGATCGCGCGAGGGTCGCCACTTCCTTGCGGATCAGCTCCTGTTGCTCCGTCAGCTGAAAGTCCATGCGCGCGATTGTAGCCCATGACGCTCCCGGCCGACTCAAAGGTACGTGGTGCTATCATGCGCGGCATGGCGGTCCAGGGCCTGTACGCGCTGCAGAACGGATTCATGGGTTTCGAGCGCTCCGGGCTCTTCTACGACGACTTCTCCGGCGAGCGCGTCCGGATCCCGGTCGCCTGCTGGCTCGTGCGCACCTCCGAAGCGATGATTCTTTTCGATACGGGTCTGTCGCCCCGCGCCGTCCCGGGGCTCATGCGACGCGACCCGCTCGCCCGCTTCACGGAAGAGGACTTGCTGGTGCACCGGCTCGACCTCGTGGGTCTCGAACCCGACCACGTGGACATGGTCGTGCTCTCACACCTCCACTTCGACCACGCCGGGGGCGCCGTGCTCTTCCCCAAATCCGAGCTGATCGTCCAGAAGGACGAGTATTCCTATGCCCACTACCCGGCCTCCTTCTTCGAGTCGTTCTATTACCGGAAGAACTTCGATTTGCCGGGCTACCGCTGGCGTCTGCTGGACGGCGATACCGAGCTGCTCCCGGGCGTGACGGTGTTGCGAACGGACGGCCACACGCCGGGCCACCAGTCGTTGCTGGTCGAGTTGCCCGCGACGGGCCCGGTCATCCTCACGGGCGACGCCTGCTACTGGCAGGAGCACGCGGACAAAGAGCGCGTGCCCGGCGTGGTCTGGAACCCGGCGCTGGCGCTTCACTCGCTCAAGAAGCTGAAGACGATCGCGCGGCTCGTGCGCGGTCGTATCTTTCCCGGTCACGACCCGGTCTTCTGGGAAACCGTCAAACAGGCGCCGGACGCCTATCACTGAGGGACGTAGTGCGAACAGGGAGAGTGCCATGAAAGATGGATTCAGGTTCGTGGACAGCGACATGCACATCATGGAGCCGCCGGACCTCTTCGATCGCTATCTGGACCCGCAGTTCAAGGACCGGATCAGCGTCCCGGTGGGCGCCGACGGCCGTCCCACGCGCGGCGCCGCCGGCCTGACCGTCATCGACGGCATCCCGACCTCGGACATGGACCTCCAGCAGTACCGCAAGCGCGTCCGTAACAGCGGGCCCCAGAGCACGCAGCCCTTGTCGGGATCACGGCTCTTCGACACCGGCCGGCTCGACTTCGCGGTCGAGCGCGACTACGATCCCGTCGCTCAGGTGATCGGCATGGAGATGGAAGGGGTCGACATCGCGGTGCTGTACCCCACCGCCGGCCTCGCCTTGCTCGGCCGCGACAATATGGACCCGCAGCTCTCTCTGGCCATCTGCCAGGCGTACAACAACTGGATCCACGAGTTCTGCGCGTACAGCCCGGACCAGCTCAAGTGGGTGGCGATGCTGCCGGTGCACGACGTGCACCTGGCCTGCCGGGAGCTCGTGCGATGCGTCCGCGAGCTCGGCGCCGTCGGCTCGTTCATCCGGCCGAATCTCGTCAACGGCCACTACTGGCACTCGAACTACTGGGACCCCCTCTACACCGTGCACGAGGAGCTGAACGCCACCTGGGGGTTTCACGAGGGCGTGAGCGCCCTCTACTCCCGCATGATCCCGCTGTACGGTGAGAACCGGTTCTATCGCCACGTCGCCAGCCACTGGATCGAGATGCAGCAGGCCCTGATCGCGATGATCATCGGCGGGGTGTTCGAGTTTCATCCAAAGCTCCGGGTCGGCTTCCTGGAAGCTCAAAACTCGTGGGTGCCCGGCCTCCTGTCCCGCATCGAGTGGGACTATCCCCAGTACCGTGACTCGCACGCCCCGTATCTCGCCCTGACGCCGCACGAGTACTTCCGGCGCAACTGCTGGGCGGCGGTCGAAGGGAGCGAGCCGGAGATCGAGGCGACGGCCGGTCTCATCGGCGCGGACCGGATGTGCATCTCGACCGACTATCCGCACTTCGACTCGAACTTCCCGCACGTCTCGACGAACCTCTTGAAGAACGTGCCGCGCGAGATCGCGGCCCAGATCCTCGCCGGCGGGGCACAGCTCTACGGCTTCACCGACGCGCACTTCAAGAAAGCCGACGCGGCCGCGGCGAAGGCAAGCTCGCGACCGTGAGCTGAGTCATCGAGACGGCCGGAGTCTCGGATCGGCCGCGAGCAGGAAGAACAGGAGGTACGCGGTGCCGCCCGCAAAGCCTCCGAGGACGTCGCTGAGCCAGTGGGCTCTCAGGTAGAGCCTGCTCGCCGCGACTCCGAGGATCAGCAGTACCAGGACCACCGTCCCCGTCCACCGCCAGATCCGGCGCAGCTCGATGGTCCAGAGGAAGTAGATCAGGCCGCCGAAGAACACGACGGCGCCGAAGGTGTGACCGCTCGGGAAGCCGTACGCAGACAGGCGGGGGCGCGGGCGGGCGACGACCCACTTGGTGAGCGCGAAGACGACATACGCCCCGACGACCATCGCGGGGACGAACCGCGCGGCGGGATGGCCGCGGCGCCAGAGGAGAACGAACATGCCGACGCTCAGGGGCACCAGCGCGTAGCCCGAGCCGACGTCGCTCAGTGTGCGCATGAGAGACTCGAGGTGTGGATGCCGAGCGGACTGGGCAAGCGCGAGCGCGGAGCGGTCCACCTCGAGGAACTGTTGGTTGAAGGCAAGGACGGCGAGGACGAGGTATGCGAGCGCAGAGACGATCGCCAGAAGGAGCACCACCCACCGCAACGCTTCCATCGGTCGACCCCGATTATGGCACGGCCCTCCCCGGCGACATGAAGACGCGCCTCACGCGCCTCGACTGGCGGGGGATCGAGCGCTCGCTCTGGCAATGGGGTTATGCCAAGACGCCCCCCGTGCTCAGCCCGTCCGAATGCGCCGAGCTGATCGGCCTGTATGCGGACGAACGACGGTTCCGGAGCACGATCGACATGGCGCGCTACAAGTTCGGCGTCGGAGAATACCGATACTTCGCCGCGCCCCTGCCGCCCCTGGTCGAGACGCTGCGCCGTCACGCCTATCCCCCGCTTGCCGCGATCGCCAACCGGTGGGAAGCGGCCCTCTCGGGTTCAGTCAATAGGCTCGCCTCGGACGGCGGGGCCCCAGCCCCGCGACGTCCTGCGGCTCGCACTTCCGTCGTCCACCCGGCGAGCCTCGACGGGCTGCTGGCGCTATGCCGTCGGCGCGGCCAGACCAAGCCGACGCCGCTGCTCCTGCACTACGAGACGGGCGGCTACAACTGCCTGCACCAGGACCTCTACGGCGACGTCGTGTTCCCCTTGCAGCTCACGTGCTTTCTGAGCCGGCGCGGCGGCGACTACACGGGCGGCGACTTCCTCCTGGTCGAGCAGCGGCCGCGCGCGCAGTCGCGGGGCGAGGCGATCGCCACGGAGCAGGGCGAGATCGTGATCTTCGCGACGCGCTACCGGCCGGTCGAGGGCGCGCGCGGTGTCTATCGGAGTGCCATGCGCCACGGCGTGAGCCGCGTCACGTCGGGGTCCCGGTATACGCTCGGCGTCATCTTCCACGACGCAAAGTGATATTCGCCCGTAACTTGGTGCCCCACCAATTCACTGCGGCTTCTCCAACACGACCGTGACGATCTCCGCGACCTCGTTGCCGCCCTCGTGCTTGGTCGTGACGCTCACGAACCAGCCCGGCTTGAGGTCGGACAACGCGAGCTGCTGCTCGACGAACCCTGTCTTCCCGGGCTCGGTCGGCCGCGCGAACTTGACGATCTTGGTCTCGGATTTGAGGACGATGGTCACGTCGCGCGTCTTACCCTGCGCCGTCGTCTGAAGCGTCAGGGTCTTGACCGAGGCGTCGATCGCTTTGACCGTGCCTGAGATTGGCGCCTAGTCTTGCCTTGGTCACGTCATCCTCTTGTGCACGGCATCGGGCGCTCAGCGGAATCCCGCCTCCGTCGTTCGTCCGCCACGGGACAGCGACAGCACGTAGTACGCGAGGTCCCATGCCTGGTCGGGCTCGAGCGAGTCGCCATACGATGGCATCGGCGTGCCCGCGAGTCCCGTCACGAGCGTCCTGTAAACGTCCTCAGGCCGCGCGCCATTCTTGAAGCGTTCGGGCCGAGTCAGGTCTGTCGCGGCGATAGGCAGATCGCGATTGTCCTTGAGCGTTGGCGCGGATGACCCGTCACCGCGGCCGCGTGCGCCGTGGCAGGCCAGGCATTCCGCGTCCGCGTAGAGTTGCTTGCCGCGAGTCAGGCGCTCCGGCGTCAGGACGGGCGGCGCGGGCACGGCCACGGCCAGGGTCTGGACCTCGCTCCGCTCCCAGAAGCCTCGGTTCAGGCTCTTGACGTACTCGAGGACCTCGAGCCGCTGCTCGACGGGCATGTGCTGGAAGCTCGGCATGATGCGATGGCCGCGCAGGCCGATGGTCATCGGACCGCCGCCGCTGCGCACGCCCTCCGTCAGGGTCCGGAACAGATCAGCGGTCGTCGGAAGCTGGCCCGACGGCGTCGAGCGGAACTTGAACTCCGCGCTGGTGAAGTCTCGCGGCTGCGGCGCCCGTCGCGGGGCGAGCATGGCGCCGACCGAGCCGTCGCCCTTGCCGGCGGCGCCGTGACAGGGGACACACGCCATGGCAAAGATGTCGCGGCCCATCGCGACGCTCTTTGAGTGCTCCCAGGGAACGTGCGGCCCGTTATGCCCGGAGTACGTGTGCTGATACGCCATCACGGCCCATCGGTCTTCGACCGAGAGCTCGCTCTTCCATGGAGGCATGGCTGAGCCCTTGCCCTTGAACGGCTCGACTTGTCCGCCCTCGCTCACGCGCCAGAACCAGTAGTTGTCGCGCATCTCCGCGACGCCGGCCTTGTCGCGGAAATCGGAAGGTTTGAGGGGTAGTGCGACGCCGGCGGGGCCCTTGCCGTCGCCCTGGTCTCCGTGGCAGACCGCGCAGCGGGTTGCGTAGATCTCCTTGCCGCGAGTGATCATGGCCGGGTCCGTCCAGACGCTCAGCGGCACGTGGACGTCGGCGTACTCGAGCGGCGCCGGCACG
>WNFD01004743.1_pt1 | contig 23562 bp, 20 predicted proteins | sample 5400491 | NCBI WGS metagenome assembly WNFD01 (sample SAMN13153343, study PRJNA577476) | soil metagenome | isolation source: 120 cm saprolite under Douglas fir tree site 2 hole 2 replicate 2 | place: USA:California | collected 2015-04-18
AGTTCAAGTTTTGCCGAGATGGGGCGCAGCAATGCTGCGCCCCTACAACGGAAGGCGAAGAAAATTCAATCTCGAGATCCCATTCTTCCTGATTCCAGGCGTCTTCCTGCCACCAATCCCCCGAGCTGCGCCACGGCCCTGAAGCCGCCACCACCTCGCCGCGCATCCCACGCAAATAAACTCTCACCGGCTGCTCGTCTTTCATCTCTACACGCACAGCCTGAGCCGGCCGCATCACGCGAAGCGCCGTCACAGTCGCGCGCGCGTCAGAATGCCCTTTAACTTTCGGCTCACTCTTTCCGCGTCGCTTGTTTTGCTCGCTGGCAACAACAAATCGCGTCATCCGAAAGCTCTCCGGCCGATGGCTATCCAGCAACTCCGCGCAACCCAAATTCCCCTCTCCCACCAACTTTCCCAACCGCGCAATCGTCACTTCCAATTTCTCAGGGTCCGGCCCGCACGGCACAAACAATCCGTTCTGCGCCACGCGCGGCGCCGCCGCATCCGCCGTCATGTAAATTTTCTGAATCGGCGCGGGCGGAGAATCACTTTGCAATTGTAGCCGCAGCAATTTCAACAGCGTCTTCGCATTGCGCATCGGCACCGGCAGCGTCAGCGCTTTCTCGTACTGCTTCACTCCCGGTTTCGTTCGCAAATCTTCCTTCAACGCCTGGAAATCCTTCTCAAACGAAGGCTGCAATTCGAATCGCACCCGCACCGCGCGTACCGCTAGCGCCCGCGCCTCCAGCCGCGCGCAAAGCTGGTCCAGCAAGCGTCCCAGCAAAAACGACAGCGGCTCCAACTCTTCCACCGCATCATCCAGTTCCATCTCTTCCGCAAAATTGGTAGACGCCTGCGCCAGCACCAGCGCACGCTGCCTGACCCCGCGCGCCAATTCGCTCAGCCGCACGCCTTCCTGCCCCAAGCGTTCAGAAAGTTGCAAGACCGGCAAAGCCGCCAACGCCTGCAGCGTCGCAACGCCCCAACGCTCCAAAATGTCCAGGGTTTCTGTTTCTGTGGTAAGAACGCCAACCGGCAAAGCGCCTAAGCGCTGCCGCTCCTCGCCTGCGGGAATGATGGTGATTCCGGGGAAACCGCGCGCCGCGTGAATCGCCACTTCAATATTCGCGGCCACCACGACCCGCGCCGCCAAGCCAATCGCGGCCACCCGCCGCGTCAATTCCCGCGCAATGTTTTCGTCAGCGCCGAATAAAGCGGTCAGCCCCTCGAGATCGAGAACCACCGTGTCCGCCGCCGTATCTTCCACGCGCGGTGAAACGCTCCATGCCGCATCCAGCAAAGCCGCGTGCGCCGCCTTCTCTTGCGCTTCCGAGCGCATGCAAATCTGCACCTTGCCAAACTGTGCCACCTGCGCCTTGGTCATCCCCAACTGAATTCCCGCTTCGAACGCTGCCGCATTCGCCGCCACCACGCTCCACAGCGGCGGCGCTCCGCCCAGCAACGCCAGCGCGCTCTCCCTTAGCGACGGTTGCCCGCGCACCACCGCCTGCACCAAAAAATCCGCAATATAAACGCAACCAAATCCCATAACCATTCCACAGCGTTCCAGGAAACGTTTGTAGGGGCGTAAGGAGCTGCCACAAGGGAAAGTCGAAGCTAGCCCTTACGCGGTTGAGATCCTTCGGCCCGGCTGAAGGCGCCGGGACCTCAGGATGACAATATCTAGCGCACGCTGGAGTTCGGGAAAGTTCGAAGGATTGAAACTGAAGCCGAACTACCTGCTCCAAATCGTCCCCGTCTCAAAAACTCCCCGTGGCACCGCCATTTTTGGCTGTGTTCCTACTCGAATGTTAACCACACGCCGCTCCGGCATCTGTATCCGTGACCGCACCACATCCGTACGCACCGCAAATCCGCACAGCAACTTCGCGAACGGATAGCAACTCGCGGAAGCCTCCGCCCACCGCGCCTCTCCCGCCTCCAATCGCACCACCAATGACGCGCACGTCTTCGCATGCGGCTCCTGCTCCAGCAGCAGCAAAATTGTCGGCGTATCCTCCACCGCTCGCCGAAACCGAAACCAGGCATTCAGCGGCACGTGGCGCACCGTGCGCGTCGGCACATCGCTCAAATCCACCGCCACCATTCCAAATCCGCCAGCCTGGATCAGCAAATCCGTGGCCCGCAGCGCCTGATCCAGATTCTGGCAGCGCACCCAAAGCAATTTTCCGAGCGCAATCCCCGCCGCATCCCCCGTCAGCGGATCAAAACAGTCCCGCGCATCCACCAGCGCACACACTTCTCCGTTGGCCGTTCTCTCCGCCAGCGAAGCCAGCAGCAAACTCGTCCTCCCCGAACCGGCCGCCCCGCAAATCTCCGTCATCGCCCCACGCGGCAATCCCCCCACCAGAGCATCCATTTCCGGAATGCCCGTGGAAACCAATTCGAACGCATTGCGATCGCAATACGCAAAAGGCGAAGCCACCCGCCCGCGCAGATCCGCCTCGATTTTAGAGCGCAGGGTAGCAAGTGAACTGGCAGCCATGGGTGTTTAGGCGAAGGCGGAGGGACGGGAGTACTTCGCTTTTGTTTCGCCTATACAATTCTGCCAAAATTTGGACTGCTGTCAAGCATTAATGTCACTTCTAGAGCTGCCACCTTTTTAAGGGGGAATCGCTGATCAGCAGATCTGCAGGAAAAGGGATTTCTCTTCCCAAGAGGGCATAATCAATAAGATAAGATCAGATGTGCGTCAACCGCTGCGATTCAGGGTGCAACCGGGAAATCTCTGACCACAACGGGTGGAGCGTCAGGGGGGCCGGCATGTCACGCCGCTGGAAAATCTTCGTCGCCGTGGTTCTCGCTATACCCCTGCTTCTTTTCACAGGCCTTTCCGTATTGGTCGACAAGACCCTTGGCCGCAAGGCTGTATGGCAACTCATTGCCGGCACATTTCGGGGCACCAGGGCGCGACCGCTAACCAGCCGCACCTTTCAGCCCACACCGGCGCGCATGGAGCGCGGCAGGTATCTGGTGGAAGGTCTGGCGGCTTGCTTCTGGTGTCACTCCGAGCACGATCCACAAACCAGCATGCCTTTAGCTGACAGATTGGGAGCAGGAAGGAACGGCCCGGACTTCCGGCGGCTGACGCCTGCTCTGGTCTCCCCCAACATTACTCCTGATTTGGAGACTGGGGCTGGCACTTGGACCGACGACATGCTGGCCCGCGCCATTCGCGAAGGCGTCGGGCACGATGGCCGGCCGTTGATCCTGCCGCTGATGCCTTACGAGGGTTTCAGGAATATGTCGGACGAGGACCTCGCCTCTGTGGTCGCATACCTTCGCTCAATACCGCCGGTCCGCAATCCGCTACCCAAAATGAAGGTGCGGTTTCCCTTCATCCTCGTTGCCAGGGGCATCCCGAAGCCCCTAACCACGGCTGTGGTGCAGCCAGATATGTCCGATCCTGTTAAACGCGGTGATTACATAGCCAAAATCGCCGAATGCTTCTCCTGCCACGTATGTGAGGACCGGGACCACCGCTCGCTCCCCTTTGCTGGCGGTCGGGTGTTCGACGATGACCCAAGCGGGCCGGTTGCTGCCGCCAATCTGACACCCGATCCATCCGGCATCTCCTACTACGACGAAGCCACGTTCATCCGGGCTCTACGCACGGGGCGAGTGGGAGCGCGCGAGCTCAAGGTCATGCCGTGGAGGCGGTGGGGCAAAGTTTCCGACGAAGATCTGGGCACAATCTTCGCGTATCTCCGAACCGTCACGCCCGTGAAGCATCGGGTGGACAACACGGAGCCTCCCACGTACTGCAGAATCTGCGGAGGCAAACACGGCGGCGGCGCATTGAATTGACACCCAAGGGATCGGCTAAAAAGATATAAGACATGACTTCAATCGATTTGGCGGCTCCCTTGCGACACTTCTCTCGAACGCTTCTGTTTTTCCACTCAGTGCTATACTCCGCAAAGACTTGTCCGCTTCGCCTAGGAGGATTCCATGGCTACCGCTCCCGTAAAAAACCCATCGTTTCCGGGACCTCCCAAATTTGCCACTGTCGAAGAGGAGCGCCGGCATCGCAAAGAGCGGCTGGCCGCTTCGTTCCGCTTGTTCTCGAAATTCGGTTTCGATGAAGGCGTGACCGGGCACATCACCGCGCGCGATCCGGAGCACGCCGATCATTTTTGGGTGAATCCGTTTGGCGTGCACTTCAGCCAGATTCGCGTTTCGGACTTGATGCTGGTGAACGCCAAGGGCGAAGTGGTGGAGGGCAAGCATCCGCTGAACGGCGCGGCGTTCGCGATTCATTCGAGCGTGCATCACGCGCGGCCGGACGTGATGGCCGCGGCGCACTCGCATTCGCTGCACGGCAAAACGTGGTCTTCGCTGGGGCGCTTGCTCGATCCCATCACGCAAGACGCTTGCGCGTTTTTCGAGGATCACGCGGTCTTCGATGATTTCACCGGAGTGGTCTACGACACCAGCGAAGGCGAGCGCATCGCGCGCACGCTCGGACGGCGCAAAGCGGCCATCCTGCGCAATCACGGCTTGCTCACCGTGGGCGAGAGCGTCGACGAAGCGGTGTGGTGGTTCATCACCATGGACCGCAGTTGCCAGGCGCAGCTTCTCGCCGAAGCCGCCGGCAAGCCGATTGCGATCGACCGCGAAAACGCGCTGCTCACGCGCGGACAGGTCGGAACACACGGAGCGGGCTGGTTCCAGTTCCAGCCGCTGTGGCAGCGCATCACCCGCGAGCAGCCCGACCTGTTTGATTAGTCGCGAGTGTACACGGCGAGCAGTGCTCAGTCGCCCCTGCACCATTTGCGTTAGAATCGTAGGGCTATGAAGCGCCGCAATCGCAAACGAAGCTCGAAAGCTGCGAGCCCTCCCAAGATTCCCGCTGATACGGAAAAGGCTGCTGACCCTTCCACCGCACTTGCCGGGGCGGACTACGTGATTGATCTTGGCGATGAGCTGATTGCCGCTGTTGAGGAGGAAAAGCCTGCTAGCGATTCCGTCACGCTTGCCGAGGCAGGCCACGACACTCATCCTGGCAACGAATTCACTGCCGCTGTTGAAGAGGAAAAGCCTGCCGGCCCCACCGTCGCGCTTGCCGGGGCAGACCGCCGGACTCATCCTCGCTACGAGTTCGTTGCCGCCGTTGAGGTAGTAGCGGGCGAATCCGGCGCGCGGATTGAAACACGTGTCCGTGACTTGAGTCAGCAAGGCTGCTATGTGGACACAAACAACGTCCTCCCTTTAGGAACGGTCACAGACGTACGCATCTCGAAGGGGGCACAATTGTTTGAAGCCCGGGCAAGAGTCGTCTACTCACGAGCAAGCAAGGGCATGGGGCTGGTGTTTACCGCCATTGAGCCGGAGCCGCTTCGGACTCTTGAAACGTGGCTTGCCGAATCCCGCGAGACCTCCTGGCTCGCGGCAAACCGCCGAAGGAGTCAGCGAGTACTGATGACAGTCCCAGTCCGAGTCTCCGGGCAGACCGGCGCTGGATTGCCTTTTGATGAAGAGACTCACACGCGGGCCATCAGCGCTCATGGCGCGTTGATTCTCGTGTCCACGAAGGTGCACAGAGGGCAGCGGCTCAGTCTGACGAACCTCCAGACAAGAGCTGTGCTGGAGTGTGTTGTCGCGCACATTGACAGGCATCAACGCGATCATCCTCACGTGGGAGTGCAGTTCACGCTGGCCAATCCTGTGTTCTGGCACGTGGTCTTTCCGCCAAAAGATTGGACACCTCGTCATCCAGATGCGAAATCGCGCGTACGAACGGGCGAATCGCGCTAAGACCCAGCACTCGGTGCCAGCGATTCAAAACAATGAACTTACCTGTGCCCCTGAGGTGCGGGTCGCGCAAGTCGCAACGACGCTTCGCCATCCTGCTGGAACATGGTACGGTCAGGCGACTTGGCAGGAGGGCGCGATGCAACCGAAAACCGACGGGATCCTGGAATCTTCTTTGTATGTGAGCGACTTGGCTCGGTCCGTGCGGTTTTATCAGGAAACTTTCGGATTTGGCGTGATCAGCGAGTTTGGCGACCGCGGTTGCGCGATGAACGCAGGCGCGCGCCAGGTGCTGCTGCTGTTCAAGAAGGGGGCTTCGCGCGCGACCCCCACACCTCACGATGGGGACGGCGAACTACATTTGGCTTTCGCCATCGCTTCCGCTGAATTTAGCGACTGGGAAGCATGGCTTGCAGAGAAAGGAATTGCGATAGAAGAAAAGAAGAAGTGGGATTTGGGAGGCTGGAGCCTCTACTTTCGAGACCCGGACCGGCATTTGCTCGAACTCGCCACGCCAGGCACATGGACGGTTTATTGACGGCTTCCCCAGACCGTCCGCCGTTAGCAGGAAATCGGCATATAATCCGGCCACCGGCGTGGGTCAAAGCAGAGGGGCTGCTGGGTTTCATGCCAAGGAGGGTTGAACATGGCGCTGACATACCATACTCGGCAAAGTGGCGACGTCACGATTCTCGATCTAACGGGACGCTTGAGTCTCGGTGAGGAAGTAGCTTTCGGCCCGGGGAGTGGCGTGGTGCTTGGCGACAGGGTTCGCGAAATTGGCCAAGAAGGGCCAAAAGAGAATTCTACTGAATCTTGCCGGGCTGACTTACGTCGACAGTTCCGGCGTGGGCCAGTTGGTGGGTGCGCTGACGACTGCGCGCAATCAAGACGACGACGTAAAGCTGCTGAAGCCCTCTAGCCAAATCGTCGGTCTGCTGAAAACTACTAAATTGGACACGGTGTTCGATATTCATGAGGACGAAGCGGCGGCGATCCAATCATTCTCCAAGGGAGCCGCAGCCAGAGCGTAAGTCGAGTCCCTCCCTGAGCGGCAAGCAAGAAAAGATGGCGAGATGAACTCGCCGCTACGAATCGCGTCGGCCGCTATATGGTGTTGAGAAGGCCGGTCCGCAGAAGAAGGGGGACAGGTGCCTATTTTGGGTTCAGTCGGAGGCAGGCGCCTGTCCCGTCAGCGAGGGTCGGTCTCGCTTTGGCATGGCTATATGAGTTGTTCAAGGTTAGAACTTGCAAAGGAGCGAAGCTGTCCGAAAAGAGACAGAGATCTTTTATGCCGGAGCTTAAAGCTCCGACCCCAAGGTTTTGCCGGGGCGCCGCCTAGCCAGAGATTGCTACGCCACAAGAGGAACAGCGGACAGCCAGAAATGGGTGTCCCACTCTGCACCGGAACGCGTTGAAGCGCGTCCCGGTACGAGAGCGGCAGAGACGGCAGGACGATTACTGGGCCAAAGTGATTACGCCGAAGGCGCCATTGGCGTAGTTGTTCGGGCCGGCGGTAAAGAAAAGCTGGTTGGGCTTGCCGCCGTTCCCGCCGTTGCCGAATTGGAGGGCCCAGAGCTGGTCGATGACGATCGCTTGGCCGTCAGCATCGCGCAGGGTGCCGAGGAAAGCGCCGGAGGTGGGATCGAACGCGTTGATCCGCCCGTCACGAACATTGTTGGCGACCAGCAAAGTGTTGCTGAACGGGCCGAAATCAGCCGGAGCCATCGCCAGACCCCACGGCGAATGCAGAGGGCCAGTGATGCGCAGGAGCACGTTGCCCGCGGTATCAAACTCGTCCACGAAACCGGCGGCCGATTTGTTGCCGCCGAAGGTCACCCAGAGCTTACCCCCGATGTTTTGAATGCCGTAGGGAGCAAAGCCGCCCTTAATTTCCGGATCGGTAAAAGAGTTCACTAACTTGAAGTTCTTGTCGAAAACGTCGATGCGGCTGTTAGGGCCGTTGTCAGCGGCGTAAAGAAAGTCACCTGAGGAACCGCTGGTGATGGCCAAGCCGGTATAGTCGGCACCAGACTTCGATCGATCAGCCGCGATCACCGCAGTGGTGGGTTGCACACCGGGGTTCCAGCCGCTGATGGTGCCATCCTGGGTGGCGAAGAGAAATATAGCGGGGATTGAGGCAGTTTTCGAAAGAGAGAAGGAAGGCGTGGGATTTCCGAGGGTGATGTTAAAAACAGTGCCGGTGGGGGTGCCCGCGACGGTACTTCCCGGCGCAGGCGGAATGGTGACAATCAATCCGAGTTTTTGGCCGGCGCCATTGTAAAGGGTGGATTTGCCGGTACCGTTGTCGGAGACCCAGAAGGGACTGCCGCTGGATCGAGTTAGACCCCAGCCATTGACCAAGTCCGGATCAGTGGCGTCGGTGACGAGATCGGTGCGCGTGTATTGCGCGAGCGCGCTGGTGGCGAGGAACAGTGTAAGGGCTGGGGCGGCAAATACTTTTAGTCGAGTCGATAAAGACATTACGATTTTCCTCCGGTGCAAAACATTTTTTGTGGCTTCCTTGCGGAGCTATGCTCAGCAAACGGAGTAACGGTAGCGCGCCTAGGCGGCGGCATTGTCACGAAAAGGTCAAAACGGAGTCATCTTCTGGCGCAGCTGAGGCTGTGACTGATTTGAAGCAGGCTGGATGAATGAGAGTGGCGGGCGGTCGAGAAAGGAGGTACCTTCAAAACAACCTAGTACCGCATCTTTCGGCGAGGAGAGAATCATGTTTCTGCGATTTCTGCGATCCTGTTGCTTTGGATTCCTGGCGCTTTCGCTTGTGTCGTCACCTGCCTTTTCGCAGGGCAAAGGAAAGGGTCATCACAAAGGGGAAGGCGATGACGATCAGGGGCCAGGAAAAGGAAACAAGAAAGCCAAGCACGAGTTCGATGCGCGCGACCGGGAAGTGATCACTACCTATTATTCGGACCGCACTTCGAATCTGCCGCCGGGACTTGCGAAGCGCGGAGGAAATCTTCCGCCGGGGCTGGAGAAGCAACTGGAACGCAACGGCACGCTACCGCCAGGATTGCAGAAGCGTGTTCAGCCGTGCCCAGTGGAGTTGGAGCGGCAATTGCCGCCAGTGGATGCGGGCTACGTCCGCGGCGTCATTGGCGCGCACATAGTGATCTACAACCGTAGCACTAGTGTGATCGTAGACGTCATGAAAGACGTGGTGCGCTGAGCCAGGTTGGCGTCGTGTGGCTTACAGTTTGGCGCACCAAAAGAGGTCAACGGTGCGGCACTTCCGCGCGTACGTTAGCGCCTTCTCGATTGCCGATGGGTGAAGGGTACGAAGGACTGCATGCCACCGAAGGTGACGGCGGCGAAAGACACGAACGGTCAGTCATTAAAAGTGACCACTGCGACGACTACGAACGTGGCGCGAATTGATTTTAGCGAGTGTTCGTAAGAGCTACGAAGCTTTTTCCTGGGCGTAGGCGAGGTATTCTTCGTATGGGCCCTTGAAGTCTTCGATTTTCCCGCCTTTGAAATGCCAGATGCGGGTGGCGACTTCGTCGATGACGTCGTGGTCGTGAGTTACGAGCAGGACGGTGCCATCGTATTTTTGCAGCGCGATGTTCAGAGCGTTGATGGATTCCAAATCAAGATGGTTGGTGGGCTCGTCGAGGACGAGGAAGTTTGGCTTCTGCAGCATCAGCTTGCAGAAGATTAGCCTCGCGGATTCGCCACCGGATAGAGCTTTGGTGGGCTTGAGGGCGTCGTCACCGCTGAAGAGCATTTGACCCATGAGGCCGCGGAGCTCCTGCTGATTGGCGGCGGGATCAAATTGCCAGAGCCAGTCGATGGCGTTCATGCCTTTGGTGATGGAATCACCGTGGTCTTGCGCGAAATAGCCGACGGCGACTTCGTGGCCCCAGACGACGGCGCCGCTGTCGATGGGAAACTCGCGGTCTGAATCTTCGATGTAACCCGTGGCGTTGCGAACCAAGGATTTGAGCAGAGTGGTCTTGCCGGTGCCGTTGCGGCCCATGAGCGCGATCTTTTCGCCGCGCGTGACGCTGGCGGAGAAACGCGGGATGACCTTGAGATCGTCGTAGGATTTTTCGATGCTGCGGATTTCGAGCGGATGGCGGCCGGAGGCACGCTTCATCTCGAAGCGAATGTACGGGCGCTGGATGTTGGACCTGGCGAGCTCGGAAGTTTGCAGGCGCTCGACTTCCTTTTTGCGCGAGGTGGCCTGCGCGGAACGCGTGCCGGCGGAGAAGCGAGCGATGAATTCGTTGAGCTGCGCGATTTTCTTCTCGCGCTGGGCGTTTTCCGATTCGATGCGCGCGCGGATGTGCGTCTTGGCGACCACCATATCGTCGTAGCCGCCGTTGTACATGATGATGGTTTCGTAGTCGATGTCGAAGATAATCCTGCAGCCAGTGCACGGAATCGAGATCGAGGTGATTGGTGGGCTCATCGAGGAGCAGAGCGCTGGGATTGCCGAAGAGCGCTTGCGCGAGGAGCACGCGAACTTTCTGACCGCCTCGCAGCTCGCCCATCTTGCGCTCTTGCAGCGAGCTCTCTATACCGAGACCGTCGAGAAGAATGCCGGCATCCGCTTCGGATGTGTAGCCGCCTTCTTCGCCGACGATGCCTTCAAGCTCACCGAGACGCATGCCGTCCGCGTCGGTGAGAGCCTCGTGGGGCTTGGCGTAGAGCGCGTCGCGTTCCCGCAGGGCGTCCCAGAGGAGTTTGTTGCCCATGACGACGGTATCGATTACGCGAAAGTCGTCGAAGGCGAATTGATCCTGGCGCAGGACGCCCATTTTCTTGGGCGCGGTGATGGAGCCTTTGGTGGGCTCGAGTTCGCCGGTGAGAATCTTCATGAATGTGGACTTACCGGCGCCGTTGGGGCCGGTGACGGCGTAGCGGCGGCCGGCCATGAAGGTGCAGGTGACGTCCTCGAAGAGGACGCGCGGGCCGAAGCGCATGGAGATGTTATTGACCGAGAGCATAACCTTTCAATTGTACCGTAGTTTTTGCCGAGCGCTAACCGTGTGCTTCAGCGTGCACAGCGCGTGGCGGCTCAGATTCCGAGTTGTCGACAACTCGCGAAGTGACCAGCCGATCTCCTAGTGTATGAGTGTTAGGGCGACGTAGCGCCAGCTACGCGCGTAAGGCCAGAAACAATCAAAGCCAAACGGGGCTTGCTACTGGGAAACGCTGCTTTCAGTCGAACTTGGCAGAATCGTAGGCCTGACAACGATTCGCGACCGCATCAGAGATGGGGAACCCGTCCAATCTGTAACGAAAGTACCTGTTGTCGCTGTACCTTCTAGACCCTTTCCAAAAGCAAAGACGGTCGCGTGCGGACCGTAGCTCGCATGTACGCCCAAATGAACTAAAGCTGAAGCCGTTCCTGCAATCTGTCGCAGAACAGAATACTCAGAATTCTGGGCGGGAAAAGTCGCATGGCCATTCGTGTCGGTTTGGCAGTTTGCTTCATGCCCTTCCATTTCGACCGAATAGTTTTGCCAAGTCTCCCTAACCGTTATGCCCTCGACGGGCTTGTTGTGTCCGTCAACCACGACCACGTCCCACTGGGGCGCGGCAAGCAAACTAACGGGAAACAGCCAGTAGGCAAGCGTGCCGACCACTAGCGCCAGGCCTACTACAACAGTAAGTACGATCTTATTGTGGCGAAGCATACCGTAGATTATGCGCTTGATGATGAGGCATGGCCACAACGCTCGTAAACAGGCGTTTGCACTTGAGGAGGACTGGATAGTCCCAATTTTGGTCAAGTCAACGGGGAATTACCTACGACCGTTTGGCGCCGGAAGGAAAGAGATGACTCAGGGCGCAAAGCAAGCGGCGACCATAGAAAAAGTTAAGAGGCGCGGCGTTGAAGAGCGCCGCCACGGATGGCGGGGAATTCGTGTTCCCAGCGGGCGATTACTACGGTCGCTAGGCAGTTGCCGAGGACGTTGACGGCGGTGCGGCCCATGTCCATGAGTTGATCGATGGCAAAGAGGAGGAAGAGCGGCTCGGTGGGAAGATGGAACGACGTGGCGGCAGCGAGGACGATGACGAGGGAGGCGCGGGCTACTCCGGCGGTGCCTTTGCTGCTGATGAGCAGAGTGAGAAGCATGACGGCTTGTTGCGCGACGGTGAGATGGATGCCGGCGGCTTGGGCGATGAAGATCAGCGCGAGGGATTGGTAAAGGCTGGAGCCATCGAGATTGAAACTGTAACCGGTGGGGAGCACGAAGGCGACGGTATCGCGCGGGACGCCGAGGGCTTCCATTTCTTCCATGGCGCGAGGGAGAGCGGCTTCGGAGCTGGCGGTGGCGAAGGCGATAGTGACGGGCTCGGCGGCTGCGCTGAGGAATTTTTTTATCGGAACGCGGGCGAGTAGCGCGATGGGAAACAGAACGCAAGTGATGAAGACCACCAGCGCGACGTACATGGTGGCGAGCAGCTTCAGAAGAGGAAGCAGGACGCCTAGGCCGAGATGGCCGACGGTGTAGGCGACGGCTCCGAAGACGCCGATGGGAGCGGCGAGCATGACGATGTTGGTGAACTTGAACATTGTTTCGGAGAGGCTTTCCGCGAGGGCGAGCATAGGGCGGCGCTTCGGTTCGGGAACGAGAGCGAGGGCCATGGCGAAGAGGATGCTGAAGACGACGACCTGCAAGACTTGGTTCTCGGCAACGGATTTGGCGATGTTTTCGGGGAAGATGTCGATGATGAGCTGTGTGGCAGTGTGCGGGGTGGCGTTGAGCGATTCGGGAGTGGCGGAGGGCGGGAGGCGGACGCCTTCGCCGGCGCGGCTGATGTTGATGGCGGCGAAACCGATGAGCAGCGCGATGGTGGAGACGATTTCGAAATAGATTAGGGACTTGAGGCCGAGACGACCGACGCGCTTGAGGTCCGCATGACCTGCGATGCCAACTACGAGCGTGCCGAAGAGAAGCGGGGCGATGATGACGCGGATCAGCCGGAGGAAGATGGTGCCGAGAAATTGCAGGTTCGCGGCGAAGGATGGGAAGTCGTGGCCGACTTCGACGCCAGCCAACAGACCGACGAGAATCCAGGAGGTGAGGGAGCGGCGTTTGGCGGCGATGGCGGCGATTAGGGCGATGACTAGCCAGCGGAGAGCCTTCCCGATAGATGAGACGCTCGGGACGAACTCCGTAGCCAAGAATAAATAAGCAATCACGATCGTCGCGACTACGACCGCGGCAATGAGGGCTTTGTTTTTCATTCGCGCGGAACGGTATGCCGGATGGGTGCGGGTGTCAATGGTTTGGGCTTGGCGGCCGGCTGCATTTTGAAATCAGGAGGAGTTGAGGTCCTTCGGCCCGGCCCTTCGGCTTTCGCTCTCGGGACAAGCTGAAATGCGCCGGGACCTCAGGATGACACGCTTTGGTGGCAGCCGTGGCAGCAGCCGTCGAGACGCATGGCGGCGAGTGTAGAGATGCAAAGCGGTCAGGGTTTCAGGTTTTCTTTGGGCCATTAATCAGAAAAAAAGTCACCGTCGCGCTCCGCTATCTTTCAAACGCCTGAAGGAGTCTCGGTAGTCATTTTAGGCTGCCTCGTCGAATTCCGCCTCCGGCTCCGGCAAGCGGTCGCCATCGCGCGCAGCCCAGACATACAAGGTGGGCAGCAAGAAAATGCTCAAGAGAAGCGCACCGATAAGACCGCCGACAATGACGATGGCGAAAGGCCGCTGCGAGTCCGATCCAATGCCACGCGACAGCGCGGCAGGCAGCAAACCGAGCGTAGCCACCAGCATAGTCATCATGATGGGACGGAGACGGAGAACGGCTCCCTCGATGGCGGACTGCTCGATCGTGTGGCCGCGCACACGCAACTGATTAATGTATTCCAACATGATGACGCCGGTTTGCACCGATACACCAAAAAGCGCCAGGAAGCCGACACCCGAAGACACGCTGAAGTGCGTGCCGGTGATGAGTAGCGCCAGCAGCCCGCCCACCGGCGCCATAGCCACGTTCGCCAGGATCAGCAGCGCCCATTTGAAGGAGCGGAACATCATGTAGAGAATGCCGAAGATGAGAAGGATGGTTAACGGTACGATTACGAGCAGCCGAGCTTCGGCGCGCTTTTCGCTCTCATATTCACCTGCCCAGTCGATGTGATATCCCCGCGGGAGTTGGAGCTGGGCGTTTACCTTTTGAATGGCCTCCTCGACAGCGCTTCCAAGATCGCGGCCGCGCACGCTGTATTTAATGGCCACGTACCGCTGATTTCCTTCCCGGTATATTTCGGAACCGCCGTCCCGTTCTTCGATTTTGCAGAGCTGAGCGAGGGAAACTCGTTCACCGGACGGGGACACTAAACGAATGTTCTCGATGGCTTCCTTGGTGTCGCGATACTGCGGCAGGTAACGCATGACCAGGTCGTATCGCGCTTCGCCCTGCAGAACCTGAGTGAGAGCGGTGCCTCCCACGGCAGTCTGCACGGCATCTTGAACATCCGCGACATTGATTTGGTGACGCGCGGCTTGCGCACGGTCCACGTGCAGCTCGATGTTGGGCTGACCTAGCACGCGAAGCACTCCAAGATCCTCAATTCCCCGGATGTTGCGCATGATGCCGGCGATCTGGTCGGCTTTTGCTTCGAGAAGCTTGAGATCGTCCCCATAAATCTTCACCGCAAGTTCACCTTTTACCCCGCTGACCGCTTCCTCCATATTGTCCGAAATGGGCTGCGAGAAATTCCAAAGAACGCCGGGGATTTTGTCCAGCTCGCGCTGCATTGCGGCTATCACTCTCTCCTTATCTTCGTGGAAAACAGGCCGCCACTGCTCTTTCGGCTTCAAATCGACGAAGTACTCCGTATTGAAGAAGCCGGTGGTGTCGGTTCCGTCATCCGGACGACCCACCTGGCTAGTACACTGGGTGACCTCGGGAAAAGAGCAAAGCAGCACGCGAGCCTGATTCGCCAGGCGAATACCTTCGGTAGGACCTGTACTAGGAGCGAGCGTGCCACGCACCCAGAGCGCGCCTTCATCCAGGTGAGGCAAGAACTCAGATCCAATGACCCCACCGAGTACAAGAAACAGAGTCAGGCACATGGCTAGGCCCGCAAGACCTACGGTTACCAAGCGATGCTCGATCGCCCATCGAACGGCGTTGCGATAGGAGCCCTTCAGGTAGTCCATGACGGGGTTGCGCCATTCATGGACGCCTTCTTTGAACAGCGTGCTGGAGAGTACAGGCGCAATCAGCATCGAGAAAACGAGCGCTCCAAGGAGCGCAAAAGCCACAGTCCAGGCCATCGGATGGAACAAGCGCCCCTCGACGCGTTGCAGCGTGAAGATTGGCAAGTACGCGGTAATGATGATGGCAATCGCGAAAAACACCGGGCGCTGGACCTCGTGAGCGGCGTCGCGAATGCGCTCCATGGGCGTCCTGTAATTGCTGCCGCCATGGCTCATATGACGGACGATGTTCTCCACCATGACCACGGCGCCGTCTACCACCATGCCGAAATCCAAGGCGCCAAGGGACAGCAGGTTTGCGGGAATGCCCTTCAGCTTGAGACAAGTGGCCGCAAACAACAGGGCAAAAGGAATCGTCAGGGCCACGATCATCGCTCCGCGGACATTCCCCAGAAACAGAAAGAGAATGACCACGACAAGAATGATGCCTTCGGTAAGAGTGTGCAGCACGGTATGCGTCGTGTAGTGGACCAAGTCGCTGCGGTCGATGAACGGAACGACCTTCACGCCGGGAGGCAAAATGTGGTCGTTCAGTTCTTTGACCTTTGCATGAATCCCAGCGAGCGCCTCGTCTGCGTTTGCGCCTTTACGCAATAACGCGATGCCCGAAACCACGTCGTCGTTATCGATGATCTTGCTGTCTTCACGATGAATCGTCCGTGCGAACTGGCCGAGCCGGATCTTCGGGCCTTGCGCGACAACGGCAATATCCCTCACGCGCAGCGGAGTGCCAGTCTTGGTGACGATGACTGTGTTTTCTATATCCTGTACGTTCCTGACCAAGCCAACTTCGCGGATATTGATCTGTTGCAGGCCGGCTTCGATGAAGCTGCCGCCTGCGTTGGCGTTGTTGTTCGTGAGCTGCTGCTCCACCTGGGCGAGGCTCAGTCCGTACGCGATGAGCTTATTGGGATCCACACGGACCTGATATTCGCGGGTAGGACCACCGAAACTGGCAACATCGACGATATCGGGGACGGCCTTGAAGTTCTTTTCGACCACCCAATCTTCGATCGACTTCAGTTCCATCACGTCGTAATTGGGATTCGTGCTTTTTAGCGTGAAGAAGTAAATTTGACCGACGGGGCTCCAGTCCGTGCCCATCTGCGGCACAACGCCCGGCGGCAGCGTAACCTGTGAAAGCCGCTCCAGCACTCTTTCCCGGTTCCAGGCATTCTCCTCTTCATCATCGAAAATCAGTTTTAGATCCGACAGGCCAAACAGAGAGAACGAGCGCAAATGCATCACGTGGGGGATGCCGTTCATCGCGATTTCCAGTGGAATGGTGACCTGCTGCTCGATTTGTTCGGCGGAAATTCCCGGCCACTGCGTAATAATGTCAACGTAGTTGTTGGCGACGTCCGGATAAGCTTCCACGGGAAGCTGGTGAAACGAAATCGCTCCCCAAACAAGCAACAGAACCGCCGCTGCGAGGACCAGAAAGCGATTGTCCAAAGAAAAATCGACAAGTCTACGAATCATCTACTGCTCCACCGTGTTCTGGAACACAAGCGCATTTTGAACTACCTGTGCGCCGGGTTGGATACCGGAGATCACCCCTTGCATGTTTCCCGGTAGGATCTGCCCGGCGACTACTTCCACACGCCGGAATTTGTTGTCGCCCGCAGGTACATAGACCCAATCGCGGTCGTGCAAATGCAGAATGGCGGACGCGGGAACTGCGGCCCGCGTTTCTTTTTTCTGCCCGTGGAATGTGGCAGTGACGAACATGCCGACCCGCATGATGCCCGGGTTGCGTACTTCAATGCGCACTTTGGCCGTGCGCAGCGTCGGATCGAGCACTGGCCCCACGTTGCTGATGCGCCCCGTAAAGACCTTGTCCGGGTAGGCATTCAGGCGGATGTCCGCGCTTTCGCCTACATGCACGTTGGCCAGGTCGTTTTCGTAGACGTCGCAAAGAGTCCACACGTTCGATAAGTCCGAAATGGTGAACGGGTTGGGCGAGCCCAGCCCGGCCACGCCAGAGGCATTGGTGACCTGCTGGTCGGTAATCACGCCGGAAACCGGAGCGACAATGTCAACAATTGCGGCAGGATGATCGACGCTGCCACCGAGGACGCGAAGCCGCTCGGTCGTGTTCTCCACGTCGACCTGGGCCTTGTTCTCGACATCTTCTGCGGTCTGAAAATCGTTCAGAGAGATAGCGCCCTTGTCGTAGAGCAGCTTGGCGCGGTCGAATTGTATTCGTGCGAGCTTTTCGTCGGCGACCGCCTTTCGATAGTCGGAAAAGGCCGCGGACACGTCCGCGCTCTGCACGCGCAGCAGGAGTTGGCCTTTTTTCACGGTGTCGCCGAGCCGCGCTTTGATTTCCACTACGCGGCCGGTGGCAATCGAAATGACAGGCACGCTGCGGGAGATGTCCGGACTGATGGTTCCGGTTGCGTTCAACTGGGATGTGGCCTCATATGCCACCGCCGTGGCCAGCGGAAACTGCTCCGGATGATTCACCTGCACCACATTCAAGTCCTGCTCATGCTCGACTGTAGGCGTTGGCGGCGCCTCTGCCTTCGGATCCGCTTTGCCGCGGCCGCAAGCCGCCAGGAAAAAGCTCGCGGCAAAAAACGCGGCCATCGTTGCAAGGCTGGCGCGCTTCATGGGATGACCTCGCGTCCTGCGGCAAGATTCAGTTGGCTTGCGGCGTCCAGATAGGAAGCAACCAAGTTCAGGTAGTTAACCTGAACGCTCCGATAGTCGGCCTGCGCATTGAGAAAATCGAGGAGGGATGCGGCGCCGTGTTCGTATGAAAACGCAATCGTGTCCCGGACTCTCGAGGCCTGGCTTAGATACCGGTCCTTATACGGCTGGAGGAGAATCACGGTGCTTTGGACCGTCGCATAGGCGGAATCCACATCACTGAAGACTCGCGCCCGCATAGCGTCAAGCAGCTTCTCGTTGCGGTCGATGTCCAGTTCGGTTCGTTTCTTTTCGCCCTGGTTGCGGTCGAAGATGCGGAGGGGGATGCTGACACCGACGCCGACCGTTTGGTGGGCAAACGGGTTGTTGAACGAGGGGTTGTACGTATACCACGCGCTCAAGATCGGATCGGTTGAGCCGTTCGCAATAGCAAGCTTGTGATCGGTTTGGGCTTTGTCTATGGCTTCAACAGCCGCCTTTAGATCCGGCCGCGCATCCAATGCCATCTGCCGGACCTCCTCTAGCGAAGCAATTTGCGTCGAAAAATCGTACGGCCCCGCGACGTCGAACTGTTCCACTGGCGTGCGGTCGTTCAATAACGCAAGAAGCTGAATCTTTGCCGTTCGCAGATTCACTTCCGCGATTTGTAAATCCGATTCGTACTGCACGCGCTGCAATTCCAAACGGTCCAGATCCACCTGCGCGATCGCCCCGGCTTTGTAACGCTCGCGATTCACGTCCAGAAGATGGTCGTAATAGGAAAGATTTTCTTTCGCCAGCTCAAAGATCGCTTTTTCCTGAAGCGTTTGAATAAAGGCCATGCGCAAAGTAAAGAGAAGAGTTCTATTCAGGTCCGCCTGGCCGGAAATGGCTATTCCCGTCCCCTTTTGAGCGCTCTCCAGCCGCAATTCCCGCTTGTGCTGCCGTTCGTGCAGATAGCTAAGGTTGGGTGAGAACTGAGTGCCGGTGAACGGCTGCCAGACTCCTTTGTAGGGCGCGATTTGAGTCCCATCCGTCGCCAGAGTGAAATTCGGATTCGGGCGAAGAAAGGCCGTGATCTCCTGCGCCCGCGACTCGTCAATGCCAATCTGGCCCGCGCGAAGAGTCGGGTTCGCCGCTTCAAACTTGTCCCGAACCTCCTGCCACGTCAGCGCTTTTTGCGCCCAAGCGCTTCGCGCGGAAACCGCAGCCAGGAAGAGCCCGAAACACAGGCGCCTCGATAACCGCTTCATGAAACCTCCCAGTACTTTGCTACAAGAAACCGAATTTTTTGTGGGAAGCCAGGATGAGTGCACCGCTGGCCGGCACGCTATTGGCGGACACTTGCGCCGCCAAGCACACTATTTCCTGTGTTTGTTAATTGCGCGTTAAAAACGCTATAGGCAAGGTGGAGCTCGACCCATGAAGGGTGAAACGGAAGCCAAGAGCGACGCGGAGCCAGACCGTAGGGCAAGCAGCCGTGTTATTTCTCCGGGCAACGAAGATCTGCGCTCTGTCCGGCAATCGCCAGACACGCAGCGCGAAAGAAGGAGCGCGGCAGCGGCATCCCTGATTTCCTCCGCCGCAAAAGTCCATGATGTTTCGGAAGCCGTGAAGGCGCTCTGAAATTCAGCAGGATTGGAAGCCGTAAAGTTCCCAAGACCATCGTTCAAGAGGATAGCGACGGGTTTGTTTGTCAACGCCGTCGTGACGATTACATCGGGAAAACTGTCTCCGTTTACATCGCGTGATGTTATTTGCAGCCCGCCGGTGGGCGCCGTGATGCCCACGGTCTGCCCGGTACCGCCGCTCAGGTGAAACGCAATCCAGTAGCGGGTACTGCGCGAGCTGCTTTGACCGACATGAACGCTGGCGAGATCCGGGCGGCTGTCTCCGTCAAAATCGGCGATGGCGAAATGGGTAGGCGCCTGGGCAGGGAGAGCGGACGCGGCTGCCCCTCGCGCCGAACATCCCAGGAGCCAGCAGCACGCCGCCCCGAAGGCCGCCTGCCGAACAAAGCTTTTGTGAACCCAAGCTCTCATGGAAACCCAGATCCGCGAACCTCGCAGGATTGACCAAAATGCATGCTCTTGACCTGCTTACCTGTTCATTGTAAAGCATAACATCTGCAGCACGGAACCCACAGCTTTGTGCACAAGCTCAATACCTATGAATTCAGGCTTGCGAGGCTACCTGTCAGCATCCCGGAGGAGAGCACTTGGAAAAGAATGAGGTGTGCGCCAAGATTGAGGAAATCGGAATCGTTCCCGCGGTCCGCACTTCTTCCCCGGAAGACGCGCTTTTCGCGGCCGAGGTGGTTGCCCGCGGTGGCATTCCCATCGTCGAAATAACCATGACCGTGCCGGGCGCCATAGAAGTAATTTCTCACCTAGTGAAAAACCTCCCGGACGTGATCGTCGGCGCGGGGACCGTCCTGGACCTTGAAACTGCACGCCTGTGCCTGGACTCAGGCGTGCGATTTCTGACCTGCCCGGGGCTCGACCTGGGGATCGTGGAGTTCGCCAAGCAAAGAAATTTGACCATGATGGCCGGCGCCCTCACGCCAACGGAAATCGTCACGGCATGGAAAGCTGGATCAGATTTCGTAAAGGTCTTTCCATGCGCGCAGGTCGGCGGCGACAGTTACATCCGCGCTTTAAAGGGGCCTTTTCCTAAAATCCCCTTGATCGCCGCCGGAGGCGTGAACCAGCAAACAGCAGCCAACTTCATTTTGGCGGGAGCGGTCGCGCTTGGCATCGGACGCGAGCTAATTCCCAAAGAAGCTGTGCAAAGCCGGCAGGAAGGGCGAATTCGCGAACTGGCGCATCGCTTTCTCAACTTCGTGCGAACCGCTCGCAGCCGAAGAGCCGCCGGGCTCTAAGATTTCAGGCACTTTCAACATCTCACCAAGTAGTTGGCCGCAAGAACGTTTAGTTTGCGGGTGCGCTAGTAGCCTGTTCCTTGTGGCGGCGGAACACAATGCGCAGGAGATCCGGATAAAACTCTTTGAGGACGTTATAGGCGCTAGTGTAAGCAAGGTTGATGCCCCAATTCTGAAAGACGGCACTGACCGACCGGTCCTGCGCCGGATAGTAAGAAGTCGAAATCCCCTGCTGCAAAAGTTGACCCAAAACCTGCGGAGTATTGAAAGTTGGGTCACCGGAATCCTTGCGCGAGATCACCGTCCGCGTGGCCGCATATTGAATGCGGCTCCAGACCGGACCCTTGGCTTTGCGAAAGTAGCGCGGATCGTCGTGCAAAATGTGGGGCAGGAAACCAAAGATAAAGAAGGAGGACGTAACCTGGTCCGCTTCCCCGGCGCCAAATCGTTGCGCGTACGGCCCCCAGCCCTGCCCGTAATGAGGCTGCCCGTTGCTGGCTTGCTGTAGCGCCGCTTGAAACAAATTGCCAAAGTGCGCGCTGAAATCCACTGACTGGTGATAAGCGAGCACATACTTCTCTTTTACCGTAAGCGGCTCTTGCACCGCCGGAGTGTCGTTCGTGGTCTCAAAATTGGGGATGATTCCAAGGATGCGCTTGGGATTATCGTCCTGCTGTGCGTTGGGGTCAGACGAGACAGGCGGATTCTGGTTGTTTACCGCAGGAGACTGGGATGGAGATGTATTCGGCGCCGAAGTGTCCGGCTTATCTCGACCTAATGCACTTCCTTCGCTTGCGATGAGCGCAAGCAGCAGTCCGGCGACGAGAGAAACTCTTCCGCATCGAAGCATCATCCCCCACAGAACACAAAGCGACCTTCATTGGACGAGCAGTTGTCGCAAAGCGTTGCATTCCCATCTCAGCCGCACGCCGCCGGGAGGGTCCTCCCGGCGGGTTCGTGCCCTGCAAGCTCTTCAATTCACGGTACGTCAATAGTCACAAGAGCGCTAGAAAACCGTCCAGGGCGTTGCCAAATTCGCAATCACTCCGCCGCTTTGGCAGCCAGCGTTCCAACCACTGCAAGACTTTGTGGCCGCTCCTTTTGATTTACATGGCGAAACGCGGATCGCTTCCTACACTCGAATCCAGTTAAAGAGAATAAGAACAAGCGTGCTGGTTCCGACAATCACCCACAGCGTGAGGCCCTGCAGCAGCGGGCGAACGCCGACCTTACTAAGCGTTTCCCTGTTCAGACTGGTACCGATGAGGAATAGCGTCACCGTCAGACCCAGCTTGCCGAGGTGGTTTAGCGCGCCGAAGGCCGGGTTGAATTGGGGCAGCGCAGTATTGAGCAGCGCGGCAACACAAAAAAGCAAGATGAACCAAGGCCACTGAATGCGCGCCTGGCTCTTCAACACCGCCGCAGTCCCCACGGACAACGGGACAATCCACAGCGCTCGCGCAAGCTTGATAGTCGTCCCGATGGCGAGAGCCGTTGGACCGTACTTCGCGGTCGCACCGACCACGGAGCTCGTGTCGTGAATCGCCAGCGCCGACCACAGCCCGAACTGGCTCTCGCTCATGTGCAATGCCCAGCCGAGCGGCGGAAAAAGGAACAGCGCAACTGAATTCAGGACGAAAACAGTGCCGAGCGAAACCGCCATTTCTTCTTCGCTCGCGCCCGCAATCGGTCCGACCGCCGCAATAGCGCTACCGCCACAGATTGCGGTTCCCGCGCTGATTAAAAAGGAAGGTTTCTTGGCAACGTGAATGATATATCCGAGGCCCAGCCCTAACAGCATCGCCGCCGTGATGCTCAGCGCGGTATAAACAAAACCGGAGCGCCCGGCCAGGAGAACTTCGTGGAGATTCATCCCAAAACCCAGTGCTACTACGGAAGCTTGAAGGAGAAACCTTGTCAGATCCCTGCTCGCGGCTTGAAATGGATGCGCCAGCGTCAGGCCGTAGATGAGCCCTCCAAGCAGCGCGATCGCTGGTGAAACCAGTCCGCTGGCCGCCAGGATCACTCCTGCAAAGAATATGATCTTGTTCACGGGCAAAGTCTCGCACGGCAACAGACGCTGGTCCAAGGAGCAATTGCCGGGAGTGTGCGCTACGCCGCGCTCTAGCTCTCAACCGCCAAGTCGTTTCACTTTGACGTCGCGCCAGCCCGTTCCAGTTAACTTAGCTTGGGGTTCTGTGGATGCGGACGCAGCATCACGTGTAGACAGCTTACTCATCACCGCGTCGCGCGGCTAGAAATTCTGTTGCGCCTTGCGCCCACGCTTTGGCAAGCGCGCCTGCCTATAGCTGTCCAGTTCAGTGCCAGTGATGTCGTACTGCGTCAGAGGGGGATGATTCGAATAAGTGGCCAACTCAACGCGCAGCCTCAGCGCGCAGATACCCGGCGCATCTTGATAGCTCGCGCGGTGCGAGACAAATGCCTCGTTGGCTATGTTCAGTCTGAACTCGCGCTCCTGCCCCGCTTCGCGCACATTGAACGTGTATTCGCGTGTGAGCCGCTTCGCTTCGAATCCAATGTACTGCACAATGATTTCGCTGCTCATTTGGCACCTGTCGCGACTAGAACACCAGCGGGCCGGGCATTGCGGCGCACTAGTAGCTCCGGCGGCCGTTGCTGCCCGCTCGCGCACCGGAATAGACGCGGCTACCCTGCGTACGACATCCCCCGGTGCGGGGTTCTTGCGGGCGCGCTTCATTCACCTGCAATGCGCGGCCTTCTACATCGAGCCCGTTCATCTCCCCGATGGCCCGCGCCGCGTCGTCGCTTGATCCTAGCTCAACAAATCCAAAGCCGCGTGAGCGCCCGCCTTCCCGATCGCAAATCACTCGCGCAGACGTCACTTGATATCCCCTGCCGGTGAAGAGCTCTCCCAGTCCGCTGTCGGTTAGTTGGCCTGCGAGGTTCCCAACGTAGAGCTTAGCCATTTCCTGCCTTTGCCCGTTAGGGCTATTGCGTGCCTTAGGGCTGAAAGATTTTCCGGTTTTTCTGCCGCGCCCCTTCGAGGAGGTCCGTTTCCTTTTGTTGACGCTCCGCCTCTCGC
>WNFD01005256.1_pt1 | contig 23562 bp, 22 predicted proteins | sample 5400491 | NCBI WGS metagenome assembly WNFD01 (sample SAMN13153343, study PRJNA577476) | soil metagenome | isolation source: 120 cm saprolite under Douglas fir tree site 2 hole 2 replicate 2 | place: USA:California | collected 2015-04-18
TGCTCGAGCCGACTGGCACATTCCCAAGGTTGAGGCTCGCGGGCGTGAATCCCAGGGCCCCGGTTTCCCCGGTTCCGCTCAGCGTGATGGTTTGCGTGGGGCTGCCTGGGCAGTTGTCCTTGAGGGTCACCGCTCCGGTGCGGGTTCCCGCCGCGGTCGGCGAGAAGGTGACCGTGATCGTGCAATTCTGTCCGGGATCGAGCGTGGTCGTGGTGGGGCAGGTGTTGCTCTGGGAAAAGTCACCGCTGCTGGCTATGCTGGTGAAGGTCGCCGAGTGACTGCTGACGTTGGTTACCGTTACCGTCTGGGAAGCGCTGGTGAGTCCGATCTGCAGGAGACCGAAGTTTAGGCTGGAAGCAGAAAACGTGAGGGTCAGCGGAGTATAGACCTCGGCGGTGCTCAAGACCACACAACAGACACTGGTAGTACCAATGCCACCGTCAGCCAATGCCCGTCCTGTCCGCAGTAGGGTCATGGTGTGATACGCCTGCGCCCGGCTCAGGTTTGCCGTCGCGGTGAATTTGCCTGTGGCAAAGTTGTAGATCTCTGCCTTATTGAGCAACGTATAAAGAATGTAATAGATTTCCTCTAGAAAGAATCCAATAATGTAGGTGCTCTGCTTCTCCGCCTGAACACCTATGGCCAGACCAAAGGGAAGTGCCGATCTGCTGGAAGACCGTCGCCGGCGAGCTTTGGCCTTAGTGGATTCTGGTTGTTCACTCAATGAAGCGGCGCGGCGCATGGGCTGCGGGGCCAGCTCGGTCATGCGCTGGTACCATGCGCGGCGGCGCGGCGGAGAGAAGGCATTGCGCGTTCGCTTCTCCCCGGGGCGACCGCCTAAGTTGCGACCGAAACAGCTGCAGGGCCTGATCAGGCTGCTGCTCAAAGGGCCGATGGCTCGTGGCTACCGCACGAACCTGTGGACGACAGCGCGCATCGCCCTGCTCATCGACGACGAGTTCGGAGTCGACTACCACCCCAATCACATTGGGCGATTGATGCATCGTCTGAAGTGGAGTCATCAGAAACCCGAACGGCGCGCGATCGAGTGCGACGACCAAGCGGTCGAGCAAGGGAAACGCCGACAGTGGCCGCGGATAAAAAAAAAGCCGCTAGGCTGGGCGCCCACATAGTGTTTGCCGACGAGTCCGGATTTCTCCTCATTCCCATGTCGCCAAGACCTGGGCTCCGGTAGGGCAAACTCCGATTCATCGTCATGTCTATCGGCGCGACAAAATTTCCGTGATCTCCGGCATCTCGGTCAGCCCGAAACGGCAGCGGCTGAACCTCTACTACTACCTCTTCTATGACAATATGGGGCAGGAAGAAGTGTGTTTGTTCCTCCGCCACCTGCTTCGGCATCTCCACGGTCCCGTGATTGTGTTGCTGGATAACTCGAGTACCCACAAAGGCGAGCCTCTGCAGGAGCTTCTCCGGCGAAATCCCCGTCTCCCTATTGAGAACTTTCCCTCCCATGCCCCAGAGCTGAATCCGGACGAAGGGGTTTGGTCTCAGGCGAAGCGAAAACTGTCCAATAGTTGTCCCAAGGACATTGACGAACTCATGGAGGATATCATCCGGTCGATAAACGGAGTCAGAAGATCGCAGAAGAAGCTACGGGGTTGCATCGAGAAGTCCGAACTGCCTTCTTTTTTGCACTAAGTCATTGCATTCTTTATACGTAGCTCAATAGCGGTAGGGATGTAACTAGTGCAAGCGTTTCCACAACTAATTGCCTGCCCCTCTCCCCCCGCCACCAGAACGGTGCCGTCCGTGAGAAGCGTGGCCATGTGAGCGTAACGGCCTGTCTTCATGTTCCCAGTTAGGGTCCATGCGTTGGCAGAGGGATCGTAAGAGTTCCGCTGAACTTAAGGGGGCCCCTAGAAGGGGTGCCACCAGTGACCAGTACCTTGCCATCCGGAAGGAGGGTCGTGGTGTTCAAATAGCGAGCGCTATTGGTGCTGGCCGCATTACTCCACGTGCCCGTGGAAGGATCGTAGAGCTCGCAGGAAATGGTGGTGGTGCCGGTGGAACCTCCGATGGCCAACACCTTCTCGGTTTTCAGCCGCACGGCGGTGTGGTAATAGCGAGCCGTGTTGAGGATGCCCGTCGTCGACCAGCTGTTCGACGCCGGATCGTAGAGTTCGCTGACCGCCGTGGCCGTGCTGCAGTTGCTCGCCGCACAGCCGCCGGTCACTAATACCTTCCCGCTCTGGAGCAGGGTGGCGGTATGAGCAAAGCGAGCCACGGAGAGGGAACCTGCAGGAGACCATGCTCCCGTCGTGGGATCATACAACTCGGCGCCAGCCAACACGATGTGCTGGCACCCAGTCCGCCGGAGACCAGGACCTTTCCATTGTTCAGCACTACGGCGGGAAAGCTTTCGCGTGCCTGCGTCATGCTGGCGGTTGCAGCCCATTTGCCGGTGGCCGCGTTGTAGATCTCCGCTGACGCGAACACGTTAACGCCATCCGTGCCTCGGGCGGCCAGCGCGCCGGTGGCGAGGGTCACTTGCGCGTGGCCGGAACGAGCGACTGTCATGTTATTCGTAGTGACCCACGCACCCTGCACCTGCGCAAGTGCAAACGTCGCCATCACTGCGACGCAGATTACTACTGGAATAGATCGGCCGAGTTTTTTCACAGAAGTCACCTGACTTTCTGGAATGCGGAATTTACAGAAACACAGGATGCATTGCGTTGGATGAAGTCCCAGCCTCGGTTCGGTGCCGGGAAGTTACAGATGCGGTTCCGATGAACCGCGAGGTGGGTGAAATTGTACACTCGCGGAGGGACATAGGCGCTTCGGGGGGCTGCAGTCGTAGGACGACAAGGTGTGATTGTAAGTACGCTAGCCTGCAAACTTTCCTATGACTTATCCCATCTGCCCGGTCTGCAACGGAACCCGTGGAACTCTCAACTGCCGTCAGCAAAGTTTTGGGGAGGGGGAAGGCTCAGGATCGCGCGATGTCTCCTGGCATTCCAAACGGGGTGTTGGACACTCTTGATATGATCGCTGAGCCGGCTCCGGGGATTGGAACGGAAGCACAAGCCAGAGAGAGGCATAGACGCCATGAATCGCACAGTTCTTACTTTTCTGTTCGCAGTTTGTTCGGCAGCGTGTCTCTTTGCGCAGATGGGGAATATGAATGCGCCGACGTTCACGAAAGATGTCGCGCCGATCCTACAGAAAAACTGCCAAAGCTGCCATCGACCGGGCGAGGCTGCTCCCTTCTCGCTGCTTACTTATGAAGAGACGCGACCCTGGGCGGGAGCCATGAAGCTGGCCGTGCGGCAAAAACTGATGCCACCGTGGTTTGCCGATCCTCAGGTTGGACATTTCTCCAATGATAGGGCGCTCTCTCAAAAAGAGATCGATACCATTGTGGCTTGGGTGACCGCCGGCGCGCCCAAAGGCGACCCCAGGGACATGCCCGCACCTGTGAACTTTGTGGAAGGATGGGGCATTCCAAAACCGGACGTGATTTTTCAGTTGCCCAAAGAATTCTCCGTCCCAGAATCGGGCATGGTCGAGTACCAATATGCCATTGTGCCAACCGGCTTCACGGAAGATAAGTGGGTTCAGGCCGTCGAAGTCCGTCCCACGGAGCGCTCCGTCGTTCACCACATCATCGCTTACGTTCGTGAACCCGGATCCAATTACTTCAAAGACCAAAAGCCGGGAGTCTTCTTCGAAGCTGTCCCCGCCAAACCGGATGAGAACGTTGACACGAGCGCGCTGCCCAGCGATTTTCTGGTTGGCTATGCTCCGGGTCAACCCGCGGAAATCTTGCCGGCCGGAGAGGCGAAACTGGTAAAAGCCGGCTCCGACATCGTATTCGAGGTTCACTACACGCCCAATGGAAAAGCGGTGATGGACCGCACCAAACTCGGCTTGGTTTTCGCAAAAGAGCCGCCGACGAAAAGGGTCCAGACGTTGTCGGCGAGCAATGGCACTTTCAAAATTCCTCCCGGCGATCCCAACTACCGTGTGGATGCGTCCTTTGAAATTCGCAAGGAGGTGATACTGGCCTCGATTCATCCACACATGCACACCAGGGGAAAGGATTTTGAATATCGCGTGGTTTTCCCAAGTGGTGAGACGCGGACGATCCTGCGCGTGCCCCAGTACAACTGGCACTGGCAGCTTTGGTACAACCTTGAGCAGCCTATTGTCCTGCCCCCAGGGGCTCGAATTGAATGCACTGCGCATTTCGACAACTCACCGAACAATCCCGAGAATCCAGACCCCACCAAGACGGTAATTTGGGGTCAGCAGAACTGGGACGAGATGATGGTCGGGTTCTTCAACCTGGTTTACGACCCACGGATATCTCCCAAAGACTTGCTGCCGGAAAAGAAGGTTGTTGCCAAGAGCAAAACCTCAACCGGGGATAATTGACGCCGCAGGCTGAAAACTAGAACCGCCGACAACTCCGATATGAAGATTGCTCCTCGCGCCCTTATCATCCTGGCTGTGCTCAGTGGATTTTCAACGGCCCAATCTGTCACCCCGCAGAAGAAACACATCCTCGTCATAGGGGAAGAAAAAGGATACCGGCACGAATCGATATCGCACGCCATGGCTACCATCGAACGCCTGGGGACCGAGACTGGTTTGTGGGATTCCACTCTCCGCACCGACAGCGAAGCGTTGACCAAGAAAAAACTCGAGTACAACGCCAAGAATCTGACCAACTTCGATGTCGTGCTTTTTTTTACCGGCGGCGATCTTGAAATGGACGCCCAGCAAAAGTCTGACTTCCTGTCCTTCATCCACGACGACGGAAAGGGTTTCATCGGTATTCATAGCGCCGCCATTACTTTCGTTGACTGGCCGGAGTACGGGGAGATGATCGGCGGCTATTACGATGAGCATCCCTGGGGGACATTTGACGCACCCATCATCGTGGAAGACCCGGCATTCCCCGGAATGAAGCAATGGCCAAAATCCTTCGTGCTGCGGGACGAAATCTATGAGATGAGGAACTATTCGCGGGACAAAGTCCGCGTGCTCATGCGCCTTGATGCCGCCAAGATCGACCTGGGAAATAAGGATAAGACCGTCCATCGCACCGATCGCGACTTCGCCGTCACCTGGGCCAAGATGTACGGCAAAGGACGCGTGTATTACACAACGCTGGGACACGTGCAAAACAACTGGGACAACCCGGAATTCCAAAAGATGCTCATCGAGGCCATCAAATGGACAACTGGTATCACCTCTGCAGACATAACTCCGCGGCCATTGCCTCAAGGTCAATAGACTTGGAACCGGGCAGCACCTACAGGAGGGACGACAGTCAATGATTGCTTCAGAAAACGCCGCGAATAACGGTATGACTCGCAGAACCTTCGGCAAGCTCGCTGCCCTTGGATGGGTGGCGGCGGCGGTGCCGCTTCATCCGTCCAGTAAACTTGACGTAGGCATTGGCACGTACAGCTATCACAACTTAACTCTCGATGACATGATCGCCCAACTCAACGCTCTGAACATAACCGAGATCGAGATGTCCCGGGGCGAATTCATGGTCATGAACCATCCCGGCGATGATCTGCTCCACGCAGCCCGAACCAAGCTGGATCGCGGCCGGATTCGCTGCGTTTCCTATTACAGTGCGACCATCAAAGACAGTCAGGATCTCGAGAATGCGCTGCGCTTCGCGAAGATTCTGGGATCGCAAAATATCAGCGGCGATGCCACCGGTAACATCCTCACCCGCATTGATCAGCGTTGCTCGCAAGAAGGTTTGACCTTCGGTATCCATAATCATTTCTTCAAAGGAGAGAAATTCGCGTACGAGAACCCGGAGGATGTTCTCAGAGCGTTGGCAGGACTCTCGAACACCGTCGGCGCCACCGCGGATGTTGGGCATTTCGCATCCTGCGGCTACGACACCGTCGACGCGATCCGCAAACTAGGTCCCCACCTGAAACTCGTGCATCTTAAAGACGTTGAGGCTTCCGGCGGCGACGTCAATGTTTTGCTGGGAAAAGGGATCTCGAAGATTCCTGAAGTCATGCGGGAACTGCATGGCCAGAATTTCGCTCAGCTGATCGCGATCGAATACGAAAAAGAAGGTGACGTGAACCGCGACATGAAAGCGGATGTGGAATTTGCCCGAAAGTTTGCCTAGCGCGGCACCGAGGCTTATCGCTCAACCGCGGGGGCGCACTCAATGGGCAATGCCCATAAGCGCTTCTATGAGAAGGTCATAAAAGTCAAGGCCGACGTGGCGGCGGTGGGTGACTTGGGGAGCTGTCAAGGGCGCCGCCAGAAGGGGGCGTTCACCTTGACCTTGGACAGCTCCCCAAGTCACTTCATCATCGAGCTCGGGACGAAGCGAAACGCAGTTCAGTTGAGCTTCGTTCCTTAGTGGAGTGGGTTCCGCTTTTTCTCGACACCCTGGTCGGCAGCCATACTCCGCCTCACCGCCTCTGGCATTCTCCACCATCATCTTTTTCGTTTCGGTCCCAGAACATACTGGATCCGCTTCGAACCAAGTCCTCCTGGAAACTCTAGCCGACGCCATCCACCGTTGCCGTGCTTCTATCCGCACCCTGTATGGCCCGCTTCTGGGGCCCGGTGCAAGTTGGGGTTCGATCATAAGCCCAGGTCCATCACGGTCGTGACGAACCTGGGATTGTTGGGTGCTGCTATCTAACTAGCGGTCTTTTGGACCAAGCGCTTACGCGCAGTCACCCGAACAAGGTGGTGGATGTCGTTGTCTGCCAAACTTTCTAGATCGCTCTTGGTTTTCGCGCCATCAACGCATGTCTGCTTTGGGTACCGCCTTCTGCAAAAATCACTCCTCTCGGATTCCGTGTTTCCTGGTTCTGCTCGCCTGCCATCAGGCAGCCACTGCCGGCGCTATCGTCGCGGACATGCCCTGGCGCAGCGGCTCATATACTTCTCCACTCACCCAGAGGCAGTGCAGTAAGACGGCCAGCTTCCGTGCCACCGCTACCCCGCTCTCTTCTTCGCATTCTTCCCACCGCGTTCGCATAACCGCAGGCCGTATCGTCGTAAATCCGTGTCCGGTCCGAATGGCCCCAAGATATAGTGCGCGCTCCCCACCAGCAGCTTGCGCAGCATCGTGTCTCCGGTTTTGCTGATTCCTAATTGCGGCTGGCTGTCCCCGGAGTCCTCTTGCATCGGCACTAATCCCAGATAGGGCCCCACATCTCGACTCGTCGCGAATCGTTCCGGATTCTCCAAGGTCAAGACGTAGGCCAGCGCCGTGATCGGCCCCACCCCTTTCACCTGCCGCAATAACGCCGTATGCCCATACTTCTCGCGGCCCAACTTTTCAATCTTCTCGGCATACCCCTGAATGCAATCACTCAGTGCCGCCGCCATACGCACCAGCGGCAGCAGGGCTTCGCGTATCTCGGCGGGAACTGCCTCCTCTACCTTTTGTGCAAAGCTCTCGCTCGAACACTTGGGGAGCCGCGTGGAAAGTGCTCGCTCGTTGTTTCCCGCAGGATGGCAGCAAATGGCATGGCAGTCGGGTGCGGTCGAGCGACTGCGTGGGTTTCCATCGCCTGACGTGCTGTTGCGTGTGCTAATGCTGCAGGTGGCGCGGGATCGGCAGCACGGACCCGCGTCATGCTCGGGGCTGGCTCGACACCACCATGGCGCTTCGCACACTGATCCCGTCGTTAAGGATGCGATCAACAAATTGGTGACAAGATTTTGACAGCTTGGTGACAATCGCGCTTTTGGGTTGGCATTATGCTATGCAGCGCTTTGCGCTCTTGCGCTTCGGCGTGCGCCAGCACCGAAGAGCCTCTCCCACTTCGCCTGTTTGGAGGTGGTCTTGCGATTCCAGCGTATTAGTGGACTTATCTTCTGTTATTTGTTCAGTCTCGTCTGCCTCTCCTGTAGTGGTATGTCCGATCCGAAAAGCGGTGATCCTTCCGGGGGCGATGTCTTTGAGACCGGTATCGTTCGTGTCGCCGATCTGGATGCCACCGGACGCGCAGCCTTTGCCAACATCGGGGCGGATACTCTATCAACTGGAAAAGTTGAAATCGAGAACGAAGAGCAGCAAGGGGAGGTGAAAGTTGAGTTGACGGGAGCCCTGCCTGTGGCAGCCTACGATATGCAGTTCTGTTCTTTTGCGACAAGAACTGCAGGCTGCTTCATAGTCGGCCCTCTTATGACCGATAACGGCGGCAATGTGGAGGCGAAACTCCAGTTTCCGCAGCACGGTATTTTCGCAGGAGTTTTCGTCTTAACTCGCAACAACCTGAACCAATTTGTGAGCGGTTTTGCCGCGCCCATGAGCAGCAGTGCTCAGGAAGGAGACGATCAGGAGCAGGAAGCAGAATTCGAGGAAAGTCTCCAGTCTGTAGGCGCAGTGAACGGAGGTCTCGGTTCTGGCTCTGGTCCGATGGGCAACGATCCTCTGATGTCAGGGCGCGTTGAAGCAAAGGGTAAAGACGAGGGAGGTGACAATGGAGGTGAAGGATCAGTCGAGGTAACGGTTAGCGGTGCCGCTGCCAACGCGACTTACATGCTTGAGTTCTGCCGCTTCGGCGTAGTTGTCGGAGGATGCTTTTCCCTGGGGTCATTCGCAACCGACATGCAGGGCAATGCCGCGGCAGAACTGGCATTTCCTCAGGCGGCCACCTTTGACGGCGTTTTTGTGGTCACACGCGACGTCAATGGCCAGGCGCAAAACGAATTTGTTACCGCCTTTGCGGTGTGATTGGTGAGCACATCGTAGTTAGGGCCATCCGGGTTTTCCCGCGTGGCTCTATGCAGCCGACGATCGCTGTCTCTCCTCGACTTGTCCGTCGCCCTTTAGGATGGTGAATCCTGTGGCTCTACTTTTTTCCGATTCTTTCTGGTCCCGCTGACTAGTGGGGAAGCTGGACCCATGATCCCCATCGCGCTTATTCGCAATTGTTCAAAAAGGAGGAACACCTTGCGCAACCGATTTAGTAAGTCCGCTCCGTTAGTACTATTTCTGCTGCTGGCCACAAGTTTCCCATTGCTGGCGCAGTCAGCCTTCACCAAAGCTTCCAATGAGCAGTTGTCTCCCGCCGGGACTACTGTGTTAACTTCTCCCGCCGGAGGCGCGAATTTCAGCGACGACCTGCGGACCAAAATGTCGGATGACGCGGACGAGATGGAAGAAACGCCCTCGGCACCGTCTCCGTTGACGTTTCCGACTCCCAGCCCCCAGGCCATCTCGTCGCTCGCAGGCGGATTTTTTGGGTTCGCGGGCCTCTCACATTTTGACCAGAGAACTGCGGGAACGGGCAATTTCGCGAACACCCAGTTCAGCGTGGAGCCGCCTGACCAAGGGCTGGCAGCCGGAAACGGATTCATTCTGGAAGCTGTCAATGACGCCCTTGCGGTTTTCTCACAGACCACGGGACAACGGCTGGTGGGGCCGACACCGCTGAACCAGTTTTTCAACTTGGCGCCCGAGGTCATTCGGGGATCCAGCCCGGTGTTTGGTGATTTTGTAAGCGATCCCAAGTGTTACTTCGATCCGCAGACGCAACGCTGGTTCGTCACTGCGTTACAGATCGACGTGGTCCCGGCGACAGGGGCGCTCGCAAACCGCAGCCATCTCCTGCTCGCAGTCAGCCAAAGCGCAGACCCAACCCAAGGCTTTAATCTGTTCGAGCTCGATACCACGGACGACGGGACTAACGGCACGCAGAGCCACGCCAATTGTCCTTGTTTTGGTGACCAGCCGCTGATCGGTGCGGACGCCCACGGGTTTTTCGTCAGCACCAATGAGTTTGCCATTCATGGTGGCCCGCTGGTTATAAATCGCACCCAGATCTATGCCATGTCGAAGACACAGCTCTCACAGGGTGTGCTACCGACCGTCGTACATCTCAGCGGACTTTCGGTACCCAATGGGGGACGCGCGTTCAGCGTTCAACCCGCGACATCGCCTGACCTTCAAGAATATGACGGTGACAATGGGGGAACCGAGTTGTTTGTGAGCTCGTTCAATACTCGGGTATTCTTCAACAACCAGGTCACCGTCTGGGCCCTGACCAATACCAGCTCGCTGGACCAGACCGCTCCTAACGTGAACCTGATCAATTTAGCCATTAACAGCGAGACTTATTCCGTTCCGCCTGATGCCACGCAAAAGCCCGGTCCCATTCCTCTCGGCTCGCTGGTTGGTAATCCTGAGGAGTTCGTCGCCACCAACGAACACCGGATGCAACAGGTTGTGTTCGCTCACGGTAAACTTTGGTCAGCAGTTACCACTGGAATCCAGCAGGGTCAAAACGTTCTTGCAGGGATTGCGTTTTTCATCGTGCAACCATCCGCCGGCGGTGGCACATTGTCGGCCAAGGTTACAAACCAGGGCTATGTGTCGGTGCAGAACGAGAACGTGTTCTTCCCCTCCATTGGAGTAAGTGACGATGGGAAAGCAGTAATGACTTTCTCGCTATCCGGCCCAGACTTCTTTCCCAGTGTCGGTTTTAGTCAGATTGATGCAGAAAACGGCGCTGGGAACGTCCAGATTGCCGCCGCGGGCGTAGCGCCCGAGGATGGATTCTCAGGTTACCCGGCTTTTGGATTCAGGGGAGTCGCTCGCTGGGGTGACTATTCGGCAGCGGTAGCTGACGGTGACACCATCTGGTTTGCAGCTGAGTTCATACCGGGGGGAACACGCACTGCGTTGGCGAACTGGGGCACATTTATCGGGAGTCTACCGATCGATTAGTAGCTTCCTTCACTTCTTAAGCAAAGTAGAGCGGAGGCAGGACCCAATGGCAAGCGGATAGCATTTTACTGAAACAAGGAAGCCGGCAAACCTTTTTTGGCAGCCCGACGGCAGTGGCATCGGTTGCGGTAAATCCGCTGAGATTAGGCGCGATCTCTAACCATGCCTCGTGCTATAGGGACCATTACCTATACTCGAACAAAAATGCACCCTCCAAGGAGATGCCATCTATGAAGCGAACACCGATCATCAGCGGCTTAATGCTTGCCGTTGTTCTGGTCGTTACACTCGTCGGATTTGCTCCGAGCAATGGCGTGACAACCGATCCGGAAATTAGCGTGATTCTGAGCAACGTGGATTCAAGCCGCATTCTAAACACAGCCCAGACACTCCAGAATTTCAGAACTCGTCAGTCTTGCTCGGGCCAACCTCAGCCCGGCCAGGGCGTGACAGCCGCCCGGGACTTTCTCTTCAATCAGTACAGCTCCATTCCGGGTCTTCAAGTACGGCTGGACCCGTTTGTTCATCCCACCTGTCCGAACTCGCCCACCTTCAACGTGATCGCCTGGCTGCCCGGCAAACGTCCCAATCAACTGGTGATCGTTGGTGGGCACTACGACTCGCGCACTTCTAACGTCAATGATGCGACCTCTGACGCGCCCGGCGGTAACGATGCAGGCGCACAAACTGGGGTCGTATTGGAGCTCGCGCGCGTGCTTGCCGGCCATCAATTCAATTCCACTACCGTGTTCAAGTCCTTCGCCGGCGAAGAGCAAGGACTCTTCGGCTCTGCCTCAATCGCCGCTAACCTCACCCGTTACTTCGACCAGCCGCAGGTTATAGCGATGCTCAACACGGACATTCCAGGCGGCGACAACACTGCAAACACGGCTGCCGACTTACAGAATTTCCGGCTGTATTCGCCTGGAATTCCCCGCGAACGCCGTAGTACCGATCCGGACGGCACCACTGACAACACCTCTCCCTCCCGCGGCGTGATGCGCTACATTGGGACTTGGGGTGGAACCTATGTCCCCACCATCACCATGCAGCCAAAGTTGCGTGAAGATCGCCCAGGCCGCGCCAGCGACCACGCATCGTTCATCAACAATGCCTTCCCCGCCGTCCGCTTCATGGAGACCTTCGAGTGCTCGCCCTCCCCGGTCGACAACAGTTGCGGTGGACCGCTGCCATGTCCTCCGCCCGCGAACATACCGGCGAGTTGCAAAGACCCGACATTCACCACGACGCACCAGCATTCGCCCAACGATCTGGTCCAGTTCATCACTCCCAGCTATGCCGCACGCATTGCGCAAGTGATGGCATCTGTCGCAGCCAGCCTGGCGCGCGCTCCCGGATCCCCGAAGAACTTCACGGCAAGCGACAATTCAGCGCAAGGCGTGCAAGTCAGCTTCGATGGACCCGACGGGGGCAACGTGGACCACTTCATCGTAGCCGCCCGCTCGGTAAGCGAAAACTTCTATCGCCAGCGGGTCGCTGTTTCCAGCGGCGACCAGGTCTCAGCACAAACGCTCGGACTCAATCCTGGCGACAGCTTCTTCATTTCCGTCGCCTCGGTGGACACACAGGGACACGAATCGCTGTTCGCTTATCCCGAGGTTCGCTGCGACTCCACCAGTTGCGCCATTCCCGCAAACGCTTTCAACGTGACGGCACCACTGCCTCCACCGCCCCCCGCCAAGGACGATGCTGAGGACGACTGACCCCGCAGAACGGGAGCAGGTGATCCTGCTCTCGTTCTATTTTCCGTTACTTCGACGCGCCAACGCGGGTGCTTCCTCAATCATGTGGCATTCCGGCAGGAAGTCGCAGCGCAGGCAGTCGGCAATCTTGCCGGCGTCAATGCGATCGTTCTTCTTCTTCGCCGCCACGCTGGCGCGCAGCATCAGCGGATGCGCCACCTTCACCTGCTGAGCGTGCGGGAGTAGATGATCGTAGATCCAACCCGTGAAAATCGTTGCCTCCATAGCCACTATCCGTGGTTGGGGAAGAGTCTTGATCCAGCCATTCACCATGCAGTACTTCCTTTGGTGAATTCTCGCCGGGTCGCTCCAATGGAGCAAAATGAGAAAGAAAGCGTCAAGTTTGACTGTAGGCAACCCTACTGAAGCTCTGCGCCACAACCAGCGGCCCGCCAGAGCGAGTCAGGTGGTTTTTGATGGCGTTGTGGTGGACTTCGAGAACGTGGAGGTGACCCGAAACGGCACATCGGTCGTTTTGACGGCCCATGAGTTCAATACTCTACAGAGAGTTGTTGAAGGAAGTTTGCGGCTATGAAGACGGCATCACCACCCGTACCATCGACAATGTAAGTGCCACGATGGGGACTAAGAAGACGAGAAGCACGGTGAGCAGACTCCGCCTTGGTAGTTCGAATATGCCTACGCCCTGTTGATTATCAACGGCATCCTGGAGAAGAGCGAAGCTTCTGAAGGTTGAAAATGGTTCCAATCCGTTTTGGTCCGCGGACGGCGATTGGATCTATTTCTACACGGAACGACCTAACGCCATTTGGAAAGCGCCAGTGGAAAGCGGAACGGCGGTTCGTTTGACCGGTGAGGGAGAGGGCTACTCGCCGCAGGAATCGGTGGACGGGACGCGTGTGTTTTTTTACAAAGTTGAGAGTGGTCAGGGACAGACATGGTCTGTCCCTGTCAACGGCGGCGACGAACGGCCCGTTACAGGAATGCCCGCCGACGTGAGCTGGGTTCCGGCGCGAAACGGGATTTACTTCATCACCGGCTCCCCCCGGCACTTTTCCCTCAACTACTTCGACTTTATCACTCGGCGGGTACACAAAATCGCAGACCTGCCCGGCCTGTTCGCCGTCTGGGCACCCACCATCTCACCCGACGGGCATACTTTTCTCTTCTCTGGAATCGAGCACTCCGAGGGGAACATCTTCCTGGTGGAGGGGTTCCGGTAGGTCGCACTGGCCGGCACTGCAGGACGAACTCGACGGGCTCAACCTTTCTGGAATGCTGGAAGGTCTTGAAGCAAAGACTGCATCCAACTCGTTTCTCTTCCCTTTTGATGAACAAGAGCGCCTCCGCTCGCACAGCAGGAATTCGTAGCGGACGTGTCACGGGGAATTCGGAAGGAATCCCCTTAAGTTAGATGGGATGAGAAGGTCGATCCCCGATCACGGATGGCGTTAAGCTACCAGTGATCAACGCACTCTACGGTGCAATCACAGTGGATAAGGAGATCGACCTTGAAGCATGACAATTCTGCCAAGAAGAGTGAACCGACAACGAGGCGGGCGCAGACGCGGGGTCCGGGGTCGCGGGATACGAAGGAGGTGCTGGCGGAACTGGTGGGAAAACTGAAGGAAAAGCTGGATCCAAAGGCGGTAGCGCCGAGCGCAGGAAAAGAGAATCCGCGAGGTGGGCTTCGCCCCAATCTCGACTGTCTGACAGTGGGCGTGGATCTGGGTGACCAATGGAGCCACTTCTGCATTTTGGATCTGGAAGGGGAAACGCTGGCGGAGGGACAGTTGCGGACGGAGCCGCAGGAGGTTGCCGAACCCTTTTCGAAAACGGTGACGCCAGGGCATTGTCGCGTTTGAGAGAAATCCGTGCGGCAAAGGATGCCCCATATGATCGAAACGAATGGCAATATCACGTGCTGGGGCGCAACCTCTATCAACAAGGTAAGATCAAAGCTGCTCTTGACGTGGCCAGCCAGTATGGCGAAGCGTTTCCGCAGAGCTCGCGTGCCCTGGACGACCTGGCTGACGTGTACGAAGCGATGGGCGACAAGAAGAAAGCCATAATGCTTTTCGAAAAATCCGCAAAGCTCGATCCCTTTGATGCCAATGCAGTGGAGAACCTGCGATGGGTTGGCCAATGAGGCGGGATCACCGCGGCTGCGGGCTGACCGGTAATCGAATCGCGGGAAGGAAGGGGGGAATGAAGAGATTTCTTCTGGGTCTGCTTGTCGGAATTGCATTTCCTGTCCTGGGAACTTTAGGTTACTTGGGCCTGGGAATGGCCGAGGTTCGTGCCGATATTCCCCCAGGTCGATGGGAAAAATACTTGATGAATACCGGAGTGCATGCATCGGTGAGGCGAAGAGCACCGGACGTTCCGAATCCGGTCTTGCCCACGGACGACAACCTCATCGCAGGTGGAAAGATATATCTCGAGGCCTGTGCTGGCTGTCACGGAAGGCCCGGAAAACCATTCGGCAACAAAGGGCCAATCCTCTACCCGCCTATTCCCGAACTACCCGTAATCGGCACGGACTTGTCCGAGGCGCAAGTTTTCTGGGTGGCCAAGCACGGGATCCGCAGATCGGGAATGTTCGCCAATGAAGCCTGGGCTTCAGACGAAAAGCTTTGGACCGTTGCGGCTTACGTCAAGCACATGAATTCGTTGCCTCCAGTGGTGCAGGCGGCGATCGAAAAACTCGCCGCAACGCAACGCTGAAGGGGAATGGGTGAACAAGGAAAGAGATTATAAATGCCGAGAATTTCCAAGACCCTGTGGTTGGTTCCTCTGCTCGCTATTGGAATCGCGCACGGCCAGCAGGAAAAAACTGCCAACTCCTTCGCTGAACCTTCCACTCCGGAGGCGATTGAGCAGTTCAACGACGACAAAATTGCCGAACTCTCCAAGCAGATCGCTGGCAAGGAAGACCAACCTGCGGAAGCCGTGTTCAAGAACATCAAGATCTTGACCGGGGTGCCGTCGGGGAATCTGTTGAAGATTATGCAGATGGGTTACAGCCGGTCTCTGGGCACGAGTTGTGCCCATTGCCATGTTCCGGGCCAATGGGAGAGGGACGACAAGAAACCCAAGCAAATCGCCCGCGATATGTCGAAGATGGCTCATACCATTATCTTTGATCTCTTGAGAAACATCGACGGCATCAAAGATCGGGATCCACTCGTCAATTGCACAACTTGTCATCGAGGTCAGTTGAAGCCGGCGCTCAACCTGGATTCTGACGGGACAAAGAAGTGAGTTGAAGCTTGGAAAGCATTCTTCCTGGACGAACACCGGGCAGATTCTACACCGGGTCTTCTCGGAATTGCTGCCGAGCGACGGGCAACTCTGAGTGCGCCGGGCTAAACCGGCAAGTTGTAGGGGATGCAAAAGCCCTACAGAAAAGGAAGTAGCGAATCCATCCTGACCTCGAGTCTTGCTGGGGACACCGCGAGGTGTTTCTTGAAGCGTAGACAGCGGCACCGGTGGGCGGGGCGATTGAGCTGCGAAAAGCCCGTAGATCAGGATGCCGACTCCATTCCGAGAGGAGGAAATGCAATACGGCAGCCGCGCAAATCGTGAGTGGCTGTTCGGTCCTGCGTAGTCTGAGAACCCACGCACGCTGAGAAACAACATGCACGAGAACCGGGAGATCTCCAGCACGCCTTGGTCTGACGATCAAGGCTGGTCCGCGAAGGCCACAAACCGAATAGCGGACATGTACGTACCGGAGAAGTCGGACTGTGTCGTAATACCTGTGAACCAGCCGAACAAGGGAGGGCAACCAACCTTCCGCGGAAGCTGGGGAGGAAAGGACACAGACGAGCGAGAACATCGCTCAATCGCACATGCACCCGACAGAGCGGGAAGCGCATGTCCCAGGGGTTGGACGGTGTGCGGAAGACAGCAAAGGAAAGAAAGCAGGAGCGGTTCACCGCTTACGTGTCAAGGGTGTACTTGCTCGAACGCATACGATTCAGTGCCGTTCTACCTGGCGGCCACTTGGAGTCTACCCGCCCTACCTTTACACTAAATATGTGAAGGTAGCATTAGGCCAGATCAACCCCACCGTCGGAGACTTTTCCGGCAACGCCGCGAAAATCATCGATTACTCGCGCCGCGCTCAATCCCATGGCGCAGGCCTGATCCTGTTCCCTGAGCTCGCCGTGTGCGGCTATCCGCCACGCGATCTCGTGGAACGCTCTTCTTTCGTTGCGCGCAATCGTGAAACCGTCGATCGCATCGCCGCGGAAACCCGCGGCATCGCCGTGATATGTGGCTTGGTCACTCCGGCGGATTCCGCTGCGGGCAAATCCGTGATGAACTCCGCCGCGCTGCTCATGGATGGCAAACTTGCCTTCTTGCAATCGAAGATGCTGCTGCCCACCTATGACGTCTTCGACGAAATGCGAAACTTTGCGCCGGCCAAGAGTCAGGACCTTTTTGACTTCTGCGGCAACCGCATGGCGCTTACCATCTGCGAAGATGCCTGGAACGACAAGCAGTTCTGGAACAAACGACTGTACACCTTCGATCCCGTGGAAGCTCTCATGCGCGCGGGCGGGAACTTCGTGCTTAACATTTCGGCCTCGCCCTTCTGGATGGGCAAGCGCGAGTTGCGCCGCGACATGCTGGCCACGATTGCCCGCAACTACAAAGTTCCGGTCGCCATGGTGAACCAAGTCGGGGGTAACGACAGCTTGGTCTTTGACGGTTCGAGTCTGGTGCTCAACGCGGAGGGCAAAGTCGTCGCGCAAGGCCGCTCCTTCGAGGAGGACCTCATCTATTTCGATTCCAAAACCTTAACCGGTGAAGTGCACGAGCAGGTCGCGGGCGAAGAGGCCAGCGTCTACGCCGCGCTAGTTCTGGGTACGCGCGACTACATGCATAAATGCGGCTTTCAGAACTCGATCGTAGGTCTAAGCGGTGGTATCGATTCGGCGCTTACCGCCGCTATCGCCACTGAAGCGGTGGGTCCGGAAAATGTCCTGGGCATTGGCATGCCGGGACCGTTCTCTTCCGAAGGCTCGATCGAGGATGCCCGCGCACTGGCGCAGAACCTCGGCATCCGGTTCGAGTTGCTTCCGATTAACCATGTCTTCGAGGCTTACCGTCAAACATTGCAAGAAGTATTCGCGGGCCGAAAAGAAGACGTCACGGAAGAAAACCTCCAATCGCGCGCGCGCGGCACACTATTGATGGCGCTGTCCAACAAGTTGTCCGCCATCGTGCTGTCGACAGGGAACAAAAGTGAGCTGGGCGTTGGCTACTGTACACTCTACGGAGACATGGTGGGAGGGCTGGCAGTGATCTCGGATGTGCCCAAAACACTTGTCTATCGTTTGAGCCATTATGTCAACTCGCGCCGGCCCGTAATTCCGCCGGCAACGCTAGAAAAGCCGCCGTCGGCCGAATTACGGCCAAATCAGAAAGACACCGACACGCTGCCGCCCTACGAAGTAATCGACGCCGTACTCGAAGACTATGTGGAAGACTCGCATCCGCCCGAGCGCATTGCCGCCGATCACGGCTTTGATGTCGCAATCGTTCGCCGGGTAATCGGCATGGTGGATCGCGCAGAGTACAAGCGGCAGCAAGCGGCACCGGGCATTAAAATTTCCGCTAAGGCCTTCGGCTACGGCCGCCGCCTTCCCATTGCCGCAAAGTGCGAGGTTTGAAATATCTGACATCGCGTTTGCCGAAAGCGTCACCCGACTCCGATTTCACTCGCATTCGAAAGGAACCATGCGCAGTTATCTCAACTTGACCGTCATCATTCTCCTCGTCTCGGTTTTGTCCGTGGCCAGGCAAAAGACAGCTGCCCAAAAGCCCGCCGACAATTTACCGGGAAAGGCTGCGGTTTCGGCACCCGCAATCAACCTGCCTTCGGAACAAACCGTCGATGGGTTCATGCAGCAAACCTTCGGCTACGATTCGCAAGTAAGCTGGAAAATCAGTAGCATTCGGCCCGCCCCTGTTCCGGGATTGGCCGAAGTGCTGGTTACACTCGCGAGTCCACAAGGCCAGCAGATCAGCCGTTTCTATGTGACCGGCGATGGTGAACACGCGGTTGTGGGCGATATCATTCCGTTCGGCGCCGCCCCCTTCGCCCCCGCTCGCAAGCTGCTGGACAAAGGGATCACTGGCCCGGCGCGTGGACCCAAGGACGCGCCGGTTACGATTGTTGAGTTCGGCGATCTGCAGTGTCCAGCCTGCAAGGCCGCGCAACCTGCCATTGAAGGCCTGATGAAGGCTGAACCTAACGCCCGCTTCGTCTTCCAGAATTATCCGCTGGAGATGCATAACTGGGCAGCCAAGGGCGCGGCGTACGCCGACTGTGTCGGGCGTGCTTCCAATGACATTTTCTGGCAATTCATCGCCAAGACCTATGAGCAACAGGCTGACATAACGGCAGAGAACGCGGACCAGAAACTTGCGGCCATCGCCGAAGCCACCGGGACGAAAGGCGCCGACATTGCCGCGTGCGCCGCTATGCCTGCGACCAAAGCGCGGGTGGACGCGTCGATGGCATTGGGCAAGTCGGTGGATGTGAGTAGCACGCCCACGCTCTTCATCAATGGCCGCAAGATCGGTAATGTCAGCCAGATTCCTGCAGACGTGCTCAAGCAACTAGTTGAGTTTGCGGGAAAACAGGGAAAGTAAGTTCGGTCACGGCACCACGGTGCCGTTCCGAAGCCCGATTCTCTGTGTCGAGACCCCCCGTGCGCTAGAACCGGATGCCAACCGGCTCCTGGTTCTACTTTGCTGTTATCCAAATCTCTTCAGTCGAGCGAGTGGTATTGGAGAGCACGTGAGGAGTAATAACGATGAGCAGTTCATCGTTTTGTTCGCTCTTGCTGTTGCTCACCATGACCTGATTTAGGCCGGGGACTTGTCCCAACCCCGGGATTCCGCTCAGCGAGCGCTGTTCGGTGAGGGAGACCTGCCCCGCCACGGCGGCGGGTTCACCGTCTTTTAAGTTGATGCTCCCCCGGTATTCGCGATTGGAAATGATCGGTTGTCCGTTCGTGCTGTTACCCGTGAGCGAGCGGACTTGCAGATTCAACTCGATACTTACATCTCCATTGCCATGGACGGTCGGCTTGGCTTTGAGGTTCAATCCAAGGTCCTCATAGTAGACCGACGGTACAGGCGGGATGTAAGACTGGTTTCCCAGTACCTTGGAGATCGCGGACGAATTAAAAATAGGCGCATACGTCGCATTAACGATGGGATAACGCGTACCCAGATGAAAGTTTGCCTCGTTGCCCTGGCCGGCGCGCAGGGTTAAGTGATCCAGGCTTTGAGCCCACGATTCATTCACAGACAGCTGGAACGCGAGCTGATCAAGACTTAGACCCATCAAGGTCAGGCCGCCGCCAAAGGTGGCCAGCGGCTGGCTGAAGATGGAGCTCTGTTGACTCCCGAGTTGAGCGAGCAGGGCCGATAGGGATGTGCTGTTGGCCTGGTTGATGCCGCCCGAGGAAATCAGTTGGTTGATGAGTTGCTGAATGTTCTGTCCTCCCAGGGCCGCCAGTGCTCCTGCCGGAATATTGAACAGGTTGAACTGATCCGGAATATGCAGGCCGATATTGCGGGCCAGGTTGTGGCTGATTTCGTAAACCGTGAGGTCGAGCATCACCTGGGGCCGTTCCGTATTCAGTTGTTCCATGAGCCGCGTCAACGCCCCGGTAACAGCTTGCGGAGCCCTTACTTCAACCGTGCCGGCGGTTTGCCCGGAGCTAACGAAGTGCAGGTCAAACATGTTGCGCATGGTGGTCACGATCTCGGTGGCTTCCTGCGATGTGGTATGCGAAGGCAAGGTGAACGTAAGCAGAGACATACGGTCAAACTGCTTGTGATTTTCCGCGCTGTCGGCAGCGACCAGAACTTGGTGCGCATCCAGCGCAGACCACATGGTCTTACTCACCTCGCAGGCTAGGCGAAGTGCGGTGAAGAAGTCCACGTCGTCGACGAAAAAGCGCACCTGCCGCGGAGTTACGGAGTCGTCGAATGTCACCGTCACGCCGTACGCGGAAGCTAACTCTCCAAACAGGCCGTGAACATCGCCCCGATAGTGGAAGGTGGCGCGGTCGTCCTTGGGTTTGAGATGGATCTCGCCCAGATCCGTCCAAGCCGTGGGTATCACCGGCGTAGGAGGCGGCGCAGATTGCTGCAAAGCATCGGCGAGCCTTTGCTGCGCGAACGGGTTTCCCGAATCCAGTTCCAACGCGCGCTTGAATTCCGCTACCGCCGGGGCAAGTTGGCCATCCGCGAACAAGGCGTTACCGTGTTCCATATGATTAAAGACCAGCTGCGCCTTCACCAACTCGCGATGCGTCAGGAACTGTGTGTCCTGTGGAACCAGGCGCAAGGCCTCGTCGAATTGCGCGAAAGCCTCTTCCAGGTGATTACCACTTTCCAGCTTCAGCGCGCGCTGGAAGGCTACGCGTGCCTGTTTGAGATCTTTTTTAGAAACTACGCAGTTGGTGCCTCCGGGAAGTCCGCTGGCGCACAACACAGGTGGAGACGCCCCGCTGGGCGCATCGCTGCCGGCAAAAGCCGATAACGCGGCCAGAATAGTCGCCGTAAGGATGAAGAACGCCCGCTGCATTCGCTTGATTCTAACCCGGAAGAGAGGTCGAGTGGACACTCCAGTTGTACCTGGTACCTTCGATTTCACTGGGTTCAGGCTGGCGGAAATAAGTAAGCGGTCACGCAGCTAGATCGTCCCAGTTACGGTTGCTTGCCAGATCTCTCCTGCAGCATGATTCTCTCAATACTGCGTGCTTTCCCCGTGTTTTCCTCGCAATCGACCACTACCGCGCAAAGGCGTACGTCGCCGGTCGCGGGCTCGAAGCGGACGGGCATTCCGTTAAGAAACTTTCCCACCACCAATTCCTTCTTGACACCAATTACTCCGTCGTAGGGACCCGTCATGCCAACATCGGTAATGTACGCGGTGCCATTGGGCAGAACGCGCTCGTCCGCCGTGGGAACATGGGTGTGCGTGCCGACCAGCGCGGTGACGCGACCATCGAGATACCAGCCGAGTGAAATCTTCTCCGAGGTCGCTTCCGCATGCAGATCCACGAAAATGACTTTGGCCTCAATTTGCTTCAAGAGATTATCCGCAGTACGAAACGGATCGTCATTGGAGGCCATGAACACGCGACCCTGCAGGTTAATTACCGCATAAGGCACCCGCCCCTTGCGTCCCTCGTACAGCCCCCATCCGGGCATGTCATTCGGGTAGTTTGCCGGCCGCAACAATCGCTTCGCCGGACTGTGGGCATCGCCATTCGCCATCTGGAAGTAATCGAGGATTTCGCGCTTGTCCCACACGTGATTTCCGGTGGTGAGCACGTCGATATTCAGGTCGAACAATTCTTCGGCGAGTGACGGCGTAATTCCAAAACCGGCAGCGGCGTTCTCCCCGTTTGCAATCACAAGGTCGATGGCGTGGTCTCGAACCAGGCCACGCAAGCGGTCCTTAACGATATTTCGTCCCGGCCGTCCGAAAATGTCGCCAATGAAGAGAATCCGCATGCAGTTTCAGGAGTCAACTTCGATGGTAACACGCGAGAACGCGGGTCCCGGCGGGGGCGCAGCGCATTTGTTTCTGTCGATTTGCTTTCTCGGCGTGCTCCGCGGATGTTCTCCGGGTTTAAGGTTGGGCTTGTCCCGACTCCGAGTTCGGCACTAGCTCCGCAGTCCGCAGAAAATCGTAATTTCCCGCCGGATTCAGCTTAAGGTTCCGAACCCGCCGGTTGTGCACCAGCACATTATCCAGATACCACAAATCGATGTAGGGTAGTTCATCGGCCAGCACCCGCTGCACCTCGGCGTAGAGTTGCTTGCGTACTTTCAAATCCACCTGGGCACGCGCCTGGTCAATCAGCACGTCCACCCGGGGGTTGGCATAATGCCCGCGGTTGGCCCCATGCGGCGGAAATTTTGACGAGTGAAACGCGTATTCGAAAATGTCCGGATCTTCGTTGCCCCCAATCCAGCGCAGGCCATAAAGCTGAAATGCGCCATGGGTCACGTCGGCAAAGAAAGTGCCGAACTCGAAGCTGCGGATATCGAGCGCAATCCCCACATTCCGTAGTTGCTGCTGAATCACGGCAACCATGAGCCGCGTGTTCTCGTCCGTCGAGGTTTTCATGGTGATGTGAAAGCGCAGCCCATTCACCCGAGGGTAGCCAGCCGCATCGAGCAATTTCTCAGCCTTCTCAGCATCGTGATCGTAGGAGGGAACGTCGCCGTTGTAGGCCCAGCTCTGGGGGGGAAGAACACTCCGAGCCGGCTGCGCTTCGCCGCGCCACAGATACTCCATCATCGGCTTCCGGTCGAGAGCGTAGGCGATTGCTTGCCGTACCCGAACATCTTTAAGAATGGGATCGAGCAAATTGAATCCCAGATAGGCCAGCCTTGTCCCCGGCCCCCGCTCCACTGCTAGCCGCGGGTCCTGCTGCAACGTAAGCTCGGTATCCGGAGTAAGGGAGTTGATGGTCACGTCTCCACTGCCTTTGCGAAGTTCAAGAGCCTGCGTGGTCGCATCCGGCACCACCGCAAATCGCACGCGAGCCAGATGCGCCTTCTCCCCCCAGTATTCGTCATTGCGCTCGATGATGACCTGCTTATCCGTCTCGGCGCTGACAAACTTGAAAGGCCCCGAACCGATCGGCTGGCGTGATACTTCGTCGCCGCTGCCATAAGGCACAATGCCAATGGCGCCATCAGAAAGATTCCACAGTAGGGTGGCGAAGGGCTCTTTAAGGTGGAAGACGACGGTGAAGTCGTCGCTCGCGTCAATGTGATCGACGAAGCGGTAGACCGCCGTCTTGGTGCTGCGAATCTTGCCCTGAAGCAGGGAATCGAAGGTCCACTTGACATCGCGTGCGGTAAGCTGACGGCCGTCGTGAAACTTCACCCCCCGGTGCAAGTGGAAGATGTAGGTGAGTGGATCGGGAATCTCCCAGCGCTCGGCCAAGCCTGGGGCCACGTTCAAGTCGTCTCCTCGGGATAGAAGATCGTCGAAAATCAGGTTGTCAATCCGTTCGGACCAGCCATCGATTCCCACTCGCGGGTCCAGATTCATGGGGCTCGACTCGATGATCA
>WNFD01003761.1_pt1 | contig 23561 bp, 26 predicted proteins | sample 5400491 | NCBI WGS metagenome assembly WNFD01 (sample SAMN13153343, study PRJNA577476) | soil metagenome | isolation source: 120 cm saprolite under Douglas fir tree site 2 hole 2 replicate 2 | place: USA:California | collected 2015-04-18
TGCATTACGAGGATCCTGGCTCACAGCCCGCTCGTAGGCCGCCAGCGCCTCCTCATAGTGGGCCAGATCACGCAGGACATCTCCTTTAGCGAGGAGGGCGACGTCATTGTCGGGGTCCAACGTAATCGCTCGCTCAGAGGATGCCAGCGCCTCCTCATACCGTATGAGGCCTCTGAGTACACCGCCTCTGCCTGGGTCAGCAGCAGCAAGATGGGGATCTAGTCGAATAGCTTGCTCGTAGGATGCCAGCGCCTCTGCGTAGTGCATGTGAGCACGAAGTGCATCGCTCTGGTGGAGAAAAGCTAGCGCGTTATAAGGATGACGGTCAATGGCTTGTGCATAGGCCGTGAGCGCTTCCTCGTTGCGACCAAGGGTACGGAGCGCATCCCCCTTCCCACACCAGGCAAGAGCGTTGCCGGGGTCCACAGCAATGGCCCGCTCATAGGCCGTGAGCGCTTCCAGATAGCGTTTGAGCTCGCAGAGCAGATCGGCTTTGTGGAGGTAGGCAAGAGCGTTGTGAGGATCCAGCGCGATGGCCCGCTCGTAGGCCGCCAGCGCCTCCTCATCACGGCTGAGGCCTTTGAGGGCATTCCCTTTGTTAAGGTGGGTCATGGCATTGTGAGGATCCAGCGCGATGGCCCGCTCGTAGGCCGCCAGCGCCTCCTCAAGATCATCAGACATAGCCCCTTCACTCTGGCGCAACGCGCTCATCCTTTGGGTGCTTCGCACAGCAGGAGTCACTACTGGACGGAATACGATGACATTGAGAATACAACGCTCGCATCCCCCTATCTGAAGATAGGGTCAAGAGCGTTTCCGGGTTCCACCCGTTCACTCGCCGACTTCCAATCCGATAGTGCTTGCTGGTTCCGAGGTAAAGCGTTTCCTCGGGTAAAAACACGAGCGTCCCCAACGTTCGGTGTGCCAACCGATACGTCTCTCGTCTAGAGCCCACAAGCCGCTCGGTGTGGTTGCAGCGAACGACGGCTCGGACGGAGCCCACATCCTTGCGGATGTAGAAGCCTCTGCATTCCAGGCAGGAGTGCGTCACTATGCTCACCCCGGCGTTCTAACGGTGAAAGAGAGCCATGTGTGCTGCTTACTCTTATCTACGACGCCTCCAGCGCGAACGTACTCGCGTTCCAGCGACAGCACGGAGGACGACGATGAGCAGGCAGGCTCCAATGAAGGCAAGGATGATGCTGCCGAGGAGATTCGTTGCTCCTAAACCGAGGAGGTCCGCGAGAAATCCACCAATAACTGCGCCCACCAGACCAATGATGAGATCACCCAGTAGCCCATAGGCTCCACGCATGACTCGACTTGCCAGAAAACCTGCGATGACACCAACCACGAGCCAGACGAGCAGGCTCTCTGGTTGCAGCGTTACATCCAGCATGACTGTTGCGATGGTCATATCCCCATTCTCTCCTGTGATGACCGGTACGCTCACATAAGTGCACCTACAGTATAGCAGAAAACAGGATCATACTCTATCCCTGAGCAAAACGTGTCAGGACAACAGAAGAGACAGGACCATCCGTAGAAAGCTCACAACTACAACTTGACGCTTATGGGGCGGACAATGCCACTCCCATCTTGTAGACGTTCAGTAGCCTGATAGTTTAAGCGTTCTAGACACAGAACCGTCCATCTGGTAGCATATTGGAGGAAGGTAGGGATAGACATCACTCCGTGTGTCATCTATCCAGAATCCAAACCTTGCTATGTCGTTGTCTCGATGCTCTCACGGGAAGGAGTCACCTGGTGCGTCGTATCAGCGTGCTCAACTTTAAGGGGGGAGTAGGGAAAAGCTCACTGGTGATGAATCTGGCCCACGCCTTCGTCCGCCTCGGCTCCACCGTTCTCATCATCGATTGTGACTTTCAGGCCAACAGCAGCACCCTCCTTCCCGAAGTGCGGCCTCCCACGCTCACGCACGTGCTGAAGCGACAAGTCCCTTTCACCGCAGCCATCCAGCAAGCGCGAGAGCATCTCTACATGGTGCCAGCAGACTATGAGCTCGACACCGCTCTCGCCTACCTGGACAAAGCGCACCGGCATCTCTTAGATCAGGCCACACGCCAGCTCACGCAACTGGATTACATCTTCTTTGACCACCCACCTGGCTATACCTCCATCACAGAAGCGGCACTGCTGGCGAGCGAAGAGATCCTCATCCCCTGCGAACTGGTCCCATTTGCCGTCCAGGGACTCCAAAACGTGTTCACGAAACTGGCGATCAGGATGAGCGAGTACCAGCACGAACTCATGGTGACGGGCATTGTCCCCTCTAAATTTGATCAGCGCTATGCCATCAATGTGCAGTATCTCCCCGCCCTCCAACAGCGATACGGCGCAATAGTATGCTCGCCCATCCGTACGGATGCAACCGTCAGCCGAGCCCAATCCATGGGACAAACCGTGTATGAGTATGATCCCGTGAGCCGCGTCGCACTGGACTTTACCCGCTTAGCAAGACACATGCTCAACGGAAGGTGAACGTATGAACAAGAGACGCCCCATCGGCGAATTTGGCAAAATCGGCAGCAACCAGGGACCCGATGCGATGCCGGACAGTGCTGCAAGCGTTCCAGGCCGAAAACGTGTCGATGATCGCAAGCGGCAAACGGTGTATTTACCTGCTGAACTGGCGAAGTGGTTAAAGCTGCACTCAGTCGAAGTAGAGCGTGACATGAGTCAGATCATCACCGAACTCATCCAGGAGTATAGGACGCACGTCACGAACACACAGCAGCACCGCTAGAACAGGATCTTTTTGCCCTCCATCAGCCCGGCTAGTGCTCTCGTTTACCTGACATCCACTCATCAAGCAGAGGAGCAGGGGAACCCTGTCTGGGGGACAGGGAACGGGGTGTTCCCGAACAATGCTTATTTCCCCTTTGCTCGCCGCCGCAGGGCTTTGCTGGCGAATGCAAGATAGGGTGCAATCGAGCATGGCTGAGAGCCCCCAGGCTCTCTTGCCACGCAAGGGGTGCCACTCCCATGACACGAATGCATCGGCTTGCCAAGCCGTCTCATGGGAGTGGCGGGGCTTACCCCTGCCATGTTTCTCCAGGCTATGCGCCTCCCAGTCGCCTTCGCCAGCAGAGTCTGCTGGCGGCAAGTTATGAGTGAATCTCAGACACATGCATCGACCCAAACTGATCACGTGATAGGCGCAGCGGTTGATGCCACACTGAACAGGAGAACAGCCTGATCACTGAGTTGCAGCGCTTTGCTGTACGTATCGAACGCAATACAAAACAAGAGAGCAGACGTAACTACTCAGGTGGGTGGCATGATGAAGACTGGCCTCAGGCCAGATCATGGAGTATCCTGGGTATCGTCGCCTTTGATGTGACTGCCTCCAGAGGCGGCTTGAAAAGGGTATCTGAGTGGAATGAGTTGTTGCTGGTTGGTTTTGGAAGAGAAGGGCCAGAATCTCTTTACTGGGCTGCTGATGAGGATGTAAAAAGGATGACGCCGATGACCATCCCACTCCCGGCGCCGATGTGGATGAGGCTCCCGATGAAGCCACAAACAAGAATGAGTCCTAGGCCGATGATGACTTTGTTACGCATCGGTTTGTCTCCTTGTTTGTCGAGTTCCCTGCGTCGCCCGTACCAAGTGACTGGCATACATTTTCCGCGTGTAGCGAACCACCTCAGCACATAATTCGGACAAGAGCATGGGTTCCTCCTTGGTGACATCTGCCAAGACGAGCGGGAGCACTCTCTCCGCGATGCCAGAGATTCCTCAGCTTCGTAGCAGACAGGAGAGCTGGTGACGAGGAGTGAATGGCCTCCAGAGGCACACCGCCTCGCTCCCTTTACTCTGCTATCGGGGGTGGACTCATGCTTGTCTTCCTTCGCCTGCGGGTTAAACCGCCTTTCCTGCCCGCCTGCTGCGCCTCTTCTTTCGTCCATCGATGGGCTGTTCCGCGTTGTTGTGCTGTTTTCCCACCCAGTGCTGCAACCTCGCGGCGACGGTCTGGCGAAAGCGCGGTGAAACCACGTTTTTTCTTTGGGGCCGTGCGCTCCTCCATGTCGTCTGCTCCCTTTCCTCCAAGCCGGTGTGGGACGGCTGACCCAGACAACCTCGCCTCGTCGGCTGAGTCACGCCAGCTCCCACAGGTGACGTACTACAATACCCACCAGATCGATTTGTTGAGCTTCAGCGTCTGGGATCGCCCCTCCCGCGCACGACGCCGCTCGTGCTACCCTCTCCCTCCCTGGGAGCTCCCTTCAATACATTTCGTTTTGTATCGTCGCCACTGGGTGTCGTCAATGCCAAGCATCTGTTTCAGCGTGTCCAGGTCAACTTTGTTGAGTTCTTCTTCAGCCTGGTAGCAGTGCCGACCGATTTCCTGTTCCTTCAGGTGACGGCTTCTCACAGTGGCAGGCAACATCCCTTGAAAGTGCTTCAACTCGACGAGGTCTTGCGTCAGCAGTGTCTTGAGCTCATCAAACGTCTTCACGTCCTTGTCCTTTCCCGCCTCCAGGAGGGTCATCTGCTCTGCTGCCTGCACCGATAACAACTGCTTCATCATAGCACATCCGTGGTCCCGCTGGGGTCTCCTCCCCCTCCATCGTATGGGTCGCTGTCGGTCCATGCACACCATCCCTCGTCGTTGTCTATCCACCTCTCTACCCACTTCGTGCTCGCAGAAGGTCACCGGCTCGTCTTCCCTCTTGCGTGTCCATCTTCGTCCATTCGCCCTCTCGATGGGGCAGACACCTGCACACTTCCTACGACGATGGAAGCATCCCCCATTGACAGCTCTCCAAGGACACCCTAGAATACATGCATGAGTGACGAGCAATCCGCAACCAACATGACCGCTGACGAGGTAGAGCAGACCATCGCCGCGCACCTGGGCGAAAGCGAGGCAGAACCGCTGCAACTACTGCATAAAGTGGTCAAGAAACTGGGTCTAGAACAGGCCCTCGCCTTTCTCAAGGAAACACAGGAGATCGAGGCGCAGGGCGGCTTGCTGCTGCCCGATGGCTCCCGCCGTCGAACGCCAGGCGGCGTCTTCTTCTATTTGGTCTGCGCCAAAGGACCCACGCCGGTGCGCGTCCTCTTCTGGCAGCAAAGACAAAAGCAAGCCACAATAACACCACAAGCGCCGACGGCATTCACCTGGGCAGACCGGATCGATGGCTTCGGATGAGATCGGTGCGGAGAAAGGAGCAGCAAGCGCCGTGAAAATCACTGTGATTGGCCGTCCTTGCAAGATCATCGACCGGGGAACCTGTGTGGTGACCAGCCTCTTAGCCACCAAAGTTCCATCGCTTCCCAAGGGCGTCCCCACACCACCAAACGCGGCCACGACTTACACGCTCTACATCGCAAGCAAGCAGTGGAGGCGCGTCGCAGAGGCGATGAAGGACCCGGAGGACACCCTGATCGTGGAGGGTTTCCCCCAACTCGATGCCCAGACCGGCAGCATTGCCGTCTTCGCCACCAATACCACCTCCAAGAAGCTCCAGCAGGCACAACGACAGACCCAGCCAGCCCAGACAGCCTCTGAGGACCAGTAGCACAGGAGGGGCACATGGAACTGACGTTTCTCGGAGGTGCTTCGGAAGTGGGAGCCTCCTGCACCCTCTTGCACGTCGCAGGGCATCGCCTGCTCATCGATGCTGGCATGCGCCCTGCTGCCAAAGCGGGGCAGCCACGCCTCCCTGATCTCGCCCTGCTGGAGGGCGCACCGCCTGAAGCCCTGCTCATCACACATGCCCATATCGATCACACCGGGGCACTCCCACTCGTCGCCTCCCGGTTTCCGCACCTGCCTATCTACGCCACCGACAGCACCCGCGTGCTCACCGACATCCTGTTGCGGGACGCGGTGCGCATTATGGAGCAGGAGCAGTTGCGTCCTGAGGGTGAGACTCCACTCTACGATGCTGCCCAGGTCGATGCCTTCTTAGGCCGCATCACCACCGTGAACGTCCAGCAGGCGTTTGCGCCGCTCCCCTCGGTTCCTGGCCTCACCGTCCGCTTCCTGCCTGCGGGACACATCCTTGGCGCGTCCATGCTCTTCTTCGAGACACCGGAAGGCACGCTCCTGCATACCGGCGATATCTCGGTGACCGATCAACGCACCATCAAAGGCCTCGATGTACAGGGGCTCCCGCAGGCTGATGTGATGGTCTGCGAGGGCACCTATGGCAACCGCACCCATACCAAGCGCAAGGAAGAGGAGCGCAAACTGGCCGAGACGGTGCAGTCCGTCCTGGCGCGTGGAGGTCGCATCCTCTGCCCGGCCTTCGCGGTGGGGCGCGCCCAGGAAGTGGTGCTCATCCTCAAGACCTACCGTGCCAGCGGGCAGGTCTCCCCCGTACCCATCTACCTCGATGGCATGGTGCGCTCGGTCTGTACCGCCTATCACATGCAAGCGCACGATCTGCATCCCAACCTGCAACGCTCTCTCAAGAATGCCAGGCGACCCCTCTTCGCCGACCCGGACCTCCAGATCTTCGCGGTGCGCAGCCAGGACCGGGCGACGCTCGTGAGACGAACTGATCCCATGATCGTGATCAGCAGCTCGGGCATGCTCACCGGAGGAGCCTCGCCCCTCTACGCTGCCGAGATAGCGACGCGCCCGCAGGATAGCATCCTCTTCACAGGCTACCAGGATGAAGAGAGTCCGGGGGCAGCTCTGCTGAGAGCGCAGACCGGAGACGTGCTGCGACTGGGCGAGCAGTCCATTTCGCTCGCCTGCCAGGTGACGCGCTACAACCTCTCTGGTCACGCTGATGCCGAGCAGATCGTGCATGTGGTGACCAAAGTGAACCCGCGTCACCTGATCCTGGTGCATGGCGCACCGGAGTCTCTGGAGGCACTTGCCCGCCGGTTCCCCAGGCTGCACGTCGATATTCCAGAGGTGGGCAACCGCCTTGTCTGCACTGCTAGTTCCTCGGTACGTCCACTAAGCCCTCCTCAGGCCGGTGCAAGCATCCCTGTTCCTTCAGCACCTGCCCTTCCAGAGGTCAGTTCCCAGGTATCGGCAGGAGCGCCGCCGACCATTCGCGATCTGTGGACCATCGCCAGCTGCCTCGGTCCTGCGCGGCCCTGGACCTCGGTGGAACTGGGACAGCACTACTACGGGAGGGCATACCGGCCAGCGCTGCGGGTCCAGGTGGAGCAGACGCTTGCGGAAGCATCAGCCTACTTCAAGATCGGGCGCGTGGGCGCACAGCCCACTTACCTGCCGCGCTCCCAGAGCGAGACAGAGCAGCTCCATCCCATCTCGCAGTTACCAGCGGGCTCGGTGGTGTTGGTGCAGGGGCACAAGGCCACCCCGCAAATCGCTCTGCTGCTCACGGCACCGCGAGCAGGGACGGTCACCCTCGTGGCCGAGCAATGGAAGGCGGGGACGCGTCCGATGAACCTCATACAGCTCGTCCCTCACCTGCGGCGGGAGGACCTGCTGGCGCTCCCAGCGGAGGAGATCCGAGCGAGCCTGCACGCCTGGCGAAGGCAGCTTGAGCAGGAATGGGTGGACCTGTTCACGTGGTGGGTCCAGTGCCGGGAGCAGAGCTTCACCTATGTGTCCCTGTGCGCGCAGCTCCCCTCCGACGATCTGCGTTTGGCCTGGGGGTCGGAGTTGTTAGAGCACGGCCATGAATTGTTTCGCCGGGATGGACCCAGTTGGACGCCGGTCGAGGAGCAGTGGGTGCTGAGCAATGCGGGATTTGTCCATCACCTGGACCTGCTGGAGGCGGGAGCAGACACACACGTGCTCATCAATGGGCGGCGCGCCACGCTCACCGGACGCAGCACCTGGCGCTACTTCGAGGTGCGGTGGGATGAGGGAGAAGAAGCCGGAGAGCTCACGCGGGTGCGGGGGCACCATGTGCAGGTAGTGGGTGAGGCGAGAGATGATGTCATGAGCTCCTGACCAAACGAACACTGACGGGATGCCAGCCATTCAAACGGCGATCCGATACACGCTGGTGAACTGCGAACAGGTGAAAGAGAAGCTGAAGCTGCTTCGGAGGTAGCGCCTCACAATGTGGGAGACATATGTCTATCAAGAAGGTTTGCGCACATCCAATGAGGCTTGACGTATGAGAAAAACGATCATCAGGTCGGTCAGCATTCTAGGTATCTTATTCGTGCTTTTCGCAGCACTCATTGCCGTTGTCCGTTTTTACCCGTCCACCTATAATTTTCCTGCGTATCCCAAAATAACCCATACCCAATCCGGGGCAGCAGGTGACCCGATCAACATGCTCTTTGTCGGGAGTAAAAATCAGATCATGCACAGTTTTCAAAAAGCAGGATGGCTGATTCCTGATCCCATTACCTCACACACATCGGCGAAAATTGTTGTTGCTAGTCTTGCTCACCGAAGCTACCCGACCGCGCCCGTCAGTAATCTCTTTGTCTTTGGGAGGGTCCAGGACCTGGCCTTTGAAAAGCCCACCAACGATGTCCAAAACCGCGGACATATTCGGATCTGGAAGACTGGCACGCTCATCAATGGGCAGCCCGCCTGGGTGGGAGCGGCATCGTATGATAGCGGAATTGAGCTGAGTAGCACCAACCATTTTCCCACCCATCACATTGCTCCCACCGTGGATCTGGAAAGAAATGCGGTCGGTTCTGACCTGGCAACAAGCGGCCTGGTCACAGAAGAAGCGTACGCAGCATTTACTTCTCCCATTGTGTATGCCCGCAATGGGGGAGGAGATTATTATACCAGTGATGGAGATGTGTTGGTGATCAATTATACACAGACCTCCATCCCACTCCATCCATCGGTATGGGTCATAGACGGACTGAAAACTGGCGTCTTCCTCTTCTACGATGCGCTTTTCACCGTTGTTGGTGCGCTGATTGCTTTCCTGGTGCTGGTTGCAGTGCTCATCGCGGGACTCGCGCTCTGGCGATTCACGGAAAAAAACCGGCCCCTGAAGCGGGCGTAGCCAAATGGCAGAAGCAGGAACGAGGCCGCCATTTGGCTGAGTGGAAAATGGTGGCGAATTTCCTTACGTCGTTTTTCGTTCCGTTAATGGACAGCGTCGGCGAATTCAAAACAAGCCGTAACTTCCAGGCAGGCACACCGTATTGACAACTCTTCTCCGACAAGTAAGCATACAGTAATGTGCATTACAGTTCCATGTGATGGTACTTCGGCTTGGTGGCGTTAAAGGTCACTGCGATCTGCTCTCCGACGCGATATTTAGGAGAGTAGTGAATATGGGGGCTGCGAAAGTGGTAGTGTTGCCCGCTCTGTGGGTCTGTCCACTCTGCTGTGATCGTCCACCAACTACTGAGGGAGGATGCTTCGACCTGGATATGTGTGATGGTTGCGTCGACTCGTCTGTTGAGTCTCCCGCGTGCTCGACGCCGGAGGGAGACGACAAGACCGGTAACGAGACCGATAAGGAGGATGAGTCCGGCAATTGATGCAACAATAAGCATGATTTGGGTGTCCATAGGCTCTTGCGACCTCCCGATGTACACGTGCTTCATCCAAAACAAGTGCCAGGGGGAAGTATACATGAAGTACCTTCATAATACTATTAAAAGCGTATTAAAAAGGAGCGTCTTTCTTTCCGGTTACTGCTCCTACTCGGCTCATCCCTTCTAATCCACAGGGAATAGTGTCGCTGGAGGTTGAGAATGCCAGGTAATTTGCCAACGCTGTCAATGCGCAGGAGAGCCATCGAATTGGACTGCACCCCTCTGACCACTCCACTGCCAAAGTCAACATCTCCCAAAACGTGCTGTATACTCCAGCTAAGTCAGAACAAGGAGATGCAAGATGCGAGGCAGACCACACAGTCGAGAATTTAAACTGATGATTGTTCGCCACCTGGCGAGCGGCGAGAAGCGACCGGCGCAAGTGTGTCGAGAGCACAATCTAGCAGCCAGCATGGTGGCCGGCTTCCGACAGGAATATGATGCCAGAGGAGAGGCCGCGTTTGTGCCACCTGAGCCCACACCTACCCAAGCACTTGAAGCGAAAGTGGCGGAATTAGAACGCTTTTGTGGTCAGTTAGCGATGGAGAATGCTGTGCTAAAAAAACCCTCGTATAGAATCTCTCAATTGATGAGTTAAAACGAGGAAAGCTGGAGCAACTGAGGTGGCTTTCCTCCGGCCCCATGAGGCTGATACTGCCCCATCCGATGTTGTCGATGAATCTCAGGATCTTAGAGGGTACAGATATGAAAAACTGTTCTGAAAGTGGCTGCTTCATAGAGTGCCTTCGGAAGAGGGGAAAATGGTTCAATGGGGTGCTGCTTCCTCTCCAACAGACATTGTCTGTCGATGAGCAGCGGGCAGCGTAAAACAAAAACGACTCCCTTCCCCTGCCTTGCCAGTACTCTGTACCCACATGCGTCCTCCCATCGCCTCCACCAAATGCTTACTGATGTACAATCCGAGCCCACTTCCTCGCTCTTGCCCCCCAACATCTCGCTTGAGGCGCACAAATTGACCAAAGAGCAGGGGCATTTCATCCTCTGGAATACCCGGGCCGTCATCCTTCACACAAATACACACCTGCGATGGGGAGTCTGCCTGCTGAGCATGTGCGGTGTTGAGAGCCGCACTGACAACCACATCGGTATCGGCTGGTGTATACTTACACGCATTGGAGAGCAGGTGACGCAGCACGTGGCGGACGCAGTGCCTATTCGCCCACACGGTGAGGTGCTCAGGGATGTCCAGGTGGATACGGTGCGTCCTCCGCTCCACTGCCTCGAGGTCTGTCAGCACGTCGGCCACCACCTCAGCCACCGAGAATGCCTCGCTGGTAAGCTGACCTTCCTCGCTACCAAGCTTGAGGGTATCCAGCACGTTGGTGACTAATGACCGCAGTTCATTGCAGGTGCGAAGAGCCTTTTTGAGATATGGCCCATGTGCGCTCCGCTCAAGTTGCCCCTGCTCGTCCAGGACCAGTTGGAGTAATTCGAGATAGCCCATGAGGGCGGTCAGCGGGGTGCGTAACTCGTGGTTCACGCTCACGATGAATTGATTCTTGAGTTGGTTGAGCTGGTGCTGCTGCTCAAAGGCGAGCGCGATTTGTCGTTGTGCTTGCTCTGCTTGCAGACGAGCAGCATCGGCTGAGTCCACCAAAGCGCGCAATGTGCTCATGATGAGGCCGACGAGCAACAAGATGAACGCGCCGCCCCAAAAGAAGAGAGCAAACTCAGCAGGCCACCACAGGCTCCCTAGCCTGAGCGTGTGATAGACCACCAGGATGGCAAGACCGGCGGTGAAACAGAGGAAGAGCCCCTGTTTCTTGAAGATCCAGGCTGAGACCCCGATGGGAATGGCTAACAGACTGCCGTTGTGGGAGAGTGGAAAGGTCAACAGATGAATGGCCAGGCACAGCACACTACAGAGGGACACGATGCCCAGGCGTATGCTCAAAGGCAAGGTGAGCAGGCAGCGAGGCCACTCTTTCCAATACCGCGCCACATTTATCTCCTGTACCACAACTCACAAAAACGATCAGCACTGGTTCCATAGGCATGATGCGCTGCATCAAGCGACAAGCAGTCCCATTATAGCATGCATATGTCTGGATGAACTACTTCTTCCTCCACTGAGGGAAATGAAGCAGAACATTGCTCGTCTGGTGGTTGTGAACGGAATGAGCAGGAGCAGACGTTCCGTGCAACGAGAACAGCCCACACTCTCAATGGTGGGAACCAAGGCGAGAGGGATATGTGATGCCATATTAAATGTTGTGTAATGGTACAGAGTAGAAAAGTCCGAAAGCCAAGTCTGGACTGGATTTAACGCCTTCTCGTTGTGCGTCGTTACACAACATTAGATATGGTATCCAGCCTCCTGCAAGATCTACGGACACGAGGCGCAACGCAGATGGAGCTGATCGTGACTGATGGGCATGACAGACTCGTGGCTGCGGTCTCGGAAGTGTTTTCAGCTACCCCCAGTCCTCGATGTCTGGTGCATACGCACCGCAAAGTCCTCTCCGCCATCCCTCGGCGAGAACGTGACGTCGTCTAAGCCAAACTGGTCGGTATCTGGGAGCAAGCGAATAAACAGGAGGCAGTGACTCAGTTGACGGCTTTTCAAGCCAAATATAGCCAGCGCTATCCGTGACCGCAGTGCGCAGCCTCACTGAGGATGAAGAGCACCTCCTGACGTTTTACGAGTTCCCTGCCGCTATACATCGACACATTCAGACGACCAATGCCATCGAAAGTCTCGCAGAGCAATGACAGGCCTCGCACCGACCAGATTGACGCCTTCACGACCGAAACGAGTTGTTTGACGATCGTCTGGGCGACGATCCAGGGCATTCGACTGCGAAAAGTCCCGGTCTGATGGATTGGGTGGCTGCAAGGGAAGGGCTCACCCACACCAGAAGGTGAGTCCCGCCCCAGCCGGAAGGGATGGTTTGCTCAGGGATGGGTTTTTTTGCGCTCAGAGCAGCCTTGTTGCTCAAGACAAAGCCGTCTGATGCTCTTGATCCCATGAGACGAGTCTTTGAGAAGTTCCAGAGCACTGAGAGCATCAGGACTGATGCTGTCCGCAATTCGCAGTATACTTCTCTTGGATGCGGCGAAACGAGGCGCATCCATTTCTGACCAATGCGCAACGATTGGTCCCATTGAGGATGCGGTTTCAGCAGTCGAACCGCACTGGAAAGGAAACAGGATGAAAAACACCTTCATGATTCTTTGGGCACCAGGTCCAGCTTGGGTTTCGGGTAAGACCGTACGCAACCAACCCTATTGGGCGCAACATGCCGCCTTCATGGATCGGCTCTTTGAAAACGGAACGGTCGTGCTGGGTGGACCCTTTGCCGATGCGACGGGGTCACTGGTGATCGTTGAAGCAGAGAACGAGGACGAAGTGGCTGACGTGTTTGCGAGCGACCCGTTTGTGGTGCATGCTATTTTTGTCCGAAGCCTCCTCAAACAGTGGCTCCTTTTTCTGGATGCACGTCGGCAGGGATGAAGAGCATTTCAAGTCACCTGACAGCACTGCTCTGAGAGCTATCCTAGACGAGGACATAGCCATACATTGGCTGATGAGGTTCATTTGGCCTTTAGCAGCACATCGTTACACAACTATCGGTATGGTGTCCTGCCAACCAATTGGGTCAGCGCCTCCTGCTTTGTCGGTTGGTCCCGGATGCCCACGAGTTCGGCTTGCACCTCCTCTCGTCGAGGGATGGCAGAGAGCACATTGCGCTGTTTATGCACCAGACAGCGTTGACGAGGGGTGGCCGCAAATAGTTGCGAGAGGGCTGCCAGCAGTCCCTCATGCCCGTCGGTGACGATCACATCGATCTGAGTCGCGCCTCGTGTGCGCAGGTCTTGCAGGAGGCACGCCCATCCCTCCTTGCTCTCCTCGGCGCAGGCTCGCAGAGCCAGAACCTCTTTGTTGCCTGCCAGATCAACGCCTAATGCGGTTAAAATGATGGTGGAATCGGCCTTGTCCCCATGACGAATGCTGAAATGCATCCCGTCCAGGTAGACAGTCCGCCAGTGTTCCTGAAGAGGACGCTGGCGCCAAGCATCAAATTGCTGGGTGAGCGTCTGGTTTAAACGGCTGATCGTGCTTGCGCTAGGAGCAACGCCCAGCAAGGTTTGGGCTACTTCTCCTATTTTGTGTGTACTTATCCTGGCGACAAACATCTGGGTGGGTCCTTCTGCAATAGCATGGAAACAGCAATGGGCGTAGGTGATTACCTCAGATGGAGTGATGGTACTACTCTTTCTTAGAGGCCGTAACCAATCACTGGCACAATACAACTCTCTCTGTGGAAGGGTGTGACCTCTCTCATACCTCTGCTCTCGTCGGCAGAAGTGCCAGCCTGGTACGCTACCTGGTGGTGTGTATTTGTAACTAAACCGAGGCAGATCCGGCAACCTTCTGCTGAAATCGTTGTTTCGGTTCATCTGTGCCAAGTTAATTGCACGGGAGGAACTATATGATACGCTATCGCCGCCCAGTCATAATGCTTGGGCTTATTTCAATCTAGACACGCAATGCACAAAAAGGCCCACTTCCTGGTGAAGCTTTTTGGCAATCGGCACAGCTAAACCTGGACAAGGCCAGGTGGCACGCCGGACAGAAGCCGGTGAGTGTTAGTGTAGGAGCGACTTCGTTGTTGGTAGGCGGCTGGTGCGAACCGCTACGTCTGACTCTAGATGCATCCATACGAAAAAGCTTCACTTCCTGTACGCTCTCTCTTGGTCGAAACAAAAACCATCTGGTTCAACCTTTCGCTTCAAGAGACTTGCAGAGGGCTTTTGTGTAGAAAGGACTGTTTCATGCGTTGTCTGGTTACGGGCACAGCAGGCTTCGTTGGATCGCATCTGACCGAACGCTTGCTGGACGCAGGCCATGAGGTGATCGGTGTCGATTGCCTGGTTCCCTATTACAGTACAGATCTCAAGTGGCGTAACGTGGCACCATTGCTCGAACGTGACGGATTTACCTTCATCGAAGGTGATCTCGTCGACATTGAGCTTGGTCCTCTGGTACAGGGTATCGATCTGGTCTTCCATCAAGCAGCACAAGCAGGGGTGCGTGCCAGTTGGGGGGCTGGCTTTAGTCCGTACATCCGCCACAACGTAATTGCCACACAAAGGCTGCTCGAAGCCTTCACACACCGTCCGCCGCGTGCCTTCATCTATGCCTCGTCCTCCTCCGTCTACGGCAACAGTCCCCTGCCTATGTGTGAGGACACCCGCCCGCAGCCGCTGTCACCCTATGGGATGTCCAAGCTGGCGGGCGAGCACCTCTGTACGCTGTACAACCAGAACTTCGGTATTCCTACGGTGGTACTGCGCTATTTCACGGTCTACGGGCCACGGCAGCGCCCCGACATGGCGATCAACCGCTTTATTTCTGCCCTGCTGCGCAACGAGCTGATCACCGTGTATGGGAATGGTGGACAAAGTCGCGATTTCACCTATGTTGCTGACATTGTGACCGCTAATCTGAGTGCTGCCGAATGCATCGACACGGTCGCTGGGAGCATTTTTAATATTGGTGGCGGCTCGCCGATTACGGTCAACGTGCTGCTGTCGCTCTTGGGAGAACTGGTTGGACGCACACCTCGTCTGCGGTACGAACCTGTCCAGCGAGGCGACGTCGACCATACGGGAGCGGACTGCTCGCGTGTTGCCAGGGCGCTGGACTTCGTCCCGTCCTATGCACTGCGTGATGGACTGGCGCAGCAGGTAGCCTGGCAGCGTGGGCTGGAAGTGCTCTACTCGCACGATACCTTTGGTCTGGGGCATCTGCGCCGTAATCTCGCTATCGCCGGACGTCTCTCCCATGCCCTACCGGGTGCCTCGTTGTTGCTCCTCTCAGGTTCGCAGGCGGTACAGCAGTTCGTCTTACCGCTGGGTGCGGACATCATCAAGTTGCCTACCGTGACCAAACTGGGTCATGAACACTATGTGGCACAGGGACTCACCATCACGCCATCCGAAGTGCTGGCTCTGCGCCAGGGACTGATTTTGGAAACAGTCATGAGCTTCAAACCAGATCTGCTGCTCGTTGACCACGCTCCACTGGGGATGCGCGGCGAGTTGCGTCCGGCGCTGGAATACGTGCGGGCCCATCTCCCGCAGTCTCGGGTGGTGTTGGGTCTGCGCGATATCCTTGACGAACCTGCTGTGGTTTGCAGGACCTGGCGCGAGCAGGCAGTCTATGCTGCATTGGAGACCTTCTACGACCGCCTGCTCATCTACGGCGTGCCAGATGTATGCGACCCGATCACGGCGTATGAGTTGCCTGCGTCGGTTGCTGCACGCACCAGCTTCTGTGGCTATATCCGGCGTGATGACCCCATCACCCCAGCCGCTGATGTCCGCCAGGACATCGGACTAGGTGCGGATGAGCCGTTGGTGCTGGTGACCGCTGGTGGTGGTGGGGACGGCATGCCGCTTCTGGAAGCCTACGTGCAGGCGCTTCGTCTGGAGCCTGCTGGCTGGACCAGCCTGGTGGTGACCGGGCCATTCATGCCGGATGCCGAGCGTAGACGGCTCGAAAAACTGTGCTGCGGTCTCTCCTCCGTGGTCATCCGCCCATTCGAGCGCGATGTGCCCTCCCTTATGCACGCAGCGGATGCTATAGTGACCATGGGTGGCTATAACAGCCTGTGCGAGGTCACGGGTAGCGGCACGCGTGCTCTCGTGATCCCGCGAACCAGTCCCCGAACCGAGCAACTCCTTCGTGCCCAGGCCTTTGCCCGGCTTGGTCTGGTCGACCTGCTCTTGCTGGAGCACACGACTCCTACTGACCTTCGAGAGGCTGTGAAGCATGCTATAGCTCACAAGCTTGACCGACGAGGAGCATGCCAAACTCCACATCCGTGCCTGGCTGGGGTAACGGTCTTGCAGAATGGACTCGATCGGTTGGTCCCCATCCTGGTCGACCTCACGCCCTCTGTCGCGGTGCAGGCGGTGAGAGAGGAAGGGGCGTTGCTATGAGGGACGCCAAGGCTTTCGCTCCTGTAATCGGGATTGTAGTGAAACGCTGGCCACGCCTTTCGGAGACCTTTGTGCTCAACGAGATCCTGGGTCTAGAGCGCGCTGGCCTGCGGTTGCGCATCTATGCGCTGATGGATCCACACGAGCCTGCTGCTCAGGCCGCGATCAACGAAGTCCAGGCTCCCGTGAGCTACCTGCGTACAGGGACACGTGCTGATCTAGGCGTCTTGCTCGTGGCGCAGTTGGCTCTGCTGCGCACCACACCCTGGCGCTACCTGCGCACGTTGGGCTACGTGCTAGCACGGCGTCGTCACCGGAGTACCTTTCTGCATCTCTTTGAAGCGGCGCGGCTGGTCGCGTTACTGCGCGAGCATGGTGTATCGCACATCCACGCCCAGTTCGCTCATGGACCAACCTCGGTGGCTCACTTTGCCTCTCTTCTGGGCGATATACCCTTCAGCTTCACCGGCCATGCCAAGGATATCTACTTGTCGCCCCCCGATCTGCTGGCGGTCAAAATAGCCGCAGCACAGTTCGTCGCCACCTGTACTGCCCACAACGTTGCCTACCTCCGCGAACTGGTGGTACCTGCAGACCATGCAAAGATCCATCTTGTCTACCATGGCGTGGCGACTGAGCGCTTTTGTCCTGCCCCGGCCACCAAAGATCTGGGGGAGAGTGCAGAGACCGCACCCCCGATTCGCATGATTGCCGTAGGTCGGTTAGTGGAGAAGAAGGGGTATTCCTATCTCATCCGCGCCTGTGCCCTCCTCCGTCAGCGCGGTTGTCGCTACACGCTTGCGATCTATGGGAGCGGACCGCAAAGGGACGAGCTTGCCAGGCTTATTGACACCTTTGGCTTGGGCGACGTTGTGCAATTGCTAGGGACCCGCACACAGAAGGAATTGATCGCTCGCTACCGCGAGGCAGATCTGTTTGTGTTGTCACCGCACATACTGGAGAACGGCGATCGCGATGGTATCCCAAATGTGCTGATGGAAGCTATGTCCGTTGGCCTGCCTGTGGTGACCACGGACGTTTCGGGCATTCCAGAACTGATCGAACATGATCGGAGTGGTCTGCTCGTGCCCCCCTGCGATGAGGTTGCGCTGGCAGAGGCCCTGGAGCGGCTGCTCGATCCCCTGCATGGTCATGCCGAGCGTTTCCGCCTGGGCTCCGGTGGACGGGAACGAATGATCGGGCACTTCGATGCTGCTTTGCATCTGAGACGGATGGTCGAACTGCTGGATACGGGGGGCACCAGAGTAGCCCCAGTGTCCCCCGCGTCGATGGGGCCAACCCGGCAGGAGCAGCTTCAAGTCGAAGGAGAGCGGATGTGAGTCCACTGCGCATCCTCTATCTGTGTGCCGACCCTGGTATCCCGGTCCTGGGCTTCAAGGGAGCGTCGACGCATGTGCGGTCCCTGGTGAGTGCCCTCACCGAGACTGGCCACACGGTAACCGTTGTCTGCACCAGGCGTGGCGAGGGCAATCAGTTAGCTACGGAGCTCGTGGAGGTGGCTCCTGATGCGCAGGCGCGTCAACTGGGACAGCTCGGGGATCTGGCTTTTGCCCGGTCGGGCCTCTCGGAAAAGCCTGGGTCGGAACTCAAGCGGCTCCTGCATAATGGACCGCTTGGGGAGGAAGTGATGAACCTGTGCTCTACCCTGCAGCCAGATGCTCTCTATGAGCGCTACGCACTGCTGTGCAATGCGGGAGCACGGGTTGCTCGCACCTGCAACCTGCCGCATATCGTAGAGCTGAACGCACCACTCATTGAAGAGCGACAGCGCTACTGGGGCCTTGCCTTGCCCGACGTTGCACGGACCATCGAGCGTGAGGTCTTCTCTGGGGCGGACGCCATTCTGGCCGTCTCTGCGCCCGTGCGCGACTATGCCATTGCTGGAGGGGCGCCTGCTGAGCGTGTCACGGTACTGCCCAATGCAGTTGATCCCCTGCTCTTCGAAGCCCTAGGAAACGAGGTGGCTGCAGCGGTGCGCACGAGGCATGACCTGGGTGCAGCCGTAGTGATCGGGTTCGTGGGGAGTCTGAAACCCTGGCATGGTGTCGACCTGTTGTTGGAAGCCTTCGCTGATCTGGGTGACAAGCAGCTACGCCTGCTCATCGTCGGCGATGGACCGCAGGCTGAGACGTTGCGGTTGCGTGCGATGGCACCGGATCTGGCGGGAACAGTGATCTTCACCGGTCAGGTGCCGCACGCACAGATAGGCGCTTATCTGGCTGCGATGGATATAGCCGTGGCCCCCTATCGCGCACCAGGCCCAGATGAGGGTGGTTTTTACTTCTCCCCGCTGAAGGTATTCGAGTACATGGCCGCCGGGCGGCCAGTGGTCGCTCCGCGCCTGGGCCAAATCAGAGAGGTTGTCGAGCACGGGCGGCATGGCTTACTCTACCCACCGGGCGATACTGGAGCGCTGACAGCCCATCTGCTGCAGCTGATCCGCAATCCTGCGCAGAGGATACAGATGGGTCATGCAGCAGCTATGCTTGTCGGCCAGCAGTACACGTGGTCAGGGAACGCGCTGCGCATAGCTGAGTTGATACAGCGGCTCCGAGCCGAGCGACCTGCCCGATCTGCCTCGAAGGTGATGCCATGAATGAAAGCACTTCACGCACCCGCCTGATCCTGGTGCGGCACGGTGCGACGGCGTGGACGGAAAGCGGACGATACCAGGGCAGCGCCGCTGACGTACCGCTTTCGGCCACGGGTTGGTTGCAGGCCAGGTGCCTTGCCACTGCCCTTGAGCCACTCCGCGTGGCAGGCGTCGTGTGTAGCCCGCTGTGCCGTGCGGTCGAGACGGTGACATGCATCGCCGCTCCACATGGGCTGACCGCTGCGCCTTTGCCCGCCTTTCGTGAGCTCAGCTTCGGTGATTGGGAAGGACTGACAAGCAGCGAGGCGACAGCACGCGATCCTGAACTGCACCAGCGCTGGCAGAGGAGCCCTGCCACGGCACGTCCTCCTGGCGGTGAGACGCTTCAGGAAGCGGCTGAGCGTACGGTCCCTGCGCTCAAGGCTCTCATCGTTGGGCGCGCAGGCGAGAAGGTGGTGCTGGTCATGCACAACTTGATCATCCGTGTGTTGCTCTGCCATGCTCTGGGTGCCGGGCTGTCGACAGTGAGGCACATGCAGTGCCAGCCAGGCTCGATAACCATCGTCGACGTACGGGGTGACCAGTTCGTGGTGCGACTGCTCAATGACACGTGTCACCTGCAGAAGGATGATCTTTGCCGGGTGGTACAGATATGAACATCTTCAAGCACCGGAGAGGGGTAGTGCAGGTCTTCTGGCCCTATATCCGTCCCTATACCTGGAAAATCGGCCTCGCCCTGGTAATCTTGATACTGGATACGCTGGCGGACCTGGCCTCGCCCTGGCCGATCAAGCTCATCTTTGATAATGTATTACTCGGCAAGCACCTGCATAAGCCGTGGTCGCTGATAATACCCCAGGCGCTGGCCCAGAATCACCTGTCCCTCTTTATCGTGCTCTGCGCTACTTTGCTGATACTTGCTCTGATCAGCGCTGGCTCTACCTACATGGGTATGCGTCTGCTGGCAACAACAGGGCAGCGCGTCATCTTCCGTTTGCGGAGTGCACTCTTTGCCCATCTACAGCAACTCACCCCGGCTTTCTATGATCAACAACGCCTGGGTAATCTCATGACGCGCCTGACCTCGGATATCCAATCCATCCAGGACATGTTGGTAACGGCCTTGCCACTACTGCTGTTCAATGTGATGCTTGTTGTTGGCATGCTAGTCGTCCTTCTCGTGATCAACCTTCCCTTCGGTGTGCTAGGGCTGGCGAGCGCGTTCATCGTTTACCTTGTCCTGCGGCGGTACCTGCGCGCCATTAAGCAGATGGCACAGCAGACAAGACGCTGCGAGAGCGACGCCAATGCGGTGGTACAAGAAAACCTGCGGGGCATCCGCGTGGTGCAGGCATTTGGCATGGAGTCTTCCACTCAACAAAGGTACGAGGAGCATACGAAGAAAGCGTTGCACTTCGGTACCATTGCCGCTCGTCTCCAGTCGGGCCTGCCATCTGTCGTGAGTCTGATGACCGACACGGGTAATCTGGCAGCATTGACGATAGGTGGCATACTGGTCATGCTGGGACAGATAAGCATTGGTGATCTGCTGCTCTTCAGTGCCTATCTCCGTACGATGTACAGCCCCTTGCGTCAGATGGGTAAATTCAGCAATATGTTGACGCGCGCGTCTGCCTGTGCCGAGCGTGTGGCGGATCTGCTCCAGACTGCTCCGGCGATTGTTGATGCTCCCACAGCACTAGCCGTACCGCGCGTGATCGGCGCTCTTGCGTTCCAGCAGGTGAGTTTTAGCTATACCCAGAAGCGCTCAGCCTTGCAGGATATATCGTTCGACACCTATCCGGGAATGATGGTGGCCCTGGTCGGTCACTCCGGTGCTGGCAAGAGCAGCATCCTGCACCTCATCCAGCGCTTTTATGATCCTCAGAAGGGGCAGATACTGCTTGACGGGCGAGACATCCGCACCTTCACGCTGGCCAGTTTGCGCCAACAGATAGCACTGGTCCCACAAGAGCCCATGCTCTTCCGTGCCAGTGTGCGCGAAAATATTGCCTATGGGCGAGCGGGGGCGAGCGAAGCAGAGGGTATTGCTGCTGCTCAGCAGGCATATGCCGATGAGTTTATTCGTCGACTTCCCCAGGGGTACGACACTATTCTGGAGGAGCATGGCGTAGGGCTTTCCGGTGGACAGCGTCAACGCCTAGCTATTGCGCGAGCGATCCTGCGGCAAGCGCCTCTCCTGCTGCTCGATGAGGCAACGGTAGGGCTGGACGCACAATCCGAGCAGCTAGTCGTCAAGGCGTTAGAGCGACTGATGGCCGGGCGCACAACGCTCGTGAGCGCACATCGTCTCTCTACCATTCGGCGTGCCGACCTGATTCTGGTGCTCGACAAGGGCCATATCGTCGAAGCAGGGACTCCTGCGCAACTCTTGGCCGCACGTGGTTATTACTATCAATTCTTTACACTCCAATTCGGGACACAAGAGCCACAGTTCCATCTGCTGTGAGTTTCTTCAACGATAATGGGCCTATGCTGTATCCGCACAAGGCTGCTCCTCGACGCCAGTTTAAGGGACCTTTCGTGAATAAGCTAACAGGATAGGAATGGTCCGATCGCCACCTGGAAGCATAAGCCTGATGGTTCTAGTCGTACGGGGCTCTCACCATTGAAAAGAACTGAAGGGTTGTGTTGCAAAAACTCATCACCGAATGCAACGGGCGTGGAGGATTGTATTTTGCTCAGCTTAGACTGCCACTCCAAACAGGGTGGCGATGTAGGTCACTTGACACCTGATGTCACCTTTCTCCACACCCTGTCTTTGCCCTTTCCTCATCATATTCATCGCTTCGTATCCCCGTAGGGTTCGCCATGCTGTTTCAAAAGAGAAAAAGCCGAGTCCTGGCTTGACCAGCCGTTTCATGAACCGATGATCTTGTTCGACGAGGTTATTGAGATCCTTGACTTGCCGCAGTTCCACGCTTTCAGGCAAGACTCCACTCGCTTTGAGGTCGGCAATGGCTTTGGGATAAGCAGCATGCTTATCAACGTTGATGACTCGAGGTAACGGTCTGGTGGCTTTGGGCTTCTCCCTCCCGATCGACTGATCCCCTTGCTGCTCGATCGCACTGGCTTGAGCAACTGAACAAGTGAGACGTCTCAATGCAGTGACGAAGAACCGTTTGGCCGCCTCTGCATCCCGTGTCGGGCTCAAGAGAAACTCGAGGGTGTTTCCCTCGGAATCGACAGCCCGGTAGAGATACATCCAGGGTTTCTTGATTTTCATATACGTCTCATCCACTCTCCAGGAATCGTTGCAGGCTTTCAGGTGGGGCCGACAACGTTTTTCCAGTTCGGGGGCAGAGTGCTGGACCCAGCGATAGATCGTGGTGTGGTCGATCGTGAGGCCTCGTTCCTCCATCATCTCTTCCAGATCGCGATAGCTGAGCGAGTAGTAGGATAGGCAGCAGGCGAGGTACCAATTGCTTGGCCCTTCTCCAGTTGCCCCTCGCCGAATGAAGTAGGGCACCGGCGAGGTGCCTTCCAGCCCTTTTCCGTTGCCCCCTTCCCAAACGACACGGGCAAGTTTCCCTGCATGTCGCTTTCCAGAGAACCATTGCATAGCAGGTGAGACTCAGAAAGGACTTACACATGACGTGGCCTCTCAACTCCTTGCAGTTCAGCAACGTTTCTCCTGCCACCCTTTGCCCTGTGGACGACCTTCTCGTCCTCGCCTCTTGGGGCGTGACTCCCACGACTCACTATGGCGGCTCTGTCACCTTGCCGCTCGCGCGGTTTAGGTGATCCCGTGGTACGTCGTTGTGGTACGTACTAGCCTCCCTTAGCGCCCCGACTCATCCCTTGAAAGACCTCGTTGGTCCCCGTTCACGTGGAAGCGAGTGTACCAGCCCACCGTTCATGCCGATACAGAACGTGTCATCGGTTTTAAGCGTTCTACCGATGGGTGGTCACATTCACCCCGTCAGGATTCGGGTTCAGGCAATCCAGCTTTGCGCATAGGATGCGGGTCGTACGGACGCCCTGCTCTACAACGCTGATCTGTCATGCGCCGCTTGCCTGGCATGCTTGGTCTCCTTCAGTTTTCACCTCCAGATATGCCAGTAACCCAGGAACTTCTCCTCAGTTCCTCCTGCTTGCAGCAGGGATACCACAACGCGCCTCACGGCGCACACGACGCGTGTAGGTTTCCGAACACGTCGCTCTCCAGTGTCCTCATTCCAGTTGGCGGCGTCCATCGGCCCGTCCTGCGTGAATATCATTGTGACATCTTTGGCAAGTGATGAGGGTTTTTCGTCGGCGGGCTGCCATCATCTGCACCCATCGAGGCCGTTGACCCTGTCCTTTCCGTTGAAGGTCTTTCAGTGCCCGAATATGATGCACTTCCACCTGCTCCTGTGAGCCACAGAGTTCACAGGTATCGGCCAAGAGCCGTGTTTCGAGTTCTGATCGATCTCCCCAGAGAGGGGCAGGGTGGTCGTTGAGGATTGCTGTGGTCTTCCGTGCGAGCGTGATG